>Ga0179593_1580580_pt1 | contig 14165 bp, 14 predicted proteins | sample CZODoug2_1_08_16_FD_185931 | JGI IMG/M metagenome (GOLD analysis project Ga0179593, IMG submission 185931) | Vadose zone soil fungal communities from Angelo Coast Range Reserve, California, USA - CZODoug2_1_08_16fungal (PacBio error correction) | ecosystem: Environmental > Terrestrial > Soil >...
GTGTTTTCTTCCGTTGAGGCATCTGTTTCAGGAGATTCGCGGGGAAGAAGAAGGGGCTGGTCCGCGGTTTCTGATCCATTCGACAATAGGCACAAAGATTCGTTCGGCAAGCACATCAACGAAGGGTGGATGAGGTATAGGAGGGTTTTCATCATCTGGCGGCGGAGCGACCACTGGCCAAAAACGCCTTCAGCGGGTGCCCAGCACGGGAAGACCGCTCCCGCCGTTTGAAAAGAGGGAAGAGGGAGATAAGCCGCTTCGTCCAAGGTCGAACGAACGCCCGCTGTAGCTTGAGCGTAAAAAAAAAAGAAGTCATGCAAGCGCAGCCGGGAGATTTCATAAATGGTTGGGGGAGAACCCCGAGAATTGGGCTCCTTCTGCCGGAACTGCGTGGCCGCAAGGGGCGGTCAGCTCTCCAACCCAACGGGACAAAAGTTGCGCGCCCGGGTTGCTTAAGGAAAAAGGCCCGCGCGGAGGCGTGAAGGGGGGTGGGGGGGGGGGGGGGGGGGGGGAAGTAAAGAATATCTTTTTATCTGCGTTGTGCCATCCAGCAGGGGAGGGGCATGCATTGTTGGTTTTGAGAGAGGAATAACTTATCCTCATCGGGCCCTCACTTCACTTTCGACTAGGTATCAGTTCTTTAGGAAAGGCGAAGGCGCCGTCGCCTGGAGAGGGTTCAGCATAGAGAACGGATAACCCAGTACCTCCTTTGATGGAGGCGGTTGTTGGATTTCTGTGTTTTGCCGTGGGGGGGCAAAGGAAGGGGAAGGCTGCCAGTTTTCCGCTGCGGTCACCCAAAAAGCGCGCGGGGGAACTCGAAGTAAAAGGAGAGAAAAAGAGACATCTCGCGACAATCGGCTGAAAAAAAAATGGGCGAGGCCAATGGGGAAAAATAAAAGTTCTCAGAAAGCGCGTTTGTAGGTCACCAAAAAGGATGGAAAAAGCTCACCTTCGCTCGGTAGACCCATTGAGGGGGGAGGAACAGTCACGCTACCGTGAGTGGCGCCCAAGTCAGAGAAGAAGGCCTCCCACTTTAGAGCACAGATAGGGATTAAGGGAATATGAGAGGGCGGCTCGTGCGCCGTTCTCTCTGGCACGAGAAAGGGGATTAAAAGTCGATCATCGCCCAAGCATCTTCGAATGGAGGGGGGGGGAAAGCGGCTCTTTTCGCAAGGACAAAGGGATGAGAAGGGAGAAATTCTCACTCGGGAAAAATCCTCCCTCTGGAGGACAGCAGCAAAAAAAAACTCTCAGAAACATGTCTCAAGCTGCGAAGGGGGGGAAGGCCACTCCCATTCCTTACACATCCGGGAGCAGACTCAGACCTGGATTTTTAAGAACGTATAAGGCGAGGGAAACGGCCCCGGTATTTCCATGCACCGATACAAATAAGGGGAAAGAGAAAAAGGGAAAAGCATCAGGCGTGGGTTTGGGTCCATTCTCTCACAAAGAAAAAAAAGAAGCTTCGTTTTTTTCTATTTCCAAAAGGGGGGATCTCTCTCAACAACAAAAAAAGTCACCATGGGGAAGGGTGGCAATCCGAACGAAGCGGAAAAGGAGGGCGGGGGAGCGCATAAAACTACCGCTCAGTGGCCTCCTTTCGTTTCCATTTTCTCTTTCTGTCAAAGAGAAGGAGCGTTGTCATGGCAAAACGTGGCGGAGCACGGCGCAATACGAGACGCGCAACAGACAAGGTGAGAGGCGCGACTGTTGTCATGAAAGGGGAAAAAAAAAAACGGCCGAGACAGGAACTACAATTTTCTGCCGCTGCTTTCGCGAATAAGGAGTCCGTCTAGAGGGCCCCGTCCGTGGATCCTTGGAAGAGGGAAAACGCGCCGCTGCCCAATCGAAGAGAGGGGGGGGGCGCTGCAACAGAATAAGCGATTGCAAAAAGCATTCGAGACGAACGGCGCAAAAATGTTCAACAGCCTCATCGGGGCAGCATCATTAGAGGGCGAAGGAAAAGTGGTCTAGCATCTTAATGAAGAGGGGGGCGCACAAAAAAAAAAAACCGGGGTCTCGTGGAATGGAGGAGCTCTGCGCCGCGCCATTAAAACGCGACCTCTGGAACTCGGATGCGCGCCCCCCCGGAAGGAAAACCCTTTACTACCCACGCGGGTCTGATGAGCCTAGTGGATTCTGGTCTCCCCATCTTGCCTCAGGGGGGGGGGCGTGGTCACCGAAGTTTAACGGCAAAGGGGGGGTTTCGCTGGAAACTGGAAAAAAGGAAGACGAATCCAACTCACCTTTTTCGGTTTCGGGGACCTGAGACGCTCGGCCAACTGGAGGGGGGGGCTGACTACCTGTCAGAAAAAAATCAAAACGCCAAAAAGCGCATCAAGAGGTAAGGGTTATCCTTTGAATCAGCTCTTCCTGTATCTGAAGAAAGAGCAGAAAAAAAGCGCCTCGACGTCAGTGCAGAAAAGGGGGAATCAGAAAATCGGATAACGGGACCCTGAGGCCCCGCTGAGCGATAGGTTAAGCAAAACCACACTAAGAAACTGCTTGGGACACGCGCTTGCGAAAAAGACCGTCCCCAAAGAGAAACGCCGGGCCCGCGGCAGGGTCAGTCGGGACAAGGAAAAAGAGCGACGCAAAGTGAGGAGCGCTCATCAAAACTTTCCTTGGGGAGAAGCTGCCAATTAATGCGGCACTTCAATTTCTAAAAAAGGGGACACAATTATGGGAAAGGGATAGAGGCAAGCCAGCTGTACAAAGTGTGAACTTCATCTAGAAGAAAAAAAGGTCTGGCACATCAATATCCAGGGCTTGTTTGCGGAAAAAGAGAACTTTTCCAGGGGACTCGCTAAAGAAAGGGTCATCTTAGGAGGGTAAAAAACCGTCTTTATAAAGTGGCATCATATGCAGTCTTCCACTCATTGGTGGGGTCTCCTACCAAAAGGGAACCGGGAGGGAGAAAGGCCTCCCCAGGCGAGTTGGGGGGATATTCCCCTGACATAAGACAACCAGCAGAACTTTCGCCTTTATTTCTAGAAAAAAACAGCGCAGGGGGAAAATACCTTCTCTACCTCGCTCAGGAAAAGGAAACAAAACAGACCGGGAACTCCCAACCCGCGAGGGGGGGCCGATTATTATTGCGGAAGAAAGAAATCGCACAATTAGGTGTCGCGAAACGGAACTCTCCTCGTTTTTGGGAGGGGGGGAATGGAGGGTGGATCCCGAGGGGGCTAAGTTTGTGGAGGGTGGAATAATCTTTCCCCAGGGGAAAAACGTCCGGGAGGAAGTGCCTGGTCTATTACCACGCCCAGAGGAAAGAAAGCTAGCAAGATCGTTTGCAGTTTGAAAAACACATCTCCGCCTGACAAATTGGGGGGGGGAGGAAAAGCCTTTCAAAAAAAGAAAACCCAAGCCCGATTAAATGGGGAGCTCACTATATGCTGAGGCACTGGCGCGGTGATGGCGACAAAGCTCCGAGGGATAACAATGAAAGTGCTCAAAAAGGAAACCGCCAAAAAACGGTTTTACCGCAAGAACGGTGCCGAGTTAGACAATGAGAAAACACCTGGAAAAAGAAAACCACGAAGGCCGACACGGAAAGGCGTCACGCCGCACAGGGCCAACCCTAGGATTAACTACCTGGAGGGCAAACACACGAGGAAGACGGGCCGTACAAGAAAAAGCATGACTAATCTTAAGAAAATAATTCCGAGGGAAAAAGATCCAAAACCAAGTGGAGGAAGAGGGAGAAGCAGTTGCGAGGACCTGGAAAACCAGCTGAAGGGGACAAGACGAAGCTCTTTGCCATAATCGTTGGAAAAGAGTAAGGGGAAAAAAAAAAATGACACGGAAGGCATGGCGCCGGAAGGGGAGTTCTCCGCATCAAAGGGGATGGCAAGGGAAGAAAGAAAGGAGAACTTGTCCTCCCTTGACCAAAAAAGGAAGATCTGCCCAGGGATAGCGACGGGCATCTCTAGAAAACAACGAGGGGAGGATTAAAGGGTCTACCAGCCGATATCTTTTGGCGGATGATGGGAGGGGGGGGGGAGGGACAATGTAAAAGGGAACCGCGGAGTTCGGCCTTGCATCGGCCCCCCAAACCCAAAAAAAAAAAACCCCACAACAAAAACCCCCCCCAAAAAAAAACAAAAACCAAACAAACCTAAAAGAGGGGGTCGTCGGAGCTCCGGCGTGGAAAAAGGGGGACGGTTTTCACAGACAGAGGGGCGGTGTAAACCTATAAAGAAAGAGGGATGAAGGAAAGGGAGTTTCCAGGTAGTAATACCAAGACTTTCTTCGGTCCGTATGGTTTGGGATCAGAGAAAAGGAAAGAAGAATCTTTCTTAAGCTATTCAGTGAGTGCTTGGTACTTTCACCAAGGGGAGCGTTAGTAAAGGAAGAAACACCGCGAAGGTTGGCCGCAAAACCGGAGGAAGTTCCGCTGAAATGGAGGGGAGGGTTTGAGCGAAAGTCGTGTCATAGGGAGAAGTCGGTCGAAAAATCGGCACACGGGGAAGGGTGCGTACAACAGAAAGGTTCATCAAAAAAAAAAGATTGAGGCACCTGCCGCGAGATTGTTATAAGAGAAATGCGGGGAGAAAGAGACCGTTCGCCCCGCCAGTGAAGGGGGGGGTCCCTTGCAAAGGGGGGCTTGAAAGGGAGACAGCTGCGCTTGCGCCCGGGGAGTTCTTCCATCAAGGGTGGGAAACTGGAAAAAAGAGAGATAGAGCTTCTGCCTGACTCAGACCCGAAAAAAAGAAGGGTCCATACGTAGCTGCAATGGGAAATCTCTGGTCTCAAAAAGTCCGCAAAGTGCTCCAAAGAGGGCTTCATCAAAAGAAAAAAATCGTAGAGTTTGGGTCAACGTAAAACCTCTAAGAGGGGAAGAGAAGAGGAGAGCGCGCCGCCTAATAGCTGCCATATTCTCGAAGGGTGGGCTGCGTGAGGGAGGAGGAATCTTTTTCCGAAAGCGACGATTCCGCTGGGGCGCTTGGGACCAGAAGGGGGGGAAAGATCTCAGTAGCAAGAGGGGAGGTGGTCTTCCGTTGAAGAGAAAGGGAGCCGCCTGTTGGATTAGTGTCGCTCAAAGTTCACGAAAAGACGGCGTCGGCGAATACCATGAAAAAACCGCAGAGGTCCCAGCAGCTTCTTCCCACGCTACATCCGGGGGCCCGGGAACTGAAAAAGGGCGCGAGGGGGCCGCGGCCGCGTTCGGGATAGGTTCAGAAGGAAAGCCCGTCGGAGTTAGCCGTTGAACGCAGTCATGGAAGAGAAGGTTCAAAATGGTTGGGAAGGTGCTGACCCAAAGGGGTCCTTACTCAGGAGAAGACCTTGCCTTTGTCCGAAGCAGCTTCTCGAAAAAGAAAAAAGGGATGTAGAAATCGCCAGGAAAGGGAGGGGCAAATTTGATACGGGGAACCGCTGACTCCTTCCCTCAGGGAATGCGGGCAGTTGGGGGGAAAAAAAAAATAGCTGGAGGGAGGAGAAAGGTGCCAGCCCAGCATTTTGAGATCAGCGCTGCAGTGGGGGAGGCGAAATAAGCGAGAGAACCTCCCTTCAAAAGAAAGGGACGTCAGGAGAAGAAGGGAAGAGAAGAGTCATTGCTTTTTCAGCATCTCGCCAGCAGGAAAGGGAAAGATCTAAAGAGTTAAACGTTGGGGGGGTTCTTGTTGGAAAAGGACCCCCCCGTAGTCATCCCAGGACGTCGCTTTAGAAGGGAAAAGAAAAGAGAATCGATGAAGTTTCCGCAAGTAACAGAGGACCCGCTCCCAATCGAGGAAAAAAAGAACACCCAAGTGCTAGTGCCAGAGGGACCCGAATCAGTTTCAGGATCAGAAAAAGGCAATGTTTTATGTAGTCTAAGGGGAAAAAAAAAAAAAAGGACTCCAGCGATGTATTCGTGATCAAAGAGAGGCGCCTATCGAAAAAGAAAAGCACGCTACCGGTCCGGGGGACCAAAGATCATATACTGAAAATTTGGGGTTTTGAGAGACCCAGATAAGTTATGCTGCTCGAAGGGAGGGTGAATCGGGAAAGTTCGTCTCGCTGCTGGGGAGGGCTTAATTGAGCTCCTGATCGATGGGCAGAAGAGGGGTCGCGCCCGCTGAAAGGAGGGCGCCCGGCAGCGATCTCGCCGTCCCGCTGAAAAAAGAAGTCGGAAAGAAGTCGAAGGGGAGGGAGGGGAAAGCCCTGCCTGACCGTCGAAAAGAAAGTGCTCCGGCTCATAAAGGGAAAAAAACACGAGGAAGAGAGCGAGGTTCCTGTCTCCGTGGGACGCAGTAGTGCCATGCCACCTCTAAAAGGAGGAACGCCATGCCAAGGAAGAGTGGAGCGCACCCGCCCGCCACACAAAGGAAGAGGAGGGTTGCCGGATTGCAGAAAAAAAAAAAGGTTTCTCCCAAACAAAAGGGGAGTCAAAATAGTCTCACATTCGAAGGGGCGGGGTGAAGCCGTACAACCTAGGAAAAGGGTATCTGCAGGAAAAAAAAAAAGGGCCTGCTGTTCCCGTTTTCTCTTTCGGTAAAGACCCTTTTATCGTTGGAGGCCGGGATCAGCGCAAGAAAAAGAGGAAAAAAAGAGCTGATTCGCGCAACCAACGGTAGGAGCCGGAGCAAAGAAGGGCGTCCTGGGAGGGGGAAAAAAACCGGCGCTCTCTGGAACATGGGTACTTTCAGAATTGCTCGGTATGAAGAAGAAGGGGCCTGATATCGAGGCCGGTGACTCCAGGTTTTTCCCCGGGAGAGGGAACCGCATCCCGCAAAACGATATTCAATGGGCAAAAAAAAGGAAAAACGAGAAACTTAAGCCCATCGATTGCAAAGAGAAGAACGTGAAAACCCCCCAGCGAGAAATCATTATCTGGGAAGCGATCCGGGGGTTACGAAGACGCACCACCGACCGTAGGCCGGACTTGAGCGAGGCGAATGTGCAGCCAGGGAAAGCTACATCGTAAACAGCGAGGAGAAACTCCCTCCTGTGGAAGCGGTCTTTCTGTATAACAGGGAGGATGGCCGCGCCGGGGGGTTGCTTGTCCTATGGGAGACTGGATTCACCTTTTGTAGGTCGCTTAAACTTGGGGAAAGCCGCAGCGCTTGAGGACTCCGCAGAGGAAAAAAAATCCTTTTTCTGACTACGAAGGGGGAAAATTGCTTCAACCAGAAAAAAAAGGCAGGAGGTACTGGGGGGAAAGCCGCGCTTCTTTGCTTCTTAAAAAATGAAGAAATAAGAGAAGCATCCAGGAGGAATGGTTCAAGAAAAAGGTAATCGTCGACCGTGCCCGGAACAGCTGGATCGATAATTTGGAAAAGCAAACGAGGGCATGCGCTGATCTGAAAAACTTCCAGAACTGAGAAGCTCAAAGAAGGACCTTCAAAACATCGACCGCCGCGCGTGGGAGGGAGAGGTACACGTACTCAAAGAATTCTCCAGGACAAAGTGCGAAGACATCATCAACTTTCTTTTGGCCGGCCAGGAATTCTTGAAAAAATGTCTCCCTGAAACGGGTTCGGATCGTGGGGCAAAAGGCTGTTCCCACAACCATTAGGAGGAAGGGTGGGATCATGGCAAAAGAAAAAGGCGTGTTGGTCCTGATAATAGGCGGCCGAGGGCTAAAAGTACTTCAGAGAGGGAATTTAACCGTCTGTGAGCGGATGAAGAGGGGAAGCCCTCTGCCGGGAGGAAAGGTTGGGTGCCGGAATCACACTACTTATTAAACAAAAAGGAGAGAGGAACTAAAGTTCTGTCATAAAGGGAAGAAAGATATTAGCATGTACGCGAACAAAACCGCACGGGCGGCTTCACAGGAAAAAGACGTAAACAGATTGCGCTGGGGGAAGTCAAACGGGGGAAAGCCGTAGGTGAGAGGAGGGGGAAAGAGCGCGGACGCCCCGATTCGATGAGGCGTTGTTCTCAAGGGTTCTATTGACTGAAAAAAGAACAAGGCCGGCTGCCATTTTTTTGAGGTGGCTGCAGGGAAAAAGGGAATCTTACGCGCGGGTTCACTATGAAAAAAAGAAAAGGCGCGTCAGCATAAAGCGAAAAGGAGGGACGTTTGCAGCAGATCCAGGGGGGAGAAATCCACTATTGGCAGAGAGCAGAGGGCCCAGAACAAAAAACTCTGGCCGGGGGCAAGGCCAAAACTATATGTGCTGTCGGCACTGGTGCGGGGGTTGAGGGAAGAACAGCCCTTGAGAAGGGGAAGGAACAATAAAGTTGATAAAAGCGTCGCGTGGAAAAAAAAACTTGGACGCTTGGGGGGGAGTCCCCTTCACTTGGGGTGGGTAGAAGACCTACACCTGTGGAGCTCAACACTCCAACTCAGAAGTAGAACGGAACTGGGGGGGAGGGGCACAGAAAAAGCTTGGTTCAATTGAACAAAAAAAAACTGTACTTGTTCCCCCTTACAAGAAGGAAAAAGCTTAGGGAAGTCGGGAAGATAGTATCCAAACCAGGTGGGGAAAAATAAAAAGTACCCGAAGAAAGGGAGGGACCTGGAAAAAAGGGAACGTCTAGAGGCCAGAAGAGGAAAAGAGAAACCTCTCGGGTAAAGGGGGGGGAACCAACGTCCCTTGGCATGGGAGCCGGGAAGAAAGAGAACAACAAAGATCCGCGGGAGCCGGAAAGACTTGTTCTCAATTGAAGAAGAAACGTGTAATCAGAAAACAAGCTATGTAAGGCTCAACCACCCCAACGGAGGGGGGGAAAGAAAGAAGCGATGGAATATCTGTGGGCGGAGGGAAAAATGAGCAAAAGCAGGCAAGGGAAAAAAACCGCATCTTTCAAGGACAAAAAAAAAGCTTCTTAAAGGAAGAGGGCGCCATGCCAAGGACTTGGAATTTCACCTTTACAGACGGAATCGAAAGCCTGCTGGGCCTCTAATGGAGGGGTGGAAAGGTTAGATAAAAAGACTTCCGTAGTGTGTCAAAAGAAAAAGGGGGGTGGGGATCCTCTTCTTCCGGATCTTTCTTAAAGATGGCTTGTACAACCGCTAGAGGTAGGTCCAGTTCATCCACCGAGGAGGGAAAGGGGAGGGGGGGTCGTTAGAGGGAGGTTTTCTGGTTGAGAGAAGGGGGATCATTCTCATTTCATAGGGAAAAAAAGCTGCACTGTCAGGAAAAAAAGAAAAAGCATTTTTTTTTGGCGTGAGGGCGAGAGGGGAAAGCCCTGAAAAGAGAGCTAGCGAAGGTGTCTCCGAAATCCCGTGGGAAGAAAGTGCCGCAGCATATAGTTTGAAATCCAGGGGGGTGAGGGATGGGCCGCCTTCTCTTTCTGAAGGAGGCGTTCCAGAACCGGGGGAAGGGAAAAGGGTTGTTGGGGGGGGAAACGGAAAGCATCCTGTCTGAGGATGGAGGAGGAAAGCGCCTGTTCGGACAACGCCCGAGTTTGGAAGAAAAAGGCAACCCTGTTTAAGAAAAAAAAAAAAACACCTAACACAAAATGCGCCACAGGGGAGAAAAATCTCCACACCCGAGGGGTTTTGGCACGACACGAAATCGGAAAGAGAAAAGGAGCCGTCGCGCGCCGCCCTAGGAAAGAGGAGAGGAACCGCTTGTTGGGGATTTGTCCAGCAAAAAAGATGAGAGGGTGAAGACGCCCGTTCGAGGGGGAAGAGAGCTCCAGGCGCAGATGCGAGAACAGTCACTCAGGACTTAGGAAGGGGTGATTTAATCTCGCGCCTAAAGAGGCGGGAGGGAACCCCCTGAGTGGGGGCCGCCGAAGGGGGGATGCCCAGCCAGCTCTTCCGAGCAAGGAACGGTTAAAAGGTGACAGGGGAGGAGTCATAGCCGCGGCGCAGTAGGGCTCCGGCCCCACGAAAAAGACCTGCCAAGAAAGGGGGGAAAGCAGACTCTTGCATGTTCATAAAATGGGGGGGAAAGCGGTGCCTGCCCCACGATAAAGACTTGGCTCGCGGTCGGTAGAAAAACGCATCTCAAAGGGGAAGAGCCCCCAGCCATTTGGGAAGAAAGGAGCGGCCGACTGGAAAGTTTCTTCCGTTTCCCGGAAAGGAAGGACAGGGAGAGTCGAGAGTGGGAAAAGGGGGAGGAGGAAAGGATAAAAGAAGAAACGCAAAGAAGGTGAAGGGGGGGGTGTGGGAGTGGAAGTGCAAGAAGCATTGAAGGGGTTGTAAAGAAAAAAGTTAGAAAAGAAGAGGGGGGAGTTGTAAGAGGGGACGGGGATCGTCCGCGAAGAAGCCTTCTGTGCCACAACAAAAAAAGGGAATCAGCTCGGGGTTGAGCTTGTCTCAGCCTGTTCACTAGACGAAAAGAGGAAACGGGAATCGCTTGCTCCTAGGAGAGGAGGAGGAGGATGGGAGGGAAGCGTTATTCAACGGATAACAAAGGAACGCTTTGAATTTATCTATGGCGGGGGCTGGTGGTAAGACAGGTCACCAAGGGTCTTCCAGGAGGGGGTAGCAGTCCCCCTAAATCGCGCGGAGGGGGGGGGGAAAAGTTTCCATGATACACCCGCGCCAGAGGGGGAAGAAAAACAATCGGGCTGACCAAAATTTGCGAGGCAGATGGGGGGGGAATCGGGTCGAGGGAACCCGTCGGATTTAGAGCTCACCGGAGCGAACCAAGACGATTATCTTTCCTTCGAAAAAATTGCGCTTGCGACTCACAGAACGTTGTGCTCCCGAAGGAGATCTCACACTGGGAGGAGCGAGCCCATATAATGATTCAGAGGGGTTAGGCTGTTTACAGATTTCAGGTCTCGGGATGGGCTTGGGGGAGCGCAACTCCCCAGGGAAAGAAGTGCGCGGTTCGCGCCGCGGAAGGGGGGTATTGTATCTATATCCGAGACCGGCGGCATCTCAAACTGAAATAACAGCAACAGGTCGCAGATCTCGCCTGGGGATGCCAATTCCCAGGAAGGAAAAAAGAATTCTCATACTGGATTTGAGAGGGGTAACTCTCGGATAAGGCGAGGTCGGGGGAAAGGACCACGGCCCCGGTATTTCATGACCACATGACTGAAACGCAGAGGGGCGGTGGTTTTCATGCACAGAAAAAACGGGGGGGGGGGGGGGCGCGCTTGAGAATCATCTGCGCCGGGTGTCTACGAGCAAAAACGGAGGAGGAGAAATATAGATATCAACAAAGAGAGGGCGGTGGCATCTGCAACCGAATGTTGGGAGCAATGAAAAAAAGCCTTGGAGGGTTACACAGGTTCTATGCCGGATGAAGCTTTGTCAAGGGAAGACCGGGCCGGAAGGCGCAGACCTCGCCTTAATCCGAGATCGGCGCAACAGCCAGTTCTGAGAAGGACGATTTGTCAGGCCTGGAAAGAGCTGAGATGCACATGGTCTTCCAAAGGCTGAGGATGCTGGAAAGTCTAGATCGAGGAGGGGATCCTGTGCCCAGAGGAAAGAAACCAGGGCGCGAGCGATCATTCGCCCGGAGGAGGGGGCGCTGCAGAAGCCCAGCAGGAGAGAAAACCGCGCAAAAGCTTTTTCACACCTCGGATTTCTGGGCTAAAATACGAAGATGAAAAAGTCTCTGTATCTGTGCGCAAAAGGGCTCGGACGCGCCAAGTTTGGGGGCAGAAGGGACCTCTAACAAATCTTCTGGGCCGGTGCCTGGAGAATGTTTGACCTACAACAAGTTGACTGAAGGAAATTCTGGTCCCCATAGGGAATCGCACATTTGGGGGGGGCCGATGGTCTGAGAGGACGGCAATCCGGGAAGGGAAAAGAGATCCCCAAAAAGAGGGGGGGAATCTAATGAATTCCTTTGGGGGAGTACTAAGGGGGATTGGGGACAAGTCTGAAGCCCCATCCGCGTCAAGAGGTACTGGGCCGTTGCTCCTCGCATAAAACATTAAGGGGAGGCGCCGGCCCTCGAACGTCCATGGGGGGAAAGGCGTCGTGAACCTGGGAGGCCCCGCTGATATTTGGACAAACCCACAGGAGTCTGTCGAAAAAGCACATAGCGTCGAGCTCACGCGAAGGTCGCGTTACTATAACCTCAAAAGAAAGAAAGATAAAAAGGAGATATTTCTCTTCAGCTTAAAAAGAAAGGGGGAGGGAGGGGAATTCAAGGGAGGGGAGGGTCTCGAGGAAAATGCAACTGTCTTGTTTGAGGTGGAACCAGGAATGCGGGCACGCAGTCTAAAGAACCATTCCCCTTGTTCTGTAGACGGGGGGAAAAGGCAAAGGTCCACAACAATTTATGAACTGAATCGGAGAAGGCAATGCCTTGAGCAAGTCACGGCTCAAAAAGCAAAGAAATACTTGGAAAAGAGGGGAGACGCGCAAACTGAAGTAAAAAGGGGAGGAGGTTAAAAGCTGCTTGGCATCCCGGACCTGCGTCACTCAGTGTATAGGGGGGGGAAAAAACGCCGTCAACGAGAAGGCGCTCGATTAACTCAAAGAGGAGGGGAGAAGGCGTTTGCGGGACACCAAGAGAAATCTGCGCCTGTAAGCTGAACGAAAAAAAAAAGCTTCCCATCGGAATCGAAAAAAAGGCGGCAGGGGTACTTCAGAAAAAATCACAAAGACAGCCACCCCCCACCAGGGGAGGGCCGAGGTGATTAGGAAGAGAAGAGAGAGGGCGCCCGATTAAGATGTGCGAAGTTGTCCCCGCTGCAAACTTGGAAAAGCGGGGAGAGGGGGCCCTGAACGTCTTCAGGGGGGGGGGAGGTTGCGCATAGCTTGGAGGGGGACGCTATTCTTGGAGGGCGCTGTGCCGTTTTGGGAAAACGAACGCAAGAGACTACTAAAAAGCAGTTTCACCAACACAAAAGAATGATGGAAAAACTCCAAGGGGAGCATCTTGCCTAAGAAAGGAAAAAAATCTTCCTTTTTCAATTGCCACAACGGGAAAAGGGCGGCACTTGTGCGGGGCTAACGGGGGGCGCCGCCCTCAGAAATTGTAAGATGCAGGGGCTCAAAAGGCGCTGTCTTCAGGGAAAAATCCTGTGGGAAAGCAACCTGAAGGTTCCGGGGAGGGGCCTCTGAATATGCAAGACACCCCTGTGAGCGAAAAACACGCCACTCTTTAACCGCTGAAAAAACTCAATTGTTCGTGCCAACAAGAAGGGGAAGGAACTGGAATAACTGGAAGGGAGTGGCCCCTACAAGGCACCGTAAAAAGACAGAAAGAAAAACCACGTGATGGTTGACCGAAGGAAAAAAAGGACGATGGGGGGGGAAACCACTGACAGGGGCACAGCCAGATGCTTCGTTCCAAGGATGGGAATGTTCCAGCTAGAAGGACCACCGTCCTTGGCATTGCGAAGGGGAAGGGGAAGGAGCCTTGAGCCTCTGGCAAGGCCTGAAGAAGGGAAATGGCCGCAATTGACAGGAAAACGAAATCAAAAAGGAAAAATACGGCGACTGGCATAAAAGGAAAACAACAGGAGGAGGAAGCAGTCGCCGATACTGGGGAGAAGGGTTCCACGTTGAGCGCGGAAGAAGGCACCGCCATAGGGGCAACGGATCATCGCGGCGGACAGGCAGAGGAGAAAGATGGAAGGGGAAGCGTTGAAACGAGGGGAAAAAAGCGGGCCTCAGAAGGTTTCCAATGAGGGGAAAAAAGTCGCACTATTCTTCGTGGAAAGGAACATAAATTTGGTTGGGACGAATCGGATGACATTAGCTTATTCATTGAGGGATTGTACGGGGCACAGGCCGTGGCTAAAAAACGCGTGAAGTGGAAGAAAAAGGTGCGTGCGCTGAGTCAGTTAGATAAAGAAAGTGGATTGGAAAAATGTTTAATCAGGAGGCAACTCTTCACCGGGGTTCTTTAAAAAGGAAGGTTGGCGGTGGCACGTTAGCAAAAAAGAGACAGAGAATTGTAAAGGGGCGCCTTGCGACTTTTAGCCCGCGAAAGGGACAGGAGAGAGTTGCTGCCTTGCCCCAAGGACGTGTCGGGCTTGTGTAGCAAATCGGGGGAAAAAAAGCACCGGCGCGCTGTGGGGGGAAACTGAAAAGAGCAAGACTTCTCGGACGGAGGAAGGGGGGGGAGTCGTGGTAATATACCAGGAAAAAAAGGGTCCAGGACGTAGCGCACTAACTTTAAAAACCAAGAGCCGGCGTGCGCCATACAAGGGGGGACAAAAAGAGAAAAACCCTAGAAAGGGATCATCTGCACATAGAAGGGAGGGGGAGATAGCCTCTCTCTCACGGAAAGACCATATTGCTCGCCCGAGAGCCAGGGGGGGGTAACGGGTTGGCCTTCTCCAGTTCGCGAAGGGACTTGTTAAGACTA
>Ga0179593_1511197_pt1 | contig 14164 bp, 14 predicted proteins | sample CZODoug2_1_08_16_FD_185931 | JGI IMG/M metagenome (GOLD analysis project Ga0179593, IMG submission 185931) | Vadose zone soil fungal communities from Angelo Coast Range Reserve, California, USA - CZODoug2_1_08_16fungal (PacBio error correction) | ecosystem: Environmental > Terrestrial > Soil >...
TAGGATCGCCGAAGGTCGCCGGGCACAATCGGGAGAAAGAAGGGCCTGGCACGGGTCTTGCAGCGAGCCAAAGGAAATCTGTGAAGACAAAATGTAGAACGTACATTCGTGGAGGGACAGAACGGCGCGAACGCGGTGAACAGAAAACCCGGAACGAAAAGGGTCCACAGCGGGTCGCTTTCCCGCCTGAAAAAAGCAAAGACCGTTCCGGGGGCTAGGCTCGAGATGGAACGAGTCACCATCCGGGGGAGAGTGGGCATTATTCGTGCAATCAACTAAGAAATTGAAGAGAAAAAAACGGTTGTCATAACAGGTGGAGAGGAGGAAAAATCACCCTACGCAAGCGGCACGGGCATGAACCCTATGTAACAGGGAAGGGGAAAAAGGCAACAGTCCAAAATCTTGACCTCAATGCGGACTGGGGAAGAGGTCCTTCTCCGTTCCCGCAGGGAAATGGTGCCGATGCGTGCCTGGGCCCCCATCCTTAGAGGTGTCAACGCAAAGGCAACTCACGGAAAAACGAGAAAAAACCTGTTGGGGTATAAGAGGAAAACTGGAACTCCTCCATCCATGGGAATCCCCCCCGGAGCCCCCTGGATAGATCTCTCTTTGGACGTTCTTGGAAAAAGCCAAAAAAACCCCGCTTGAGCGCTGTCGCCACTTGACACCCCGGAAGAAAAAAAAAAAGACCGGCTGCACACCTGGAATTAGAACATAAAGGCTGTGATAGAGGAAAACAGCACCCTCAGAAGGAAAAATCCGCGGGGTCAAAACTGACGGGGAAAGAACGCCACCTTCTTGGGCTGCGGCGTCAGAGGGGTACGTCAATACAAGGGGAGGAAACTAAAATGGTCGCCGAACTCAATTACTGGGAAAGAGGGTCGGCAGGGGAGGCTTGTTCCATAAAAACCTGCAGTCAGAGGGCCGTTCCCAAAAGGGATGGCCTTCGGCATAACCACACAAGTAAAAGGGGAAAGCAGGGCGCCGTCGGGTTAGGGACAAGGCAAACTTGATCCCTTCTATCCCTTCCCTGCCGGAGAAGCGAAAGGGGACTGAACCATGAATTAAAAAATAGGATCCCCGGGGAGATTCTGTACCGAGATGAAACAGGAAGGGATCTGACCCAGGTTGGGGACAGGACTCGTGCAACCAAAGACCTCAGAAAGGGGGCATCACTGCAAAGACATCTCTAGAAAGGGAGTTAATATTTCCTGGGGCCTTGTGGGGGGATAGGAACAAAGGAGAGATCCACAGTGCGAAGGAGATCGTCCCGTCCGTCTCCCATGACCAAAAACTCTGAAATCCGCCGAAGGACAAGTCCGCCACTTGGACTACCTGGACGAAGAAATACATCCCGGGTGGGGACGTACCCTGGAACCCTTACTCGTACGGATAATCGCACAACAAACAGAGGAAATCTTCCGCTCGAGAAGGGGAGAAGGTCATAGTCGTTGGGTAAAAAGGAAATCATTTGCCTGAGAAAGAAAAGGGCTTGTTGTTCTCGCTAGGAACTTTCCATCCCGGGGGGTGGGATAGGGGCATTACCTGCTGGTCCTCAGGGAATCTACATCTGCCTGGCAACAGGTATTTTCTGTTCCCTGGGACGTGGTCATGACGAAAGCATTATCAATTCAATCTTTGAGGACGGGGGGAGGAGCGGTCCGCGAAATTAAACGATTTTGTGTATCAGGGAGACAAAAATCTACCCTACAGGCACCCCCGCACAGTTCCTCGTAACAGGCCATGCCACCCGAAGGGTAAGAGAAAAGGTTGAATCGGAAAGAGGCATGTCCACTTCCAGGGGGTTGGCGTTTCTTCTGTTGTATGGGACCAACACCTTAAGTCATTATCCCCTTCCGCTGCTCTGTCTGAAACACCGTTCGGCGAACCCGATCTGTTCGCATCCGCTCTCCGCGGAACACTCAAAGGGTATCGGAGAGGAAAATCGTCTGCGAAATGAAAAAAAAAACAGAAAGCAAGGTAAGCCGAAGAGAAGATGGGGCTGGCGTCTTTGACCAAATCTGAACACGGGGGACCTGTTCCCATCTCAAGTATGGAGATGTGTGCTACGCACAAGGCCCCTCGAAGCAAAGGTGTTACTCGCGGAAGTTTCAGTGGAAAGTGAACTGCTAAAAAAAAATGGGGGGAGGGGATCCTTTGGAAAAACGACCGTGGGGGGTCAGGCGAAAAGACTAACCTCAGACGGGACGCGTACACTGGGAGCAAGACGCGTCCTCCGACTAGCCCCAGGGAGGGGGCATCAGGGGTGGAGGGAACGTAACCCGATAAACCAGAATTAAACAGAAAAAAGCCCGCTCCGCGGGAAAATGTAGCCAGGACCTTTCCTTAGGGGATATCCTCTCCAGAAGGGTGATAAACGGCATCAGACCTTCACTTCAAAAAGGGCCAGAAACGTACTTGTCCTTTCTTTCCTTAAGCGGCACGACACATGAAGAGGGACCTGCCTCTCACCGGAATGGAACTTGGGAAAGTTAACTCATCGACGAAGCGGAAACCCTTCCGTCGACGGAAATTTTTCGCGCGCTAGGGGGGGTGACCACTCTAGCAAGCAAATCTTGATAGTTGAAACCACTACTCTACCTTGCCTGGGGAAGCAAAAGACGGATTACTAGGAGAACCTGAGAAACTGAGGGGCCTGCAGAGGGAACTTGATGAAGGAAAGGTCCGGGGTGGGGAGCACGGTCACCAGTTCGACAATAAGGACTTAAATCACAACCCAGTAGGAACAAACATCAGGGAAGGACAACCTTATCAGGGGGGCGGCAGAACGGCGGATGGAGGGTTATTGGCGCACCTATGGGGCGGACCCGAACATAAATTAAACTCTTCTTCGCTTCAAGATACAAAGGTTTTCACTCAAGCTTGCCGCCGAAGGAGAGGGAGATTTCAAGAAGATCACGCATGGCCAAGGATCCTATACCCGAGTTCGGATTCAGTCCGGGGTTGGGGCAGACCAAGTTGAAAGGGGGATAATCTCTAGGCCGACAAATCGAAAAGGGCGCGCCTCCGGGTGCGCCATCGAAGCCCTGGATGGACGATCACAGAAAAAAAAAAGAAGGGGGAGACAACGCGCTAGGGCCGCCGCCTGGAGCGGACGGCACAAAGGGGATGAACACGAAAGAGTCACAACAACAACGAAGGGAGAGGGCGTGTCCTTCTATAATCCGTGGGGGTAAAAGAAAAGGGGGGGGCGGCCCCGCTGGCCAGGTCTGCCCTTACCCGTTAGAAGGCCAGGGCGCCTAGAAGACAAGGAACGATTGCATGGGCGGCGAAACAAAAGATCGCTACAAGTAACGATATCTCGCCCCGTTTTCAAAAAGGGAGGGTCAGGGGCTGCCAAGGTTAAATCGCTATCTGGTATTCTTTCAAAGAGGGAGGATCTGCCGTAGAGAAGCAGCACCAAACGAAGGGAGGGCTTATACCATCCTGGAAGCGAAGACTGGGGGAGGACCATCTCTTTCGAACCAGGCCACCGCGCCCAACACATACGGGGCGGGGAACCAATCTCACTATTTGTGGGACTGGGTTGTGAACAGCGGTTGGGAGCGGGTCGGTGTACTGACGAGTGCGACCCGGAAAAGGAAAGGGAAAGCCAGGAATTTCCGCTTGACAGGCCACATCCGGGAGAACTGTCATCTCATACCTCACCGCCCTCCCAAAAAACCCCCCTTGAATCCGCCAGAAACGGGGGAAAAAAAAATAAAATTCATACTAAAAGGGGCCCGCGCGTGTGAACCGAGAGAAAAGCTCCGCGCACAGTCCGAAAGAGAATCATGTACGGTGGAAGTCGAAAGGGATTGCCCGAGCAGTTGAAAAAAAAAAACACTTCACTCCAAGCAACGGAATCGTCCGTCTCCGCATCAAGTGGCGTGCCAGCGTCCAACGCAACCGCCAAGTCAGTGAAGTTTTTTAGGGGGAACGAATTGGAGTAACCTGGGATGACCTATATTCACAATGTCACCGTCAGAAAGGTACCGGTATCATGTCGAGGGTCCATGGGATGGGGGGGGGGCTGGCTGGGTAACATTTGGACCAAGCACCGAGAGTGACCCCATCACATTTTTCTATAGGAGCAGCGAGAGGGTGAAGGGAGAAAAAGCAGTTAGGAAAGGGAAGTGAACCAAAGGGTTGATCGGCATTACCACGGGACGGAAATTTAAGCGCGAGCGGGGGGATCCTTGAAAGAAGAGGAGACGTATGGAAACAAAGGGGCTGGTCGGCCAACCCTTTAAACCTTTTTAGGGCACTACATCTACGATGGCCGATGGCGGACACGAACTGCCAAGAAAAGAACGCTTCGCACTTCATTGTCAGATGAGCTATTCGCAATTGAAGACGCTAAAGACGAGTGATGCTCGGCGTGATAGGGGTCTACCAGTCCGGGTTAGGGGACGAAAAAGGGGATACCGGCGTTACGGGTGAAAAGAAGTCCTAGATCGGGGTCAATGTCCGTGTACGGGAGGCGAGTTCAAAAGGGCTCTGCCTGACCTAAAACGGGCCATCGGGTAGAGACCCTGGGGGGGCGGCTCGGCCATTCTTAGCATCTAAAACCAGAAAGGCCCGCTTCTCGGGCGAACTCAGCTTCCTCTCTGAAGATATACGTGCAGCGCCGAGCCTGTTAAAGAGACGAACCATGCAGATGTAGAGGACCTGGACGGAAAAAAACAGTTCTTCACACATCAGGGTTCGGGCCCAGCTGGCGAATCACCAACCAAGTGAGCAGGGAAGCGTTCATCAAAAAACACCAACGATTACTCTCGCTACGGGCTCGAGCGGAAGCCGTGCCGCTCTAGGGAAAATTTAACTACGATTCACGTGGGGACAACCCGGTGACAGTGCTGAATTGACTTCGGGAACAGTGAAATACTGCTTACTGGCGGGAGGGGGGGGAGGGCTGCAACTGAAACAATTTCATGGGACGGACGGGGACGGGCTAGAATCACGCAGGGGGTTCTCCTTGGGTCAACCCAGAAGGTCGGAACAGGAGCTCTCGTCTGCTGGGTAAAACGGGGGAATAGCAGGTCGGTGGCACGATGAGCGCCAGACTCCTTTTGGAATGACGATCAGGCCGCAGGGTGAGAGCGGTACGCGAAACTCCGACAGGGGTCAGGCATGAAGCGGTAAAGGTTTCATGACCTCTGGTCTGAAGAGAATGGGCTAGTGGTAGTACGGAAACAACAGCTGTCTGTTGCGCGGCGTTGCAGAATTGGGGGTTTGGCTGCTCCACCCGTTGCGGGCCAACGGGCTCACCCGGTGGACCTCTGTAAACAAGCCGCCCCGAAGATTTCCTTAACCGGGGTCGGAAAGGGGGACGCACTTTATTGTCATGGACGGCCTAAACTCTGACTCCTCATGGAAAGACGGGTGGGCGGGGAAAAGGCGAACTTCGGGAAGAACCCTGCGGGGCCACGATGGGGCAAAGGGGGGCATGCGGTCTAGTGCCCCGGGGTTGTTTCATCGGTGTGTTGGTTCAGTCGGAGCTGGTGCGGAACTGGAAGCAAAGGGGGAACTTCTGGGGTGGAGCAAGGATAACGAAAAAAGATCCTCGATAAGTGGGGCTCCGGGGGGCGTAAAACCCCCGGATGCGGAGTGGAAGGTCCGGAAAAGAAGGCTGAGGCGAAGCCAAGGGAGGGTGGGGCGACCCTCGGCCATAAGGAGTACAAAAAGCAGACAGGCCGCAATCGGGGAAATCAGCAAGCGGGAACGTCCTTCCTGAACAGGGGCGTACCTGCAAAGTGGAGGAACTCTGGGCGCTCGATGCACCTGGAACAAGGCCGAGGCCACCGGAGGGAGGTGCCGACTACAGCGCGAAAAACCTGGTCGCGGGTTCAAGGATTACGGCAAGGGAAAAAACCGTAATCGATGAAATGACGCTAGCCGGCCTGGGGGAAGGGGAATCCTTGCCAGTAGGGAGGCGTTCCGTGTTCTGGAAGCGGGCTCTTAATTAGATCCGTTCTAACCAATGTAACAAAAGCAGTTCACTAGAAAGGGCGGGGGGTGTCCGAAAAACAGCCGCTTGCCGTCATCGGATGGCGCGGCGACCCGTGCGCCGGACGAGTGATATCTCTCGACAACAAAGAGGGCGGTATCTGTCGACGGGCCGAACGTGGGCTCCTCTCCACTCTCCAGACGCTGCCCACGTCAGGGGAACAGCGAGAACCACGCCATATGAGAGGAAGAAACTGTACCGTGTCGGTCCAGGAATGCCGCGAAACGTCTCTAATATATATCCTCACCCGAACGTACCCCGAGTTCCCACCAGCGCTTGTCCCGTCCGGAAAAACGCCGGGAGCGGATAAGCATCGATAGCGGTCGATAGAATAACGGAGAAAATTGGCGCTTGGATTATTGAAAGAAAACACTTGATCCAGGCCACCGTGTCGGCCAGGTGGGAGAGAGCAGAAAAGGTCCACGATGTCCCTAGCACCAAGCCGTGGGCGGCAAATCCCAAGAGGGAGGGGAAGGAAAGGCCCACTTTCCAAACAAAGAGGGGAAACCCTCAGGGAAAGACAGCCTGGAAATTTACTTCTCGGAACCGCAGGTATGAAGAAGGGCCAGGGGGTCCAAGTAAGCTGTGTCCGATACTTGACAAAAGTCCTGGCCTTTACCTGTGTGGTCAGGCGGACGAATCCGCCCCGTGTTGAAGAAAAACCGAGCACCCCTATAGAAGATCGGTTGAGTACATGGAGTCAGCCCACAAACTTCGCTAAAATCTGGTGGCGCAGGCACCCGACGAAAGCATCCGACCAACCACAGAAAAGAAGCCATTTCCTGAGGACCTTCACCCCATTGGATCGGCGACAGAGGTTCGCACCCGGGGCCGCCTACCCACCCTTCGGTGACATGACCGACGTCACATTGGGGCCGGGTCGACCGACAGGCCGACAGCAGTACTTCACTATTCGAAACCCCCCACAAACGCGGATGTCCGCCAGGTTCCGGAGACAAGGGACCCAGGGCGTGGAGCGGATCAAAACACAAGGCAACTCTACCATTCCAGGGGGGGTGGGTTTTTCAATGCACACGTTTAAAGCCCGTTCGAGTCCCGTGCACGGCGGACAATTGGTTCAGCCGTCTATCACCTCTGATGAGGGCTCGCGTACCGCTGAACCACTGCGGATGAACGGGAAACTCCACCCGTCAAGCCTTCGGGCACCCCGAAACCTACTCACGTGGACGCCCCCCTCCTCGTCGTAGCATGAACGATGGCCGAAAAAGGATGGGTGAAGGGCCGGCGAACTCCCGGCGAGACGCGAACGTGTACATGACCGTCGCAGCGGACATCCTTCACGCCTCACTTCAGCGTCCTCACTGTCCGCCGAACGGCACACCATCATCACCCGTTGAAGGGGGACCGTGAGAGGGGGGAAGAATCCAATCATTCCTAACGGCAATGCAGCCCGACAAAAAAACAAAACGGCCGAGTAGCGTCCGGCTGTGTGAGAGACGCAAAAGCTCCGGCCTGTGGAGGAGCGCAAAATCAGGGCAAAAGAACCAAGAGTTGAAGATGTTTCCAGGTCCTCGAATAGGAAGGGGCGACGAGGTTCGGGTAGGCCGCCACCACGGAAGGCCACGGAGAGCCCTGATCGGGTTCATAGCTGGTCCGGCGCGGGTCCGATTTGCTTCCTAGTGGAGTAGGCAGCGAACCATTACTCCCGGCAGCCCGATCACCGCCCAAGGTCCGATGGTACGTCCTGAACCCCGGGTCTCGGTGAGAGGGCGGTGAACTCGGCGCGGTAAAAGGCGGACCAAGGAGCTGACTTCCACGGAAGGGACCCAAGCCCGTTTTCGTAAGAATCGGGTAGAGACCCGATACGCCGCGCACCGGCCGGTAGTCGGAAATGAAAGACGGCTGAGAATAGGAGTCAAGAAGTCCTTCATTGGGCCGCCATACGTGGGTCGAGGCAGGTGTAGGTGGTCCTTGCCGTTCATATAGAGATGTACGTCACCCATCGGGCGGCCAATCGAGCCCCGGTGGAATACTCATCCATACTTATGGAAAGTATCCGCTCACCAACCGGGTGTGAGATGTGGCCTGAGGAGGTGAAGGACTATCAAAAACGGGAACCTCCTAACTTATTTCTCCCAGTAAACGCGCCTACTACCCCCCTGGCTGGGCATTGCTAGGCGTACCAATGAAATCCCATTCCAGGAGAACGGACCTGCGGAAATCCGGCATCAGGGGTCACCTTTCATCGACCGCACAAAACCCGGTCCGCCGACGTGTCCGGCTCCTGCGAGACGTGGAGAAAAACACCTTGACGGCAACCCGCCTCACCGGGGCGGGGGAGGGTTAAAGGAGACGGCTCACCGCACGGAAACCGAAAGGCGCTCTCACGAGACCTTGGGCGCGGGCGCTGATGGCGGGGACCAAGAAGCGGCAGCCGGTCATACGAAGGAAAAAACTACGGCGACGACGTCAAGACGGCGGAAGGGAAGACCTGAGAGCTGTGGGCCGCGGACCGGGATACGAGACCTTAATTCCTGTGGAGAAAGGTCAACGGAACGACCCGTACGAACTGACTTGAAGCACCCGAGCGGAACACACATCGTGCGCGAGGTCAGGAATACGTGTGTTCTTGCCTGGGGGGGTCGCACTAATTTCTTGAACCGACGACGTCCCCCTTTCGTACAGCTCGGGTATAACGCGGCGGTGGTGAAAGGGGGGGGAAGGACGGGGAAGTGTGGCTCTTCTGATTACCGAGCTCTATTTCCGGTTCATCTAAAACCGACCGGTAAAACCGGGGATCCTCGGAAGACTACAAGGGCCGAAAGTCACCTCCTTTCACAGCATTCTAACCGGCCTGGGCTCGAAGACTCCCTTTCCCTTGACTAGTGTTCAGAACCCGCCGCGCGCTCGAGCCGACCTTTTAGAGGACGATACTTAAGAGAGGACACATCTCTCCAAACAGGGGAAGAAAAGAAGGAAAGGCGTATAAATCCTAGACGCGGAACCATTCGGAAAGGCTTGGCTCTCCTTCTGGTTAGGCCCGTAGCCCCCTTTCGTCAGGGAAAAGAGGGATAGGGGGGGACATCTTAAAGAGGGAGAACATCGGCGAGCACCACGAGGTCGGGGCAGAGAGCGAAGGCGAGTATCTCACCGGTTGACCCGTCTGTTGACAGATGCTTCTAACTGTATCCTGATCAGGATGAGGAACGACAGCGGAGCTCGTAGAAAAAGGCGGCCCACAGTTGTCGGGACCGAACATAAGAACTAGTGGGTTATAGGTGAGCGGGCCCGCATCACTTGATCCAAGGAACAAGACGCGGCCTCCACTCGATCCGTGGGAAGAAAGATGAACTATTTTTTTCCTAGAGGGGGTTCCAAGACTGTTGGGACGCGGGGGGATCTTTTGGTACTGTTCTAACTTTGACTCGGCGCCACCGGACTTACGGTCGCAGGACTTAACCTCCTCCGGTCATCCCACCACGCTAAGGGGGAAGGCGGCAGTCGGTCGACGCTTACTATCACGTATATGACCGTGCCGCGCGGGTCACACCGCCAGCAGAGCGGGGGGGGAAAAGGGAGGTCTCATTGATTCTCGGGAGAGGAAGAATCATTTCATGAGAAAACGTCCCCGGCCAGCACACACGGGGGGGCCGTCTTCCGTGGCTGCCAGCGTCTAGAGGAAAAAGTCTGCTTACCGGTGGCAGTCTAAAGGTTGTCACCCAGACGTGCCTTAAGACACCTAGAGAAGTTCGAGATCTCCCGGCGCTGGAATGATTGTTTTCACTCTGGCCGGGAATCGGTCGCCGCACATAGTCAATGAGGCTCAGCCAGGGGGCGCTATAGGGGGCTGCCGCAGAGGGTTGAAGGGGGCCATCATTTAGACTGAAAACCGAGGTTCGGGACGGCAGGAAACGGCTCGTTCGGTAAAGGATCACCAGTTTGTTAGGTGCAACCTACGATGGAACTCGCGAGGTAACCAGCTGGTGAGAGGAGGGGGGAAGGAATGGTTTGATTCTCACGCTACAAGATAAGATCCAGGGGCCGTACCAGGTTTCAAGCGTGGACGCCGCCGCCCTACTCGGGCAGCGCACCTGACGCGGGCTGCGATAAAAGGACCATTTTCCTCGTATACCTTCGAGAGCGGCGAGCGGGTCTTCAAACTCGGGTTTCGACGAGGGAGCGGAGTACGTGGAGCAAGGCTTTTTCGAATTGGACAGGAAGAGTCCCGCGCTCGCTGACCGGCGTGGCCGGACGGTACGGACCTCGTACTCCGGATGTCGGACGAAGGCGCGCCCGGCCCTATGGGCAGAGAGCTCACAACATTTCATCAAGCTGCACGAGGCAGGGTGTCGACGTGCGCAGTACGGGAATACAAGAAAGAAGGAACATGGGGTAGAAGTTACACTTGAACACGGAACAAATCTTCACCTATCATGTTCTTGCCACGTAGGGGAGATACCAAAGTAAGGGGAGGCCGGTCTCGTTATACACCAAACCAAGCCAGAATCTCTGCTCGAGCGGGCACGAAGTGCTAGTGTATGTGCGATTTCCCGACGAGAAGTTTTGAGCATACGGCACGGGAATGATGGGGGTCAAGGGAGTGACATTGGAAGTGGGGGCGCGGGACGGCCGCTGGATTATACTGGCCGGCACTCCTTTTAGGCTCAAAAGGTTTTTGGGCACTATCACAGGGAAAGGGGAAGCATCGTCCAGGCGAGAGCTATTAGTTCTGGGGCATCTAGCGTGTGTGCGAATGTCTTAGGGTGACAGAACGATGCCCAACGCGTGAGGTAAAAGATCAAAGGCGCATTGGTCGGGATACGCGCAAAGAACGACTCCAATGGTTAAACCGCCGAATTGGCGAAGGACTGGAGGAAATGTATAGGTGCAATTGGGGAAGGGAACTCACCAGTCAGCGGGGGGAGGGAGTTCCCAAATGTTTTGGGTCGCACAGCCTGCGCAAAACTTTTGCTTTTGCGGCTACGAGAATGATGTGGACCCCTCTGGGAAAGAAGCACCGGCCGAATCGGGAACTAGTCTACTGTATTTCAAAACGAGTGGTTTGAACTGGATGGAACTCTCTGACGGCCGCCGGGTCGCAGGGTGGGCGGGTCGCGGAAATCAGGGGACCCCTCTCACAAGGGTCAAATAGCTGGCAGGAAAGTTCGAGACATAGAGAGGAGAAGATGTGTAATAGGAATGTTTTCTTGGCGGGTTGGCCGGCGACCACCGCTTAGCCCGGGGGGGCTGAGCGAGTTCAAGAAGCTGTCCGAGCGATCTCGATAGGGGGGAATAACCAGTGATGTAGTTACATGTAGTAACAAGGTGTCTTACTACTTTCAGACAGTACGCGCGGGACAAGCTAAGGATGGGGACGACAAAAAGAAGCGCCGACACTGCGTACAACGAGAAGGACATCAGGACAGGCCTGTCGCGAAACAGCGTGGTTGGAATCAGTCCTTAACCCTAAGGTAGCTTTCCGGACGGGCCCCGGAAGAAGGAGGGGGCATCGGCAGGTGGCTGACGAGAACCCTTTCCTCCACGTGGACACTAGGCCCACGGAGGTGATGGATTTGAACTAGCAGAGCGAAACCGGCGTGAGAGGGTTGAAGTGACTGGCGAAAAACAAGAACCTCTTGGAAAAAGCATTACCGTTCCGAGAGGGTGGCAGGACGGGACAATCGTTCTTGAGTCTTTTCCATGGTGACTGACTGTGATCAGACCTGCGTAGACCGACGCAGGGTACAATTCACCAATTCTACCGAGCAAATGAGGGCGGTACCGTCATTAGAAACGCTGGAAACGGGGAGGACGCGCGGGGAAAAAAACGTTCTGGTCAACACCGTCTCTCTCAAAACAAAAAAAAGTCTGGGAAAAGAGAAGAGAGAGATGGTATACGCTAACAAATCGCTAAAAAACCGCCGGCCAGCAAGGGGTACAAGGGGGAACTCCCTCATCAATAGGTACATGGGACTTCAGTAACTTCTCTACGTTGCGAAGAGCCCGAGAAACCAGGAACGACTCCCTGGACACTCAGGGGTCCCCGTCCCTGAAACCCCTCAGGCTACTCTTTCTGAGCAGTATATGCAAGAACAATCCTCTCCACGGGGGAGTGCATGTATTCGTGCAAAATCGAAACCGTGGACAAGCGGCAAGTGTCCAGGAAAAGGTGCGAGGATCAAACACCGGTACACGATGGGGGCCCCGCTCCTGACGGCAGCCAAGACGAAATCCCCTAAACAGGCAGTAACGGGGCCGAAGAGTTACCGCTAATGCGCATGTCCTGATGTGCCTTCGGGTGGGAACCGCAGGTCGGGGGATCGCCACAGGCGGGTCCGCGAAGTACTGAAAAAGACGCGGCAATAGCAATAGTGCCCCTTGTCACTCCGCACCGGTGGGATCCCCCCCTGCCATTATCGAGATCAGCGCTGGAAAAGGAGGTCCCTAAGCTCAGCAAGCCGCACGTAGATCACAAAGGGTCCGCGAACAAACGAGCACCCCGCGTAGATACCTGATGAATATTAAAGAAAAATGAACCGCATTACAAAAAGAGGCTAAAACGCCCTGAAGGGACGGGGGAGGACAGCTTTTCCAGCGGCGTCATAGGAAGTCGCCAGGTGTCCAGCGTACCGGGACGCACTCCAGAAAAAAATGAAAAGGAACGGCGCCGGGAGGCTGGCCGAAGAGGTCAAAAACTGAAGACATCGAGGCCAGCAAGTAAAATTTTCCAGTCTTCCCACAACCGGGAGAAACGGAGGGAAAGGCTGGATGTTGAACAAGAAAAAAAGGTATCCTATCCCAGTCATAAAGCGCATGACCGTCTTAAAAGAGTTCAGCGCGGGAGGAGCAAGAAAAAGGCGGGGACTGTACAACCAATGAGGAGTCTGGGCGACCAAAAAGCGTACATCTAGGGCACCGACTACCTAGAGTCTAACTGCCAGAAAGCGGAGGGGGAGGTGAATTGGACTAGTGGCAAACTTGCCTGGTGTAGGGAGCCACTGCGGAAACAGTGAACCGAGCCGCCCTTCCTTCTCCGACACTGCTCATCTCAGCCGTCAGCCAATTCATCACGTCCTCAATGGAGAAATTCAGATCAGCCCATTGCGTAAAAAGATCACAGGACGCCCTCTAAAATCGGGAAGGCAACTGGCTGCCCATCTATCCCTAGGGCTGGGGGGCATTAGGAGTGGGGGGGTTGTACATAGCCACGCAGCCGGGGACGTCAGACTCCACCTTGGGAGATGCGATTCCCGAACCCTGGTCGTGGCATGAACATGAGGTCGCTTAGTCCTGTAAAATCGACATACCGCCCTTTTAGCTATCGAGGTCTTGGGCTTTTAAAAATAGAGGGTGGTCCCATGGGTACGTAGATGCTAGTATGCCTTAGTAGGGTCGGCGCGGACGATGGGTCTGGCGGAGAGGGGTGGCTAGCCGGGGGGGGGGCAGGTCAGAGATGTTGCCGAGCCTGGAAAAAAAAGGACCATTACTGGCTCGCGGCCACCCGACCGGGGACAGGCAAGGATCGGACTAGGCATTCCCTCGGAAAAAAGAGGGGGGATGAATGCGGGTCGGGGCATCCGCTTTGTACGTGAGACCCGATAGGGTATGAATGGATCCAAGCTCCGCCGCGGGAACAGGACTTACCACACAAAGAGGGAGAAAGAGTCGGAACGCATAACACTTGCATGTCTTCAGCACTGAGTACGTAGGGGGGGGGGGGGAGGAGGGGTCTTCTGAACAGTGACGCCATCGGATCGAAGAGGTATTATGAGTAAAAATCGTTCACGGAAACGGCCGCCTAGAAACCGCAAGTGTTTGGGGGGTGTGGGAGAACGCGAAGGATAGGGTAGGGTTATGCATATCTCGCCACAAGGGTGGGACTTAATCTTGGACCGAACGAGCAGTGGACCTGCCCGCTGGAAGAAAAAAGGGACGGACGGAAGGGAGGGAGAACTGGATGCGCCCGAAGTAGAGGGGACGAGCCGAAATAGAGAAAAGGAAATGGATATGGGGACTGGGGAAATGGCAGAGGAAAAAGCAGAGGAAAACAAAACCACAGACAACCAAGGAGACCGCAAATGAGAGCCGGGGTCGAAGGTCGTAGGAAAATAAACGAACCAAAAGGGGTAGCACCTTCATCGAAATGCACTGGGTCCAAGAACTCTATCGTGTTCCGTGGTCGTGAAGGGAGAG
>Ga0179593_1735460_pt1 | contig 14164 bp, 19 predicted proteins | sample CZODoug2_1_08_16_FD_185931 | JGI IMG/M metagenome (GOLD analysis project Ga0179593, IMG submission 185931) | Vadose zone soil fungal communities from Angelo Coast Range Reserve, California, USA - CZODoug2_1_08_16fungal (PacBio error correction) | ecosystem: Environmental > Terrestrial > Soil >...
ACACGATCAAGAGTAAGAGCGCAAAAGGAGGATCGTACATCCATTGCTTGGGAAAGAGGAGACCCCTCAAAAGAAATGACAAGAGGAGAAAAAAAAAAGGAAAGTAAGGAAGGATGAACAGCAATAGCTGTAACCGCGGCGCTCAGGGGAAGGACTAGTGGAGCCAAAGTGAATCCCATACGGATATCTGTTGTGAAAGGGGTTGCAAAGAAGCAGATACTCGCTATAAAGCTCTACCCGGTATTTACCGGAAGGGTTCCGACCGGAAAGAAGGAGGACAGTGAAAAGGGAAGGGAACAGAGCTCTTCTGTTGTGCATTGGGAAATGAGGGGAAGACAACAGAAAAAGGACGCCGGATTAGGAGGACGACAAGGTGGGAAAGGGCCCCCCCTTTATCCCCGAAGAAAAAAGAAGGGATATCTATGAGAGTGGGATAAAAGGGAACAGGGAGAAGAGAAAGACTGCGAAATTATCCATTAATCCTCGTGAGATGGGATATGGGCACAACCGACCGCGCTCGGAGAAAGAAGAGGTCGCAACGCGCCATCCATAGGGAAGACCAGGGTAGAGAATGAGAAAAAGTATCTGGGGGGTTCACCAACGATAGATGCGGGGGGGGGAGGGTAAGGGGAGATCTAAGATATCAAGGCGCGCGCTCCTTTACACAATCGTGAGGGGGGAGGAAATGGCGTCATCTTCCATGTAGAATCCTGGATGTGGATGTAGAATGCAGCGTTGCAAAAAGAAAGAGCGTCAGCCAGTGGCGTCCGAACAGAAGGCTATTACTCTGATCGTGTTTAGGAGACTCTGTTCAACAGAAGGACCTCTGCTGCAGGGAAAAACGCGTTCAATCGGGGGGGCAAAAGGTAGAAACAAGGGATTCATCTCTGATCTCGAAGTGGCGTGGGGAGGAAGTACATCATGGCTATGAACTGGTCCTGTTCTAGAGAAGAAAACATAATTTAAATGCTGTGGGCAACTTCTATTCACGCGTCGGAAGGGATGATCCAGCGCTAAGAGTCGGTAGTTTCTTGGAAAAAAGAGGTAACCGGGCGACCAGAATTTTGTCTTAACCTATAATAAGGACATATCGGTCATTACATCTATCAAAAACAGTAAAAGGGGAAAAAAGGGGACGCGATTCCTGCGATCGGGAGAAGCAGAACGGCCTAGGGAGGACGCCATCAGATGCCTATCTGGAAAAGTATGGTGTGAGTAAGTTAGAAGGCTCGTCGCTCCATGACGCGGCTCTTGGAACCGGATCCGACGGTACAGGTCCAGTCGTCGATCTGCTTCAGGAAAAGGAGGGGGGAATCGTCAACAAGACAGTAAAAAAAGTCTGAGCTGTCGTGTAGAGGAGGGGGGTTTTGCTGATGAGGAGAGGAAAAAGGTTCGAAGAGAAAGAGGGCTTCGTGTTCTGCGCGGAGGGAAAAGGAAAGAGAAAAAACGATCACGCTATCGCCACTCAGAGACAAAGATGATGTCGAGGGGGGGAAGGAGTTCAGGTGCGCAAGAAAAGGTCCACTATGCCGAACATCCAGTCAAAAAGTGGAGGTGCCATTTAAAAGGTGGAGGGAAAGGGGGAGGGTTTTGGCAAAAGCAAGTGTTAACGAAGAGAAGGAGCGGCAGATGTGGGAGGGCAGACAGGGTTGCGGAACGACAGGGGGGAAAGGGTCGATCGGCCTTGGGAAAAGAAAAACTGATGAGGATGAGAAAAAAAAGTAGAACCGCAACAGCGCGATGTGGGGGGGGGGCAGGGTCCGCAACACGGCGAAGAAAATGCGGAAAAAAAAGAAAGGCAAAATAAAAAAAAAAAAAAAAAAAAAAATCAAGGAGGTGTCAATAGGTTTAAAATTATTTACAAAAAAAATAACGAATTACATGTCTCCAAAGAAAGGAAAAGGGGAGCAATAGTGGACCGGATTTCAACAGGGGGGGAAATGAATATGTAACATTCCTATCATTCAAGGAAAAGAAATATCGCGTGTGAAGAAGGGAGCTCCTTTTTTCTTGCGAGGGCTTGGGAGACCGGAAAGAGGCCTAGGAAATGTGGGCGTAGAAAGAACACCGTGTTTTTACATGCCATCAAAAAGAAAGAAGACCTCATTTTTCGGTCGGTGACAGACAAAGGAGGCGCTTCAGAAAGAAGATCTGACCAAAAGTACAGGGTTCGGAGAAGGAAATCCTTCTAAGGTTAGCCGCCATCAATCGCCTAAAAAAAAAGGGAAAACTTGCGAAGTAATCACCATGGGGAGCCGCTTTCCCTTAAGAGGATGGTGCGCGGGAGATCAAAGGGGTCCTTACAGGGGAGAGGAGCGCATTCATCTCTAAAAAAGGGGGGGAATCTACGCGCCGTATTGTTGAATCTGAGTAGATGTCATTCCAAGCTCCGAGGGAAAAAATAAATATGATGGGGATACTGGGGGGAAGAAGGGCCGACGACAACAAACGAAGAAAGAAAAAAAGTTGCTGAAACAAAAGGGGAAAAAAGCAGCGTGCGCTGATTAAAGACAAGCAGAGAGGGATGATCGGGATAGAACCAGGTCAAAAAAAAGGGGAATGATGAATTCTAAGTCTTCTTGACAAAAAAGGGGGGGAACCGTCACGTACGAAGAAGGAAGACGAAAGCGACGAGTTTTGACGAAACTACCAATATTGAAAAAGAAAGAGAACGAAAAGTTAGCGGGAAGGGGGGCACCGTCGAACACGAATCATAAAAAAAAGAGTTATCGACTGCTAGGAAAGACAAAGAGGCAGGAGAGGGATCCACGCAACTAATATGGGGAAGACAGCCAAGAGGGAAAAAAAGAAAAAAGGACCCAGACGTCTGTAAAGGAAAAGAGTTATCTCTCTAGCGCAGTAGCCCAGGGGAAAAAGGGGTTGTTTTAAAAGAATGAATGGGGGGAAAAAAAATGACTTCGCTTCTTCAATCATGCTCGAATATATATAACAGGGATGAGAAAAAAAGGGGGGGAAAGGAGAGTCAAGGGAGGGCTTCCAGGGGTGGCATGGCACGTGCGTGCCAGATCTTAGGGGAAAACGCATTCTTCATGGATCAGTGCGCCGGAGAGGGAAGAAATTTTCAACGCCTAGAGATAAACAAACACAAAGGAGGGAGAGCCAGCGTCCGAAGGGCCAAGAAGCCCGTCTAAATGATCCTGAAGGAAGGGAGGGTTCCTCCGAAAAGAGTGGGAAGAATGCCCACAAGAAAGTCGCAGAGGAGCAGACGCGGAGGAAAGTGGGATCTAGAACGTTGTAAAAGGTTTATGATCATGCTTGACAGAAGAGGGAATCTTTAAACAAGGGAAACACCGGGGTGGAGGAATTCGCACTCGTAAGATAGGAAAAACAGGGGTACAAAGGGGAGGTACATCCTGAAAAAGGAGAGGGACTGGGGTGATCATCTCGATCCTTAAGATTATTTTTCCCGGAAAGGAGGAAAGCGCGTCGATACTCCTGTCAGATGATCTTTTCTCGGTTAGGTTGCGAAAGAGTTCACCTCTTAACTGGAAAGGGGGCGAAATGATTGGCAGAGGAAGCGGGTCGAAAAACTCCGTCAGGGGGATCCTTCATCTCGACTTACAGAAGGGAGGAAGGGAAGATTCTTGGGGGAAAGAAAAAGAAAGTCCGAATGGCTATTGCAAAAAGAATTGCGAAACTAAAAAAAAAAAACGGAAGGAGGGGGGAGATTTGGCAAAAGAAGGGGGTGAACTAGCACTCTGCGGAGTGCCCGAGAGGGCGCGTAGTTCTGGGGGTCGCCCGGCTTGACCGGAAAGAAGGTTAGTGTCCTGAAAACGAGAAGCGGCGGAAAAAAACGACATCTTCGTGGGAAAAAAAGAAATAACGCGGAAAGGAGCACGGCGTGCTGCGAGGGAGCTTACCACACCAAAAAAAAAGAACATGCGTTGCTTATTTTTGGAGGGGCCGATCCTGAGGCTGAAAGAGAAAGGGTAATACTAATAGTCCTCGTCGCTCCAGGCTGGGGAGAGCTTGGAGGGGGGAAACTTCGCCGGTTCCAGGAGTATCGGGGGGGGGGTACAGGAGTCGATCTGCTGAGGAAAAATCTTCACCGGGGAAAAAGAAGAGGGGGGGGGAGACTCTTCGGTGGCCGGGGAAAGAAAAGGTCTTTGGAAAAAGCAAAACCAACCAAAGGGGAAAAGAAGTTATTGATGTGGCTTCGTTAAGGGAAAGAGTGTTTTCCGACAGCGCCAAGAGATATCATCAAGGAATAGGGGGAAGACCGAAGCGTGTTCGCTTCTCGGATTTCATGGTTCAAAGGGAGGGGACAGATGGCCGAACATCCATTTCAAGAAGGGGGAACGTTGCTTAAGGGGGGGGGAAAAGCCCGTTGAAAACGGTCATATGACAACAAGGCAGGGGGAGGGAAGCAGGGTTTGGCCGCTATCTTAGTGACCACGGAAGCCGGGGGGAAGAAGGTTGCGGTCGATCGCCTTGTATATAGAGGAGGAAAAGAGAGAGATACAAGCCGAGAAAAGGGGGAGGGAGAGGCACGTCTTTAACATGGCAAGAAAGAAAGAAAGAGAAGAAAGAGGCGGTTGTAAAAGGAGTGACCAAAAAATCCTTAAAGCAAAAGGAAAAACTTTCAACTGGAAAAAGGGACACTGGATTTCCCTGGATATGTCCAATAAATTGAAACAGGAGGATGAAAGGGGAGCGGGGAAAAAGAAGAGCGAGTTGCGGAGAGGGGGGTCGGCGCTTTCGTAACACTGGGGAAGAAAGAAAATAATCCCTCACACAACGAGTCGAGCCGGAGGGGTCGGGGCAATGAGAAATCAAAAAAAGCCCCCCACGCCGCCCTCCAAGAAGGAAAGGCCTCAATTCGCTCTGCATAATGCAGAGAAAGGGAAAAGAAATCGCAAGTAACGAAGGAGTCCTTAAACGGAGTAATCGAACAATCACGAAAAAGAAGAGCGGCGAAGTACACCATTCTAAGGCCTTCCAGATCTGCATCGTAAGGAAAAAAAACCAGATCACCAGGAATCGTTCTTTCCTGGGGGGCACCGATCAAGAGGAAACGACAGCATCTTTTGCAAGCTGCATGAATAGGGAGTGTTTTTCCTTTAAATGACTTAGGGGAAAAAAGACGTCCCTCTGGGGGATAAGGGGACAATCACAGGCGAAAAAAAAAAGAGGCACGCTACGGCAGGAAGCGCTGGGGGAAAGAAAGCGCCTTTGCCGACTTCAGCAGAGAGGAGGATCTTATAGAAAAGAAAACTGGCTAGAACGCAAAAAATTAATAAGAGGGAAAAGAGCTTCTTTCTCGTCACTAAGGGACTCCTACTAAAAAGTGGGGGAGAAAACTATGACTAAAAGCAGAAAAAAGAAAAAGGAAAGACACAGTTTCCCCAAAGTAAGCAACCTTCAACCAATCCAGGAAAAGCGTATCTACGAAAGTTGGTGAAGAGGGGAGGATAAACGAAAACTAGGAGGGGGGAAGATGATCCACATCCAGGCTTGAGAAAGAAAGACATTACACCCAGAAAAAAGGGGGGAAGGCGCATCATCTGAAGACTCAGGCCAAGAGAGGAAGCTCGATCTGGTTTGGGGGTTCAATCAAAGTCAATAAAGGAACCTACCAGGTAGGGGGGAAAGGAAAATAGATCACATATTGATTTCGCTTCAAACCGAAAAAAGTCCTCCCTGTTCCTAGCGCTTCGGGGGGAAGGAGGCCATATCTTAGGGAGGAACCGAAAAACTTCCATAGAAAAGTCATCGCTTCGACGGGAAGAAAAAAAGCAAGCATCGATCTCTCGAAAAAAAAAAGGATATATATCGGGGGAAAGGGAGAAAGGGTCGTTCCAGCGAAGCAGGAGAAAAATGAAGCCTGCGTTCTTGATGGGGGAATCAAGAGGGCCAAAAATAAAACGAAGACGAAATCAGTAATCCGGAGGGAGGGGAAACTCTCAAAAAGGGGGGGAAATAGCCTTTACTACCGGGTAAGCTCCGGGGGAGAGGGATGGAACAAAACAATATGAGCGGATGAAAAGTCCTTTCGCTCATATAGAAAGGGAGGAAGCCGCCTGTTAACGGGAGGGACAGGCTGCGTGTCATAGGAGGGCTGTGTGATCATCTCGATCCGAGGAGGAAGGGAAAAGTGGAGAAACTCCTCTCTTCAATCAAAGGGAGTATACGAAGAAGCCGGCTAATTATAGCGAGGGTGCCGGTGCTGCAAAGGCGAAAATGGTCAGGCGTAGAGAATATTGGCCTGATCCGGAGGAAAAAAGGGTTTCGCAAAAAGGGAGGGCGTCTGCGGAAAAGCCTGATTCGCTTGAACTCACTAAGCTAAGGGTGCGTGGTGTCAAGATGTATGAATTAATCAGGGAGGACGCCAGGGCCTAAAAGGGAAGGACGATCAGCAGCGCAGAATGCTTCTTGGAAACGCCGGTGGTCAGCTCGACTCTTCGCGAAGTAAGGGGAAAGAGGGAACCCGCGAAGGTGTTGTTCGTCAAACCTTTCACAGTAGCCAGAACGTGTTCGTGTCTGAACCGGGAGAAACACCGGACGCGGGGGGAAAGAGATGCAAAAAAAAAGATGCGGGCGCAGGGAAGGGGGAGGGTGATCGCGTCTGCCTGCGATAAGAAAAGAAAAAGGCGGTGTGATGGTGCGGAAGAAAAGTTGGAGCAAGGGAGAGGAGGGGAGAATTCACGGAAGAAAAATGTTCCTTCAGGGGAGGGAGGGTCGAGTTCGTAAAAAAAGTTAAGGGGACCAGGCTCGAACTGTACCGGATTGGTCCATTAGAGGGATGCAAGCGCCTCCGGTCTTCAGAAAAAAAAAGGGAAAAAAAAATTCTTAGCTGGGGGAGGAAGAGGTGGACATGTATCCACTTTTCGGATAACAGGGAAGGAAACAAAAGGGTCGAGGCTCTACGGATTCTTCTTCGAAAAGGGGGGCCTTGACATCAGCCAAAACTAAGGGATCAAAGTCATCGTCTTGTTAGGAGGCATGCTCGATCCTAAGAGGAAAAGTGTGCAGAAAGTTTCACTCTCTCCGGGAAATCAAGGGGGGGAGAAGAACACCAGAAGAGGGATGATGAAAAATTTTAAAAGGGGGGGGTTTTTGTCAACTCAAAAAGAAGGGAAAAACCGCGAGAGTGGAGGAGAAGAATTGTGAAGCTCGTCTTTGTGCGAAGGGGCGGAAACCCAGGAAAAAGGGGTGCTGGGGGTAAGATCTGCAAAAAGGAACAAACGGTATTATTAGTAGGGGGAAGATAGCTCAAACAAGACGAAGGAAAAAGAGGAAGGCTAATAAAAATTACTATAAAAATGAAGCCTAAAGGGGGTCATATTGAAGTTTAAAAAAAGGGAAAACTTTCACATTTCATCCAACGAGAGGGGAACTGGGGGGGAATAGGGGTAGTGGGAAAAAAGTGAAATAAAAACTCCCAAGAAATGAAGTTAACAGTGCACGAACAAAGGGGGTCTCTAACAAGAAGGGAATTACAGGCCTGAAAGGTGGTGTAAGGGGAGGCTGTCCGAAGAAAAGAAGGGAAAAAACAAATCAAAAGAAAGAAACTTTGGGCTTTCTTGGAACAAAAAACAAGAGGGGGGAAGCAAACAGTCCGGCAAAAAGAGGCCTCAAATTTTTCGGAAAAAGGGAGCTTGAACAATCCCGAAAATCAAAGGGACCTTTCTTGAATAAGCCTAGAAATCGAAAGGGCGCGACGAGGCTACGTCGAATATCACATACGGAAAATTCCATATCGGAATCGGGAAAATCATAAAGGCATGAGGAAAACGTTGTCCCCCCAGGCATTTATCGAGAACCACCGAAGAGAGAACATCTTGTGGGAAGAGGACATTGATAGAGGGTCAGAAAACCGCGCGTGCGTGGTCCTGTACGGGGAGAGGAAGACTTCCGAGGGGGGAACTTTGGGAATAAAGGCCAATAAAAAGAACTCGTGCACGCCTCTTGCGTAGCTGGAGGGAGAACCCAGTCGCCGTTGCCATGGAAAGGGGAGCTTGACTGTACGGATAGGACGCGGCACTGTCTCTCAAGGGAAAAATTGCTTAAACAGATGCATAGCTTCGTGCGCGTCAAAAGGAAAAAACTCCTACTGCCTACGGGGGGGAAAAAAAAGGGACGTCTTTCGCGAATACCGCCTCTCCAAGCCAGTGTCCAGGGAACAGAGGGGAAGACACGATCAAGCGAGTTCTACATCTTATCGACTAAAAAAAAAGGATGGTGAAATTCGGCGGGGAGCGGAACAAAAAAGCGATTCTCCTCTAACTATAGGGGGTCACAAAGGAGGGAAGATGAGATGCCCGCAGCATGACCCAGAAAAACGAATCATCGACGTTATCTCTATAGCGCAAGGAAGTGGGGGGTCATGAAAAAAATCTGTTTTTTTTAAAGCAGGAAAGGTGGATGGCCTCAGCTTAAAAGGAAAGGATATAGATCACATATGGGGGAAGACCTCAATCTAGAGGGGAGCTCCTATCAGGGGAAGGCATTGTCACGTGCACTGCGTAAAGAAAAAAGAAGGCTTCAATGGAGAGAGGGAGCCGGCTTCTCGCCGACAAGGAAAGAGAGCTCTCTCAACAAAAAGAAAAGAAGAGAGATCGATCGCGCAGGAACGGAGGCGGAGGAAAGGTACTGATGGGTTTGGGGGGTAAAGGGCACGCACGTGCCATGCCAAAGGAAACCATCAAAGGGACCGCGACTGGGACGAAACGCGCCATCCAGATGGGAGCGAGGAAGGCAGGATTTGAAGAGGGAGAGGAAAAAAAAATACCATGATTTAAACCAAGAAAACCCGATGTGCGTCCTGAGAGGGAAGAGAGGGGGATGCCCGCCGGGGAAAAGGAAGGACGGGGGCACTTCCTTATCGAAGCCTGGCTGGAGCCGGCGAGAGGAAGAAGAGAAAGGACAAGAAAAGGGCTTTCGAAGGGGGCGCCCTTCGATGACTGGAGAGGGGGAAGGCCGTTTATTACGCTGGGAAACGCTGAAACTTGGTGCCGAGTTCCTGGCGAGAGGGGGGAAAGAAGGACAGGTCAATCGTTTCGAAAAAAAAGAAAACCCCGAGGAGAAGCACGAAGCATAAAGGGGGGGGGGGGGTCAAGAAACTTATATTCATCATGTCGAAATCCTGTCTTAAGGAAAAGCACCGGGAAATGCTGCGGGAGGGGGGGTCATCTTCCTCACAGAGGAGAAAAGAAAGTCTCTTCGAACAAAGGAAAAAGAGGCGCCGGGGATTTGCAGCTCCGGTGAAAGAAGAGAATTGAGGGGCTGACCGAGAGGAAAGGGGAAGAATCGCGGGTCATACATCTATCAATGAAGGCGGGGCCTCTTAGAGTCCGCGCGGTATGCCTGTCTATCGCTACTATTGAAAGAAAAAAAAAAGAAAAGGGTGAGGATGGTGGCTGACCAAAGGCGGCCTAGTCGATTTCGTAATGTGGAGAGAAAGAAAAGGTCGGGAAAGAATGTTCGGCGGGCGCATTGGAGGGGAAGACCAGAAAACTCGCCGGTTTAAAAGTACCGTTTCTGCGGGGGGAAACCGAATGTTCGACGCCGCTGCATCAGTTCACCGGAAAAGAGGAAGGGGGACTTGCGTGCTCTCTGGTGGAGGGGGCGTATCCTTGGAAGAAAAATGTCGAAAAGAAGTTCTTGAGGGGGGAGGGAAGGGTGGCGGGAAAAGGTGGGATACAAAAAACCATGCGCAGAGGGGGCTATCAGCAAAAACGGGTGTGCAGCCCGGAAAAGAGGCTGTTTCATGCTTTCATGGGGAAAAAGGAGTCTCCCTTGAAATCCCATTTCAACAAAAGGGGGGAAAAATCAAGCGTCTGAGGGGGGAGGTTTGTCTTTTAAGATCAGTTAAACTTTCCATATGACAACCGGAAGGAAAAAGGCTTTGGACAGGAAAAAAGCTCTGGCGCGTAACGCAAGAAAAAGGGAGAGGGCGATCGTCCTTGGAGCCAAAAAAAACACGAGGAGTAGGAAAGGAAGGGAGATCTACCGAAAAAGAAAGAAAGGGAGTTCAGCAACACGGCACGAAAATGACAAAACTAAGAGGAGGTTGGGGGGCAGAGTGAAGTTTAAAGGGGAAAAGAACTTAACTCAACCGTTTCACATGTCATCAAAAAAAAGGGGGAGGTTCGCAAGCAGGTGGGGAAAAAGGGGTGATAGGGAACATATGCGCACATGAACGAACAGTCGGGGGGGGAGGGAGTGCTGATCGCCTGATCGACAAGGTCTTAAACACTTTCAATTTCGAGAAAAAGAATCTATAGGCCTAAAAGGGGGGGGGAAGAAGCTCAAATATCCTCTCCTCACAGGGGCGCCGGAAAAGGGGACGGTCTTTTACTGTTCCGAAAAGGAGGGGAGACGACCTGGAACAAGAACGAAGCAAAGGTCGGATCCTGAAAAAAAACATCCAGCTGCCAAAAGAAAGAAGAGCGCGATTCACTAAAAGAAGTGGAAGTACGAAATCGCCCTCGCCGCAGGAAAGGGAAAGCCACCATATCAAAGGGGGGAGGAGGCTGTGTGTCAGCATAGGAAAGCAAAAAAAAAGCTAACGAGCCGCATCGGGGGGAGGTGTCATTGCCCCTCTATGGGGGGGGGAAAAAAAGACGTGGTAAAGAAGAATTCCCGGTCACTGGAAGAACGACCAGTCAAGCCGGGCGAAGGAAGTCGCTCGGAGATCTTGCGGGAAGGGATCAGCCTCAATCTGCAAAACGAGCAAAAAATGGAAAAAAAAAGAGGCAGGATAAGGAGGACCCAGGGCCAAAAGCGCGAAGCGAAAGAGGAAATAAGTCTTCTTGAACCCATTGAAGAATCGGGGAGGAAGTACGAGATGAAGGAGCGCCTGACGAGTTTTGAAGAAGACGCGGCGAGAAAAATAGCATTCAAAGCACCAGAGGGAAAGAAGGAAACGACTCACCTATCTCACACGGAAAAAAAAAAAAGTCTCCTGCGGAACTCAGAGAGTAGGACAGGAGTCCTGTTTATCCACGAAAAGGGAGCTCTACGATCGGCGCGAGATTATCACAATTGCGAGGGGACCAATCATTACCTACCGGAGAAAGAAGCTATCGTGGAAAGAAGAGAGAAAAGGACTGGAAAAGACCGAGGGGTGGGGTAAAGGGGCCATGAGGGAAAAAAAAAGCAGTACTCGGCTTCGGGGAAAAAACAAACAGGGTACCGTAGAGAGAGAAATATTTGTGCGGGTGTTTCCGAGGACAAGCGCGGCTTCCTTGATGGGGGAAAAAAAGGGGGTTCAATGTCTAAAAAGGGGAAAACCTCCAAACGCCATCAGAGGAGGAGGGGGATCATTCGCCGCTTCGCGGCGAAGAACACGCTATGAAAAGGAGGGGAGAAAGAAGAAAAAAGAAGCAGAGGAGGGTAGGCCCGCGAATCCTTCGAATGATAAGGGGGGGGGGGGTCTTTTCAGCCCGAGAAAGACAAACGTTACATGCCCACCCGCCTCGGATAGGAAAACAACATGGTGAGCGTTGGCGGTGGGGTTGGGGGGGGGGGGGGGGTTTCGGAAAAAGTTCTCTGATCAAAGGGGATGATTGAAGCCTCGAGGGAAGGGGGGAAAAAATCCATGCTTTAAAAAAAAAAGGTGACCACCCAGGCGTCCGGAAACGCTAGAGAATCACAGGAAAAGGGAAAAAGATACCGCGGAAAAGAGGGATCTTCCTGATCGAAGAAGGGGGGGATATCCTCGATGCCGAAGAGTGCGTGGTCAAAGAGAAGGAAAGCAAAATGGTGCTTTGCGATTAACTGGCACCCAACCACAGGAAGGAAAGCGGCATCTTTTTTGCAAGTATTCAACTGGAAAGAAAACTGGTCTTAAAGAGAGGATGAAGTTTGCTGATCGCAGGTCATCTTTTTCGCAAAAGAAGAAAAAGGGCGTCAACAGGGAGCAGACGTTACGCTCAACGAAAACGTGTCCTGCTTGGGGGAGGAAGTCACCATCATTTCTGGGCCCGCGGCCCTTGGGAGAAAGAAAGATCCTCCTGAAAGGCAAAAAAAAGGAAGGGAGAGGGTTGGGGGGGAAAGGGGAGGGAGAGGTAGGCAAGATCGTGTCACGAGGGGGGGGGAGGTCGTCCTCTTTACCTGGGAAAGGAGGGGGGATTTTCGACGAGAAAAAGGAAAGAAAACCTCCATCGCGGTTGAAGAAATAATAGAAAAACGGGGGAAAGGACGTAGAAGGGATTCCTGCGATCTGCTAATATGCCGGAAAAGGACATTCCGTTATGATGGGGGGAAAAAGCATGCCGATCTGGAGGAGTTCGAATGGGGGGAAGAAATAGGACGCGCTCATGTTCTGCGGGGGGGCTGCTATTTCTGAAAAGGAGAAAGGGTTTTCCGGCGAAAAGGAGAGGTTGCTCTTTCAGTCGGATCGGAGGAGGGAAAAAAACTGTGGCGGACATCTTATACGGAGGAGGGGTATTCGTGAGGGGACTAGGACCGGTGGCCTGTACTCCAGCCGCAATGAAAAACCCACAGTTTCGGCGGAAAGAATTTGCGGACAAGGGAGAAAAAAAGGGCCCATGTTCTTACACGATAAAAAACTGGAAAGGGGAGGGAAATAAGCAACGCGAGTAGGAAGGGGAAGAGCCCGAATCTTGGAAAAAGGGGGACCTGTTCCAGGAGGGGGTGCACGCCTGTTCCTCTCGGAAGGGACCAACGATTTGCAAGGAAAAGCAAGCGTCTGTCTGCCATTGGGGGGGAAAGTTATTTGGGGGGGAAGCTCGTAGGACACAGGTAGGGACGAAAAATGGGAAGCTTCTTCCAAAGTCTGCCTTTTTGGCTGGAAAAATCCGCGCGGTGGGGGGGAAGGGAGGATCTTCCTTGTATTCTCCAACAATGGGAAAAGAGAAAGAGATACAATGCGGAACAATCTCCTTCTCTGCTCACTCGTGAGTTACGAAGCGGCAAAGCGGAAGCAACGAAAATCGGGCGGGGTAAGGGGGAAAAAAAAAGGTCAAAGGGCATCAGACCGAGAAAAAATTAACTTTCTGTGAAAGGGCACTGACTGGAAAAAGGGGGGGAAAAGGCATGGAACAGCGCGAGCATAAAGACCGAAAAGGGAAGAGGTGCTGAATCGCCGTGGATCGACAGATGGCGCTGTCTAAAAAAAAAACATCCATCAGGAGAACGGGCCTCGACCTTTGTGGAGGAAACCAACCGCACCGAAACAGGGACAGGCCCGCCATCTCAAGAGGTTGACTTTAGGAATGGAAATGCACCTTAGGAAATACGCCAAGAAAAACGCGAAATTTCAAAGAAAAGAAGTTTCGAAGAAAAAAGCGGCGCCAAGCACCCGAAGGAAGATAAGGCAAAGTCGAAACGTGCCAAAGTCCATATCGTCATCGGGAATCCACCATCATCACCAGGGAAGGAAGAGGGTCAAAAGAAGAATCGCGATCATATCTCCTCTACGCTAAAGAGTTGGGGGGGAAAAAAGAAAGTGAATAGATGAATTCGTTGGGGTCAGGGAAAAAGGGAAAAACACAGAAAAAGGCTCTGGGAGAAGGAAAAAAAAATCCGTGCGCCGACCAAAAAACCTCTTGGCACGCCTGGCGGAAGCGCTGGATCAGAAGGAAACTAAACGTTGCCAAAAAGAAAAAGGATGCAGCTGAGTGATCGGATGAAAAGCGGCTGGCCAGGAAAGACCATTTTAATTCAAATAGGTCGGAGGCCACGAAAAAAAGCTGCAAACGGGGCGGGAAGGAAAGGAGAAAGAAAAGAAGAGTTTTGCGAACAAATGAAAAAAAGTCCGCCATCTTCATAAAGGCCCAGTTTCAAGCGACAGCGGAAAAAAAACCTCGGAATAGGACGGCGGGGAAAAACCGGCTTTGAATGCGCGTGAGCGGAGACAAAAATGGCTCGACGTATCGGCTCGATATGTAAGAAAGGGGGAACGATGACCGCACACGAACAGGATGGTAACAGGCGCGCAAAGAACGAAAAAAAAAGGGGCCATCGGGCCGCTCTATCTTTTGAGGGTTCACCGAAAAAGAAGGAGGGGAAAAAAAAAAATGCATGCTCTAAAAATAAGACACTGGATGGGGCGCGGGTTGAAAAGCGCGGCTTCCTTGATGGCTTCGAGGGGGGAAGGAGGGCATCTGGAGGAAAGATTAGGCTAACCCCAAAGAAGACGTAAGATTCATTTCTCATGGGAAAAGGAGGCCCGACA
>Ga0179593_1364457_pt1 | contig 14163 bp, 17 predicted proteins | sample CZODoug2_1_08_16_FD_185931 | JGI IMG/M metagenome (GOLD analysis project Ga0179593, IMG submission 185931) | Vadose zone soil fungal communities from Angelo Coast Range Reserve, California, USA - CZODoug2_1_08_16fungal (PacBio error correction) | ecosystem: Environmental > Terrestrial > Soil >...
AGGGGGGGGGGGGGGACGTCAGAGGGCAATCCACCGCGAAAGGGACGGGGAAAAAAGGTTCTGTTTTGAGAAGCAGCCGGGGGAAAAAAAGAAATAATAGGCTCTTAGTCGGCAAGTGAGACTGACAGGGTCGGGCCGAGGGGCACGTGGAAGGGGGAAGACATATTAGCTCAGCATGGGGGGGGGAGATATCTGCAAAGGAAAACCCAGGCCGGGGGAATCAAACGATCGGAAAAAAAAAAAAAAAAGAAAAGGGGCAAATCGAAAGGAAGGGAAGGGGGTTTCAAAAAGCCGAAAAAGAGGCAGGCGCCCGGGCGAAAAACGAGAAAAGCAATAATGAAAAGCGGCCCTGCGCGAGAAAAAAAAAAGGGGCACTGGGAAAATCAGAGGCAGGATAGGGGGGCCTTCCGAACGGGTTCCTGCCTATGCGGGGTAAAAAAAAAACGGCTGCCCCCGTCAGTTGGCGGGAGCCAGTTCGACAGAAGGATGGTGGGCCAGGGAGGGGGGTGTATTGTGGTGCAGGGGGGGGAAAAACTCGATCCCTTCGGAATGGGGGGGGAGGACAGACCATTGGCAGCAAATCATTTTAGAAAACTCGACGAGAAATCGTAAACGAATAGTGGGTCATCGTACCAAAAACAAAAGCGCATAAAGGAAAGGGGGGGTGGGGGCGCAAGTGAGGAGTGAGGGCGGGCGGGCCCACTCTTGCAAAGGGGACACGCGTGATCAATGGGCGAATGCAAAAAAAATACTGGTGGGTAACCAGGGAAAGATCATCATGGGCGGGTGGGTATTGGGACAAAAAAAAAAAAAAAGGGCCGTCAAAAGAATCGCGGCAGTACAATCAAGAAAACAGAGGGGCGAGAATCTTTCGTGGCCGGTTCGAATAGAGCCAATTTGGCCGCGAAAAAAAATGGGAAACAAAAAAAACTTCCTACAAGCCGGATTTTACCAAGGGGGACGCGAGGGGAAGAGAAAAAGGTTCCGAGACGAGGAAAGCCAAATGGTACAACAATGTGTGTGGGAAATCAAAAGGCTTTGGAAAAAATCTAACCGGAGCCGGGGCAACAACCGGCAACACGGGACAAAAAAAACTTCGAGAATCAATCATTAACAACTTAACGAAGGCTGGGGGGCAGACCGGAACAGGAAAGATCCTTTAAAGTCTTGGGGGTTGTAATAAACATCAACAACGAGGGGGGAAAGGCGGCCGAACAAAAGGAGGGCCGGCAACTTGGGGGAAAAAGTAAAATTCAACCCAAAAAAAAAAAAAAGAATGCGGTTAACGCCAGGGTGGTGACCAAGAAAGGGTTAGTGAAGGCCTCAACATAGACTCTACAAAAAACTTGTGACCGGAAAGGACCGAGACTACAGCTACCACATGTAAAAAAAGGGGCCCATGAGAAAATCTATGAGGGATTGCCGCAGACGATAGAGGAGGGGGGGGTGTGTTGGGAAAAAACAAATTGTGCGAAGTTCCTCTACTCAGAAAATTTAAACCGCTCAATTACAGATCAGAAAGGGTGGGCGACACACGCCCCACACAGGGGAGCATGCAAAGAAACCTGCCTCCAAACGTTGTCCGTGAGCACGGAACCTGAAGAAGGGGGAAGGGGCAAAAAATTGAAATCAGCTCGGGGATGGCAGGGGGGGGCGAGAATCGGGGTGATTTTTAAAAACCCAGGTTAAATTCAGAAAATGACGGACGGGGGGAAGGCAAAGGGAAAGGCCTAAGGCCCCAGGTAGTTGTTGAAATCCCACCGCCGTAAACGGCCAAAGACGTCTGTAAGCGAGAGCAAATTTACGCGTGGCCCGCCGGATTTTTGGAGGAAAAAGCGAAAAAATCGGATGGCGACAGCCAGATTGTCACGAGGGGGTGGGAGGGGGGGGGAACCGCATATACAAAGTTGTCGGACAAAGTGGGGAAACGGGAGGAGAACTGAAAAAGAATGAAAGGAAGATGCGAAGAGAAAGTGGGTGGAGGGCCAAGAAAAGTTGAAGAGGGCAGCCCCAAAAAACGATGTCGCAGGGGCCGAAAAAAAACTAACTTCGGGGAGAAAAATCGAACGTCGGCTTCCAAAGCGGGAAAAAAAATAAGTCGGGTCGCGAATCCGCCTGGGCGAAGTGGGGGGGTTGGGGCCGCCGCCGCCAGGAGGGCGGCGGGGGTTTCCCGCCCGATCGCGCGAAAATAAACCGAAAAAAAGAACAGGTGTGAAAGAAAAACGAAAGACCCACAAGACCAACCGAGAAATAGCCTACAATCGTAGCAAGACAAAACGGTCCGGGCATTGGGGAACGGCCCCGCTCGGCCACCCCTAAAAGCCGCCAGGGTTTGATAAAAGGAGAAAAAAAAAGGGGAAAGTAAGAAGGGACCCGCCCGCCGAAAAAGGAAGAATCGGGAAATGACTTCACCGGCAGCAACGGGTACAATAAAAAAAAATCATTACGAGGGTCCAAAAAAGGAAAAAGGAAAACAGCATGACAGGCAGGTTATCACAATTGGGAATCAGTCGCCACTGAAAAAATTCGGTGATCGCGAAAAACATAACCGTCGGGGGGGGAGAAGTCGCAAGTCCGCTGGTCAGGGAAAAAGGCGGAAGTGAAAAAATAAGAAAAAAAGGAAGCCGGGGGTCCAGATACGAACATACTGTCCAGGGAAATGCTAAACGGAATACAGGGGCGCGCAGGGAAACAGATGAAGGGAAAACAAAATTCGTAAGTGCCGATCTTAGGATCGGGTATGTTTTTTAGCACCACAATCTGATAGGGCACTGAAACTTGAGCAGAGGATTAAAGGACATCCTAGGGACGACGGACATACAGGAAAACTCAACGTCAAAAAAAGCCCCCCCGCCCAACCCCCAATCCCACGCAAGAAAAAAAAAACTACTGGACGAAATAGAAAAGAAAGAGACAGGAAGGAACGGGACGCAAAAGAGTTTAGTCAAATATCGGAGGCATCTTGCACCGACCTTGGTGGCCCTTGGGGAAAGACCAAAAATCATACAAAGAAAGGCTCCAACTAAGTTTTTGAGGGTTCGGGGGGGGGGGGGGGGGGGGGCGGGGGGGGGGGGGGGGGAGGGGTGGGGGGGGGGGGGGGGGGTGGGGGGCCGCCAGGAGCTAATTGCACCAAAACACGAAAGAAAGAACAAGCAAGTGTAACCAAGTCAAGAGAAAAAAGTTGTACCTGCTTAGGGGCACCGGGATTTTGATGCAGGGTAGGGGGGCGAAGCGCCACCCAAAACCTAAGAAGATGGCGCACTTGAGTTGTGACGTGGCAGCCATGAACAAATGGGGTGACCCGATGCCGAAAAGGACTCTACCAGGGGTGCGCTAGCAAGAGGTTAATGGAAAGTCCTGAGGTCAGGCTGACATCAACAAAACCACATATGGGGGTATAAAATAGAAAATAAACGGTAACTAGATTGAATCTCTCAAATCGAAGCGGAAAGAGGGGGTCCAAGCTCGGAAAATTACAAGGGGAAAAATGGGCCGGAAGAAATTTCTCATTAGTCAAGTATGCTATCACCTAGGGATTCAACAAAAAACCATTTGCGCCACGCAAAAAGCGGGGTAATGGGGGGAAAGGGGGCAGTGATGAGGGGGGGGGTCTGATTTCACGACGGAAACCACTTAAACCGACAAAATGAAATGCGGGATCATAGTGGAAATTCGGAGTGGAACGAAACAAGGGCAAAAAAAGCGGGGGGGTTGCCAAAGGACCCTCGAGAGCACCAGGAAAAAAAACTATCGGAGACACGTGTAAGGACGTGCTACAGGGGGGGAAAAACAAGGGGTTCGAAGTTGCATTCAAAAGTGCGACTCCACCGGGAAGTTGTCTGAAGAAAAAGGGAGAAAGACCGGAAATTGCAGGGGGACAGTTGCGAAGAGCACATTTTCGTTGTTGGAAAAATCCCTCTCCATCACGCCCGAAAAAAGAGGAATGCAGCCAGGGGGGACCAAAAAAGGAGGAAGGGAAGCAAAGAATTCCGTGGTTGAGGGTTTCGGGGTTGTGAGGGATAATCAACAAAAAAAACAAAAAAAAACAAAAAACCAACCACGGACGCGCGCGGGTCAAAAATCCTTGGGATCTTTGCAAAAAAGGGTCAAGACTGAAAGACGAATAAAAACAAATGACCGGAGGGGGTCTTCCCTGGTTAATCGTTTACGTGGGACGCCTGATTCAAAAAGTATCACAACCGGGGGGAACCGGGGATGGATGGGTAACGGATTTTTTAACATACCAAACCCCAAAACACTTACTCGAAAGGCCGTCCGTATTGGAAAAGGGGGACAAGGGGGTCGACGACAGGATTTTGGGCTCGTCGGGGGTATGAGATTCTACAAGGAAAACACGTTTTAAGAATCAACTCGAGGAAGGACAAGAGTGTGGGCGTCGAAGAGCTACGGGGTGGGGGGAAAACTGGAATAAATATGTCATGAAGAAGGGTGACAGGCTTTTCTTTGAGGTGAGGTCAAACTGGTTCGTCAAGTTACTTGTGATTCGCAGAAAAGCGGGGGGCCAGGGGGGGGAGCGGATTCCGCAAAAAACAGCGGCCCAACTGAAAAATGGCAAAGGCCAGGGGGGGAATCCCGCGACACAGAATCAAATAGGAGGCCCACCTCACTCGATTAAAGGGGAGCCAAACGGGAGTTTCTTGGGAGGGGTGAAACCGTTAAAAGGACGAGGGCCGGGATGGCAAATCTGTTTCAAATCTCCAATAAGCCGCAAACTTAAAACTGGTAGACTCGCAGGGAAGGCATCGATTCAAGAGCCCAGGTACCAAGTTTAAACGCCGTCCGAGGGGACTCGGGGGGACAAAGAAACGGGAGCCAAAAAACGAACGGTAGCTGACGCCCACATCCGGGCAAAACCGCCGTAGTTGCGACAGGAAAAGAACGGGGGAAGGGTGGGGGGGACGCGGACAGGTGGACTTCGATGGGGAAACGTAACTGGTCAACAATGGGGAGGCCAGAAAGGGGGGGAAAAGCACCGCGTAACGGGGTGTCCCGTGGTAAATGAGGTTTGTACGCAATAAACGTGAAAGGCAGACTCAGCAAAAAACTGAGTAACGAGGGTAAAAACGTCCCCAACACTGCGAGCGGGAGCGAAAACGAAGTCATTCCTGCACAGGGCGGTACGAAAGGGGAAAACTTCACCGAAAGGGGGGGGGCCGGAAAAATGTTTGTGGAGGAGGTGGAGCCGCCCATTTTAAAAAGATCGTTAAGTCTGTAGAAAAAAGGGGGGAGGATGGAGCTAGCAACTGTGGGGGTGGGGGAGAAGGGAACCAAATCCTAACGGCAGTGATCACGATGTCTCCCTCTCCTCATATGTTGTACAACGGGGGGGACGTCCGAGAAACCTAGGAAACGTTTCGCGTAAGAGAAGATACGAACAGTCTGGACCAGAAAAAAGGGAGCGGGGGGACTGGGGATTAGAAAATGCACAAATGCCGTACCAAAACGGGGGAACGTCCCGCCGTCTAGGGGACAAAAGCCATGAGCTGGGTTTTTCGAGAAAAATGAATCAGCAAACGAAACCAAAAAAAAATCCAACTTTGGGGACCCCAACAAAGGTCAGTAGTGGGGGTAAAACTGCTGGTACGTCTCAGGGAGTACTCCGGAAGATGGCGCGGGGACAAAAAAAATGTGCCCAGGGCAGAGGGACACATCGCCGGGATAGGGCACAAACCTAGGACGGGTCCTGCAAAAGATGGTTGATGGCCAGGGGAGTGCCCAAGGAAAAAAATCCGCGAAAAAGGGGGAGGTGGGAAAGATTTTGCAATCGCGAACAAAAATGCTTCGTTAGAGGAACCGGCACAAGGCCCCCATGAAAGAGCACCAGGCTCTGTAAGGCAGGAGTGAGATGGTGGGAAAAAGGCCGGGAGATGACTGCGATTTTTGGGGTGACCCGTGGAAAAAAACACACGAAAACCCAATGATGGAGAAGAAGGATCAGTAAAACAGGGAGTAGTGCATTTTGGGAGAAAAAGAGGAGACACGAAAAGGGGGAAAAAAATCCTGAAGCGGCCGGCAAGCCTCTAACCCTCCATTTTCTCAGGCATGACGCACTTGGGAATGGGGAAAACTGGCTCTAGGCCGCGAAAAGGAGTAAAAAACGTTAAAACAAACATCCGGGCGTCTATAGCTAACTGGATGGGGGCTAAAGTGGTCACCGTTTGTCAAGGCAAAGACTAACGAAGGGAGAAAAGTGGGGAAAAAAACGACTACACCCGCAAAAGAGTCTACTGTGCCGCCGGGGCCAAAACGGCCTTGAGAAACGGGTTTGTAAGAAGAGCACGGCGGGAGAGCAAGGGGGGAATCCGCAAGCATTGTTCCTAGGTCCCGGCTAACCAAAATGAAACGTACGGGGCTCCCGAAAGGAGGGTTCTGCACTAAAAGCGTCGAAAAAGGTTCGCGAGAACCGGACAAGGCTATTCGGGGAAAAAACAAGTGCTTGACCGAAAAGTCGGGTGGCACCAAAACCAAACCAGGGCTGACCGGCTTCGGGTAAAGAAAGGGACGCGGCGAATTGAATAGGCGTTAGACAGCATTAGGGTACCCTCCAGGAAAATTTCTAGACTTGGGCGGACAAAGAACAAGGCCCCCAGAGCGGAAACAACAAGCGCTACCAACAGCAAAAGAGACCGGGAAGTGGCCTCAAAAAAGACCTGAAAGTGGATGCAGGAAACGGTACGGGGTTTTCCCAAAGCAATCGGGACGCAAAGGTTCTCAGTAACGGGGCGTCCCAGAAGTCTAAAAATGTCAGTCCAAATTCCTATACCTCGTGAAATCTAATCTACAGCCGCCAGCGAAAAAGGGGTCAATGCGCGGAAATGGTCAAGCAGAGGGGCAGCGATGGAGCTTCTCACAAAAAGCCGACGCTGACAACTGAACCTCTAAAGAAGGAGGAACAATCTTAAAATCGCGGGGGGGGGATAAAACTCAAAAAAAAAAAGGGGGAGGGAAAAGGGGGAGGAAAGAAAACGCTGGAAAGGGGGGCACGAGGGGCCCATAGGAAGGGCTGAGCAAAGGACCTCGACCGCTACGAAGAGACGCTAAGTTTCCCTAACGTAGGGGACCGTACAAAGATCACTCGGCGGGCCGCGGCCGGGGTAGCGAAGGGAGAAGCCAGTGCCGGAAAACGAGCGCGTTTGGCGCCAAAAAAATCGACGCGGCGAAGCCCACCGTGCTCAAAGGGGGGGGCAAGGGAACGAGGGGGGGTGGCCTCCGGGACTGTTCTACGAAGACGGCATCAGGGAGAAAGGGGAAAGTCAGGTCCGTGGGGAAAAAATCAACAGGGGGGTAAAGCCCCAATAGGAAAACATAAATTCTCAAAGCGGGGAAGATCGAAGGCCGGCGGCAATAGGGAACTTTGTGTGGGTGGAGAACGAAGTACGGCAATGAAACTGGTGATTAAAGACCAACCATGGCAGAGATCGCAGGAAAGGAAAGTCCTTCAATTTCGACAAAATGCGCAAAGCTAAAAAGCGGGGGGGGACAAAAATCAAGGGGAAAAAAAAAAAAACAAAGCAATAATGGAAGCGAACGGTTCGAGAAAACGGACGGACGGGGGGGGGGGGAAAAAGACGAGGAATCGTGTTCGTCTGGGAGTTCTTGGCTTCCTTTCTATGGGCAACTTGAGGTGGTCGTTGGAGTCCGGCCAGCACGGGGCAAAAAAAAAAGGGAAAAAGTCAAAGGAGGTACAAACGAAAGGATGGGTGCAAGTTCTTGGTGGTGGGGAAGAAAAATTGCGGCGTTGTTTCCTCGACTGGGCAGGGGCCTGGAGGGGTCAAAAACAGACATGGAACCAACTCGTCCGAGAGAAGCAGGGGAGTCTTAAAAAAACGAAGCCCTTGCGCCCGGTTTCCGTGTCTACAAAAAACAGACGCATGTAAACGAGTGGCCGCCAAGGAGGAGAGAGGGGGACGCGAACCCGGGTAGAGTTTCAAACGCTTGAATGTCTGGGGGGCCGCTAGGGGGCGGGAAGTAAAGAAATAAGCATGGGGGGACACTGGGAGTTTGAAACGGCACACAAGGAGTCGAATCTCTTCCAAAACAAAAATACTGAACCAGTGAAGACAAAGTGAGAGAATCAATAAATTGGGAAGTGCCCCTGGATAGTAGAACTGAAAAAAAAAAAAATGGGGGCCGAAGGGGGGGGGAAACGGGAGTCCATGTCCGTAAGGGTGGTTAGCAAGAGGAAGAAGGGGGAGCCTGTGACAAAAATGGCCAGCTCCATCGAGAAAAGGGTTTTGACACACGAAGACCGACGGTGAGATCCCCGCGGTTGAGGTCAAACTTAAAGAAAGTAAGTCTATACGACAAGAGAAGGACCCATACGGAACCTCGGGGGGGGGGTGTAAGACAACGGGGGGAGGAGCCTCCCGAGTTGTGGAGGATGTTTGTCAGGGGAAGAAAAAAAACCGCTGAGACCGACGACGCGGAGGGAGGTCTTCAATTTACAAGGGGGAAAAAAAAGAAACAAGAACAAAACAAGGGGAAATGCACTCAAAAGAAAAAAAAATGACGGGACCAAAAAACTGTCGTCACGCCGGGAGCGACGCGATGGGGCGGGGAAGAAAAAGATAAACTTTGGCACCACGTGACCATGAGTGACGGGTTAACTAGACAAAAGAGAAGGGAGGGGACTCATAAAAAAGCGCGTTGTGGGGGAATAGGAAAAAAAACGTGCGGTTGACCGGAAATAAAAAAAGTATTTTTAAAAAAAAAACCCCCCCCAACGTAAACGAGAAAAAAAAAGACTAAAGGAACATAAACGGATCGAAGTTGCGCCGGACCAACACAAAAAGAGTACATCAGCAAACCCACACGGCCACAAAGGGTGGGGTGAGTTGGAAAACAAGCTAATGAATCTGAGGGTATGACAAAGGACAAAAAGCGATGCAAGAAGGGGGGATGAATTTTTGGGGAAGCTCCTGAAACTGGTTTTGGGTACAAAACCCGGGAATAATTAGGGGGAAAGAAAAAGGGAAAATGACGACGGGCAAAAGGGAAACAAAAAGCAAACGGGTTTAGGGTTGGAATTTTCAAAGAGGGAAAAAGGGCAACAAGGGGACAGGGGGGAAAGGAAACAATGCGGGGGGGTAGGTGGAAAAGAAACTTCGGAGCAGAGGGGACGCGTGGCCCCAGGAGGAAACGGGGCACAAACGAACGAAAATGGCACAAGCAAAAAAATCCGAGCGTGGGTTACCGAGCCAACGCCCAGGGGGGGGGGAGGGAAAAGAGGGGGGTGAACGGGAGGGAAAGGTGAGTGACGTTGGGACCCTGGTCCCCTAGGGCACAGGCCGAGATGACAAGTGGGGTAAGGGGCGGGCCGGGGGAATTAAAAAAAGAACCCCGCCAAGCTGAAACAGGAAAAAAAACGGGGGCGCGAGAATAAGGCCCTGAAAAACTCTTTAGACGTTAAAAAAAAAAAAGGACCGGGGGGGGGAAGGCGGCAAACGCAGAACGGGGGGGGGGGGGGGTGCACGCCCGACGCTTAAGTGACCAATCGGGATGGACAGAAGGGAAGGAAAGCAAGAAAAGAAAAACAGGTGTAAAAAAGAACTCCCAGCCACATATAAATGGAAATAAAAAACCGGCAGCTTAAACCAATCAGAAAGAAAAAAAAAAGGACGCCGATGGGGGGGCCACGGACGCAAATCGCGTTTGCACGAAAAAAGGGGGGATAGAAAGAAAAAAAGGGTGAAGTAGAAACTCCAGGCGAAAAAAACCGCCGAGAAAAAGTGCCTAAAACAATTCCGAAAAATTCCGGAACAGGGGGAAAGGGAAGGGAAAAAGAGAGAAGAAAGGGGTAAAAGGGCCGGCCAAGAAAACGCCAGGGTCAGATTGGAATCAGCGACCAATTCTGGAAGAGAGGGAAAGCAAAGAAACGATTAGAAGGAGGAAAAAGGAAATAAAACTCAAAACTCCGGGCGGGAAGAAAAGCAAAAAAGAATAGAGCAGGACAGCAGAAGCTCGTCCAGTACGGGGGCGAAAAGAATAGGAACGCTGCCGGGGACAAAATGAGTGCACAGGCCGCAAGAAGAAGAGGGTGAAGGAGTAGAAAAAGTGGAAAAAAAACAAACAAATCTGCGCAAAAAGTAAAGAAAACGGAGCAATCGACACTTGTCGCTATCGATCGACAATCACGGGGGGTAGTCCCCCACAAAAGCACGCAGGGACAAAAAAGACCCTTGGGGCCGACGGAGCGCGGAGCAAAGAGCAAGGGGAGCAGAGGGAAAGGCATAATCAAAAGAGCCCGAAAATTTTGCCCAAGTTCCCCCGAGAATAAAAGAAACGTCAGTGGAACGAGAAGGGGGTGCGTTGTGGCGCGGCGCCCAAGTGCCGAGTTCCCGAAAAAAAGAACCCTGCCATGAACAAGAGCGCAGGGAACTTGCAAAAAAACAGGACGCAATTTATGGGGAATTCACGAAGGACAAAAGAAGAAAAGAGGATGCCTGAGGGGAGGGGGTGACCCGTTGACGCCAAAAGGGCCGGTATCAAAAAACGGCGACACTGGAAAAAACTATTTGCGAAAAAGCAGATGAGGGGGGGACACATTTCCCTGTGGGGGGAGCGATCACAAACAAAAACTGTATTATGAAGAAGCAGACGGGGAATGGAAAATATGATTCAGTCGAAAACTAGAACTGGATCGGCCCAACGCGAAAAAGTGGACCGAACAGGGGAAAAAGCAAAAACAGCGCAGGCGCATTTAGAAGTGGAGGGGGGAAAAAAAATATCAACACAAAGTTACGTACAATCAGACCTTTGGGCGCCAAGGCCACTTCAAAAAACTCGGGAAAAGGGGGCAGGGAGGGTGATGCGGGGCCGGGGAATTCAAACGGAAAAGCAACCCAAACTGATCGGGAAGGCTCTGATGCCGAAAAAGGGAAAAACGGGGTGGGGGGCCCCATAACCGACTAGAGGCATACTCAAAGGGCGAAAAGATTTGATTCGCGAAGGGCGAAAAAAAACGGGCCGGGAGATTGGTGTTCAAAAAAAGGTGGTCGTGGCAGCCCCAAACCGAAGGTGGTTTCCAGACAGGTGCCTGGGTCAGCCGAGGCGAACAAGGTGGAGAGCGAAAAACGATTAACGGGTGAAGATCAAAAATAACTCGGACAAAACTCTTACATCACGCGGGCACGAAGTCATGCGGCGCGCAGATGGGAGGGGACGCCGGGGGGGGTGGGGGGGACGAGGGGAGACGACACGGAAGGGGGAGCGCTGCGAGATCTGGGTTCATTGTGCACGCTACAAAACGGAAGCGAAACAGGTAATTCTAGGGGAACCGCCGTGTCCGTCGCAATCGATGACGTGGCGAGGGGAGGTCAAATCTGAGGCAACTGGCCCCGGGGGATGTTCAAATTTGCAGGGACAAAAGGCCTAAAAATGAAGTAGGGGAAGGGGGGCGAAGCAAAACAGAGGAATGATCGAGGAGGAGTGATAACGTCACCGGGTTCTATATAAGAATCGTGCAGGGGCCACAGGGCGGCAAAAAGGGCACGACGGGTTGGGTGCTGATGAACAGGGTTGGAGGGCCGGAAATTTGGCGAGGACATGTCATTTGGCGGAAACCATGTGTGCGGTTAAGGTGGGAGTGGACGGAAAAAACAGAGGGACTAATGAAAAATTCGCACGCAGACGGCGAATGATCGCCCAGGCGCAAGGGGGTGCAACGAGCACAACGAACGTCCACTAAAGTAAGAAAGTTAAAGGCAGATTATGGGGAGAAACGTTGACTGTTAAAAAGTGGATAACCTAACAGCCCTGGGGGGACGCACGAATGAATGAACTGGTTCAAGGCAGGACAACTTACCCCTTGGGGGAATCCTGCTAAAAGGCATAGGCGACAATTAAAGAGACCATAACACGCTGTCAGCATCTCGGAGTGGGGCCGCTAAACACCAGTTGACGAAATCTCCAAGAAACTCGTTAGCTTCACGCAAAATCCGGGGGGGGGACAAAGCCGGAAAAAACTCAGCCGTTACCGACAGGGGAAGTTTGCTCGAAAAGAGTGAAAGGAAAACTGGGCCAGGGCAAGCCAAGTGGCCGCCCAACCCGGGAGTCGGAAGCAGGGGGGGGGTGGTAAAAAGAACCGGGGCGAAGCGACACACTGAATCCAGAGTTCGCAAAAGAAAAGGATAAAAAAAAACTGTAGCCGGGGCAAGTTAAGGGGGGACGAAGAAAAAAGGGGCGGAAAAAAAAAACGAAACGACAAAGGGGACAGGAAAGGGGACGCAGGGGGTAATCTGGTTGTGGCGGGGGCACGCAACACCTATCGGGAGCTGTTGCCGTCGGAAGTGTGGGAAGAAAATCATACTGTTGGTCTATCCCGAGCGATTAAATCGAGGAGGCAATGCCCATCCGCTCGGGTCTACAATCCGGGGAAAAACATAAAAATGTAAAACAAGGGGGGGCAGTCGTCCAGGGGCAGAAGGGAAAAATAAAAAAAATCGATTCGAGACGGCAGGGGAAAAAAGGAACCGTCGTTGGGACCCCCAGACGCTGGGAAGGGTTCTTTGGACGTGGGAAAAACAAAAACGGGGCCATTGAAAAAACGCCGGGAGTCAGGGGTGACCACGCCTTCCAGAAGGGACCCTGGGGGGAGGGGTGAAAATGTCAAAATATCAGCAAAACAGCAGGGACACGGTCGCAAGACACGGTCCCCCCAATCGTTTCTTAGGGGAACTGGGCACTGGAATCAGGCCTGAGGGGGGGTACCGAATTGGGTTAAAACAAGGGGAGAAAGTGGGCAGCGGACAGGGGGGAAAAAGGAAGCGAACGAACAGGAGAGTCCTCTGTAAAAAAAAACATGTTTGAAAAAAAAGAAGGACAAGGTGCCAAAAACAAGAACGTCGCACTGGGGTCAACTTGGGTCCTCAAAAGTCAATTGGGGGGGAACGGTAAGCAAAAGGGGAAGAAGGGAGTTTCAACAGCGGAGAAGAAATAAATTGGGTTGGAAAAGGTAGGACGCCCAAAAAACGACCCAAATCCATACAGGACGCAAATGCCCGCCGGGATTACTGCGTCTCTTTTTCGGGTGAAGAGTCGACGCAATGAGGGGCTCTTGGGGGGGTGGTGCGTTGAAACGATCAAATTCCCCACAACGGATAAGCCCTTGCTAGGGGATACTACTTGAAATCAAAATTGAGTCAAGCCAATTAGTAGGTTACGGAGGGGTGAACCCCGTCATAAAGACGTGTTTTTGTTGGGGAAACCTAAAATCTCACCCTCATAAACGACTACCAAATGGACGGGGCATCCGCAAAGGTAGGGGTAAAACTGCTGGCTTGTAAAACGAAAAAGAAGAAGAGGTTAACTGCATCATAGGTTGAACGAGTATCTCAAACCTTGGGGGGGAAGGAGGGTCGGACCAACACCTGACCAGAAAAGGGAGAATATGGGGGGCCTCAAGAAAAAAACAAAAAGCCGACACAATACAACATCGCGGACTTGCTTCCCGAAAAGAAAGGGACGACCCAAGTTTACAAAAAGAATCCCAAAGGGAAAGAACTAAGACACGACGCCTATTTGGGTTTCAGACGAGACACCGGCCCGTTAGGGCTCGACGTCAATGAGGGGAGGCTGGTCCAAATCGCAAGAGCACCCTAAGCAGGGCCGCAGGAATGTTCAAGAAACTAGAAAGGGAAGATCGGGGGGAAAAAAAAAGGGGGGATTTTTAAAAATCGTTTGGGAGGAGGGAGTCACAACGCCTGAAAAAGGGAAACCGTGAAAATGTCGAGGCGGAAAAGAAACTTAGGGAGCGAGAAGAAACTAAAGGGAAATGGGGTCCCCAGAAACTGAAAGATCATCGGGGAGGGGACAAGATCTATAAAGGACAAAAGAGATCGCAAAAACAAGATCCCAGAGGAAAGGCCAATATCACCACATTCCACTTAACTCACTAAACGTTGGGGGGAAGGGAGAAAAATCAAGCCAAAAAAAAGGGAGCATCGAAAGAAGGAAGGGAAAATCTAAAATCTGTCACAATTCAAAAAAACTATCCAAACAAGAAAAAAAAAAAAAGACAAAATTTATAGCAGAAACTAAAGGGGGGGTCAAATTTATCGGGGCTAAATTTCTAAAGACGCGGTTCAGCTGCTCATCCAATGAAAGTGAAAACTGGCCTCAGGAGCGAAAAGCGAGGGGGTGTAA
>Ga0179593_1530671_pt1 | contig 14163 bp, 18 predicted proteins | sample CZODoug2_1_08_16_FD_185931 | JGI IMG/M metagenome (GOLD analysis project Ga0179593, IMG submission 185931) | Vadose zone soil fungal communities from Angelo Coast Range Reserve, California, USA - CZODoug2_1_08_16fungal (PacBio error correction) | ecosystem: Environmental > Terrestrial > Soil >...
GGACTGAAAAAATCCCGGCGGCGGGCGGAGTTCAGAGCGAAGAAAAAACGAGTGTAATCCAACGGTGCGGAAACAGGGGGGTAGATTGCGGTTGCAACAGAAGAAAAAGAGAAAAAAAATTCACGAGCAGATAATAGAGGGGGTTTGGTGGCTCGGAGATGACAATCGACAGACAAATCAATACGTCGAGCGCACCCGGAAAAAACGCGTCTAAAAGGGCGTAGGTCCAAAACGATACGTTTTGGTCGTCGTCAGAACGCGGGGGAAGGTGGTGAGAAAGCTTGGGGGGGAGTGCCATAGCGCAACCTCCAGGGTGATATTCATCTAGGCGCAAAGGGAAGCTGGAGAAGGAGGGAAAGGTGCCCTCGAAAAGAAATAGGGGAAATGGGAAGTCTGAGGAGGCCACCTTGGCGCGGGTGGTTGTGAGCTCAGGGGAAAGGGAGTGGGGGGGAAGTGATGACCTGGAGGCGAAAAGACGGGAGTCCTGACCGAAAGACGCAGTAAGAGAAGTAAAGGGAAAAGAGGCGAGGTGGTCCCTTCCGAAAGAGACATTCCTGTGAGGAGTCTTTGGAACCGGTCAGCGGGGGGGATGATGCTGTCCTTCAAAATCGAAAGAAACTGATAAGAGGGGGGAACAGGGTTGAACTCTTCGGCTGGAGGAGATTGGGAAGATGAATGTCAATATACCGGCAGCGGAAAGGGAATGTCGCACCGGAGCCTTCGTAGAATCATTATTCGGGGGTTGGAACAAACGTTCTAGGGACGGGAGGGGATTGGGTCGGTGAACAAGTAAGGGTCAGGGGGGTCCTTCTTAGGAGACCTTCTGAATAACTGGTTCAACCAACGACTGTCAATCAAGGAACCAGAGGCAACGGAGCGGTCATTGGGCTCCTTTCTTAGAAAGGAGGAGGGGGGGTAAAAAGGCCGGTGACGGCTGGGCGGCTGTAAGAAAGGGGGCCGAAACCCTTTGTGCCGGGAACACTACCCGGGGCACCGACGAATTCAAGTTAAATGGTCCCAGACGGTTCGAAAAGACGATCTCAGGGTCGGTGAAATTTTTGTAAGGACTGACGGAGGGAACGCCTATATCTGAAGGGATTTGAAGAATTTGATAAATCAAGAAAGAGCCACTCAAGGGGGGTGGGGGGGGGGGACGGGCCAGGGGGGGCTATATAGCCTCCAAAAAGAAAGTACCTGCAAAGTGGCAAGATCGTTTCGGGACCAACTTGGAAGTAAGATACAAAAAAAAATGGAAACGCCCAAAAAACAATGGCCATCAGGGTCATCGTCGCCTGCATTGGTAGGGGGAATGTGGGAGTGAAAAAGATAAAAAGAAGGAGTGCCGTACAGCAAACAGAAAAAGATCAAAAAACGGTTGACTGCGAATCGGGAGGGATAGTAGGTGATGCGGCTTACAAGTTGGTTGCAAACGCCGTGGGTGCTGGGGGTGTATTGGGCAAGAGTGAAATTAACAGGGTGGCATTCTAAGGGGTGGGAGTGAGATTGCCCACAGGGAATCACGAGAGGTGCGAACCGGGGGAAAGCTCTTGGTGGGGGTGGGTAATACTGAAAGCTAGGAAAGCTTCCGCGTATAGTGTCGGAACCGCCTCACCCCCGCGGATCTCTGATTATCATGATCGAGGTTCGACGAGTGCAGAAAGTAGCCCGCGAGATCCCCCATTGGTCCGAGGTTAGCAAAATTAAACTCTCAGTTGGGGGGGGGAAAGTTCGCCTCGGGGTAGGGTCTCTGAATAACCCGGCGGCTGAGGAGTTCAAATACCGATGCGCGTTGTGCCATATTAGGTTCGAGAGGGGGGGAAGGATCCCGCAACGTCGAAGCCGAGCCTAAGATGTGGTTCCGAGGAGAAAAAAACACGTCTTGGAGCGACTAAAAATCTGGCTGCTTTTGGGGTCGCAGAGAACACAAAGCGACTGAAACGAGCGTAAAAAATAAAAAAAGATCTTGCTTACCAGAGAAGAGGGAAGGTCAGGGTACCTCCAAAAGAACATGCTTATGGGTAAGTGGGCAAAGGTATATTAGTGATGATCTTATCAAACCACCGGCAGAGTGGAAGACTTCGACCAGTGTCGGTATGATTCCGTGAACAAAACAAGGATTTTCACGTTTTATTATTAGAGGTCCACAAGGGGGGGTCCCGGCGCTGGGAAAAGGGTCTATAGTCAAGGGGTGATGAAATGGACATTCAAGGCACCGTGATGTTCGCGAGACATAGTCGGACTTGGGTCAAATTAAGGGCTGGGGGAAAACGTATCCACAGCGTCGGAGGGGTGGGGGAAATGTGTTCCAAGGGGCATTCGCCGTGGGAAACGCTAATGAGTCAGGGGAAAAAATGAGGGGGGAAATCTGTTTGAAAAGAGGAAACTGGGAGGGGGTAGCCGGGCGAAGCTTCCATTGTCAAACCCAAAGCGTGGCGCAGTAAGAACGTGGTTAGTGGTAAATGTTGTGTATTTGGAAAAATTGGGGGGGGGGGTGCAAAAAACCGGGGGGCATCCCGTTGCTAGTGGGAAAGTGTGAGAGATGGGTTGACACCGGAATTCAACGAGGTGGTCCAGATCTGGGGACCTACTACATTGGTAGTGAAGGGGGAGAACCAGTCTTATGCGGGTGAAAAACACGAAGATCACACTTATGAAGGATTGACCGGGGATGGGGGATTTGATCCGAATAAGATAAGGGCTTGGGAAAAAAAAAGTAGTCAAACCTCAGTCGATCAAGACGGGCATGGGGGGTGGGACGAGGGATTAATAATTAGTTGTGTCAATCTGGGGGGGAAAGTAGCTGGACAGGGGGATATGACTCGCCGATAAGTATAGCTTCCGAGCGTTACGAATTCAAGTCAGGTCCTCTCAAAACACACGGAAGGGAGGAGGGGATGCCGAAGAGGGGGTGTTGAATCGGAACCGAGGACGGACGCATATTCCGAAGGAAAAGATCAGAGGATTGACTCAAGGAGCGCTTTCACGGGGGTATTGACAACGGAAACTCGACTATGCAGGAAATCACCAAATTGGGGGGGGGGGAGCGAGGTTAACTACTGAAAAGTTGGGCATCAGAACACGGGGGATAAGATAAATTCAGGTAAAATAAAGGGTCAGACGCGAGACTGCGAGAGGTCAAAGAAATTCTAATATGGTAGACGGGTAATCCAATGTCTCAGGTCATAGTTTAAATAGAAAAACTAAATCGGGTGAAAAAGGCGGAACCAAAGGATGGGGACTAATAGAAAATGTGCTCCAGAGCAGAGGGGAGTGGGGAAACCAATCGAAGGGGTCCACCAACTAAGGGAAAACCGATGACGGAGAAAAGATGTGGGGTTTGTTGAGGCCAGGCATATAGCCCGACAGGGCTGGGGTCGTGGTCGTTCAACGCTGTTCGGGGGACCACTAACGAGGGAAGAATCAAAGATTGTCATCAAACAGGCGAAAAAAAAAGCACGGCTTTGAGAAAAAAAAAAAAAACGTACTACAAAGAAAGAAGCTGGTGATGGGGTGGGGGGGAAAAGAAAAAAAAAATCCCTCTATAGTTGGGGGATCGACTATGGGACGGTGTGAGGAATCCACCGGATTTGATACTGGGCCTGTCAACGCTCTCTCACAGCTGCGTGGGAACATCTCTAGATAAAAAAAGGGAGAACGTGGCTGGGGGGTTTGCGGCCGGGGATAATTCAATCCTAACGGGGTCGCTCAAGTATACGAAAGGGGGGGCTCCCTAGCCGCATAGCATGGCGGGGGGAAACCTCCGGGACATTTTGTTGGACCCGGACACTTGGGCAGCCTCGTGCACAACCGGAGTTTGATCATATGCGAAAGTGGGCAGTAACAAAGAGAGCTATTGCGGGTAAAGGGAAGACCGGGGGGGATCCGAATTTAAGACTACACTAGAGATGGACGTCGATAAGTGCCGGGTTCATCGAGAAAGTTTGACCATCATATTCAACAACAAAGGAGCTGGGGAGAGTCATTAATTGGCCCCAAAGCAAGGGGTTTAGCGCGGAAAAGAACGATGCGATTCACGAGATTAATATAGCGATAACGTTCATGACAATAAAAGTGAGTGATCTCTCGGGCGGAGGGGGGAAAGGGGGGCACCACTGTGGGGGAAAAAGGATAGTCTCAAGAGTACAGAAAATACACTGAGGGGGAGGGTCTTATTCACGTGAAACCACTCTGCAGGAATCGGTCTCGATCGGGATGACACGAAAAGAAAACATAATTAAACGGATTCTACCAAAAGGTCTATGAGCTTGGGAGAATCTCAAGTGGCTCACCAACAGCAAGGAGCCAAAAGCGTTAAAGAACACTACTCTATGTGCAAGAAAAGCCATACGAAACCAACTGTAAGGCAGTAAGGAAGATACTCTGGGCTGGCACAGGGGCGATACGGAAGAGGCCTGGGTGGAGGCGAATATCGGCTTTCTCGGTTGGCGCAAAAGAAAGAAGAAGTCGCAGGCAGAGACTGCAAAGTCTGGGCTCATTTGTGCGGCGGACAGATCATGGTGCTAAAATAAAAAAGGTGCAAAATGGGGCCGGAAAACGAGAATAGGGAAAACGTGGGCTTGGGCAGGATTGATGGTGGGAGAGAGATGATCGGGCAAAAACAATTGTCTTCTATCTCGGAGGTCTCTCACGGAAAGCGCACATTAAACAAGGAAAGACGGGATCGGCGTTAAAGGAGGGGGGGAAGGTAAAAACACCTTCCTGAAGAAAATATACGAGATCATGCGAAAAAAGAGGTGGGTCCAGGGAGTCGAGTGACTGCGGAAGGGAGTTAAACTTAAGAAGAGGATCTGAGCAGCGACAAACGGCGAAAAACGAAGAAGCTCCGAGGTGGGAGAAAGGGGGAACCAAAAAGGAAGGGGGAGGAAGCTGAGGCAGAGGAAAAGAGTTTTCCCCGAGAGAAAAGGCTTCGTCATTGGTTAAAAAGGTACCAGAAAGGAGGGAAAAGAAACAAAGAGACGAGGGTTTTCACCGGACTAAAAGCGGAGACGAGTTGGTTCCAACTACAGCAGGAAAGTCTGATAGTAATAAAAAAAGGGGGGTGCGACAGTCGGAAGGAAAGTGGAATTGGGGGAAAAACGGTAGATTCGAAAAATCTTCGAATCGGGAGTATAAGTAAGGATTGGACACGTAAAGAAACGACCTGAGACATCAAAGAAGGGGAGTTAGCTAAAAGCACAGGGCAAGACTCAAGGGGTGCCTGACCAGGAAGGTATATAGAAGGAACAAAGGGGGATTACCTCGCGAAATGCTCGGACGTTGCAGGATCAGGAAAAGCGAACAAGCGTTGGAGAGTTGTGCACTCCGGGTGGGTACCAGGGGGTCATCAAACAAATCCACGAACGTTTGGAGACTCAAAACATTTCGGGGGGGGGCCGTCGGGGGCGAGGGAAAAGGCAAAGGTGTCGCCAGATGACAGGGTGCAGCCTTTGGGAAGGCTAAGGGGAAAGAAGATTCCCCTAAAAGAGGCAGGAGAAGGATAAAAAGGGAGGTCGGAGAGTAAGGAGAGAAAAATATCCTGGGGAGGGGTCAGGTCTTGAAGTCATCTGAGATATGCGTAAAAACTGTTACCGTGCGAAGGGAAGAAATGGGGCGACAAGGCAAGGGGTCAAAAGAACTGCGACGAAGTATCGCGGCAGCAGGAAGTCAGGGGGAAACGAAAAAAAGGGATAATGTAGGCCGGATCACTACAACCGAGGGTTATCTGCTCGGGGGAAGAAGTACAAAAACTTTGGAGTCTCTGGCACGATGACAAAGCTACAGCTACCTGGCGCAGGGGTACAGAAGTTGGTGGGGGACGACGAGGAGGAGTTAAAGAAGACGATGCATAAGAAGAGGGCGATCGGCGAGGGGGCACCATCTAAAGACTACATATAAACAACAAAAGAGAAAAGAAAAAGGACATGTCAGGAAATGAAGATCTTAGGCCGCGAGCTCCGCCTTATAACTTAAAGGAGATGTCGGACAGCGTGTACCGGTGCTGCAGAGGGGGATGAGGGAGGGTTCGAGCCTAAATCGAAAACTCGGGGGGGGTATCCGGATAAAAGAGAAGATACAAAAGGTGTAGTGGGGAGACAGCGGGGAGTAAAAATATCTTTGGGGGAGTCACGGGTATTAGAAGGCACTACGTGAGGGATCAGTTTCTCGAAGAACCTAGGAACTTCAGCCCAAGTATCTTCGGGGTCTGAAGGGAAGACCGTGAGGTTAAGAACGGAAACGATGGGTGTAATCAAGATATTTCAGGGGACAGAGCGCCCCTAAGGTGATATGACTAGTAGGGGGACCAGGGATCTTCGGGAGGTGGGACGGACCAAGGAGGTGAAAAAAACAAGACTGACAGAAGACGTCGAATCTTCACCACTTCGGCCAAAGACAAAGAATAAGACTGTTGTTAAGGAAAATCGAGCCGGGAAGAAAGAGGACGGGAATGATCGTGATTCACTTGATCAAAAAAGAGGAGCGGCAGGTCGTAAAGCTCGGGCCGGTAAAAAAAAACAGAACTTCCATTCAGGGGGGGAATCCTAATTTAAGAGGGGCGTAAGGCAGTCCAGGTACCGTAGAGAAAAAAAGAAGGAAATGGAAGCGGAAGTGGAAGAGGCGGGCCAAGTGTTTTGATTTGTGTTGTGTCCTCCGAGAATAGAGAAGAGAAAATTGAAAATTACGGGGGACCATGAGACACCGCCGCTCAACCCGAGCATGGCGCACTCAGTAGAAGTCCAGCGAAGGAATGGGTGTGGATGGGGACCAAACAGAGAAATCCGTCGGTCGCTGGGAGTCAGGTGAAACAGCAGGCGTGGTTTGGGCAGGTCAACTTCTCAGGCTGCTGGATACCGGTCACAAAGGGTACGAGGGGAAAAGAAATCAATACAAGAAAAAACAATTAATGCACAGGGACAAAAACAAAAGTCAGTTGGTGGGTCGAATGGGTATAAAAGGTGGTACCTAAAGCTCGTTTCTAAAAGCCGCTTGGAACGTCGGCCGGTGTGGCAGGACGGGGACAACGTTTACCAGTTTGAAAGATGGTTCAAGAGGAATGAACTAGGGCCAGATGGTCCTAAAAGAAGTTATCGATCAGCTGGGGGACGGAAGGGTTTTTGTACTCTCGCGTGACGACGAGAACTGCTGCGTTAGAGGGTCGTGAAAGGTAAAAAAAAAAATCAAAATAGATATAAAAAAGAGGTTATAGGCATGGAGTATTCCTCCACAAACAAGGCAAAATATTAGAAAGATCTTGGTTTCGCTGAAAAGAAAAAACCGTGCAAAGTTTGAAAGGCGGAAATTGATGAAAACCCTATCATTAGAGGAAACAATGGGAAGAGCAATGGCTATAAGGGGGAATCAGGGGGTAGGGCGGGGGGGGTGGGGTTTGTTTAAGGAATGAAAAGCACCGAGGAAGATCTCAACCCAAATGAACAGTCAAAGTAGAGGGACAGGGGCGAAGAGAGTAGTAAACTTAAAGGGGACCCGGGGGGGGGTGGAGGTTCCGTTGGGGGGAGGCTTGAAAATTGCCAAAAGTAGAAGTAAAAAAGGAAACAGGGCGGTGGGAGGCGGGGGGGAGCCCGAAAAATTGAGATTGGAAAATGAGCGGGGGAAAGGTTTTCGCATACGAAAGACTCAAAATTGGGGGAGGGTGAGCATCTAGAGAATCGAACAGACGAGCCTCGTCGGAAGGAGAAGAACCAAAATCAGTTCGGGAAGTGTCCTCTTTATACTTCGTTTGAGAACAGTGGGGGGGGGGGCATCGCAAAACCCGAAGGGAAAAAAAGGTGGAAAAGTTTATCGGAGGGGAAGGATATTACCGGTACGTCTCACTTATTCGGGTGAAGAATACCCAGTGGCTGCCTCGACGGTTACGAATGACAGAAAAAAGGGGGCCGGGTGGTGGAAGATATCAAATACTCGCGAAATGTTGCGCGAGAGCAGAAGAGTAGCTTGAGGTAACCAACCGCTACCCGCGAACATAAGGGGGAGGGGCGGGGTGTTGTGTTCGGGGGGAAGCCTTGAAACATCACGATCGGGGAAGAAAAAGATAAACATCCATGGGGGGGGGGCAGGAAGGGCCAAAAGCGTTTATTGGTAAGGCAAACAATATTACTGAGGTTTCCGGCAGGAACGAGGGAAAGGTGACGGAACCATACTCTCTGAGAAAAACGGGATAGAAGAAATAGTAGACTGGGGCTGCCGACACACCAAGGACAAAATGGGTAGTAGAGTTGGAAACAGATTGAAAGCATCTGGATTGAAAAAATCTTGCTGGGAAAATGTGAGTCAGACAGCAGTGTCTTTTTGAGCCACAGACGGCAACCCGCTCACAGGTATATCAAATAAAAAGGCCGGGTTCCGCTCGGGCGGGTCTTGGTCCATCCACAAAGAACGACGTGAGCGAAAATCAATCGGAGTTGTAGGGCGTTGCGAGGGGGTCATTCTCCGGGTGAAAAGGACAATTCTTGATGGTCTTGGGGGGGGTGCTTCCTAAAGAGTTGAATACAGAGTTCGGAGGACTAGTTGTCATAGAGGCAGGTATCAAACCCATCCAAAAGAGGGAGAATAAAGTATAAGTCGGTGGATTGACCATTTTAGGGCAACGGCGAACTGGCCCCTCTGTGGGCTCCTTGGGTACTAAGGGGGGGATCCTCCGGGAAGGGGGGAAAAAAATAAAACGGGTCTGGGAGGGCAGCGAAGGTGGATTTCCGCAAACAGCTTTTGGTATTAAGAGGTTGGGGGGAAAAACAGAGGAATAAGCGCTCGGACCGTGGCCTGGAGTCAGGGGGGGAAAGGGAAAAAAATATTTTTAGAGGGGGGGTGTCACCTACTGAGGAGGAAAGAAAGCTACAAGTTGTGGGGGGGGGGTAAAGATATAGGATGGGGGGTGTCAATCGGAATGGTTGTTTGGGGGATTAAATACTCGCCTAGGACCTGGGACTTGGGGGGAGGGGGGGAAGACTAGTAAGCAAAAAGTTATTCAAAACTAGTGGGGGTGCGTATCGGATATAGAAAACAATTTAATAGAGGAAGTATAGACTACGAATCGGGTTGGATAAGGGGGGAAAAAGGAACGAATCGTATATGAAGCAGAGTCGGCGCGTATGTCAAATAAAGAACAATACTTCCGTAGTTGACAAGGGAAGCTCTTATGGAGCGAAAGGGAGATTTATCGACAGGGGGAAATTTTCTCGCAGTTTTGAACAAAAGAGAGGACTGTCGTATAAGACAGAAACAGGGTATAACGGTTATAAGAGTAGCTGAAAAAAACAGAACTGTGGTAGGGGAAACTCCAATGTCGTCGAGGTGGCAGGGACATTCACGACCTAGTTTGAAATTGGTGTGGGTGGGTGGGGGGGTGTTTTGAGGGATAGCACACTGGGGTCCGTAAGGGGGGGCAGAACCGAGGGCTCAGAAAAAGCGAACCCGAGACGAAAATAGAAAAAAAAAAGTTAGAGCAATATGGGGGTCAGGGGTTGGGCAAAAGAATCGCCCAGGACAGTCGGAGTCTGCGGCGGGTCGCCGACACACCGATGTCACTAATCGAAAAGGGGAGGGTCCCTCAAACCGCCAAAAGGGGGGATGCCCCGTATTGGGGGGAACACGTAAGACGAACTACTGTTAGGCGATACTGGGGTTGGAGGAAAGACCCACACAGGGGGCGGATTATGTTAGGGGAGTTGGATAGAAAGGTCGGGGACGGGGAAGAAAAACTACACGTTCCTAAAAGACCTTTGCTAATCGTGCCTAAAAGAGGTGGTATATCTACTAAAGGGACAAGGCGGGAAGGGCGGGTCTGTAAGGGCCGACCGCTGTCTCAGACAGCTGGTCATAAGTATCAGTCCGCCTATCATTCGGACTGCCGGAAAACAAGAAAGAAGGGGGGTCGGACAGAAATCACGATTTGGTAGACACAGGGGTGTACAGGGGGCGTGGGGGAGTCAGAGCAAGAGCCGGGCTGAGAAGAACCAAACGCTACGTGCGGCTGAAGGGATCCGCGAGTGGTGTAAGCGGAACGGAAAGGACAAGGCAAGCGGACGGAATACTTGCATAAGGGGAACTATTGGGGCCGGGGCCCGTGGGGTACATCATACAAAAAAAGGCGATCGCGATTCGAGAAAAAAACCGTGGCGAATAGAATTTTTATGGGCGACATACACTAAGAATAGGGAGAAAGGGGTAGAAGATGAAGTGCCTAAGGGGGGATAAACTTCTGGACAGGGGGTATCTCGGGGCGGAGGGCACACTATAGTCTTGCGACAGATAAAAAAAGAGGAAAAGCAGAAAAAAAGAAAAGCATTGAGGGACGAGTGTCCTAACAGCCGACGCATGACTCAAGGGAGGATCGCAGGGGGGGTACACCAAAAAGTGGATGCATAGGAAAAGCTAGGTGTGTCAGCCAGGAGGGCTCACCAACCAAGGAGTAAAGGAACAATTGCCATCGGGAAAACAGAGGAAGCTCGAGATCCAATCGGCACGAAGGGTAAAGGGTAGACAGCTACAATCAGGCCTTCGTCCCGTTTGAAAAGGTAGGGCGATAGGAATCGTGCCTGGGAGGAACAGACTTTTCACCGCACAATGCCAAGCCCGCCGTATGCATCGACACGGATGGGGGGGCTCAGGGGGGAGCAGCGAGAAATGATCGGGTGTGGCAGCTAGAACGAGATTTCAAAAGTGTGCCCGGCTAGCTAGGTACACTGGGGGGAGGTTTCAGTTCTGTTTTTCGGGTAGAGAGAGCCGAGATCAGGGGGCTCTAATCGACTGGGGAGGCGGGGGGGCACGGCGTCAAAAAGGAGGGGGGAAATTCGGCACAAATTCTCGGCGGTGAGGGAAAGGAAGGAGGAGGAAAAAGCCAAAGATGGGGAAAAAACTGCAAAGAATCGAACCATCTTTCACAAGATCGTCGGTGCGCAATGAGGCGGAAGGCACAACCGGGAGCGGTACGGGGAAAAAAAGTCGCGAAAGGGGAGCGATCGAATCTCAACATTTAAGGAGAAAACAAAGGAGGATGCCGGACTTCAATATTAAAAGAGGTTAAAGCTTCGTCACGGTCGGGGAAGGATCTAAAAGAGGAAGGGGGAGGAAGAAAACAAAAAACTGCCGGTGTTTTAACAACTGGGGGAGATAAATAATAAAGGCGACAGTTTCAATCCAAATGATGGGGAGGGCTCAAAGTAAGGCGGAAAAAAAATTATCGGAGGGAAAACGCCCTAAAGAAGGACCCGGAATGATCAAGACTGTCTTGATGCGTACTGGGAGGGGTCAACTTGACTACCCCGCTTTTCTCGCCGAAAAAAGTGGAAGGACAGCATACGAAGGAACCCTTGTGTTAAAGAAGTCAAGGAGAGAAAAGAAGGTCAAGCGGTGTGAAGGACCAAGCACTGGAACACTCAGCAGCCTGCTGGACTCGGTGAGAAATTCCCATAGGACTCCCGGGCCAGGGGGTCGCTCAAATTAGAACAATCATCAAAAAAAAAAGCACATAAGGTGGGACTGGTAATCAGCGTCAAAAAAATTCTGGGGTACTAGGGGTAACGTCAGTTTTGAGATCAAAATTTCTAGGGGGGGAAAGGGTGAGGGACACTTGGAATGGTGGATTGCTAGAAAGAGTCCCTGAAGAGTAGTTCCCAAGGGAGCTATGAAAGCGAAATCATTATGATCGAGGGGGGCAGCATGGGTACAAACTATGGATTGGTGGGGGGGGGAAGACTGGAGCATGGGGCAAGGGTCCGTCGAGGGAAAACCTGGGGTGTGAAAGAGCAAGAAGAGAAGACATCAAAGGGGGGGGTTGTCAAGTCCTGATCACAACTAAAGAACACCAGTAAAAGTTAAAATAGGGAGAAACACGGAAAATTCCAGAGGGGGGTTCTGAATGTTAGGGGTGAGCACCTCTCACTCTACGGCCTCCAGGGGGGTAGAAATGAAGAGCTGCTTTCCGCTTCCAGGGCGAGGGGGACTACTTATCCGCAAGCGAAGGGAGTCTGGGGGTTAAGAGATATCAAAATATGAGAAACACACCAACTATGAGGGAGACTGACATATAGGACCTGACTAGGGATCGCCTGTTACTGCTGAGGGGGCTCTAAGAAAAGTGAATACTCTATCTCAAAAGTCGTCCCAGGGCTTTAAGAAAGTGGCGGGGAGTGTAGAGTATTGAACTAGAAAAAATCTGATACTTACACACAAGGGAAAAAGTAGGATCCGGGGCAGTAACTAGTGGTATTCTGGGGATAAACTTGGTGAAGAGTGGAAACTCAAGGAAGAAAGACGTCGGCGACGACGAACAGCCCTCATTTTGGGAAACAGAGAAAAAGAAAAAGGCTTTGGAATCTCGCGAAAAAAGGAACGCCCTCGTGTAAAAAAATTGGTCGGCGGTGACAAGAGCGCACCTCCATGGTGAATATTCCGAAGAGCGCAAAAATAGTTCGGGGGGGAAAAAGGGGGGCGGGGGGGGAGAGACTTTCCAAGAAAAAAAAGCGCTTTGCCGGCACTCGCTGGGACCCGTTGCCTTCGGCGGGACCGACGGCTCAGCAGGCGGAATTGTGTGAGGCTTCAGAAATAAGGGGTCACCGTGAGTGAGAAAGGTACGGGAAAAAATATCAGGAGTCGGGAACCGGTCAAGCGGAGAGCAGAGACGGTTAGGGAGAGGGGGGTAAACGACAGAATAACCGGGATCATCCCGGGAGTCTGTTCAGGGGAAGGTCAGGGGGATGTTCCCCGGACCGAAAAAAAGGGGGAGGAAAAATAATTCGTGAGAACGACGCATCAAAGTGGGAAAATTCCCGAGAAGGAAGGGGGGGGGGCAGCCGATGTCACCCTAAAAAGTGGAGTCACCGGCAGGTAGCCGGGGGGTGGGATGGGGAAACAGAGGGTCGACTTTGTGGTGGGTTCTGGTCAGGGGGGGGGGTGAACAAGTCCTGTTTTTGGGAAAATTGAAGGATTCCAGGAACCTGGGTATACAGGTAGAACGGGACTACCTGTAGCTCCTTTCAAAAAGTTGGGAAAGGATGGGGGGAGCCCATCTGACTCATTCGGGGGTCTCCTTTCTTAAATAAGACATTGGTTTTCTTAAGAGAAGTTCTTTCGCGGGGGCTTCGTAAAAGAAAGGGGGGGGAACGCATACCAGTTTGGGGGGGGACTTCATGAAAAATTTACCCGTTTGCGCTTCACGCCGAGTCAATGTGGGGGGGGGGGGGGGGGAAAGGGGATAGAGACGGGGAGCGCAGAGGCGATCTTCATGCAGGAAAAATTTTGTGGGTAAAAAATCTAGCTCGGAAGCCGAGAACGGGAGTAGGGGGAAGGAGCATGAGAAAGAAAGAAAAAAAAAATATAGGCCACAGGATAGGAGGGGACGGCGATATCGCCGCGACACATATACCAAGGCAAACAAGAAAGGAAATCGGTTCAATCAACACCCGGGAAAAAGGGGGGTGGAAAGGGTGGGGCCCCCCCAGAAAACGAAGAAGGAGCCAAAAGAGTCGATAATTCTGTGGGGGAAAAGGGGTGGGAACAGTTAAAGCAAGATGAATAGACGGCGGACAATAGGGATTCAAAACGAGGGAAAAAGGAACTCTAGGTCAAAAGGAAGGCCCTTCAAGGGTTTTCGGTGCTTTGGGGGTGGGGGAGGCATGTTGGGGGGGGGCCCAGGGAGATTGGGGGGTAAATCGCTTTTGGCAATTCTAAACGGTCGGGGTTTGGGGGTGAAACCGCACTTGGAACCATCATTCATGACAGGGGGGGGGTCAGCAAAAATCCAGGATCTTATTTGATGGTGTAGAATAAGAGGATCAAGAAAGAGAAATGAGGCGATTCAGGGGGGGAAGGAGACTAAACGACGGGGGTGATCTTCTGAGTGCCAGGGGGAGGGAAGTGGTAGAGAAAGGGGTTCATATCTCGGGATAAACTTTCTGTAACAGAAGTGGTATGGAGGAAGGAAGAATGACGCTCGTTTATGAATTCGCATCGTAGGAGTTGGGTGACCTTCGCGTGTAAGAAACCAAAGTGCCTGGTCGCGGAGGTCACAAAAGGAAGGGACGCCGAGGGAAGGGGGTAAAGGGCTGGTCGGGTCGAGACGGAAATAGTCTACGCGAAAGGCTACCAGAACCGGACTGAAAAGAAGGGACGGGATCGCCAGGACCTCTCTGACTTTACAAATAGCTGGGC
>Ga0179593_1694767_pt1 | contig 14163 bp, 12 predicted proteins | sample CZODoug2_1_08_16_FD_185931 | JGI IMG/M metagenome (GOLD analysis project Ga0179593, IMG submission 185931) | Vadose zone soil fungal communities from Angelo Coast Range Reserve, California, USA - CZODoug2_1_08_16fungal (PacBio error correction) | ecosystem: Environmental > Terrestrial > Soil >...
GAAGGAGTTAAAAACTACGGGCCCTTTAACAGGGGGGTGATATTTTTTCTTCCTAATGGAATCAGGAGGTTCACCTCTACGCACTAAGGATTTCCATTTCTTGCCGGGGCCCCCGCTTCTTCGCAGGGCTGCGAGGAAACCAACCGGCGGCAAACCAAACCTGGAGAAGGGCAAGGAGTACCGCCAACGTTTTGAGGGAAAATTATCAAAAGGGAACCTTTACAAAGACGGACCGGCCGACGAACAAACCAAACTCGCGACAACAACAACAAAGAGGAGATAGAGATTACTCTGCGAAAAGTCTTCTGCCGGGGAAGTAAATAGGGCCGGTGCATGCCCGAAGACCTCAACCTGCAAAAACCTGGGACATCGTGTTCAAGTTCTCCTGGTGACACGGGGGGTTCGCTCGCAGATCGCAGCAAGCGAAGCCGTGCGCAGGGGGGTCTGCAGAAACAGGCGGGGACGAGGACCTTTCGGCTTAGAGCATTGCGGAAACCCGCAGACGTTGGAAAAGGCTGCCGCCCGCGCGATACCGAAAAAAAAAACAAAGATGAGATAAGAAAATGAATTCTACCGCAGGGGTCCTTTGGGTGAGAACACGTAGGTGATCAACGACGCTCATTGCTTCCAATTTAGTTAAAGTGACCTAGGCTGAAAAAGAGAGGGGTCTCGTCTTGCCCTTTTAGGACTCGGCGTTTGGGGGGGAAAAGGGGGCGAAAACGCCCGGGGGTGACAATAGGGGGAAAACGGGGTCTGGTATAAAAAAGACCCGGCGAAAGTAGCTGCTACCAACTCGTCCGGAACACATAGGGGGGAGAAGGCCAAGAGGGTAAAAACACAGGTGCAGGTTGTGAGGAAGGGGTATGCGTCGTCGGGCAGTAAAGGAAGTTCATTGCCGCGGAAGTTACCAAGGGAAGAGAGCGACAGCGCGTGTTGACCGTAAGAAGCCATGTACCAGAAGGAGAACGTCTGAATCTCTCCTTGCGGCTTCGGTGAGCATTGTATATTTGAGAAAGGGCCCCTAGACAACGGGGCTTACGTTCATCGGCACGAACGGTCGTCGGGCTATCTCAACGTGGGGAAAACTGGGGGGGAGTTGCCTATCGGGTGGACCCCGTGACCAGGGGCTTTTTACCAGTAGAACCGAAGGTTACTCTGCGACCTCGGGCAGGACGGCAAAATCGAAATCAAAAAAGCACACGTAAGGCCGAGGAAGGTAGCGAACTACCAGGCGGAGAACCCGGCAAAAAAAGAAACGACCCGACAGGGTCGGCCTGGTCATGGCTCAAAAGCGGCGGGTAGAAGGCGACTAACGAGTTTTAACGCGTGCTGAGGGAACGGTCCTCGCAACAAGAGAGCCCGGAGGCCGTCGAGGGGAAAGAACCTGCCGCAATCATGCAGCTTTGTAGAAACGGTAAAGGGTCAAGCCAGCTCGTAGGTACAAGAGGCACCGCCAGCCCAAGCAGGTCTTCGCGTCCGCGGACGAGGGGGGTCAGACCCGACATCCGGGATAGGCCCAACATCGAAAAACACGGAAGGTCGTTCTCCTGTCCGTGGCCAGGAGGGGACGGAAATGGTAAAAAGGAATCTAAGATCCCGAACGGAGTGTGAAGAGTTCCCGAGGCGAATGTCGAGACCCCGGTAGGAGAAGACCCGCGAAAAAAACAAGAAACCGGGCCGCCGAGCAACTCAGAATAGCCATGAACCGGGAATAATCTTCATCTAGGCGTACGAAGGGTTAGGAGGAATCTCACCAACGTTTCGTGTGACGGCACGCTGGCGGTGGGGGGGGGGGGATTTCCGGCACGCGAGGCTTGAGCGGGATAAGGGGGACTGGTCCGCAAAAGATTCTGGCGATTCTGAGAACAGCCTTTGCTCTCGTGGATGGTTGCGGGACTGTGGGGGGTGCTAGCTCTTTTCGTGGCAGAATTTCGAATGAAGCCAGGAACATTGAGTGCTCGGTCACCATTCTTCCCTTGACGTACAGCTCGCGGTCCCATAATGGGAGCACATGACTCTTGCCTTCGGGGCGATACTGCTCTCGATCCATTTACAAACAAAAACGTCGTTAGGGAAACTGTTCGAGCGAGATTTTAGCTGGTTGGTTTGGGCCAGAGGGGTTCGCTGGACGGGACAAGGTATAGGGCGGGCCTTTAGTTCGGCGTCACACAGCCTGGCATCTAGGTAATGTCCCTCGGGCTTCCTCAACATGAAGGTGTCTTACGGACAATATAGGGGCTTTCGAGGTGGATGCAATCTTGAACTCAACACGCCCTCAAGGGACAAGGGGGGACAGACAACACAAAAAAAAAACAGAAGGCGAAAAATACATTAATACGGGACATATAAAGAGGGGACAAAAGAACAAATACATGGAAAAAAGACAATCCGTTCCTTAAAAAAACTACACATCACAAGAAGGAAAAAACAGGTGAATTGCGTGTCGTGTCCGGGAGAGTACACCGGCGGGACAAAATAATCGCCATCAAATACATTACAGAAATAATAGACAGCGAGCGGGGATCAGAGGCCTGGTGAACACGGAAGAGAGGTACAGAATTCACCGGAGACCGAAGGAGCACAGATGAATATCATCGGCAAGAAGACTAGCTACAATGGGGGGTCAAACAGAAACCGATACTACACTCGAGGCCAGAGACTCTGCAGACGGGAAAATAGAGGGACAGAAAGTAAGACGAGCTGCGCATGAAAATGCTAACGCGGCGACCACAGGACTACCGTGATGGAGAAAAGCAGTACGTTGAGGACGGGCCGGCGCCGAAGGAATCCCTAGTCCTCTTACCTATGGCTCCACGGTCGGAGAATTCCCTACCGCTTGAGAGGACCATGAGATCAAGGGAAAGGCTAAAGCGTGACGGTTCGCATAGGAATGGTAGGTCCCTCATCTACGTCCGGAGATTCAGAAGCTCGGGCTTGACTGCTGAGGGTCAGCGAGCCCCTAGGCGACGTCTGTACAACGTCCTGAGGAAGAACATCTCCCTTTCAACGCGCCAATTAAACCCTTAATCGGACAAAAACAGAAAAAAATACCATTTTCTAGATAAAGGAACAGGGGGACGTTCTCTAGACGTCGGGTACAATAAGTCCATATTCCTACGTCGACACGCTCTAATGCTAACCTCGGACGGGCAGGGGGGGTGGGGTTTTCCTCCGTTAAAAGCGCTAGCGGGATTTAAAGGCCGGTTCATACCCGCGAAGGATGGAGGCTGAGGTGGTCCCGACCATTAAAAAAGGAAATAAAACTCAAAATATAAAGCCAGGCCCAACGGCCGCCCACCCCGAACAATGAAAAGGACTAACGGGAAAACATTTTCATCGGGGAAAAGTAAAAGAAAGGAGAAAACAAGGAGGTGTTGGGATCCCGCTTGGAAGGGGACGATGTAGATTCGTCTCTAAAGAGAAGAACGTGGTTATCAAGGCGGGAAGTGGTTTTTTCTAATTCCAAAATCCCGGAAAGCGACAATGGGCATCGGGAGGAACAGAGTTTTCTCCTCGAGCAAAATCGCACTAAAAAAATGTTCCGAAGGAAACCAGAGGTCGGGCCAGAACCGCCGTGGTGTCCCTAAACAAAATTACTATGAGTCGGGCAGTAAACGAGGAAGCTTAGTAGTAAAGCGAGGGGGGAGGGAAAAAAGCCGCTCGGGAAAGCACCGGGGGGGGGTGGGAAAGGGAGGGGACCGATCCTAATCACTTCTGTAAGCTGGCACTCCAGGGAGGGAATAACCAGAAAAAAACTTCATCATAATGCGAATGGAATTCTCCGAAGTCGCAAACCGTTCAGACCTGAGGGAAGGGAGACTCAACCCGCAAGCTGCGCAGAGTTGGAGGCCTTAGCCAAAGGAACCTGGAACTTAAAAATGACGAAGGAAGTCTAGTAATAGAAGTAGAAAACAACAACATGATGGGGGGAGGAAATAGAGATAGGTACTCTAGGAGGGAGCTTGGCGGGGGTGGAAAAGTGCCGGTTATCATTCCGGCAGTCAAGAAAAAGGAAGGAATCCGTTGTAACAGCTTGTGCGAGCTAGGGTAGAAGCCTCAAGGGGGGGAGACGGCTCATCTCTCCCATCACGAGTAGAGAGAAGGGACGTTCGAGCAAGGTCGGAGAAGTAGAGGTGACCCTTGATTGAAGGGAAAGAGGGAATCTCCGCCCGGATCAAGGAACAATATCAAGACTCTCTGTAGAGACAAGATAGCACATGGGGGAGCTAAGACCGTCCGGGGAAAGCGCTCTTCATGATCTGGAAGGGCCACTTATGGACTGTGAAAGGAAGAGGAGGTTTTGGGCATTCAAAAAGTCGGGAGGGGAGGACTGCCTGACCGCGCTGAGGGACTCAGATCTGGCTCTGCGATTACCAAGGCTCTTGAGAGATTGGGGGTGACTTTTCTAAACAGAATGAGTTCCCGATGATCACCAGTGGGTTCAGAAGAGGGGCGCAAGGGGAAAATCCGAAGTAAATCGAGGAACTGAAAGAGTCGTCCTACAAAGGGGTGAGATCCCCTGCTTTTCACTTTGATTACTGCAAGGGGACGGGTGGTGGGCGTCGTCGGGTCAGTAGAGAGGAGGAGGGGGGGGCTTCCGTTGAAAAGGGAAGTCTTTCCTCCCAGAGTGTAGGGGAAGGTAAATCACTCTGTAGGGTGAAAAGAACTCTTCCCGGAGTAAAGAGAGCAAGGGTTAACTAAAATCGTCGGGGACATTGTTCCGAAAGGAGGGACGTCGGCGGGATAGAAGGAAAGGATGGGATCTGACAGAACTATTCGTCCGTCATAGAGGGGTCTCACGTCCGGGGGGGGGAGTTTAAGTTACGTCTAGGGGTGGACGGAGAAATGGAAGGGGGGGGGTGAACCTAGAGGAAAGGACGGGTGTCCATTCGCGAACGGGAAAACTTAGGACTATGACCACAAGACGTAAAGAGAACTATAGGATAGGAGGAAGTCGGAAATCCTTCCCATTAAGCTACCGGAGAATAGGACCCTGAAAATAACGTGGGGACGGAAAGGGATCGAAGGTAGTAGGGGAAAGTTTCTCATCCGAGAAGAAGGCCGAGGACTAGCGGCTGATTTGGGGGGGGATCGCTCGCGAGAAGAAATGCCAACTTCCTTCTCAAAGGGGGTTAGTCTTTTTGAGAAGCCAGGGGCAGTGCGGACCACGAGAAGCTTATCTGTCGAGAGACAGCAAACTCCCGCATCAGGACCTTGATTGGGTCCTCGGAGGAATAGAAGACCCTAGCATAAGGGGTCAGGGGCAAAAAAAGACACACGGAACTGTTCTTGTCGTCTATCGGTGAGGAAAGTTGGCCGATAGGGGAAGGACGTGTCCGCCCTACCAAGAAAACTAGTTTCCTTCATTTCTAAGAGAGTTCGTCGACGAAAGAAGGGAAAAGTACTCCTGGTCCTGATCGAAGGGGGCCCTAATCACACAGACTGGTCTGACCGGCCGGTATTAGAACAAAAGTCAATCTTCTCTAGGGGGGGGAGTGATGCTTTACGGTATCTAAGACCACTCCTTTCGGTGTCCGGCACTGCTGGATTGGGGGGGGGGAGGCCATCCAATTTCTATTCTTGGCCGGGGGGGGAAAAGAGAAAACCGTTGGAGGGGGGTAGTGCGAAACTTTCAGCTGGGGAATGTCCGGCCGCTCAAAGAAGGTAAGACGGATTGGGCCTACAGAAAAACGCTAAGAACGACACAAAGGGGGAAGGAAGTTGAAAATATATAATGAGGTTACCTGCGTTGAAACTCTTCTTAACGGCCGGGGCAGGAAAAGACGCTCACAATCTTAGTCGCCGAAAAAAGAGAAGAAAATGCGAAATAGAGTGTCTTCCCAAAAGCTTGAAAGGGGCACAAAAAGTCCTCCGGGAAAGGAAAAAGGAACGACAACCAGCAAAAAGGGAAGGGAAACCAGAGGGGTCTAGATATCACACACAGAGAGGAAAGGAAAGGAAGTTACTTTTTGCGAGAGTAACGGCCCTTCTCTAGGGTCAAAGTGCTGGCCGGTCTTGGACGGCATTACTTACAGGGAAAAATCCGACTTAAAAAGAAATCTAAGATCATGCCGAAAATGAGTAAGGGTCCTGGAAAGTGAAATTCGAATCCTTCACTGGAAACCGAGCGGGAGCCGTGAGGCTTGAAGGGGTGAAAACTGCAGAGGATGAAAAGGGGTGCCTATCCTATTTCAGAAAAAAAGCATCTTCGGAGTGGCGGACCATACCTCTACACGAGGCGCACGGGGGAACTTTAGAGGTAGAAAGGTCTCTACCGAAGAAACCTTGAGTTCATTTAATTACTTTCCCAGGGGAAGGTGGCGGGGGACTGTATACGGCCGGGAATCTACTACCCAAAAAGAAAAAAGATGATGCGCCCTTGCTTCCTAAAAAGGAAAGGAGCTTTCAGCACATGAAAAGGATTAATTGCACTGGGCTCGGGGGGGGGTCTCCTAACATGTCAGAAATTCATTGGACGGAGGGAAAGTGGGCGCTCCAGGGGGAGAGAAGGACGTCGGAAAGGATCGGGAAGCGAGTAGCAGGGAGTTGTCTTTCTCGTCGGGGGGACTGCCACTCTCCAAAAGACCCAAAACTCGCCGAGAAACCCAAAGAGGGTTGAAGGATCACTACTAGAATGGGGAAAAGATACGTGGGAGAGCGGAATCATCCTGTCGAGGAAAAACGACACCTGCGTCAAGATCACGACGCCGGAGGGGGGAAAGAACGAAAGGTCCGCTCTTTTAATTCCTTTCTCTGGGACCTGTACTGGGGGGGAAAAAAAGACCCGCCCTTTTCGAAAGGGAGGAAACCGGGTATGGTCCCGGGGAATAGGACTAACCAGACCCTCCCTCAGTAGAGATGCCTCTTCCTACAAGGACCCAACACGCTCATTGAAAAAAAAAAGGGACCCTCCTGGAACAGAATAGAACCCAAAAGTAGTTTTCCATTACCCCCCTATGGTCAAAGGTCCAAGTACTCGATTCAGGAGAAGGAGGCTGTCTCGAAATCTACGCCCTGGGGGGGAAAGAGGGACCAACTCAGGTTTATCCCCTTCGAGAAATCGGGGCACGGGGGGGGGCCAAAAAAGGCTGGGAAGCATCTGGGGAGGGTTGATCGTTCTCACCCCAGAGGGGAAGGACGCCCAAAAAAAGGGAGCAGGCCCTACAAACCTCCAAAAGTAAGGCCCCAAATTTCTTACGCGCCAGTGAAGAGATGAAGATTAATCTACCTAAGAGGAGAGGGGGCCAAGAAAGGGACTACGCTAGGGCGAAGAAGGGTGGGGAAAATGGGGCCCTACTTCTAACGGCAACAACTCAAGGGGTCACCTGAGCATCCTGGAAGTAATACGGAACCAGGCCGCCAAAACGGCGCATTTATTTTAGGGATCTCCACCGGGGGGGCACAAAATCTAGGATAGACGGGCTGTAAACGTCTAGGGGAGAGGAGGTGAGAACTTATAACACCTAAAACTGGACCAAACCGGCCCCGCAAGGGGCCTCCGCCGCGATAAAAATCTCTCAACAAAAAAGATGAGAGGGATATTATCGCGCGCGGGAAAGGGGAAACAAGGGGACGGGGTCACACAGGGATAGGAAGGCCTCCCCAAAAAGGGGAAGATCGCAGATTTGACAGCACGTTTCTCGACTGGTCCTCGGGTGAGGCTTACTCAGAGAGAATCCTGAGAATCCTTCGCCGAAATTAAGGGGTGGCCAGCAGGAAGTGTCTAGTTTGACTGGGATGAGGAGGGGGAGTCTGACATTCAGGATAACAAAATCGAGTCCTTTTCCAACACAGAAAGAAAAAGCGTGAGTCACGACGACGCCTTCAGTTAGTCTAATCAGGGGGATGCTAAAAGGGAAGGATGTGAGGGTCTGTTTTAAGGAGGGAGGGAAAGTCTCAGTTGTTGCGGCAGGCCGGTCGGTTATTTCAAGGGGCCCGAACGGACAAGATGGCGCGTCGAAAAAGGGTCAAGTTCGAGGAGTTGGGGGGACTGGGGTACCTACCTTAGGAAATCCAAGTGGACTTCTTTTGAAGCGGGGAGGGAGCGATTCGTAAATCTGCTAAAGGTTTCCTTGTGGCAAACGTTTGGGGAGATTCCCCTTCTTTGTCACGGGGGAGAGAAAGGGGTGCAGTCGGGGTTTGGGGGGAAATCGGAGGGGGTCAATTATTCTTGAGGCGTCTGGATAGGAAGGGGGGCCATCCTCCATCCTTTCCTGAGAATATAACACTCTCTAAAAAACTAGAAACGGTACCATATCTTCACGGGCGGAGGAAGAAGAAAAAGGCTTCTGGGTGTGAAAAAATGGTTGACAGAAGTCGAGGCCGGAATTCCTGAGGGAGACCGTCGCTCTCACTATGAAGGGAGAGAGTCGCGAACGACCTTTTTGGCGAAGAGGAGTTTGGCCCTGGCGAGGGGGTTGAGGAAGACTGTGGATCGAGGGACGTTTCCATCATGCAGAAAGGAGAAATCGGGCGGATCGAGCCGCAGGACACGACATGCACTAAGTCCCGAATCCAGAGTATCTGTCATGTCCTGCGAATTGGGTGGACCCTGAAGGAGCCATTTCCAGGGAGGTGGAAAAGAAAGGAAGCTCATAGAAAAAAGCGTGTCGGGCTGCATTCAGTTCTAGGTAGAGAACTATCTGTCTTAGTGTTGGGAGCGCTCAGAAGGGAAAGGAAAAAAAAGGACTGCAAACGGCCCAGGGCCTTCCCTTCCAGGCACGGGCGGGGGTTCGCGATCCTTTCATAGAGGAGTCAAGCAGAAGTAGGACCTCCACGCACCGAAGGGGAAAAAAGAAAAAGTTCAGACTGCCCGTGCACCGGGGTACGGAATCAGGTATCAGGTAAATCAAAACCGCTTTTAGGAAATCGTGGAAAAGGAGTTGCCGATCGGAAGGCACTCGGAGGAAGGAGAAGGGATCAAACGGAAGGCCTTCATATCTTTGAACCCGGGAAGGGATGTCTACGAAGCAGGTAAGTAACTTGACCTACCTCGAACGGCAAGAGGAAAAAGTACGTATCAACGCATGGGGAGACTCCATTAACCAAATCATGAGAGAGGTCGGCACGTCTGAACTGTGATGACATCACAAACCTGACGGTCAAAAAGGGAAGTGGCGGGCGTGGGGGGGGTGTCTTGCAGGCAGGGAAAAAGTCTTTTTGACGGGAAGAAAATAGGTTTAGAAACACGACAAAGCTGTGGCTTGGGGGTGGCTGAAGAAAAGGGGGGCGCTAGCTGCCCGGAAACGAAGTTTCCCCAAAAAGAAGAAACCGCGCCATCTAAAGTCAAAACACAACGAGGAGGGAAGGGGAAGTTGGTGCAGTCCGGCGTGGAACGTAGGGGCACCAGCAGACAGGTCCTACCAAAAAAAGGGAGAAAGGGGGTCGGTGCTGCCAGCTGGGGGGAACTTATCCCGCGGCCCAGAACGGAACTTAACGCCCAAAAGGAAAGTGAGCCCCGGCAGGGGAAAAGGAAAGAATGACTAAGCTTTGACTAACTCTATACGGGATGAAGAAAGGGGCTTCCTTAACTATCAGCGCTGCACGGAGGGCGTTTTCCTGAGTCGGGGGCAACGGGCGTCTACAAAAAAGAAACAAGTGAAGGGGAGAGGGGGATCGTTTATAGGACGGTCCCGAAAGAACTAAGGGCACTGAACTTCACCGAGGAAACCTAACCGTTGGACGGCCGGGGGGGGGGGGGGGCACTGTAAGAAATTGACTCGGGGTTTCGTGGAGAGGGGCGAGACCTCGCGCAGGAGGCTGGGTTCTTTTCTTAAAACCGCAGCGAAAACTATCGGAGACGGAAGAAAGAATGGGCTCCTAAGGGAGAACAACTCCTTCATACCGTGAAGGGGGGAAAACGACGATGGGACCCCGGCCGGCATCGCTTTCTTCGGCACGAGGACGACTTCGCTGGAAAAAGATCAACAACTGTGCCCCCTTCCGACCAGGGAAGGGGCCCATCCATGGGCGAATCCGCCCGGGCGGCGAGAGGCGGCGAAGATCCATGTTCGCGTCCGGAAACAATCGAAAATGCCGGGCCACAATCAGGGGGAGGGAAGAGAGTTCAGCGCCCGAGGGGCCTCAGGGGACGGTGCTCCGCGTTCCAAAATGCAAAGGCGCAACGGCAGAGGGCAACGCCCACCGGACAAGGGGAGAGAGCCAGAAACGATAACGGAACGAGCCGGTCGAGCGGGGGACGCCAGCCTTCTGTCAGGCCGAGATAACTCTCGTCAAAAGAAGAAGCACCGACGACGAAGGGAGGGGGGCCGCCAGGGGTCGGGGACTCCGGAAGGTAAAATGTTTCATCTCCCGACGTGTTGGACGGACGACTTACGTGCACCCGTCGTATGTTCCCGACACGAAAGAAGGCAAGGCCAAAACCCGTCGGCCGCGGCCACCGCAGAAAGGGAAAAAACCCTACTGCACACGACTGCAAAAAGTAAAGAACAAAAACAAAAAACGTCGTTTTCCCTTACCACAGGGGGGGAAAATCCAGGACTTTGACTTCCTGGAAGGTCGATGACCCGAAGGACCACGGGTACCTCAGGGCCAAGACAACCGGGGAAAAACGCGAAAATTCGACAAGGGGGGGGGGTCAATAATCCCAGGGGAGGACTTTCTGCCTTCGCACTCAAGAGGCTCAAGCCCACAGATCTCGTTAAACGCACCTGGTGTAAAAACTTCCCCGCTCTGATAAGTTGCAGTCCCGAACGTAGGAAAAATTAATAAAGCCTGTGCTTGGGAAGGAAATCCTCTCTGCGCAGAAGGGTTATATGGTTCTAATTCATCGCACTCAAGGGTAAGAACATAGCTCACTCCTTCTTCGTGAAAAATGCCTTGAGCAGGTAATTGATAGGAAGAGCGGAGGCACGCTAAAGCTTCCTCTTAAACATCGAGAAGGGGGGTATTATGCCAGAAAACTACACCGGGGGGCCAAAGGAAAGGAAGTCTCCAAATCAGCGTATTAATCAGAAAAACAACTTATAGGAAAATTATGAAAAATATGAGGAGGGGCCTTCGGCCGGGGCCATTTTTCCGGTGAATACAAAGTGGCTCCAACCTTCTCAGTATCAGCGTGGACTATCGGAAGCCTTTGCGCCGTCGAAGCTAAAATGTTCAGGGAGGTCTGACTGAAAGCAGGGAGGGGGAATTAACCGGAGTTCTTGTCAATTTTTCCAACCTGTTACCCAAAAAAGTGGCTTCCGTAGCCGGAGACTCCGGAAGGGTCTACTACCTTCAAGGGCAGAAAGAAAGCTCAAGGCTTTGAAAGGTCTGTGACCAGGGGTCGAAGATATTTGGGCGGCCAGGTTCGGGGGTGCTACGCTACCGACGAGAGATCTGCAGGGGGCTGCCTTGTCTAAATGTAGAATGTAGTTTGGGACTGGGGGGAAAGAGGGGGGGGGTCTCAGACAAGGTGCACTGGTGGGGGGAAGAGACCGCCTACCATTACTGAACAAGAAGGAAAAAGAGATAACACCTAGGGGTCCGGTTTTTGAAAAAGTCTTTTCCTTGGAAAAATTGGATGCGTTTGGTCCTTCTAGGAGGCTTCGGGGGGTGCGTAGGTCGGTACCCAAAAAAAAAGGGTTCCCTGCGAGTTCTAACAAAAGGGGAGGGTTAAACAACTTCACGGTCACGCCGTTAGAAAGAGCTTCACTGGGGGGGAGACCGCACGGGCTTTCGTAGGAAGAAAGGGGAGATCGAAGTAGTCGAGGTACTTATTTCCGCTAACTCGAGCGCGAAATTCGTAGCGGGTCTCGCACGGGGGTTTGGCTGGCAATCGGCAGAGGGGCCTGACTCTGTCGAGGGGAGGGTGACCGCGGCAGCAGACTAAAGGGAGCGGACCTCGGCCGGGGAGGAAAAAAAGAAATACTTAAAACGCATCACTACCGAGGAAGAATCTATATCTCAGTAACCCTGATACCGGGTATTTCACCCAGTAACGGTAAAAAGACACTGGCCTGGGAAATCCGTTGTTAGAACTCTTGAAGTTTGATCATGTACGAATCGATGTCCGCGAGAGGCGGGAGGTGTCTGCGACGACCAAGACCGAGGCAAAGGACGCGAAAGTGAGGAGCACTTTCCAGGGGGAGGGTGGGGAAAAAAGAGGGCGGGGTTAGGACGGCGCGCCGTTTAGGAGAGGGGGGCGCGAAAAAAAACGCATCATCCTTCTCAGTACTCGGGGAAATCGTCCCCGAGCATACACCGACAAGCAGGGGACTCGGTTGGTCCTGTCCGGACTGAAAAGATGTAGTGCCGGAAATCATACGATCCCGGATGGCGCTTCAGGCTTAAGAAGGTTGACCCGTCCGAAAAACTCCGGGCGGGAAGCCTGGGTCACAGCACGAGTCACACTTACGTTTATCCTTGTTCCCATGGATCCATCATACGTAGATTGGATCCCCATGGGAATATGAAACTCTCCGGCACGGACGTGGGTGTGTTTTTGGTGGGGGAAGTGTAACCTAGAAGGGACCAGGGTATCAGGGAGCTTGGGGAAACTCGGGAAGAAGCGGTTGCACGGATGAAGTTGGGGAGGCGAAAAGGCCAAGTCCTTCTGAAAGTTCTCCACGGGAAAGGGAAAAACAGCCCCATCCTCTCAAAAAAACAAGAAGAAAGATAGGAGTGCGCGCGAAAATGGGGAACTCTTCAGGGAGGGGTTCAGAGTCGACAATCTGTCCGACGCCAACAACTAGAGGGGTGGGCGATGTTTCTTCAACTTGACTGAGCGGGATCAAGGACCTTCCTGAACGACCAAAAAAAACCGTGGGAAGTAGCCTTCGTTGGTCGGTGACGAAGTAACAGGACGGATGCTTTCAGAGGGCTCCACTGCAGCTCGCGGCCCGTTGAAAGTCGTGCGTTGCCGAGTAGGGAGCGGGCAAATAATCCCCATCGAAAGAACAGCGTCTTGGAAGGGGGCCGTGCCCCGGAACGTACTTACAGGGGAAAGGGGTCCGGCGTTGACTGGGGTTTGCACGAAAAAGAGGCTTCTTGGATGGCACGGCCGAGTAAATCTCCATGAGGAAGTGCGGGGTGCCGCCCGATAGATACTACTAGAGGAGACTAAATGGATAAACCGGAAAATCGGGACGAGGAAGGACGTTTAACTGGGGGGAGGGAACTCCGTCCGTTTGAGGGCGATGTAGCGGTGAGGAAACCCAATAATGGATACTTCTCTTAGAGGACGCCCTTAGTCAGAAAAGAGTTCGGGGGAGCCATCGGAAAAAAAAGCCCTTTCTACCTAGAGGAAGGGGTGGAGTTCTCAGCAAAGGAATCAATTAAAGGGGGCAAGAGGCCGGAGTGCGTTACTTCCTTAGTCAAGGTCTCGCGACGATACTTTCGGTCTCGCGGGAAAAAACTCCAAGAAAGCCACCCTCTGCCTAGGAACACAAGTACACCGGTGCGAGAGACCGACGGGAGCGAGAACTTTCGATCTTACGACCGGAATCCGCCGGGACTCTAGGTCACCAGGCTAAAAGGAAAGCACGCCCTGGAGCGTCGAGGGACGCAGGTCCTCTACGTGGAGACATGCGCGGGCACCGCGGGGGAGGAGGGTTCAAGACCTCCGGCCAGCCGAACGCCGCTAACGGAACCTAGAAAAAAAACACAACATGACCAATGCTACACAGTTCTCGGTTCGCCAAAAACGTCGTTGGCCATAAAGGTGTGGGCCTCTTTCGGAAAAACCGATGGTCCCTTGATCCCTGGGAAACTGATCACAGGGGAATCAAGACCAAGTGCGTTTTTCGCACCGTAAAAAAGGGAAAATAATCAGGGCAGAAAGATCTTAGGCGGTAGGTGTGTGCATCACAAAACACGCGAACCGGGAGACCGAGAAACCTCCAAAGTAAGGAGGCCAAAAATCCTTTGGGGAGACGCCCCAATGGGGACTCTCGAAGGGGGAAAATCATCGGGGAGAGAAGAGTACGCCTCTCGAGGGGACGGGGAAACACGCGAGGGGCAAGACTCCTTTTTTCTGGTCCGAAAAGGGCTGCATGGAGGCAGATCACTCGTGAGAGGGGGAGAATCCTGTCAGGGCTAACTCCCAAGCAGGGATGATGATGGCATCTCATGGAACACCGTTAGAGGCGATATCTTCACGATGGACCGGCGGTTTTATATTCAGCCTACTCCACACGCAAAGTCCAAGGCCACTCAAGGGGG
>Ga0179593_1351412_pt1 | contig 14162 bp, 11 predicted proteins | sample CZODoug2_1_08_16_FD_185931 | JGI IMG/M metagenome (GOLD analysis project Ga0179593, IMG submission 185931) | Vadose zone soil fungal communities from Angelo Coast Range Reserve, California, USA - CZODoug2_1_08_16fungal (PacBio error correction) | ecosystem: Environmental > Terrestrial > Soil >...
AGTTTGGGGGGAATTGTGGAGCGCGGGTCCAGGGGGAGGTTAAGGAGAAAAAGACCGCAGATTTTTCCCTAACTAACTTCTTCCGTGATAAACGAACTGCGGTGGAAGAAGGGGAATAAAAGGATCACTCAGGTTCGACGAGTCTCGGAACGTAATCGATGAAAGTTTGTATAACGTCGAAAAAAGGGAGAAAAAATCGTCGGCTTAGCGGCGAAGATCTAGCCACGCCCTCTAGCTTCGGGATAAAAAGACGGAGGGGGGAGCTTCTTCAACTTGAGCGAAAAACGACGACCGGGAGGAAGATGAGAGCCCATGATGGGTAATTCTTATTCGCGCTTTACCCAAATCGGACAAATAGGGAAAAAGAACTGCAGAAACATCGCGGTGCGACCATGTCTAGGAAAAAAAGCAGAAACTCAACGTCAATCCACCTAGCGATTGTAGCTTCGACGCTAAAAAAAAGAACGGACGTAGATTGACAAACACACTCGGAAAAAAGGGGTTTGGCGTATCCACTCGAGCACGAGGAAAAGGGAGGAAAGGATCTCAAGGAGTAAAAAACCTGATAATCGGACGGCGGAAGGACTCCTGAACCGGGGGTCCAGGGGGAGGAATGGGTGGTGCAGAACACGAAACAAGGATCAGGACCTATCTCCTAATCTATGTTCTCCCAGACCGAGCTGCGAAGACGCGGGCAAGGGGGGAAGGATACTCTCAAAATGTCTTCCAATCCAAACTGGTGCATCTCCATCAAGGATTACGTCTTCTCCAAGGGGATACACTTCGGTGAAAAGGTATCTCGTTAGGGGAGCGGCGCCAGGCCGGGGCCATCGAAGATCATCCGAGAGCTAACTAATAGTTCATAAGGACATGGGACCTCGAAGCCGGTCCGCACGCCTATCATGACTTCAACGTCGGCAGCTCACGATCAGAGGAGGGAAGGGAGAAGAGATCGTCCTCCTCTAAGAGGTGACGTCCAGCGGTCACTCCCGTTCACGTGCGCCAGAACTCGGCCGGGAAAAGGGGAGATGTCGATTACCGTTCTTGCCGGGGGTCGCGTAGATGCCGTGAGCAGAGGATCGTTCTTCAAAACTCCCTCGATGCCGCGCATAAAAAACCAGGGGCGTAAAAGTCGTATCTCTTTCCAGACAGATCATCCGGCGTATGCAGTCGGAAAGGGAGGGGGGCTGATGACGAAGTAAAACGCTCCCGATAGACGCCCGGGCGAGGCTGAGATTGAGGACGAAGGGTCCGGGACCTCTAAAAAAGAGCAAGGGTATAGAGGAAAAGGCGCAAACACCTCAATCGGGATAGAAAGGAGGGAAAGGGGATTTTGAGAGGAAGGACAAAAACAGACGCTCGTAGCCAATCTCCCCTGCAGGTTGCAAGAGGAGCTGCCGGTAGAAACGTTCTTCGGGACGTGCCGTTCAAAAAGAACCCACTATCAGGCTGCTGTGGAGAGGTGTCGATGATGCTGTCAACATCATCTCGTAAAGATTCTATCAGCCGATAGGGGGAGAAGCTCAATAGGAAAAATCAGACTTCAACTACCAAGCGAAAGGACTAAAAAGGGGGGAATATCTCTATACCGTCAGTCCGGGAGTATCTCAATATGAGGGCCATGAATTCAGCGGGTCTCCAACCAGGACCCATTTTGGGAGTCGACACTCATATATGGGAGCGGGGGGGGAAGCTATAAAAAAGGAGACTGGTATTTTTCGCGAGCGGGAAAGGAGACCAGCTACTCAATCGAACCCGGGAGTAAGGAAGGGAGACCTCTCAGTAATCTGACACCACAGACCAGAAAGACGGAAATCGCTCTCTGAAGGGGAGAAGAGTTCATCAACCTTCTAGGAAAATTTTGAGCGCGACGAGGAAGGTAGTATCCTCCATCAGCGGACACTGGGAAAGGACTCAACTCCTTCCTCTCTGAGAAATTGAAATACAATCCCTACACAGCGCTGACGCCTTACAGCCAGGCCGAGAATCAAGAGGTGCAGAGGGGGGGGTGTATCAGGACTTCTCAAAGGTACGAGTAGGGGCGCACATCATTACTCTTTGGTTAGTGACTGAGCGCCGTCCGCCCGTCAAGGGGAGGGAGAACGTGGAGATTCTCGGGGAACACTTACAGAAAATTAATGCAGGTCGGGCTTCGACTCCAAAGCCAGAGGAAGGGGCAAGTCGTGTGCAATTCCCTCAAGCTGGGTGTGATCTGGGAGAGAGAAGCCTAGCAGACTCTTCTCTGATTACCCTCAGGATCTGTTACTAGGGACGATTGCGTCCCGCGCCGAAACAGCGCGTCAACCCGCCCTCAAACAGTCGGGCATAAAGAGGGGGACGCCTAAAAAAAGATTTGTGAGTGCATCGGAGGAGGACTTATCTCCCTGTCAGCGGCGGAAAAGAAATTCTCAAATGAGACTCTCCGGGAATGGTCAAAGTCGGACGGCGAAAGGTCCTGACTACGAAGGAGAGGGAAGATCATTGGGATGAAAAGAAAGTCGTATCACAATGAGAGACCTCAGCGCCGTCTCGAAAGGGCATTTTCTGCTAAGAGCTCCTCGATTCAGATACGACTAGCCTGAATCCTACTTCGAACATCTGACCTTTCAGGAGGGATCGCGGGAGGGGGAGGGGGAAAGAAGAAGTCACCACTAAGATTCCATCATCTACAGTTGAGAAGAATACGTCGAGCAAGGAATCTTGTTTAGGCGATTCCCTGCGGACTTGACCTCTTCCGACGTTGCGGACGCAGATCTCAACAAAACAAAGAGTATTATTAACTATAGGGTGTGGGAAAGCTGCACACTAGAGAGGACGGTCCGTAGTAAAATCGCCTCCCGAAGGACGTGCGAGACGAGGAGCAGGGATCATTCGAATGCTTTTTGGCAGGGTTGAAGGGGGGAAGAACTCGGCAGCTCGAACCTGGACCTCTCTCTCTGAGGAACGGAGAGGCAGGGGAGGAGGGGGAAAAAAGTCTGGTATCAAATCTATGACGCTCCCTACAAGCGGACGGTGAGATGTGTTGAAGAGTCTAGAAAGAATCCGATAACCTTAGCATTCGACGAAGGGGAGGCGCGCAAAGGGAAGGAGGAGATATGAGAGTGCTCCCTCAACTTTCGGTAGCTGAAACACCGAGTCGGAAAAAGGGAAAAGGATACCCCGCCAGGTTGCACACTCGGAGGGGACATCATTCCCGAGGTGAAGAGTGCGGGGGAAATGGGACCGGGGGGTAAAGGAAAGGACGAGATCTTGCATCACGACAGAGGGGAAAATGGATGGAGCTGTGAAAAAGTCTTATTCTACTGATATACAAAAGGCGTCAATGAAAAAAGAAACTTTCCCGGCTCTCGGGGGAGGGGGAGAAGCTATACCTCCTGGAGTGACATTTTATGACTGGGGTCTCCGATCTCCCTTCCCTTCTACACATCGGAAGGGGTGGCAGGGAGGGAGGATCTGTAAAGACGAAATAGAGAGCTTACCTGCGGTGGGCCGCACTCGTAACGTGGGCTTTTTCAAAAGCATCTTATCACCAACCATCTGCACGGATGGGAGGCGGGAGGGAAAGGGGGGGGATTTAAGTCGGCTAGGAGGTGGGGGGAGGTGGATAGAAGGTTAACCTCAGGCAAATGGCCTCGAGCTATAAATGAAGAAAAGTGGGGAGGAGAGCGCCGGGTATTTCTCTCTAAACAAGTGTCTCTACTAAAACGCGAACTCTTGTCATACACCAGACTAAGAGGTCGCTTGAAGTACGTGCTGGCGGGTTCTTCACCAGGAGAGATCTGAAAAAAAGAGAGGGGGGAGGGGGGACAGGTCCTGTTTTTGGGTTCAATCAAGCAAGTGGGAAAGCGATCTAATGGCCAAGCCCTCCATGTAATTCGCAGGAGCAAAAAAGCCATATGGCTTATTGCTCGACGAGAACACACATTGGTCTGTCTGTTGAGGGTGATAAAGGACATCCGACGTCGCCTATCACTACAGACTCAGTCGTCATAAAAGAGAAAAAAAAAAGAAGGAGGGGGGTGCGTGGAAGCTCTATTGCCGTAGAGGGATAGGGTCGAGGATCGTCGAGCTGCATCACGCCTAGACAGACCGGGGGGGGGTAAGAACGCAAGTCACAGAAACAAGACGACGGTGATGTTTTACTGTAGGGGTTTGGGGGGGTGGGTGGGGGAAACGGCAACGGTTAACAATACTTAAGACTACTCGCAAGCTATAGTGGGAAAATTGGAGATAGGTGTATCTAGCTTCAAAACCTTGGGGGGGGGAACTTGAACAGGTACCTGTCATCTGACTGCAATCTCCAGTGAGGGTCTAACTGAGAGGGAGAGGAAGAATTGAAAACTCTCTGTCGAGGTCAGGTACCCTTCTTGGAGGGTGAAAATCATTCAGACAATATAACTTTCTAGAAGAAAAGGGTAGACTGCCGACGTCGGACATGAAGAGAGAAAGAAGGAATTGAAAACTTCACGAAGGACGATATGTGGGAAGAGCTCTTTAAAGGTGGGTACTAGGTTTTTCCGCTTGTCTAAAGGGTAGCGCTATACGCGGGACAACTATATACGAGAAAAAAAAAGCCTAAATAACTGTCATTAGCCGGGCTAACAGTTCTAATGCATTGAAGAGCAGTAACGTTTGGGGTCGAAAGAATTTTCTGCACCTAGATCGGGAGGGATTGGAAAAAGGCGGAGGGCTAAGAAGTGGGGCTCCGGGGGTGAGCTGATAGGCGGTTTATATGATGGTTCGAGGAAATGGGGCGGTCCAGGAGAAAGTTGAGGGGGGAGTTGGAAAGCGAAGCGAGGTACTCACGTATGTATCATCTCTGCCTGTCCCTAGTACATAGAGATAAAATGGGTATTCAGAACAATTGTGGGGGTTTCCGAATCATACTGGAGGTGGTGAAAGGAAAAGTGGAGTTGGGTTTACCACCTCTGCCCACGTGTCAGGGGGCTTCATTTCACTCAAAAGAAGAGACGGGAATCCGGGCTCGGCGTGAGAAGAATCGTCGATCTTGGTCCATCTGCGACTCGGAACCTCGTGTTAGGGAAAGGGAGCAAAAGGGGGCCGCGAAATCTTCAAGATGGAAGCCGTCGATTCAGGCAACAGGTTAATCTTCGACTTATCTTGCCAGACCAGGGGAGGGAGACAGGAGAGGGGAGACCAGACGAAAGGGGTCTTTATTGCTTAGATCTAAGTGCGGGGTGTGGACCGAGAACAGAGAGCAACGGGTGATCTACGTCAGGAAAGCGCGTCGAGGTGGTACGGGAGTATCAGCTCACAGGCTGGTGATGCAGGGGAGATAGTACAGCTCCCGAGGGGTGTATTATCTGGGGCAAGGGCCAGAAGTTACGAAAAGCCCATCCATTGAGGATCTCCATACGAAGGAGTCGTGGTGTGGAGCTCTCATCGTCACAGCGAAACAGAAGAGGAAAAAGACAGCAGCAGCAGCGGGGGATGGGTCAGCTGGGAAGGGGTGCTCTACCGACCAGCAGCCTCGAAAATGGGGATTAAGAGAAGAAAAACACTAGCTGATTGAACCAAAGGCGTCTACAAGGGTGACAGGTCGGGAACGGGACTCACGCGCATTCTTTTAGAAAGTACAACGTGGTCGTCCGGGATGCGAAGTCCATAGAAGGTAAAAGGTCAAAAAAAAAAAAAAAGAAAAATAAGACCAGCTCTCGGCCACCTATGAAAATGACAGCCAACACAGTAGAGTGGGGAAAAAGATATAAGGTCATAGGGGGCAAATCTCTTTTCCGTTGAAGTTGTTAGAGGACCGGGGCGGATCCAAGGGAGAAAAAGGGGTAGGATTATAAAAGGTACTTCTTGTGGAGAAAGTTCAAAACGACCTTCAACAGGCATTCACGCAAAGGAGGGAATGAAGGGGGATTAGTCGTCAGAGAACACCAGGTTCTAGCTGCGTCTTGTGCGAAAGAAAAAACAGGGAGACCACGCCGAGCTCTCCTTCTTTATCAAGCTTATGGGGGGTGTTGGTGCGGCGAGCAAGATCGCTAACAACACAAGCGACCGGGAAGGAAGGGGGAGGAGAAATTTAGGGTGGGGAAATTGAGGGGGGGGGGGGGGGGGGGGGGGGGGGGGGGGGGGGGGGGGGGGGGGGGGGGGGGGGGGGGGGGGGGGGGGGGTGGGGGTGTCAATGATAGGGTCCGTTAACCAACAGATAAGAAGAGGAGAAGTAGGATGATAAAAAAGTCATCACAACTCACGCGAACCTGTCCTGGCCAAGAAGGACAGCTTGCAGTCAATCAACTCATCCGTATGCGGTTACTTCGCCGCTGAAAACCTCGGAAGGAGGGATTGGCAACCGACCCAAATCAGGAGTTGGCGTGAAAGACTATAAAGGTCTAAACTGAAAGAAAATCGGGGCCCAAGTTTCGAAATACTAACCGGTCAGTCAGACAAAGCAGCCGGGCCACGGGAGAAGGGTTTCCATGAAAAAGGGACTATTCTATCATTAACATCGTAAGGGGGAAATATCGAGAAACTCAGGAGCAGGAGGACGAAGAGCGAAGGTGCCGCTCCTAGAGAAAAAAAGTGTGTCTAGGAACCCTCGTTGTGAGGAGAAACCCGCCTGACGGCGGATAAACCAACCATATGAATAACAGTCTCATGATCACAGGGATCAGATGTAGAAGGGGGAGGGACTTCCATCAGGGGAATCACGCCTAGGAGCGAAAAAGAACCCAGTGGGGATAAAAAAATATGGTCCTAGTCGAAGTGAAGCCACCGCCGTAATCTTCATTCAGCTGTCGAGATATAGAGCATCGTCATGGAAAATCCGAGATAGGTGGCCTTAACAGATGCGGGCATCACCACAACAAGGGGACAACTTTGCCCCGGAGTCGAACGTGATTCAGCTGAAGACCTTGAATTGCCGGGCGGCAGAGTCTTATGAGCAGACGTGGGAGAAGGGTGACGTCTCCATCGGATAAGCTCTATCACCTAGGTAACTCCAGGCTCTGCCAAAATAAGAGAGGACTGAGAATAATTGGGGGAAATTGTCGGGGAATTACGAAAGGATGGAGACCTCCCCTGGAGATGGGGGAGGGGGAAAATAATAACCTGGCGGGGTCCAGAAGCAAGAAGGAGTCCCTCTCTCACTATAGCGCGCGCCAGGCGCCAGCCATGAGATGAGAGAAAGGAAGAGGGGAAGGGAGGGTTAAATCTAAAAACAGAAGCGATCTACCACTCAGTGTCCAATCCTTCGAGGGTCGTGAGGGCGTCTTGACGCAATGGTCCCTTTCCAAAAGGGAAAAAGGGGGGCAACAAGCCAGTGGTTTCTCAGGATGTACGATGCGCGAGAAAAAACCAATCTGGCGAGGAAGAAGGGGCTATCCTAAGGGGTCCTCAAGCAATATCCGCCAAAGCTCTTCACCGACAGGAGAGGATTCGATCTCGCTGAGGCCGTCGTGCTCTCGAACGAGTAGGCCAATCAGCGAAGAAAAAAAGCCAGCCGCTCCCATTTTTCTAGGGAGAGCAACGAAGGGGGGATCTTGTATAGACTGAGCCAGGGCAATTTCTGGTCTGGACAGTCTCTCAATCGAAAGCGCACGCTCCCTCTACGAAATCTCCAAGCCGAGAAGAGGGAGAAAGATCAGGAAGAGGCGGCCCGCAGCAGTACCGGACGACTCCCGTCTGAAAGGTCAGATCACAGTCGCGCTGAAAGAGGGAGCGCGACGATACTAGGCAGATCTCAGAGTCGCTGACTGAGGGGAGGGGGGAGATAACTCGACGGCGCCTGGAGAAACCTTCGAAAGACAGCTCCGGGCACAATCCTAAGAAAATAAACAATCAGCCGCCGACAATATGCTCTTCTGGTGGGTAAATGACTGGCAGCACGGTAAGAGAGAGGAGAAGGCCAGGGGGGGCATATCGATACGCTGGGGGTGGAGAGGCGCCGCCTAAAGAACTCTGTCTATTATTTAAACGGAGTAAAAAGCGAGAACGAAATTATGCCAGCTTGTAATCGACTTCTAAAAGCACAAAAAGAAGGGGTCAGGGAAATCTTTCGTGGCTGGGGAACCTTCGTGCTGAAGCTCGAAAATCAACTCAGCACTGTCCTCGCTCAGGAAAATATATCGGGGGGACTAGGCCGCTTGTCCTCGGGTAAAAAAAGACGAGTAAACCGAAATCGTGCAGCGTTAACCGGAGCACCGGGGGGAGGGGCGAGGGAACTGCGCTAGCTGGACTCCCGGGGCCCGCCCTGTTGATTGACTGGGAAAAAGAAAGCCTGAGGAAGAAGTCTTCGGCGAAGGCTTCGTCGAAGGTCTGCAGGGAGACGACAGGGTAGTCATAGGAGGGTAAGATTCAGAGACCGCATCGACGGGGAGATAAAATTGTGAACCTGCTGCAGAGGAGAATCAAAAAATGAGAGAACAAGCCGTACTCCTCCTGAGTCTAAGGTTACCGGTCCGAGCTGAGCGCGGGAGGGAAGGAAAGAAAGGACGTCACAAAAAAACGCGCGCGGGCCGGCCCGAAAAAAAGTAGGAGCCAATTCCCTTTTTACTGTGAATTGCGGACAGGAAAAAAAATCTGGCCGAAGCGAAAAGCTAAGAGAAAAACACAACACCAACGTCTGAGGAAAGAAAAGAAAGGGAGGGGGGGGAATCCTAGTGACCAGAAGCAGCGTAGGTCAGGAATTCCATCTGGGCCTCCCTATGCGGTCTCGCGTAAAGGGCAACGAAGCTGACTTGCAAAGGGTTTAATCGGCTCGGATCCGCCTCGCAGCTCGGAAGGTAAAAAGATCCGGGGAGGGGGCAGTGGTAAGGCGTCTTGTTCCTCATAAACTAGACCGTGGAAAGAAGGCGGGTCTGGGAATTCGTTTATCCGACTATAAAGGGAAAAAGTCATGGAAATCTAGAGAAAGTCGAATCATACCATTCTCAAGTCAGCCTGAAAGGGTCTATGAAGCTGGCAGGCGAAAAGTCTGTGGCACCTTTTCTTGGAAACATGAGAATAAGACCTCTAAGGTAACTCGAAAACGGGGGGGAGTAAATGAGTGACATCCTCTACACGCGGTTGGGCGTTTATCGTTGGGTTTTTGTTGCTAGGGGGAAGTCCGCCGAGGAAGCAATCACTTTCTATGGGGGGGGAGGATAGCTTACCGTAGGGGGAAGATCGGGGGGATAAATAGAATGGTAAGGGGTTCTGCACGGTCCCAAGCAATCCTTTGGGGCATGCTCTCGGGAGTTAGAAAATGGGTGACGTCGGTTTCAGCCGGGCAAATAGGCTACAAGGCCGTGATACAGAAGAGGAGGAGTTCAGAAGGGGGGAGAAGGGAATAAAACTCCGATCTCTTCAATGAAACTCTTTGAAGTGAACTCAGTTACCAAATAGGGGGGCACCCACATAAGCACGATGGTAGGCGGAAGGGGGGAAGGGGAGGTACAGCGTACGCGATGGTAGGCAATGGAGAGAGAAATAATGGGGCGAGAAGTCCCGGAATTCAGGGTCTTATCTCCAGGCCTCATTCAGAGGAGGGTCGGAAAATAGAATATAGGAGTCGATACCCCCAAGTGTCTCGGACTGATACTATTAAAAAAAAAGGCACGAACCGTCATATAAGGGGTCTTGCAATTACTTGGCAGGGGGATTGCATCCTATGAATGGCTGAAGGTCAAGATCGTGATCTGCTTTTTTATAGGCTGTTCCGGCGCTGTAGCTGAGGGGGAACAAAAAAGACAGTCTCAGGCTAAGAGATAAAACGACCCGAGTGAAAAAGCTACACGCACACATTAGGCGTGCTGGAGGGAGCAGTATCATGCCTATCTTCGCTCACGCGTCCCTCTGTAGGTAAGAAAGCCTCGGGAATCGAAGGCCTTTGCTTTTATCTAGGAGGAGGGAATATTCGATGTAAGGGCTTCTCTTATAGTCAGTAACAAGAGAAAATCCGCTGGGGGTACGCTGTTCATGAAAATCCGACGGAAAGAACAGCGGTGAGCTTGGCAGGGGCGGGGTGAACTCACGGGAAAAGACGACTACAACGTAAAAAGACTAACGCTGTGGAACGGGCATCTTGTTATCTGTTGAGGAGGCGGGAATTTTGGGGGGGATCCATCCTACACTGCCGGGGCAATCTTCGTTTTGAAGCATCTAAGTTTCGCAAGGCTCTCCGGTCAATTCTATAATCTCTCTGGGGCAAATGTGCCTTAACAGGCTTCTGTCTCCTTAAAGGACAGAAATAGAGGGAGATAATCGGGAACTATAAGATCGGGAAAAAAAGCTTCTACTTGGGTCTAAGCATGAAAGGAGAGGAATGGAAGGGACAAGGGTGTTACTCATTTTATCCTCTCTTCATCTATAAAGGGTTTTATAGACAGGAAAATCGGGGATATGCTACGTTAATACATGTGCAAGAGTCTTCTCCAGTATAAAAGTTCGCCGGGTCAGTCTCACGTGAAGGGTTTGCGTGGCAAAAAGATAATAATCCCATACCTTCGTTAGGTACAATCTCGTATGATCGGGGAGCTTCTGGATACGATGTTTAATCTGATCGGAGTGGGGGAAGGGAGCGAGGAACCTTCTCATCGATATAGACCTGAAAATGTGCGAGAGAAAATAAGGTACCGGGTTCAGTTCTAATCATAACAGGAGATAAAAGGTTATGATTTACCTTGATAGGAGGATGGTGGTTGAATCCCCGAACGATTATTTTTGTATTAAACAAGTTGGGGAAACCCTTTAAGTCGGAGCGACAACTCTCCTCGGGGAGACTTCATCAGTTACTCGCTGGTTCACATGTACGGAGATGAGTGGGAAGTGAACGCCTATAATAGGAAAAACAAATGCGCAGCTTTGGGGGGACCTTCTCCCGTGCTGATTAAGGAAAACTACACTGCAGGGGCAACGATGGCGCTTGCTAGGGTTCCACTTTTATCTGTCATAAGAGAAGAGGAGAGGAAATACAGTTCTTTTGGGAACGGTCAATATCGAAGTGCTAGTCAGCAGGCACGGCATAAAAGAGTGAGAGGCTTCTGCCAGTCTTCCAGGGTGGTGGTAAGAGATAAAAAGTTCGGAAACCCCGGGAGCGGGGTTGGCATAATAATCGTATCTCCAAGTGTGTCGGAGGGTTTAACAGGACCAAGAGAAATTGAAAAAAAATTAACACATCCCAGGGCGTTTCGCATAGTCCATAATTTTTTTTGGGAAAAGACCGGGGGCTACGAGGTGGGGCAAGGAGCAAAAATCTCGTGAGAAATGACAGAGCGCTAGGGGAGGGGGGACTGCTCGTAGCTACAGAAGAACTCATAACCTTTTCTTTGAGCTATGAACCTCAAAGAAAAACCAGGGAACATAGCTAGTTATCCGATAGGTTCTACCTGCAGGGGGAGTCAGTTCTGTACTAACCTGAATTGTGGGGATATAGAAGGAATGGGGGTCACGTCTTGATAAAAGGTCCTCTACGGAAAGGGGGAACGACGCTCAGCCAACAAATAAGATCGCTCCAAAAAAGAAAAAAGTATAGGAGGAAGCATACTGAGATAGGGGCCGGGGAGAGGTGTCCTGATCGTGAGTAGGGAAGGTTCCGGGGATCCCTGACTAGCACAGGTGAAGGGGGAATGATCAAAGACTTCTTTTGAGAGTGTCAAAATTCAACTTTCAGAGGCTTCACTCGAGACGGGAAAACTGTGATTAGCGTCAGAAACCGGGTCGCTTTAGGCTGTCGAAAAGAAGCTAGGACAAGGGCCGGGGAGGGCTCTACTGCGGGTGTATCAAGAGGAGGGGGAGGCGGGACTATGAACGTCGAACACAAGGACTAAAAGACGATGTGAAATCAGCATGGATGTTTGAAGTTAGGGCCTTCTAGGTAACTTGAACCAGATCAGAGAAAAGAGGGAGGAAAATAGGAATGATCACTCGTAACACGCGGGGTGTCGTGAGCTATAAAGAAACTGGGGAAAAAGAGAAACAAAGAACCGTCTGCGTAGCTGGCTCGGGGTCCACACCTCGACGTCGATAGTGTACCACGAAAACTCTACTTTTTCGTACAAAGCAACACACCCCGGGAGGCCAAGGTTCACGGCAACCGTTGCGGTTCGAAAAGGGCTTAAGTGGCGCCCGCAAAGGTCTGCAGGGTTTCGCAGGGGGGAAAAAGAAAGGGGGGGAAGGGAGGAGGGTCAGTAACAAAAAAGAGAAAAAGACACGGGGTCTTCAGCGAAACGACCAGGAAGAAGAATCGCGGGGCAAATGCAAAATAGAGAAAGGGTAGTAAGGAAACGCCTGGTGCATCTAAAAAAATCCGATGACTTTGGCGGAAAAAGAAAGTATCCCTCTACATGAAGACCGTTAGCTCTCAGTAATTCTGTTACATAGAGAACCTTCGATAGAGATAGAGCGGGAAATCCTCGGGACTAAGATAAGGGATTGTAAGAGGGGGGATCCTCTCCAACTCAGAATCTTCCGGGAAGCTATATCTCGCTGACGTATCTCAGGGTAGGGCAAGGGGTGAGCCGGAGGATCTTTGGACGGGGTCCTAGATTCGCACACAGAAGGTCACGGTGGGCTCAGCATCGTAGGCGTCTCAAAATGGAGAGCCAAGGGGACGCAGCCGGTGCTTGATCGTGACTCTGATCGTGTTCTGCTCAACCTATAGGAATCAACCGGAATTACTAGGCAATAAGCGTCCTCTTATTGATCACAAGGGAGGGTGTAAAAGGGGATGAGGAAAGAAGGAGTGAATCAATCTTCAGGGGAGATGGCGGTGGAAAAACCTCTCCTGTTACAAAGACCAGGAAAGAACTGGGGAGTCCCGGAAGCCGAGTCCAAAAATTTATCTGTTACGCTCCTAGGTCAGACAGGTAGGGTAGGAAGCAATACATATCCAAAATCCTAATGGGTCCATAGAGACGGTCCTATCGCAAAAGCTCTTTCCAGGAAGTCAAAAAAGAACAGGGAACTATCACTTCTTCTGTTCTTGCGATGTAAGCGGCAACACACTGGGCTTCCCGCGGGAGGGGGAGTCGGTATCAGCACGGCACGCTGAGCCGCTCCTGATCTACTGGAAGGAAAAGGACTCTTCGAAGGGATCTTAGCTACTATAGTACCGGGCTGAGGAAGCTGTCGGCCATGATCAGGAGCCGGAATACAGCAAAGAGCCCATGTGGGGAGCTTAGAAATAACTGAAGAGTTCGACATGGAGCTCTTATCGAAAGAGGGGGAGTTGATTTACAACTCAGCTCGGGAAATATGACGGAACAGGTTCTGCAAAGGGACCTGGGTCCTCGTAGAACCTCGAGCTGCATCGGACTCCCAACAAAGAAATTCCGAAGACTCCTCTCACCGTTGATTAATATTTGCTCAAAAGTCGTGAAACCACTTGGAACGAGTATAAGGGCGATTCCGCCCGATCTGACTGAGAAGCTGGAGCAGCCGCTAGCGACAACCTTGAATAAAAATTCTGATACAGCACAAGCGAACTAAAGATAACCAAGAAGTTCGGAGCAATCCCAGCTTGGATGATTCATGGGGGGGGGGAGCACGAGGTCATCCAGAAGGAGGAAGTCAGCAAGTGATGCAGCTTGTATCAGGTAGAAAAAAAACCAGCCGGAAATCTTCGGGGAATGGGGGAAGAAACATGAGAGAGAACAAGGGCGACAATTAATTCACAACTAGTTCGCCTTGGCTCCACGCCAGACCAAGTGTGTGGGTCGGGGCCTTCCGGAAAAATAGGGAAAAATAGAGCTGACTCAAGAAGCTGCTTCTCCCGAATTAACGGCGTTTTCAAGAATGCCGCTGGATCTTCATAAAGTCACAGCGGGGGATCCCCGACATAACTGTCTTGTAAGAGGATGAACAGGGCAACCTTCGGTGGGTGAGCTCATCTGACTACTATTCTTATTAGCCCGGGACCGCTACACCTTCTAGATCCTGGAGGCGCAGACTAGACGGGAAGGTATTCTAAAGGTCTCATGAGGATGACGGGAAAGAGAGGTCAAGACATCTCCAGAGACGGGATAACTATTGACGGGGTGAACGATCGAGAGCCCTCTGGCATAAAGGAAAATCAGAATGGAAGGCGGGTTTACCATGAATATCGTCTCACTGCTGGACAAAGGCAGGAAAACCGAGGAGATCTACTTATCAGTCTGACCTACGTAATAAAAAGGGCCTCGTGGGATTCCCGTCCGCTGCATCGTTCCTCGAAAGAG
>Ga0179593_1434720_pt1 | contig 14162 bp, 11 predicted proteins | sample CZODoug2_1_08_16_FD_185931 | JGI IMG/M metagenome (GOLD analysis project Ga0179593, IMG submission 185931) | Vadose zone soil fungal communities from Angelo Coast Range Reserve, California, USA - CZODoug2_1_08_16fungal (PacBio error correction) | ecosystem: Environmental > Terrestrial > Soil >...
GTTTAGTTCTCTGGGCCGGTCGGAGCTTCTGGAGGGGTGGGGGTCGGAGCTGCGGGCGAGCTCGCCCCGGTTGGGCCTATGGGACCCAAAGTTTCGGGGTGGGACCACGACGGGGGAACTTTGTAGAGTAATCTATTGTTGGATATGCCAACAACCCTGAAAACACCGGTCAGGGGTTCTGCGTTTTGAGGGAAAGATGGGACTTCCTCCAAGATAGGCGGACCAACAATATTGGGAAGTATCGATTTTGCCCCTTGTTTGTGCGGGAAGATGCGGTACGGGCGGTCAGTCGAGTGCGGCGGTTGGAGGACAGAAAGTTCTTTGGGGGGTGGGCTCCGGCGGCCGCTTCTGCAGGGCACCTGAAAGCTGTTCAAAAAAGAAAATGAGAGACCTAGGGGAAATACAATAAGGAGAGATGAATGGATCAAAAAAAAAAAAAAAAAAAGGCCCTCAGATACGGGAAAACACTAATAACCGGAGAGAAGTCTAGAGGGTAAACCCGCCGGGGGAAACGGACAAGCTATTGATTAGGGAAGCTACATGAAATAAACGGTTTGGGCGATTAACCTGGGGTAATACCTATGTAAGAAGCCTTGTCAGCTGGTGGATTTTTAAAGGAAGGTGTTGTGGTAATCGGATGCGCAGTGCAAGAACGCTGATCAAACTGGAGGCATGGGTGGAGGCAGGAATTGTGGGTAAACAGAAGCTCGCGCTGAAAGAAGTGGCAGACTGCATACGGAAGGGCAAAGGGTAAAGGAAACTGGACTATGCCCAAGATATGAGGGCCCGCCCGGTCAAGTAAAGGAGGAGGGGGGAAACTCAAGAAGTAGCTGGAGCACCACTCAACCGATTGTTCACAAGATACCTCATTGAACGAGAAAGCAAACGGAAAACATAAAGTAAGAGAAACTGGGGCGGAAACATCCGCGAAGTGCGGAGAATGAAAAAAACTTAGGACAGCCAAAGTCACTTCATTTGGCAGGGGCAACCAAAATCAGCAATGTAGAGTAATGGATTGCCCGTTGCAGGGAGGAAAAAATACGCCGGTAAGTATGAAGGAGCTGACACCTAAATAACAAAACGCCGCATATTCCTTTGCTCCAGTAACGGGGGAAATGAATTACCAGGGAGTGCCTGCGACGGTGTTAAGCGCTGAATATCTGTCGAGGGAGAGTCCGGTGTAAAAGCGTTGGGTGGCGGAAAAAAATACGCATACATAGTGGAAGTGCAAACTTTCGAACTAACTCGCCGCCATCCGAGGTACGGCTACTACGAACTTCTCCTAATCCATGAAAATGAACACATCGTTGACTCCGGGCTCGTATCATTGGTCTTGCGGACGATTTCTTCTTCTCAGGATGTCAAAATACGGAGTCTCGCTATATTCCGCTAAAAAAACGGCAAGTAACTGGGATGAGAGGAAAGTATATATTCTCAAAACTAGCGGGGGGACTCCTGCGGTGAAAACGAAATCAGGCCGTTCAATGAAAAAAAACAGGGCAGAGAGAGCGCTCCTAGAGGGACATGCGGGTGTTGTAGGCACTAGGAAGCCAATAGTGGATCACCGTGTCATTCAGTCGTGTGGATTACGGGAGGGGCGGGTATCTGGATCCACTACCAACCTCGGTCAGAGGGTATCTGATAGCTGTTACAAGCAATACAAAGTGAGGGGACCACAAAAGATGCATAGTTGCGAACGGGGCTTACCACCGGGGGGGGAGGGGGCATGGAAACTCGGTCGTGACAAGGAATGAATCGCGGGAGCTAAGAGGGAGGGGCGGGGGGGGAGAGGTGACGAATCCACGGTAAAATCATGAACCGGACGATTTGGGACTGAACTGTTAACTCTTCTGCTCCAAGGAAATGTGGGTGGCATCAAAATATGGATTGGGGGACAGAGCGAATAAGGCTAAACGGACGATCGACTGGGGCGGGCTGTCTTCCAGCAGAGAGGCACCGGTTGAGGGCGCACGTGGGTTCAAAGAAGATGAAAAAGGGGTCTAAATTTGGGGGCCCGTTCTGGGGTGTGAAAAGCGAAAGGTCATTGAACGGGTGGAAGGCCCTACTATGTCGGCGGGGAAGCATAATTGCGGAAGACTCTGAAAGCGCGCAGGATGCATTATCCAAACTTTAGACTCTATCGTCTTGACAAAACCCTGAAAAACCTCCAAAAAACGGAGGAGGAAAAAGAATGGCAAGTACCTGTCCCAAACCAGTCATCTATAATAAAGAACCAGTTCCTGCTTCACAGTACAGAATCCATGTGGCTCAAAAAGAGCGAGAAAGTCAATCGGAATAGAGGGGGAAAAACAGCAGGACCGTCACGCATCCTCGACCGCCTCGGCGGGCAGGTACCTCGCGTGTGACAGTGAGAGGGCGTGGGGCATCTTTCTATCCATGGAAAAGACTATATCGTATGAGGACAGGCTTGAACGGGGGGAAGCGGACTGCATGTTACCATGAGACGCGGAGAAGGCTGCAAAACTAAATGTAAGACAAACCTGGTGCCGATGGGGCATGGGGCCCCAATTAAGTTGAAAGTCGCAAAAGGGGTGAATATGGGAACTCGCTTGGCTTCAAGGTGTTCGAACATCATAAAATACATTGTCGGCGGCAGCGACAAACCAAGTAAGGAAAATGTAACCGAAAAAGGGGGCACCCAAAAGAACGCCAGTGGGGAAATAGGTAAAAACGTTTGGAGTATCCCGCGAAAGGGCCTAAAACAAAGCCTCTTACAAGAGGGAAAAAAGACCACACTGAACTAGTCTATGCGGGACTAGAACTTTTGCTAAAACTAAAAATCCAAAACATCAGGGTCATAGGATGAATAGGGCAAATCATAATGGGGTGGACATAATCTAGATGGATAGGAAAGTAAAGGACGGGAGTGCTGAAAGAAACCGCCGATATAAATCTAGGGGGGACACACCCTTGGGGAAATTGTCGTTAACAAATATAGGGTGCCGGAGTTCAAAATCAGTCCGTTAAGATGATCAAAGTAGCGGGAAGGGGAAAGCGTCGTCCGTCTGGCTTTTCCCCTGGGAAGCTCTCGGTGAACCAGCGCGCGCAGGCGATTGTGCAGGAGCAAAGGACGGCTGATCAAAATCGAAGAAGTTGATTAATGAGGAAGGCGCGAGGCAACCATCGCGTATTATGAGAATCCTGAACTACGTCAAAACCCGCCAAAGCTGCTATGTGGGGGGGCAAAGGAGCCCAATCGCACTTAAGGTCGCGTGCTGTATAAGTGGCAAGAGCTCGCTGGCAAATGAAGAGACCTGGAAGATACTTTAGCGTTCAAGAAAAGTGGCTAAGGGGGGGGGGCAGGAGACAGTGAACCTTTCGCAGCGATAACCGACGGGGTGAGACAACTGACGGTCGACTGGGGAGTCTCAAGCATTACTAATGAACGGCGATATACGTGAGCTACATAGTAATATTAGGTCATGGGGCAAACAAATCAAACGAAAGGCCAAAAGACACTTAGGTAGGGATTTAAGCGACCATTTCGGGCGCGATCTGCGGGGAAAAAACCATTGAGCAAGCAAACTGCGGGGCAATTTAAGAACGGCACCGACTCCCGGGTTCGCAACAGGGGAAGGGCGGGCGTAATACCCTTGGGGCGGCAAAATTTAAAGCAGCGCGCAAAAATGATGGAATAGAATGTAAAAAAAAGCGAAAGCGAGGATTCAACAGAATCGGGGCTCTAAAGTTACACCTTGGTCTAGCATCAAACCAAAAACAACACGGGGAGGTGGGGAAGAGGACGGTGAGGGGAACATTTATATGAACAACTTCTTTGAAAGGAAGATGGTTCGAAAAATTTGACAGATGCAATGAATGGCTTCGAGCTCCACATCACATGGACAAAATGTAAGAGAAAAAATTCAAATCACCAAAGTAGGTCAACGTGGCTTTAAATGCAGGAAAGGGAGCAGGGAGCAACATCGTTAGGAAGCCGAAGGCAAAAAGAAAAATCGATAGACTCCTAGGGTGAAAAGCATGGGTTGAGGTGGTTTTCCTTGTCGTTGTTCGGAAAGTCTGGGAAAAAAAAAGCGAGAAGGACCGTTCTTATAGAGCGCCGGTAAAAAAGAAAGGACATGAGCAAAGCCGTCGAAAACTGCGAGGGCTTAGGCAAATGAGGGGAGCGTGCTAAAGGCAGACTGCATCGAGCCATTAGGTGGTTGCAGCTGGCAAGTAAATTACTTCTTGGAGTTGGGTGGCGCAGCGAGAAGACTGCAAATGAATAAAAAATCTGAAGGGGATTGGATCTTATCTAAACCCAAGGGAGCAGAAGGACGTACGATCAAACGACAAATTAGGACCGAATAAAATTTTCAACGAGGGAGGCTGATCCGCTCTGAAAAAAAGCTAACGAGAAGCGACTGTGGAACCAAAATGATCAGCAGGCAAAGCCTTTGACCGTCCGCGCCCCCCAAGTTGGAGCGGTCAGCAACGACATTAAGCACGAACAATCCTGTCAAAAGAGGCGAATCAACAGACTGCCTTTCGCGAGAACGCCGGAATAGAGGGGGGGAAGGGGAAAGGTGTGGTGTCGGGATCGATTGTACGGAATGAGAATAAACAATTCAAGCGGGCCGGCCAGCCGGGGCCGACTTTCACCAGTTCCGTAAAACAGTATCTTGACATATTGGGGGAATAAGGTGCTATTTTGGCGGTCGGCCCGAATAAAGAGCGGCAGGGCGCAGAGCTAGCAGAGAGAACCTTTGGGATGCGGGAACGATTCTTGGGAGGCAGGGCTGCGGGATATCTCGCAAGCCAAAAAGGTTGGCCTATGTTACAATGCGTTCAGGTTTGGGGGGAAAGATGGGTTTCGAAGACGATTGTTGGCCGGATAAAGCCGACCCTGGCGGTTTATGCGGTGTCGAAAGCGGCAAACCAGAGAGTCTCACATAGGGGAAGAGGGGGGGGAATGTAGGTTGAGCTGCAGGGTATGGTGGGAAGAGGCGGAGAAAAATTCAGGTTGGAAGCTTAACTCGGGTTCATGAGGATTAAAAAGCCTCACGAAAAGGTCGGGAGAAAGGAATCTTTAATGAGCGAAAGCTGCCCACCGCTACCACGAAATGAATCAGCCGAAGGCAGTAGACCCTGTTCAACGTCGGAATGCGATGAGGGGAACGCTCTGAGATCAGTTAGCGCGAATCAACAGGATACCTCTGCGCAGAAATGGAGGCGGTTATAGTGGGGGAAAGGAGGTGTTGAAGGCCATGGCCATTGGCGCTCGAAAGACAGAGTGGGGGGGCGGGAGGGGTGTTTGTTCCAGCGCGACTCTTAACGTGGAACAAAGAGTGATGCATTTAAAGACGCAGGTCACGCCCGATTGATGACTCCTACAACGAGGAAATGGAAAAAAACGGCGACGTGGGTCAACGGGCAGCAAAATGGTTTCACAGAGAGGGTAAAATCAACCGGGACATGCATTTGCACATCGCCTGAATGGACGCACGCAATCGAATAGCGAAGATGAGAACTTATCGAGGCCAAATCACTGGCTTGGTGGGCAAAAAGAAAGGGGGTGGGCAAGGAAGGGACGGATCAGGGTGCAGGGGACAGAAATCAGGTAAGGAAGAAGGTTATGTAACTACAGAACCGCGCATTAGCAAAAAAATAAGGGACGCAATGAAAAGAATTACGTTTCCCCGCGAGGTGGTAAACAAAAGAGCGCTATCGTCTGGTCTCGTCAAGGGAGAAGGGGGGTGTGATGAATAGAGCTACTACAATGGATGGCTGGGGCCTGGAGAAGAGAAGCCGCGCCGCCGCCCTGAATTTGTAAAAAAAAAAAGGAACTCGCCGCGGCGCCACCAGAGCATGACCTTGGAGGGGGGATGACCCGGGGGTCAAGAGAAGGAAGGGCAATCAGGATCGCGCCTCAAACGTCGCAACTCTCCACACAACCTTGGATGAAGGGGAGCAGTCGATCGGTGACATCCTGAGAATAGAGGCAAGGACGGAATTTAGATCCGGAGCGTATGCGTGGGTGGAGCGGGCTACTGGGATGTATCAGGGGGGCAGGAGGGACTGTGAGCGGAGAAAACATCACCACCATGGGTAGTCGCGTGGAAATGGAATAAATAAACGTATTGAACAATGGGAATAGCAGCGAGCGACTTAAAACACCCGGGAAGAAATGAGGGGTGGAGATCAGCTAATCGGCAGGGGCGGTAGGTGACGATCACCTTCATCAGTGGGAGATGTGGGCATCCGGAAGGTAAGTAACTCAGGAATTTTGGGTGAGCACCAAGAGAGTGGGCAGAAAAGTCTCATCGCCATCGTACACATACGGGCCTGCATGGCTGAAAGAAGCGCGCTTTGCAAAGGGTGCGGCGCAAAGGAATTGTCATCGGCAAGGATGAAGGGACTGAAATTGCCCCTTTGGGGGGGGAACGAGAAAAAAGGGATGGGTAAAAGAATCCTAAATGTCGGAGGGCAATATGCGTGAAGGGAAGACGCTTGAAATGAAAAAAGCAGTCGCCAAGAGGAAAGCGAAGAGGAAGGCCACGCCTGCATAAAGTGTAAATCGTGCACAAGCAATGGAAATACGGGGGTTTGAAAAACCTGAGGACCCATCGGAAAAAGCCCATTAAGAAGAGAGGGGCCAAGGACATTGGATCTCTCAGAACGTTCAGAAACCCAGCAACTCATGGCCGCAAGACAAAGTCAATTTATCTCACGGGCGAAGGAGACCAGAGGGGGCTGCGCGGGTGCTTTTATCAGGCGGGAAAGATGGACGGATCCATTAGATAGATCCTTAGTATGATTACGGATGATGCTTTGGAATGGGGGAGCGATCTCCGGAACCGAGAACCGCGGAAGCGGCGGGCAACATAATTGGCATTAAACCCAAGAGAAAGGGCTATGAAGACCCAGAGGAAAAAAAGCCAACAAATTTCCAGGTGCACGGGAAAAAAAGGCGGGTCCTAGGGGGAAATCAGAGCTGGTACTGTATGGGGAAGAGTTAGAAACAAAACAAAGAAAGCCAGGGTCGGCGGAGCAGGACAACATCCGAAGGGACGCAAGGAAAGGGCCCAAAGGAAAATCATGGGGGAATAAATAGGGAAACCCTTTGAGGAGAGATGAAATACGAAAAGAAAACCAGATCGCCGCGGCAAGAACCCACCTTCAGCGGTTCTGGGACCTCACTAGTAATTTCAGACATGTAAAGAACCCCCAAAAGGAAAGAATGATTCCAAAAGTGCAAAGGAAAATTTTTTGGCTAACGAAAGGAACAGAGGAAGGGGCGGGTTATGTAAGAAAGGGGAGGAATTGTAGTTACGAATCCCCGCCCGAATCAAAGCAGACGTAAAAAAAACCCTTGGGACTGTAAAGGCGGTACATTCTAGAGTGCCGAGGTCTACTGAAGCAAGAAGAGGTAGGAAAAGATCTCATAGAAACGAGTTTTGGAAAGGGATTACAGCGAAATCGACGGAAGCAAGATGGCCGGGAAGGGTCGTTAAAAAACCCTGCTCCTGCTGAATGGGAAAGGGGTCAACACAAAAGAGCGAATGGGGCTAAAAGAAAATAAGTAGGGGATGAGGACAGAGCGGTTCAGCGAGCAAAAATCAGGAATGTCTGAGAAGAAGGCGGAGCTCAGTAAAGTCGAAAGAGGAGAGTGGGGGGACTGGTAACGCTCAAGGAACCCAGCCTTCCCCTCTTTGTCGGCTGGAAGAGGGGGCAGAGGCTATCACTGCAAACCGAGAACACTACGGGAAGATTAACTGGAAAAGAGGGGGATTAACGTGGGCTCGAGTTGGTGCAGGGGGAGACTTGTAAGCCTTTAAATCGGAAGAAAAAAAGGGGGGGGGGTAAACATCGTCATAAAATTGGGTCAAGCGACGGAGGGGGCGATGAAGTAGGAGCAAAGAATATAGGCCGGCGCAAACCTCCTCTAGAGACGATTGGAAGGTGAGGAGTAACTAACAAAGACAGCCACAACAACCACTCTTGACTGAGGGGAACGAAGAAGGAAAGCCATTCCGAGTCCGGTTGTGATTTTTTGGCCAAGTGCTTGAGGGAGGAAAGATGCCTTGGGAACCGAAAGGAAAATTAAAAGGGAGGCGCCCTGGGACTAGAGATGGGGGAACCTGTGACACTAGAGGGGAAGACATGAAGGAGGCTTAAAACGAGGGAAATTGAAAAAGAAAAGAGACTGAGAGAACTAACCTTGGAAAGACAAAACCGTGCATAGGACTCAGAACAACAAGAGGAAAGAAAAAAGAGACTTGCAAAGGTTATAAAGAAGGGGGGACAGGAAAAGGCGTCTTTGAGAGGAAGGTGATGGGGCCTCTATCAGGCCGGCAGCACAGGACTTCTCAGCAAAACGAAAAGGGCGATACAGGGAGGAGAACGGGTAAAATGAAAAAAAAAAAGAAAGGGGAGCCAGCAATAATTTAAAAAGCCTACTTCTCCGGCAGTATCCTCGGAAGGAACTATTTTCAAAAAAAGCATTGGTTTCATTTTTTGGGGGGCTCGGGAGGTTTGGACGTTAAAGGAAGGTGCCCGACGAATAAATCTTCGATGGCACAACGGAGAGGAAGGACTCAATACTATCAACCTGCTACAAACGTAACTATCATGGGAGGTACAAGTAGTGGAGAAGATGATTCAGGAAGGGTACTGCACCAACTCGAGACCATTGATTCACGCGGAAGGGGGTTCAATCCGGGTCTAGCAGATATCGCATAGACATCAATCTAAGCTGGAGGGAGATTGGTGCTAAATTAGCGCCCATTCATTATGGGAGGCGGTAAGAAGAGAATGGCCTCCAATTCTCATTTAGCGGCACCGTGCGCAGGCCTTTAAAAAAGCAAAGATGATAAAACATCACAGATATTTTGATCGAATTAAAATCAGCAAAAAAGCAGTGGCCCGCCGCGGCGGCACATCGTTCAACTGACTATAGGTGCGACGACAGGGAAGATATTCGATGAAGAGTCAAGAGACGTTGCTCGTACGACAAGCAAAGGCAGAGAATGTACTAAGGGGGAGAACATGGTTTGGACGGCGATCTAGTTGAGAGATGGGGAAGGGATGAAAGAGAAATGCAAGCGGGAGGAATAAGCGCCATGCCTATCGAATGGCAAGAGAAAAAAGCTCATGGGTGGAAATAGTCGTGAGTTTGTGCTGGGGAGAAGGTAAAGAAAAAGCAGTCGGAGGGAAATCGAGCATAGCATCGATCGACACTTTTAAGGGATTTGCCGCGGATTCGTAGCTTAGGCATTCAGATCGCAGAGACTGGGTAACAGATTAGAAAACAATGGGGACGGATTTGGAAAAAAAAGGGGAGCTATCAGGAGTGGGTTCCTGCAAGAAACCAGGGCAGTTTAGAGGGCGGAGGAAACTAAGACAAGAGGAGCAAACATAGGAGGTAAGGAGGGAAAGGTTTGGGGAGGGGACATATTTCCTGAAGGGCGTTCAGGCTAGGGGGGGAGGGACTTGGGTACGTGACACAATTCCTAGGGTTGCGCCTCTTAAGAGGTATCGGACTGATGGATAGCCAAGCAAAGACAGAAGGAGGCGGACGATAAAGAAGGTGGAATCGGGGGGGAGAAGTGGGAAAAGCTTCCCCTAAGGCCGTCCAGAAAAAAGCGAAGACAAGCGGAGCATAGCCTTGGAGGTTTGGCCAGGGGAAACGGTCTCGATGGAAACATTCTAATGAGGAGGGGCTACGAGAGACCGTTAGAGAAAGGAAAAAGGGAGGAGGACTGAATGCATTAAATGAGTAGGGTTATCTTTGGTTTAGGGACATTTGGGGGGGGAAGGGCGAACAGGGAAGATCAAGAATGGAAAAGGTTTTGGCTGGAAGGAACATGGTTTGGCAAAAACAGAGAGTAAGACTTTGTCTATCTGCAGCTTTCATTAATGCAGGGTCAAAGCAAATATGGGATTGAAAGAGAATAAAGGAGGTGAAGGGATGAAAAAAAGCAACGAAGGAGTGGGGGTTCTAACCAATCAGGGAAAATTTTGAAACAGAGAAATTGAGGGATGAACGTTGAAAGTTTCAAATCTATTGGAAGGCAATGGAATGAAACTTCAAGTGAAGAGGCGATGAGACCGATATGCGTCAAAAGAAGAGTGCTGGCCACCCAAAAGGGGACATTGGTAAATAGGGTCCGGGGCCCAAGAAAGGGGGAGGTATCTTCCCAAACGGTAAACTGACCGCTCGACGAGAGAGCAATTTGGAAATGGAAACGGAGGGCCTGGGGGGAGTTAAACGAGAGGTGGTAAGCGATGCTAAATCTTAGGAATCATAAATGTTGTAGAAGAGGGGGTGGGGAGAAAAAACTCTACTAGTCCGTGTATCTTGGTGGCGAAAACGAGAAAGAAAAGTCACGAAGAATAATTTAAACTTCACTCAAAAGAAAATCTCGCGCGCCACCAGAATTGACTAGAAAGACGAAGCCATTGGAGGAGTTAACAGGAGGGGGAAAAAAGGAGTATATAAATCTCATCGTCTCAGGTATCTCCAGAAACAAAACCAAAAGGAGGAGAGAAAGAGATGGGAGAGGAGGGTTGAAATCCTGCGGAATGAAGAAATGAGGTCCGGGGCCTCAACGTCTCAAGAGCGTCAGGGCGAGGCTTGCTCGCCGGGGGGAGCTTGATTTATTTTAAAACTTAGGGGGAGGGAGAGTTGATCGCGGTCCAACAACAGGACACGTGTAGTAGCGGAAGTGGAGCCAAATACAACTGGACCAAAAGTACGAACGAAAGAGGAGGATTACCACCGTCTGAGTGGAAAGACCGGGAAGAGTTGAACGTGCGGTAAGGATAGCGCTCCGAATGGCGCGGTTGGTATGGAAGATCAAAGTTATGAAAACCGGGGAAGAATGTGCCTCCGGCCAAGGATAATTAAGGAAAGAGGAGAGATAGATTTGGGGGGTGTTCCAAAAGGGGGGGGAAGACGATGTCGAAAGACTCTGGACACTTGGGACGTTAAGATGGCTCAAAACATCGACGCCTTTGGACCGTTTCTTGCTCAAGGGGGTACATCTGGCATGTTAGATTTAGGATTGGAACCGGAGGGGATAAAAACAGCGCCGGGAGGGGAGGGTGGAATAATCTCCAACTGGGTCGTGCATATCAGGGAGGGGTGGGGAAAACGGGATAAAAAATCAGCTCGAGTGAACTCTGCCACTATTCAAGAATCATCGAGGAAAGAGTATTGTCAAAACCATGGCACGCCTGCCAAAAAACGTGGGACCAGGAAGTGGAGAATGCAGCCGGTCCAACAAATGCTGTAACCACAAAGAAACGCAAACAATTCAAGCGGATCGGGAGGAGAAGGGGTTTATGCGCGCTAACTTCTCTCGTAACACGCAGGGTCAAAAGAAGACCATTCAACTAGACAAAAGGAAAGGAGTGAGAAATATCGGGGGGAGAGGTGTTAAAACGGGGACAGAGTCAAAGATCCATTAACGAATCCTTAGGTAGTGGACTTGAAAGGAAGGAGCTGGGAAATTGGGGGGAATCACATACAGAAAAGGCGAGAAGGCAAACTAAATGGCGTAAACCGCGACAGTGCCGCTGCCCCGCAGAGTGTACAGACAACAATCCTTGAAACTACGCCTTACGGTCCAGATGTGAGATCGATTGGAGGCAGGGAGTTAGCAAAAAATAACATAAAAGAAGGGCGGAGCATCTACAAAAGACGATGATCATAAGGGTACCCACTTGAAAAAAAGAAAGAATTTGTGGGGGGGGAAAGAAACGGGGCCCACCCTTCAAAGGACCGGAAGAAAGAAGAAAAGTCCGGAAGCGGCCAAGATTAGAATTTCGCAAGCCTGGGGTCTATTATAGCTCACCCGGGCAGCGATGGGAGAACTGTACGAACGACCAATATACAGAGCAGATGATTGACCACAAAAGGGGTGGGCAAAAGATCGAAGGTTTTGGCACACTGACAGGGGGAAGGAGGGGATGGCTTTTGGGGGTCAAAATTAGTGAATGGGGAATGTAACAATCACCAGCTCTGTAAAGGAGGGGACAACAACAACCCTGGAAGTACAGGGGGATATTATACCCGTGTACGGGGGAAGAGACAGGAAGGTCTCATCTAATTGGGGGTATCAGGCAAATTAAGTCTCCGATCTTCAACTAGTGAAAGCCGAGGGACGGGGGGGAACGCGCGTGAATTCCAGGGGAAAGGGGTCAGCGGAGAAAACACGGATTGTCGCAAGTTTTAGAAAATGCAGGCAAAGGAGGAAAGCTAAAAACTCTTATTTATTTTCAGGGCGGAGAAGGCTTCTTCACCAGCCACTTCTTCTATTGTGGGGGGGGGAAGGGGGGAGCGAAGAGGTCCCAGAGAAAGAAGAGGAGCGAGGAGCAGGTGGAAGATTAAGTTCGGGCTGCGGAACAACAAGAACCTACGGGAAAGGGGGGGGGAAGATATTCCCTCCCTCAAATTGGTTGAGCTATTTGGGAAATGGAGGGACTTGAAGCCTTACAGGAGAAAGGGTTTGGCGAAAACAATGATCAAACGACTGGCGCATTGCAAAGACATGGTAAATGGACGGCTACCGCGGAAGCGACTAGGCCTCCATCGCTAATTGTCCTATTGCACGGTCCAGGAAGCACGCCAACTACCAAAGACGCACCACCCGAAACATAGCAATAGTATTACGCGATGACTTCTTTAGAGAGACGGATGGTTTTTGCCCCTTGACTGGAGGGGGGGAGCAACACTGCATGGATTTTACCTAAGAACCAAACGGACTCCTGGAGGCGCATGGGAAGAAAGGGGGGAGGCGAAAAAAAGTGATTGTCTTTCCTCAGCAGAATCCCATTCAAGGGAATTCAAAAAGAAAAAAAAGACGTAAGGCGCCATATCTGGGGCTCTACCGGAAAGTCACGTTAATCAGATCAAAAAACAACAACATAGGAAAAGAGGCGTGTGGGAAAAGGTAACATGTCAAAGGGGCTCATTACATGGTTTTAGAGGTTAAGAGAGGGCACTTGAATGGGATCGACGTACCCAGAAAAAGGTCTTAGGAAGGAGTAAAAGGGCGACTCCAGTTATTCCAGGGGGGCCGGGTTCGTCGGAAAAGGTAGGGGTCGACAAGCAGCAAGGCAAAGACGAATCGTCTACGAAAGTCGGAAGGCGGCACTACTATGAAACCATGAGGGTGGGGGGAGGGGTGCGTGGGGGCTTCGTCTGACGTTCCAGTCAAAAAAAGATGCGATGGCGACGGGAGCGACTAGTACTGGGGGGGCTCATGATTCCATGCAATCGTCTAGAGACGATCAGGTGGAGAAAAGTGGCAAAGATCGGCGCTGGAAAGGACGGATTTCTCCTTACCAAGAGAGAAAAATGTTAGAAAGGGTAGGATGAATTGAACTTCCTTATTGGAGAGGTGACTTGCGGACAGAGGAAAAATCTGCAACTGATCAGCACGCTAATCTGGAGAGTGGGGAGAAGGACAGGGAAACCGTGGGGACGAGCTACCTTATCTCCTCCAAAATGAAAGGGAGAGGTGAGCAGCGGGCAGCCCTACGTTCAATACTAGAAAGTGGCGAAGAGAACGTAGTTGTCCGAATGAAATCATCATTCACGAGCTGGGGGAAGCAGGGAGGCGGTGCTCAAAGTGACGATTACTCCATGCTGAATGGCGGGGGGATCTTGACAGGGGCTTGCCATTGAGACGCGACAGACAAGGCAATCCTAGGGTAACGACTGGTACATTCAATTGTTTGGGGAGGAGGAGAGTTGGAGTAGGTGATGCGCTACAGGCACTTTGGAAAGGACCTAAGCGACCCTACGATCGGTGAAGTGGCCGGGAGCCACCCCGAATATGGGAAGATGGGGAAGGCAATATGAGATTAGTTTTAGGGGAGAAAGGGCAGCGCTGCGGTGGAGGAGCTTCTTATCTATAGACTCTGAGGTATGGAAGGGGGAAGAGGAATGCTAATAATGGATTAACGTTCTATAAGCAGAAAGGGGGGGGGCGAGGGTTCCAAAAAAGTTCGTCCTGGTTCACAAGTGTTTGATGGGCGGAAAAGAGTTATGTGTGGGGAGGAGACCGGGGAAGAAAAGGGCTTTTGATAGGGTTAAAATCGTCCCTGCAGAAAGGAGAGGGGAGCCGTACCGTCATGCTATATGTGACCAATTTTTTCTGGTATAGTGGCCGCACGGTATGGGGAGAGCAGGGAGA
>Ga0179593_1583988_pt1 | contig 14162 bp, 19 predicted proteins | sample CZODoug2_1_08_16_FD_185931 | JGI IMG/M metagenome (GOLD analysis project Ga0179593, IMG submission 185931) | Vadose zone soil fungal communities from Angelo Coast Range Reserve, California, USA - CZODoug2_1_08_16fungal (PacBio error correction) | ecosystem: Environmental > Terrestrial > Soil >...
GAGAGAAAGCTTCCGGCGGGGGAGGTAAAGTATCTCTAACGAGGAAAGAACTCTCTGGGGACAGAAAAAAAAAAGCCTCGTTGCAGACATAGAAGCGGGGGGAGAAAAATCAAGACGAGAAAAAGAAAAAGTAAAAGATCCATACATATGGTGCATCTGGGACTAAGTTTCACAGAGAGGGGTACATCAAGCAAAAAAAATTCCAGGGAAGGCAAGGTATTGAGGGGAAGGAAAAGTTTATGGTGGAGAAGGTTAGATGGACCTGACCCAGAGCTCTTATAAAAATCCCTGTGAGGCCTAGGGAAGAAAAAAAAAAAGAAGGGCTTTACTGGGGCAGAGGAGAGAGAAAAGAACGCCTGCAGGTCGCGACAAAAAAAAAACACAAAAAACAAAAAAGACAAAAACCAAAAAAAAGAAAAAAAAAAAAAAAAAAAAAAAAAAAAAAAAAAAAAAACCACCCCAGCTGGGTCACCAACACCCCACCAAAAAAGAAACAAAAAAAACAACAACACAAGGTCTCAGAGATCCGCCACTTGCGGCAATGAATCTTCGAGCTTTTTGCGAGAAAGTTTCGTCGAAAAAAATCGAGGAAAAAGTGCGGACACTTCAAGAGTAAGCTATGAAGTCTCGGGGCCTAGACAAACTTTTCTAGTCAATGGCGACCAGCAAATGTAGTTCTTGGGAAAGGAAGAGCCTGGAATACAAAGTAGAGAGATAGGGTGGAGGGCATATAGACAACGACGCGTACGTTTTCCTGGGAAAGACCTCTAGATTAGGGGGCGACAGAGAGGAGGAGGGAACCGAAGTAGGTGAACAAAAGGGAAAGCCTTTCGCAACCTTAGGAAGGGCCTAAAGGAAATAAGATTGGTTCTGCTTGTTAATTCTTGCGGTAGAGTGTTTTTGCGCGAAAACAACACGTTGGGAGTAAACATTCAAAGAAATCGCAGTTCGACAAGGATGTCGGGGGAGAAAACTGTGTGATGGGTTTCCTAAAACGCTTCTCCAGTTGGATGAGGGGCGTGAAACAAGAACTGAACAAGTATATAGATCGAAAAATTAATAAGGTACCCCATAAGGGAATCTCTCACCCCGACGGGGTCGAGAGAATGCGTTGTGGAAAAGATCTCCAAAAGCAGGGGGGTTTGGGGGGTTGGCGAAGGAGGAACTCTGAGGAATGGTCAAAATTTAGTCTTAACTTATCTCTAAAAAGGGGGAGTCTCGGGTCGCAAAAATCTCACCCGGACCTATGTTCGAAAGGATATTGGGGAGTGGTAGACCCGTCGCCCGAACTAAAGTTGAAAGGGAATACACAAATTTATCAGGGAAGGGAACTTTACTAAGGGAGAATCTGCTTAAGAAGAAAGGGACTCGAGGAGGTTGAGTCCACGCTCCTAGTTACTCGGAAAGGTGCAGGGAGGAAGGAAATTCCACCAAAGTGGTGGGCTCTGGAAAGTTTGCTAACGGGAGAGGGGGGGGTATTATCGGTCGAGTAAATTACATTCAGAGGGATGGAAAGCGTCCTGCTTGGGGGAGAGGCAAGCAAAAAAAGGGCGCTTCGGGAGAAAGGAGTACTCATGAAGGAGGCCTCGGGAAGGTCGGTGGACAAGCCGGGGAATGGGTCATGTGGGTCACAGGGGGACAATCTTGAAGGTCCTAAGCACAGAAAACTCCTTGAAGTGGGTACAGCAAGGAGGTCGTACGAAAGATGACTTAGCTGCTGCTTTAGCCGGGAAAGATCCGCTCACAGCATGAGGGGGGGGGGGGGAGGTCCCAAAACCAAAAAAAAAAAGGGGGGCTCTGAGGAGGCTCCAGAGGCATCGAACGTCGTAGACAGACAGAACAGTCTCAATTTCCTTAGTTGTCCATAGGAGAGGAGGGGGAAAGTCACCGAGATCGGGAAAGGCGGAGGAGAGTAATTTTCAGGACAGATTCGAAAAAGGGCCGAACGCAGGGCTGAAAAAATCCAAAGGAGAAATCGGGGGGGGGGGTGTCCCTCGGGAAATTCAGGGAAGAGGATTGCTGTCGGGTGTGAAACTCCCCATAAGCGAACTCACCCTTACCTCAGTGGATCTAAAGGAGACTTAGAGGCCCGGGGAAGGGTTAGAGAGAGCGGGGACTCTACGGTCGGGTCGGAGAAAAGAGACTCTGCCAAACGTCAATGGAGCAGTCCGGCAGGGGGGGGATGGACTTATGACGATGTGTTGGGATTTTGGAAACCATTGGGGGAAAGGAAACCCCGAATAAAAAAGTCCCGGCGACGACAGGTTTCTAAGCATCGATTTTTGGGGGGGGATCCTGCGTTGCCCTGAAAAATCCTAAGAGAAAAAAACTATCGCGATGTGATGCTCGAAAAAAGTCGTAATTAAGGCGGGGCGAAGTGCTTGCCCGCCAACAACCGCTAAGGTTTGACCCGGAAAACTCTCTCTGAGCAATCTGGTTAATCTCCACAACACCGGAGGAGGAAAAAGAAAACAGGGTGTGCTTTAAGATACCGGTAGGGGATTGCAAACGTGCGTGTTAATCAAAGCCCTGAAGGGGGGGAGAAATTTTTGGCGAGCCCGCCTCGAGCTGACGCGAACATATTCGGACTCGGGAACCAAAAGGGCGATGCTGAGAGACAGGTGGCTTTGAAAGAGATCCCAATTACGCACCAATCAGAAAAGTGGGCCAAAAATGCGCCTCAAAACATCGGGCAGTCGAGGAAAAAAAAAAAGGCAAAAGGCTCAACAGGCCGGGGGGCTGCAGAGGATTGCGGGACCGATAGAAAAAACGACGAGAGGGGACGAAAGAAAGGTAACAGTCCACTAGAAGAGTCTACTGGAGAACTTTAGATGAACCAAATCGAGGGAGTGGGCTTGAGGAGACCACCGCAGGGTTTAAGAGAGAGTGGACTGGGTGAAAGCGTATGACAACAGTAAACGATATCTCCAGGCTGTTGGGTTGAATAAAAGGGGTGCCGGCTGAAGTTTCCAGAAGAAGGAACTTTCCACTGCAAGGAGGTTTGGACGGCAAATATCCGGGTCGCACTCCTACGTGCTGTGAGCCCTCAGGAGAATCCGCAGATCACGGTGCCTGCCCGGGGTGCAAAACAGGCCCCTAGTCCCTAGTAAGTTAGGAATACTAATGTCTGTGCCTCCCAAGGGGAGGGGATTATGATGGCAACGAACGAGGGGGAACCCCTAAAAAAGCTCCGAGCCTACGGCAGGGTGGCAACACGAGCGGAGATCTATTGGAACTCAAGCGAAAGGTTTATTAGGAAAGGAGGAGATCCTCCGACATGGCTAAGGTTTCGTCGCAAAACTTAGCCGGAGAATCACTGAGGGAAAGGGTACTCGCCCAGAGTAGAAAAACTCCAGGGGGGGGAGTTCTAACAAGATTAATACAACCGTTCTGGGCTTATCCCACACGAGGTTTTGTAAAGGAAAAGTCCTTAAGGACAAAAGGCTTGAGACCAAAGGAAAGGGTATCGGAGAAAGTTCCGGACGGCATCCCGGAAAAGAACCTTTAGGCAAAGGGAAGCATTTCTGGGTTTCGTCACGGGGGGGCCCAACAGAAGGGTTCGGTACGGGTGCTACAAAGAAAATCGCCGGAAATTGGGGCGGAGGAGGTCTGTGCAACCGTCGGCTGAAACACTTTCGTCGAGAGTCATTCTGAGGCTACATGGACTCCGAATGCGCAAAGAGCTTCGCAAACAAAATTGCGGTGGCGCTAAAAAACAAGCCTTCTCAGCCCGGGGGTGTGGCTGGGGGGGGAAGGAATGCGGGGAATAGCATGACCAAAGCCTTAGTGTTTCAAACTTTCAGGGCGACTTTGGGTGACAAAACACCGGGGGACTCAAAACGGCTTGGGGCAAGAGAGGGGGTTTTATCGAACCCGTTTGTGGTCCAGCGAGATCACCTCTATCTCAACTTACAACAAGGCAGCAACACCCGGACCAAAATGAGACAGGGGGGGTCAAGGCGAAGTTGGGGCGACACGGGGAGACCGAACTTTGGTCAAGATGTCTCCGGTGTCTGCAGACGGAGGGCGCCGCAACTCTCGAGGGACGGGACGGGACAGCGTGATGGGATTGCGCACACGCTCGCATACTACTGGGAGAGAAAATTGCGGTCCGGGACAAGACGAACAAGGGGGGGTCGCCTTAAGCATAGGGGAGGTACTGGCGCCCAGGGGCCGAAAACAAATAGGGGAAGAGGAAAATTCTTACAGTGGGACTCGCCCGGAAGGCTGAAAAGACCGACACTTAGTTGGAGTACTCCGCTCGAAGAGTTCGACTGCCGCGGGGGGGGGGACGAGCGCGGCTGCGAGGGAAGCGGGTCTAGCGCGGCATTCGTATAGTCGGACGTCCAGTCGCAAACAAGGGAGTCTGGATCCGATGGGGAAACGGGGAAAAGTTAGGAGAAAAATCCAGTCGGGGAAACCTTGGGGAATCCTCCATGGGCGCCGGGCCTCGGCGCAAGGGAGGGGGTTCCGCAGACGCCAAGAGAAAAAGCACTCTAGGTGGGGCGAGAAAGGAAAAGGGGGGCTGTTCTTGCAAGAGGGAAACCCCCACTCGTGCTGGGGACCTTCTCCAAGGTCTGGTCGGCAAAAAGAGGAGGAGACTCTCTGGGAGCGACGAGATCTCTCCGGGTACGAGGCCGCCGGGAGAAGAGGAAGAACAACGATTGAGAGGAAAGATAGATATTGAGAAAGAAGAAAATCTCCGGAGAAAGACCTTATCGATGAAAGAGGACTCAACCATCGGGAACGAAAGAAAGGCCGACATAAAAGCGTTGGGGGCCAGAAAAAAGTGGGACACGAGCCCGAAAAAGAAAGAAGCTATTTCGAGAAAACCATAGAGTGCAGCGGGAACTCAAAAAATCTAGTTTCGGGCCTCGGCTGGCGGCCCATCAGACAAGAAAGGCCAGGGGCAACACAAGGGAGGCACCAAGTGAGCACCGACTGGATGTCTCAGGACTTTGGTTATATTACAGAAAAAGAGGAGCTTATACGAGCCCAGGGAAGATTGTAAGGCGGGTCAGTAGAATAAGCATGAAGGGGCTCATCGAACGCGCGAGAGACACTTGCTGCAGGACTCTTCGGGGAGCCGGGTCGTAGAAAAAGACTTGTTCGGTCGAAATGCAAAGGAGCACGGCGCGTAAGCCTTAATCATGAATGATATTCGGTGAGGGACAGGATCTCGGCCGCCGGAGCCAAGGACCTGTTATGCGAAAAACAGGTGGGGGGGAAACACTTGGAAGGGATTATCTCCGACCATTCAGACGGCGATCTTGTCGCAGAAAATAAGGTCACCGCGAAATCCAACCGGAACTTCCCAAGGACCTCTAGCCTTGAGGGGAAGGAGGAGCGGGAAGGAAAAAAAGGATCCGGTAGGGAAACCTTGAGGGTCCGGCCCCGGTCGAACCAATTCTAAGACGGGATCATGGGAAAAAAAATCCGGGGGTTGGCGCCTGTTGTACGTCCTGGCGATAGATTTGACTTTGTGCTCGGAGGAACAGAAAGGGGGGAGTCAAATCACAACAAAAAAACAGCGAAAATTGTCGACAAAGGGGGGGGAAGGGGGTGTCGGAAAAGCGAGGGGGGCTTTTGGTTTCAGACCGCTTATCCTGCGGCGGGGGGAAACACGACCCCGAAAGGATGTAGAAAAAAAAATTCAAAGAAACCATAGGTGACTCTCAAAATACCCGGGGACTCTCGAGGCTTTGGCGGAAAACGAAATGGGGGGGTTTCGAGGATTTCGCCGCGGGGATAGGCGTCCAGATGTAGTCGAAGAACTGATCAGAATACGAAAAAGTCAGAGACTTGGACGCCCGCCAAGGGAGGAACTTGTGGCTGAGTTGGAGACAAGAATCGCGAAAAAGGGTTGAGCCCCCAACTTAATAAAAATCCCTTTCCTGGGAAAGCTCAGGACGAGGGCGCTGACGGACCACGTCCTCGCCGATACCACGAGGGGATCAAGACGCCATTTCGGTTCCTTCAGGCAGGAGGTCAGCAAGGTAAAGGATCGGGCAAAGAAGACTGGGTTCTTCCTAATCGACTGCTGCTAGAGATGGATCGACCTCGGCGAGTACCAGTACTGCCGTACCGGCGCCGGAGGGGAGAAAGGCAAAGGGACCAAGTTTCGGCAGGCGAAGACGCCTCCTAAAAAAAAGGGATCCCCGAGGAGATTCTGTTGGGCCCTCCGGGGAGCGTGTATTGAGGAGCGAAAAGGTGATACAGAGAAAAAGGCCGACTCCGAACCGCAAGTGGGGCTTGGGAAAGCACTGCGGCCGTCCAAGTCGTGAGTGAGAGTAGGGCATTGTGGGGAAAAAGCGGCAAACGGTGGGAAGGAAAGGTCTATGGCAGGACACTCCGAGGCTCATTAACAGCACGTCAAGTAGGAAGAGCCTGACATCGATCCGTCCACCCAAGGAGAGGAGGCCCGTAAGGGGGGAAGGTAAATCGAGAAACCAAAGCCCTGAGGTAAGGCTGTCAAAACCAAACTTAAGGAGAATCGGTTTTGTCAGAATTATGAACCAGAAGTAAGATTGACTGTCCGGGGGGGCTCATCAAAAAAAAACTCCCCGAGAGGAGTGGTCCAGAGGCAGCCGCCTAGAACAGGAACTCTTAGCAGGGGAGGGGTTTGTTAGTTCTAGGTCTCGGTCTGATAAGTCGGAGCTGAGAAAAGGAAATCCTGCTAATGCCCACGAGCAGCTGAGGGGCTGTGGGAGAAGGGACTGACTGAAGAGGGTGTATCGCCTTGGGGGATAAGGTTAAGTGCCTCTGGATCACACCGAATTGGAGCCAAGATGACCGACATCGGAGAGCAGCATCAAGTGTGGGGGGACCTCCCGAGGCGACATAGCTCTGGCGATCGGAAGGATAGAAAAATTCTCGGGGAGAATTGCAGGGGGGAAGAAGCTACCAGCAAAGGGAATCGTGGCCCGCACCGATCTGAAAAGAATTTTTATCCTAGATAAAAACAACGGAGGAGGAAAGTACAATATTTTGTTCAGATCGAGGGGAGGCTCCGAGGCGGTTCTTTTCGCAGGGGGAGGGAAATCCCCTTCGAACCCGCGTACGAGGTCACCTAAGATCGAATGCGAGGAGATCTGTCTTAGCAGAGGGGCCCCACAGAGATGCGAAAAGCCTCTGTCGGTAAAAAAATCCGATATCAGAGGGCCTCCATATGCCTTAAAAAACTGGGGCACGGCGCTAAGAGCAGTCAATCGAAAAACCGGCACAGCTCTACCAGGCCGTGGGGAGACTCGGAGGGATTGCGCAGCCTACCGAGAAAGAGAGCCGAGAAAAATGAAACGAAACGGGAAGGAAGGGAGAAAGTCTCGGCGGGGGTTCACCAGATCAATTTTAGTGAGGGAGGCGCTCAAAAAGAAAGCAATTGTGAAGGGGGGCCCGTGACAATCGAGGAATAACGAAGAAACTTACCGGGGGGGTCAGAACGGTTCTGCCTCGGGACGAAGCAGTACAACTTGAACAGGCTCTCGGCGAAGAACGGCTGCGAGGAAAGGTCACGCGGAAAAAGGGTGCTTGTTTACAGCAGAATTACGTCCCGCCGCAGGGTCCGCCTGGTGAAAGAAAACGTCCACACAGAAGGCTCGCTGGGAGAAAGGGCTGTACAAGCAGAAACAAGGAACGAGGAGAGGAAAAGGGATTGCTCACCCGGAAAAAATCGCTCGAGAAGGGGGACGTTTCACCGGAGGAGTCGAGGGCAAAAGAGAAAAAGTTGATGAGGAAGGAAAGCCTCCGACTGGCGGAGGGGCGTGAACCACCGGGCAGGACGCAACGGAGGACGTGTAATACTAAAGAGGTCCCACCTCAGAGAGGACCACGGAGGAAAGAAAAACCTTCGGGGCGATCCCACCAAATGGGGGGAAAGGCTGACGAAGGAGGATGAGAATGGCGCGGATCCCGCAGCGTATTCGGAGGGGACTTGGCGGCGTTAAAGGGACAATGAGCAAGAAAGGGGGCAGGGGGAGTTCATGGGGGATAAAAGACGTTCGGGAGCTATGCTGGGGTTTCTACCAACTTCTCCGCTGAGAACAAAGCTGGGAGGGGCTATAGAACCCGCGGCCTGAATCGGAAAATAACATTCTCTTCGACTACAGAGGACTCGAGCGCCGATAGAAGGAAGGGGACCTGCATGATCCGAGGCGAGGGGAGAAAATAGTTCCCGTTCGCGGGGGGGGAGAAAAAAAGAGTCTCTAGCAAGCGCTCAAGGGGGCTACTGCACGATGGGTCTGAGAGGGGAGGGGGGGTGGGGGGGGGGGGGGGGGGGGGGAATGGGGTGTCGAGGGGGGGGGGTGGGGGGGGGGGCGGGGGGATCAGACAATACTTGTTTCTGAAGTGTCAAACTCGGTAAAGGGATTCCTCTGTTGGCGCCCAACACATCTCGTCAGGAGCTAATCGCCCCCCTTTTTTCGTCCGTAGTGATATTACTTATTTTCCTCCCATCACGGTTTAGTTTTAGACTCGGATCCTTCCCGTACCGCCCGGACCGTCGCTGCGTCCAATCCTAGTAACCCCCTGAGATCTCGGAACGAGCATGGTCCCAGTTCATGGGGTCGCTTCAGGTGGGGGTCACCAGTTCTTTTCGAGTGCCCGGTTGCATCTGTGACTCGCCAGGGGGGGGAATGCGCTTTCGGCCGGTAGACACAGAGGGGGAAGGAGGTGGAGAGGGGGTGGGGTGAGACAGAGTAGTGAAAGAGAGGAGGAGGTGAGAGGGGGGAAGAATGGGTAAGTATGACACTGTTTTGTCCCAGGCGGGTGCGGCCTCGTGGCAGTGGTTGCCGGGTAGGCGATCTTCTTTGTGTCTCCCGGGGAGAAGGGGTCCCCGACTTCATCTAGGGGGGGGCTGTAGGCTGGTTGGCAATATGAAAGCATGTTCTCGTCTTCTTGGAGTGGATGTCTGATATTGTGGGTCCACTGGCTGCGCCTCGTCACCGCGTCTCAGAGAGTTGGGATGTCTATTGAGGTTCTTCAATTCTAATCCTCCTCAAGGTCCTTGGGATTTCTAAGTTTATTCGGCCTGGGGGGTCCTGAGAAGGGTCAAGGGGGTTTCGGAGGTTTGGGGGTGAATGGGCCGGCGCACGCCGAGAAAAGAGTCGTCGCAGTCTCCGGAGTCGGGCTCTCCTCAGGGGGTCCGTGGGTGTCTGGGAAGTACATTCGGGGGTTAGAAGGGTTTAGCTCGTCGGGCGAAATAAGAGCTTTAGAAGGTATCTGAATTGTCCTGGCTCGCTATGACTCCCTGAGGGTACTGTGGGGGTGTCTCTGGGCCGAGGGAATGAAAGAGGAAGAAAGACTTCTGACTCACTCGTTGGGGAGACGAGATAGGTTAGGGGTGGGGGGGTTCGTCCAATTGTGAACGCGGGTGCAGTGGCGAAAGAGGATAAGTCGGGATTCTGGCTACTAAGTCACTGTTGAGAGGGGGTTCTAGTTGGTGATCTCTGGCGTACTCGACTGCATCCCTTCGGGATGCGGTCTTAGAGGTCTTGGTCCGGGAGGGATCCGGCCTTGGCTCGGGAGGGTCAAGGGCACATCAGGTCTCGAACTGCGGGGACGGGGGGGTGACCTTTTAGACTCTCGGGACGGGGCCCGGCGTAGAAAGTCGAGGCTAACACCCAGTGGGGGAAAGGCTCAGTGTGGAGGATCTGTTTCCAAGTCCAGGGCAGTGGTGGGTGCGTGCCTTAGAAGTATGTTTGGAGCTCACTGTGGAGGCACTTTACGGACAATTGTTACCTGGGGGGGCTTCTAGAGATTGTTGGAAGAGGGATTTGGGGCCGGGCCTCGAACATCCAAAGGGCGTGTCATTCCTATAGGTAAAGGTGCGAAAGGCTTCAAAGGTGTGACCTAGATTTTAGATTTTGACTTAAGGAACTAAGATTCTCTCTCTGGGGGCTTTGTCTATGAGGGGAGGGGGGAAGGGATAGGAATTGCTCTTTTCCAGACCTCTTTCTTTGCCTTAAAGCCACCTTCACTGTGAGGAAAAGGGGGGGCTTCGGCGTCTCTCGTGTGGTCTAGAGGGAGCGCTCCGTTGGGGCCCTACTCTCCTGTCTCGATCTCCTCGATGAAAGTGGCCCCCCCCAGAAAGAGCAAGGCAGCAAAGACTCTTGATTGAGGGGGAAACTCCTCCGCTTTGTTCGAGCTCCTTATCCGGGTCTTTGAGAAAATGGAGGGGGGGGGGGCTCAACAACGCTCAACGGTCCTCCACGCTCTCGCACGGAGAGAGACGCCGCGGTGCCGGAAATAGAAAGGCGGGGGCGAACAAGGGCCATCAATATGGGGACAGAGCAATAAGCCCGAAAAGCTGGGGCATGTCGATCCAACCTCGAGGGGCCTGCGTGGATCAGTCGAGAGGTCTTTCGATGGACGAGTCATTAAACCGTCTTCCCGAGGGTCGCTCGGCCCCTTCCAGGGGTCCCCTGTATGGACGTTCCCCCAGAACTTTCTTCCACCGAGGTCTGGGTCACTGGTTTCGCAGAAACACTGCCAGGGGGGGGATCTTGCAAAGCGACAGGGTTCCCAGGCTCTGATCTCGTATGCGGGCCCTTGTTTGAGGGGATAGTCCTGGGGACGGCCTCCCGACCTGAGCGCAGCGGGGAGGGAGTCGAGAGACTTTCACTGAAGGCGGGTCGGCTCCCTGGGAAAGGAAGAGTAAAGGGAAGATATTATCTAAAAGAGTTATAAAGGGGATAGGAGTTGCCTGTAATCTCTGGACACTCTCAAAGGATCTGCTCTGGGCTGCTTTCGGGCGAATGTTAGTGGTCACGCTCGTAATCTTGGGGGTCTCCGTGTTTTCTAGGGTCTGTGGGTGGACCCCCAGCCTGTGGCGGAGTTCTCGGGCTCGGGGGGACCAGATTCCGAGAAGGCAAGAGGACCCTAGACCCAACGGTCTACCTTGAAGGGTTGGACGTGAGGGACTTCGACTAATCGTGTGGTAGGTGGGGAGTTCTCAGAAAAGCGATCATATCGGTTCACTTCGAAAAGGAGGGGCCCTCTTAATCTAGAACCTAATTGGATGGTTTCTCTGGGCCGGACGAAATCAGGGATGATTTGCAGTGGTGTGACCCAGCGACTCAGGCGAGGGGGTAGGTTTTGGAGTCATTCTGGATGTTGGGACACCAAGAATTCCGGCAGATGGCGCGTGTTTGACTTCAGCTCCATATCTAGTTTGCGTGGTGGTGGCGTGTTCTAAGAGACTTTTCTCTCTAGGGGGGGTTCTACAATGGGGGCGGCTTCGACAGGGGGGGAGGGAGAACGGGTGGATGGGAGGAAGGTAAGTCCGGGGCGTCCGGACTCTCGGTTGCGGGGGGAGGAAATAAAGCCTAAAGGGGGAAGGAGGTGTGGTTGGATGGTGGAGATGGGGGGGAGGAGAGAGGAGAGGGGGAGGGTGGAGGGGATGTGAGATGGGGATGATGGGTAGTATGTGAGGAGTGGCGGCGGATAAGGGATCGGCAGAGAGTTCGGGCGAGAGCGTGTGGGAGTAAGAAATGAGGGCGAGGGGGAGTGGGGGAGATGGGGGAGGAGGGGGAGGGACGTACTAAGACGTGACCTGAGAACCTCGAGTCTAGCCAAGGAATGTTTTATTTTCTTTGAGGGTAGAAATCAGCGTCCTGCATCGAAGGGGCTCTCTGGGAAGCCAGGGGGAGGCGGAGCCCCGAATTGGAGGCTCCTCCAGTGTTTCCCCCGGGGGTTTTCTGGTGGGGGAGAGGTGAGGGGAGAAAGTCAGCGTTGGTTCCAAGATGCTATTCGCCCACGAGACCATCTGGGGTACGAGGGGCGAATAAAGGGCACGGAGGAACGGTAAATCATCATTTGCCTCCTGGTCCGAAGGGGGGCTAGGGAACTTTGACAGGGTCCGAGGGGAGTTTAAGCGTCTGGCTCTTTTTTTTCGAAAGTGGAAGGGGTGGAGTTGGGTCTTCTATATATTCGTGTGGGGGCGCGGGGAACAAACGGGTCAAGACGAGGAGGAGAGCGGGAGAGCTGAGATGGTGGGTGAGGAGGGGCGCGCGACGCGGAGACAGGAAGGAGGAGATGAATGGGGTGGGGGGGGGTAATATGGAGAGGGGGGGTCAGGGGGGTGGGAGGACTCCTCAGGATGGCGGAGACCGTTTGGAAGGTCGTCTATGCGCAGTGCCGGGGGAGGGTGTCGCAGAATTTTCTAGCCAGGAGCGTTTGATTCATGTGAAGGGTTATATCTCTCAAATCCCTAATTGTAAGTCCGCGTGCCTGTGAAGCTATAAGAGTTGGTGGCTGAGTTTTCCGGGGCCCGGGGGGGGGGGAGGTGGTAGAAGAGAAAGGGTTGGGGGGGGCCTATGGGGGGGTGGATGGGAAGTGGAGGGGGCAGGCATGTGAGGGAGGGAGGATCGCTTTTAAAAGGCGGAGCGAAGCGGAGCTTTTCCTTTGAGATGGGGTCGAAATCGGCTGGACATACGCGCTTGGGGGAAAGGATCCAAGGAGGACCGATGGGTGCCCCCTTGATTGTTGGGGAAAAGAAGCCTCATCCCGGAGGGCAAAGGGGCTAAGACAAGGGAGGGGAAGCTGGACTGGCCGGACTATCAGGGAGGAGGAGGGGATGACGATTTTTGAGGATGGGAGTTCTCGGGGGGGCCCGAGGGGGCCCGGCGGAGTGGGGGGGTCCGATTAGGAGTGGGGGGAGGGGGTAGAAGCGAAGGAAAGGCAGACAAGGGGCGGAGGTTGCGGTGGGTGGGCGACGCTAGTTGAGTAATCTAGTATTCTTGGAGGTGCCAGGGATGTTTAGGGGGAAATCACTGAGAATGAGCTCGGAGCGTGCTCCTTCGGTGGATGGTTCCGTATCCGAAATTTAAAACGTTTCTGACCTGTCAACGGGGTTCTCGCCCGGGTTTCACATCGGGTGAAACACTACGAGGTTATTCGAGAAGGGGAAGCTGAAGGTTCGAAAGGTTTGTTTCTTGGGTGGGGGGTGGAAAGGCCACATGTCTATCAGTGGTCGTCAGATAGGAGCCTGGAACCTTTCTGTAGAGAGGAAAATTTTCGCACAGAGAGATGGGCAAGAGTGACAGGGGGCCGGGGGAGCGGATTTGAGAGAGTTCCTCCCCCGTCTCGGGAATTCCTTTAAAGGCTCCAGGGATGCTGAGAGCTGTGAACGTCCGCCAGAGACAGAATCCCGAATAACCAACGATTCCAGGGGATCGCGCCCAATTTCTCCTGTCGGCAGGCGTTCAACACAACGTGGTGGGAGGCCCCCGAACCGTGGCTTCCTCCGTGTCGACTAAAACGGATGGGTGATGGTCGAACCGGGGCCGAGGAAAAAGAATGGTGCCAATCCGAAGATGGGGCGACAGCGCCATGTCGAGAAGTACGCCGAAGTCCTCATCCAACGTGAGCTTGCGGCAAAAAAAAAGATCTCAAGGGGTGGCCAAACGAAGGCCGTAGAAATGGTCGCTTGGGATTGGAAAATCGTGAACGTGCCTCCTAAGACTTGGGGCGCTGACAAATCGTCGTCCGACGAGTGCGATTAGGCCTGTTGAAGGGACCGTACCAGGGCAGCCCCTTCTGAAAAAGGAAGACCCAGGAGAGGGAAGACAGGGAGTAATCGACCATACCGGATAGGGGCATCCTTTCCATCGTAGGCGAGGGGCCCGGAAGGTCCGACTAAGCGGTCGACAACAAGACCGCCCGCTGGGATGAAACCAAAAAACCGGTAACGGTCTCGGACTGTGTCAGATGAGGAAAAAGGGGGACGGGTCAGCTTAAAAAGGTCTGAAAGGGGGGTTGAGCGCCTAGAACTCCAAATCTGCCATCTAAAACCGAGACAGAGAAAACTCGGCACGTGGACTGTGGGACTCGCGATCTCGTCGATCACGGTCGGGTAGCGGAGCCATCCGCTCAGCCAAGAAGGAGCAGAGGTCGCGGTGCCGGGGCTCGACTGCTTACTATTTTGAAAAAGCGGCACTGGGGGGGGGGGGGCCGAAAGGGGGAATGGAGAGGACACCAAAGGGGATCCTCGGCTTCACCTGGAAAGAGGGTATAGCATAAATCCTGTGGGGGGGTCATCACATATTCTAACATCTAGCCTTCTAAGAGAGGAGTTATTGAAAGAAAGACGTACTCTGGGTCTAAGGTTTTCCCCCCCGCTACCATCACCTGCCGAGCCCGCACCCAAAAATCTGAAAAAGAAGCTT
>Ga0179593_1592667_pt1 | contig 14162 bp, 10 predicted proteins | sample CZODoug2_1_08_16_FD_185931 | JGI IMG/M metagenome (GOLD analysis project Ga0179593, IMG submission 185931) | Vadose zone soil fungal communities from Angelo Coast Range Reserve, California, USA - CZODoug2_1_08_16fungal (PacBio error correction) | ecosystem: Environmental > Terrestrial > Soil >...
GGGCGTGAGTTTCTTTCCAGCAAAAGAGGGTGTACTATTCCTGGGACAAGATTTTGAAAAGGGTTGTGTCCAGGAAAAGGTTTCGGTTAGCTCTCGAAAGACGTGACGGCTTCAGAAAGAAAAAAGCTCCGGTTTCTTTTAAAAAGGGGAGACGTGGAAGCATTGAGTCTGGGCGGGCCTTGGAATCTTCCTAAGCCAAAAAGGGAGATCTCGAGAGGAAACGTTGTTCCTGCTATCGAAAGGGTGGCCAAGGCGGGGGCTGCACATAGCTCAAAGGCTCCCTCATAAAAAAAAAGCTAACGTCCCTGTTGAGGGGCACTCCACATGTGGGGAGAGGGAGCACAAAAAGGTGGAAAATAGCTCATGAATGAAGGGATCATTGTTTGTACCACGGAAGAGATCTTCTTGCCGACCAAGTTTCCTTGGTGGGCTGAGAGAACAGGCTCGGGGTCCAAAAGAGTCCGTGGAGGGCTCTTCGCCCGGCATCCCACCCGCCTTCGCCGGAAAGAGAAAGGCTACATACCCAAAGAAGGACGGAAACAAGCTGTAATGTTTCTGTAGGAGGTTTCTGGGGGGTGAGTTTGAAAACGCTACAGTCACGAAAAAAGAAAGGTGGGGAGGGCAAATGCTTTCATTTTGAATTCTATCGTCAAAAAAAGTGCAAGGGGGGTAAAGCCGCCTGGGCGATTTAGAAAAAACAGAAAGCAGACCAAGGAACATGCTGGAGGGGGATAAAGAGTTTAAGGGGGAACTCAACCAAGAAAGTGACTTCATAAGGGAAAGGGGGGGCCATTCGTCCTAAAGGGAAAAGACTCTGAAAAATTTGAAAGTCCTTCGGGGCAGACAGCGGCGCAACGGAAAAAGAATCTCTCGAGATCCGCCAAAAGGTCGCTGACGATGGAAAAAGGGGAAAGCATGTCATTCGAGCTAAGAAGGGGGGGGGGACATGGCTGCAATGAAAATAATCAGATGTGTGTCAAATTCGGTTTTGGCCGATTGAAAAGGGGGATCCACCTCGCGCCGTATCGAACTTAAAACCACTCTTTTAAGGAAAAGAAGGGGTGCACAAACAACCACTCCATCAAGGATGAAGTGGTATCTCAGGAAAGCCCATTGGTGGGAAGCTTCCCTTTTCACAAAATTGAAGCTCTGAGGGGGGGGAGCCCTTAATCATTGCAAGGGGGGACGAAAAGCGTGGGATTGGAGAAAGCATCTATCCGCAAAAAGTTATGGCTAATTCCGCCAGGGAGGGGAACCTTCGGGGGGGAAGGTAATGCGGGGTTCACAAAGAAGGCGGAAAAAGGAACTTGGTAAGGGTTTTGCCAAAATACGACGATTGTTTCCTTCTGCGACCAAGGAAGGAATGAGGAAAGACCGTCCTCACTAGTCTTTGCTTGATCCACGAAAGGGGACTTTTTTTTTGAGCGAGGGAAGGATCGGGAAGGCAAGAGAATTCGATGAGAAGACCTCACCAGGGGACTCATTGATAGAAAACGTTTTACGGGGGGGGGAAGATTGCTCCGTCCCTTCCCACCGGGGGAGGAAAAAACGGAGAACCACTGAGAGAAGCTTCATGAGGGAAGGACGATTCCATCAGAAACCGACGACTGAGAGACAGGGGGTGTTGGGCTGTGCCAGACTCTTCAATCCTGGACGGGGGGGGGGGGGCATTATGGAAAGTAACGGTCGCCAGTCGTCAAATCCAAACGGTCGTTTTTCAAAGGGGAGGGACTCCACTTCAGCGAGGATGAAGGAATGGCGTTTTGTCGATTGCTCAAAGAAATGCGGTGGAAAAACGGGGGAAGGGGGTAACGGAAAGATGTAATGGGGGAAGATTGCACATTGCGGCAAAAGACTTCTTCGCGGCTGAAGCCACCGCAACGGTTTTCGGGGGGGAGAGGGGGAAAGAAAAGAACCTCGCAAAATCTCTCTCAAAAAAGATGTTTGCGGAGGGGATCACAGAACCGAAAAAAAGGAAGCGCTGTATTTGGAGGGGGATGTAAGCGAAGAATCTCGCTGGCAGCATGAGACGCACAAATTACCAAGCTTTTCAAAAAGGGGGGGACTTACATGTGAAAAGAGGGCTATCAAAGGCAGACTTTCGCTCAAGGGAAAATCGAAAAACGCAAGAGGGAGCCAAGAGAGATGTTTCCGTCTCCAGAGAAAACGAACCGGAGGGGGAATTCTACTAACAAAAAAAAGCGGAAGGCGCCAGGGATGGGAGACGGGCCGCCAGATGGGGGGGAATCGGGAACGCTATTATCCTCCGGGCATTCGAAGGGGGGGAAAGCGGCGCTCAAGCGGCGATGACGTTTTGTGAAAAGTGTTGAAAAAAGGATCAATCAGAACCGTTGCAAAAAGAGGGACGCCATATCGATCAAGAGTCATCGAGGCGATTAGCTTGTCTATCAAAAGACTGATGGAGCAAAGCGCTCAAAAGGACGGCTTTGGGGGTGCGCACGGCGGAGGACGTAGTGCAACTGGGAAAAGGTCACCCTGAGGGAAAAGGGATCCGGCAACAGCGGGAGGAATCCGTCACGAGGGACAGGGGGGAACTGCCGCAGAGCTTAGCAGTAAAAAAAGGAAAACCTGATTTCCTTTCAGAGGAAAAAACGAAGGGTCGAAAAAAAAAAAGTGCGTATCGCCTGGACCACAATGAGAGCCACCTTCATTGCAAGAAGGGGCGGAAACCTCAGCTCTGAAAAATTAAATGGGAAAATTGGCTGAAAAAGGTCCATCCTTTGGAGCGGGAAAAACCCGCGTGGCTGGCGTGCACCGACAAGGAAGGGGAGGGGGACGGAACGCTTTGTCGTGAAAAAGGGGGGGGAGGGAGGATTTGAAGTTAGAAAAGGCCGCGGGAGAAAAGGGGAGCAATACCGACGGAGGGAACATGTCATATTGAGCCAAACCTATGAGTAGGGACTTGCCCATCATAAACAATCCTTAGAATGGGAGGAACACGACCGGACAGTGAAAGGGAGAAATAGAAAGGTGGCTGATCTCGAGATGAGAAACGTTGCGCCGCTGTCTGCAATGAAGTAAATTGAAATGAGGTGGGTCGGGAAGCATTTCGGATCTACTAATGGCTTAAGAGAAGGGGCTCAGGGAAAAAGAAGGTTGACGGAGGGGAAGGGAGTACCGTGCGAAAAGCATGCCAAGAACTCGCTCTCCATCGAAAGAAGGCATGTGCTTGGGGGAAAAGATCTCACTCAAGGCTGCAAAAAATGAAAGCGTTCTACAAAAGATGGTAGACCCGCCGAGACCAAGGAAAAAAGGAATCGGCACGACCGATCAAGATATCACCTTCCAGAAAAAGGTATTTTAGCGGGGGGGGAAACGGAGTCTCGAAGCGAGGCGAGTAAGGGCCAGCAGAGCAAGATTGTTTGGACAGACCCGATGTCACGACTGCTCGAAGTCAACGCAAGCCGGAAGAAGGAAAAGGGGCGTAGAGTGAGGGAAACATGATCACCGGGGGAAGGGGGGGGGGGAAGGGAAGGTTTTTTCAACGGTTGGAGGGGAAAAGCGGCGAGAAGAAAAAGAGGACTTGGAAAAGTGGGCAAAAATTTTACTGGAGGCATCTAGACATGCAGAAAGGGGAACGGCTATCTTCCCTCCTCGCCACCGGAAAATCAGTTATCTTGTCTAGAACCATATCTAAGATAAGAAAAACGAGCCGGGGATGCCGAGCTGCTTCGGCAGATTAAAAAAAAAACGAAAACTTTTGGGGGCCGAGCAAACCGTCCGAAGGTCCCCAACAAATGTACAAGAGGGAAGCAGTACTGTCGAACCTTCAACTACGGAGGGAGGAACCTTGGGGAAGAATTTGAACAAGGAGCCTGCGAATCGTACCAGGCAGTTCCCTCCCAAACACAAAGATGCCTGGCTGAACGAAAAAGGAGGAAAAAGACAAACAACACCGGGAAGGAAAAGAGGAGATTGATTGCGTAGGGGTGTTTGCTGGATATCAGGGTACGAAAAAAGGGAGAAAGGACTTTTTTCCATTGCCCTTGAGGACACGTTTTCAGAGAGAGGAAACATGCGCCTTAGTTCGGAGAAAGGAAAATTCGGGGAAGAAAGCAAAGGTTCTTTGAAAAACTAAGAGACGGGGGAAGCAGGTTGGTACTCAACGTTAATCTGAAGGAGGAAACGGGTCCAGCTCGGAGAGGAGGGGGGAGGCGATACTCTCCAGGAGAGTTTGGGGGAGATAGCGTGTGAACTGCGGCACATAAAAAAGGGATCCCGCTGCCGGCCCAAAAAGGGATGCACTTCAAAGGAAAAGGCTCTCTCTCTCTGAGGAAAATCGTCAAGAGCTCATTAATGGAAAGGGGATCCACGACCTGCACAGGGGGAAGGATCGAAAGTTCTTACCGAGCGCGTTTCAGGGATCCGCCTTCCGTTACAGACAATCTTCAAACAATATTCGTTCTGACTAAAAAAAAAAGAAAGCCCGAAAAAACCGCCGGGAGAGAAAAGGCGAAACGCTAACATACGGCGCCCGAAAGACAAGCTGTAGGTGCTTGGGGGGGGGGAATGTGCCGATTCTGTGAGGAAGGAGGGTCTGTATCCTCTCTAAATTGTTTGAAGTGCATCACAAAAAACTTGGCAGCAGGAGGGGAGCGTCAACCGCGTACGCTGTAGAGCAAGAAAAAGCTTGGATCTATTTAGGCTTGGGGAGAGGATCGAAAAAGAAGCCGTGTTGAAACGTCAGAGGGGTCGGACCTGTTTGATGCAGACGAAGCCATTCGTCGATCAAAGGGGAAAAGAAAACCTCCATTCATTTAAAAGGTGCCTATTGATAAGGGGGCGACATTCCCGGCGGCAAACCTTTAAAGGGCTCTAGATCAGCCACCTTTACAAAAAAAAAAAAAAAGTTTCGCGTGACGGGGGGGAATCCGGAGCTGTCATTCTGAGCGAAAAGGGAGAAAAAGAGCGCAATTAAAGATCAAGGGGGAAAGACATGGTTCACGCCGGCGGCAAAAGAACGAGTGAAATTTCGTGGGAAAAAAAAAAGAAAGAAGTAACATACTCCCCAAGGGAGAAGGAAAGCGGTTCCTAAAACCGACCATGGTGATGTGTCACAAAAGACCGCTCCAATGGGGAAGAAGAAAAGATCGGCGACGGCTTTGGGTTTGCCAGGCTGGAAAAGGTTGAATCGCTGTAGGGGGGGTGGATCAGGACAAGAATGTGAAAAAAAAGAACGTGTTGATAGCTAAAGAGACCCCGTCAACGTGGTGGGAAAGTTCAAAACAGGGAACGATGACCTGAACGAAAGAAAGGCGAGGGTCAAAATTCGGCGACCTTGTGCAAACGGGCCTAGTGTTGGGGAAACTATTGGGGGTGACGGCTGCCCAGATTTTTGCAAAAGTAAGGAGGTAGTCGCCAAAGACATTAAGATTCGGGGATGGGAAAAAAAAACCCGTCGCACGTCCACCCGAGATTGGGGAGAGAAAAAGAAAAAAACTCTTTGGGAGATAAGGGGGGGGAAAGGAGATAGTCAATCGGAAAAGGGAGAGTAGGGAGAGCGCGCCTTACGGCTTTGCTACGTGTGTGCGGGAGATGGGGAGATTGCTCCCGAGCGGTCCGCCACCGGGAAAAAGGACATCGCTCCTTTCTCTCCGGGAGGGGGGGGTTAACGGAAAGGAAAGAAGAATGCCATCAGAAAAAAAGGCCGACTCTAATCCGGGCGAGAGCCCAGTCATTATGTCCTCAGTAAAATGAGTTAAGTACGGAGAAGTCCAAGTCGGGAAAGGGGAGGTGTCAAACGCGGGAGGGGTCCCTAAAAGGATTACATCGGCGTTGGGTTTGCTCAACACGGAAAGATTTCATGCAAGGGAGGCCGCTGTCGCGACCTGGTAAAGTAAGGAGGGGGAAAAGAGGGAAATTGGGGGGTGGCGTGAAGGGGGCTTCCATCGAGGCTTCTTGAGAGGGAAGGGAAAAGGAAAATCCACGCCTCCTATTATGACAGATGGTGATTCCTTCATCCTCGAACAGAAGAAGGGAACAACACAGACGAGGGTTCGGGGGAAGAACCAAGAACCGAAAAAAAGGGGGGGATTTGGCGGGCTTAGGCGCGAAGAAAAAGGAAACCAATGTGCTCATCACACAAAGGAAGGGGGGAAGAAGGTTTAACTTTTACCAGGTAATAGCTACGGGAACGGAGACATTTCGAAAAGTTCCGTGTTGAATGTAAAAGAGAAAAACCAGAGGTCCTCAAAGGAAATTGCGACCAAAAAAACGAGGAGTGAAAACGGAAAGACCGTGGAATCTCGTTCGCTTGCATCCGTTCGAAAAAGAGACGAGAGGCTAAGAGGCACTCAAGACACTGTCCGCATACGAGAGGCGCCTGCTGACTGGGCAGTCCTGGGGAGAGGTGACAAAGAAACAACGCACTCAGTGCGTAGCAGGCATTCGAATGTGCGGAGCGGCAAGGCGGCGATGAAAAAGCGGAACGACCAAGAAAATGGCCGGAGCAAAAAAACGTGCAAAGGGGGCAGATCGATCCGTCCCCGGCGCAGCATCGAGATTTCGCGCGAATATCGCCTTTCCCTAGAGGAAAGGAAAACAGTCCCAAGCGGCGGGAAGGGCAAGCAACGAATCTTAGAGGGAAAAGGAGTGCAACTGTAAAAAAAACCCTCAGAAATCTGGGCAGCCGGAAGGGTAAAAAAAGCGCAATCAATTGAAAGGGGGGAGGAAGAGGGGGTGTGACGATGACACTTATCCCCCAAAAAAAAAGGAAGGAAAGTTCAGGTCATAGGGTAAAGTAAGAAACCGTAAAAGGCGTTGCCTGGACGCACCAACCAGGGAAACAATTCACGAAAGGAGTAAGGCGGAAACCGAAAGTGGGGACGGGAAGCCTGGCAAAGGAAAGTCCCGATCAAAATCAGCCAGGAAAACGTCTTTTCCCGCGTGAGAACATCATCGGGAAAGGAGGGGGTTCGGAACCGCTTGGTCGGGGAAAGAAGGGGGGCGGTTAATAAAGGGGGCGCGCGGGCGCAATTTTCAATCGGAGGGGCAGCCGGCGTGACCCATTCGAACCTCTTATTAGGGGGGCCAGCAGAACAATCTGATATTCTGAAAAGGAGACATTCCAGGAGCAATCGTAAAAGTCAATGTGGCTGATCTAGAGAGGCAGAGAGGTGCCCGCTTTCCGAGAAGAACTGACTGGAGAGTAGGAGGTTTTCGTGTCGCCTCGGGAAAGATGTCAGAATTATCAACGTGTTGAACGGTGAAACAAGGAAAATCTTTATTATCACGGCGTAACAAGCATGAAGTGTGACGCGCCAGCGAATTGGAAAACCCATTGGCTTGGGGGAGCTAACTGCAGAGAAAAAACCAAAATGAAGCGATGCAAAAAAGGGGGAACGGTAGAAGGAAAAAACAAACAGAAAACGACCGATCCGACTACAAGAAAAAAAACACCTTACGAGCTCCGGGGGGAGGGGGAATCTGCCATAGTCGAGAAAAAGTGTGCAAGCAGAGCAAAGTGATAAAAGGGGAACGAGACTGTCTCTTTACGAAGGGATCCCACCAAGGACAAGGGAAGCTCTTCCCTGAGGGGCGGGAAAAAAACAACAATGATTCCCGTGAATGGAGGAGGGGAAAAAAAATGAATGTTTTCATCGGCTGTATCCGCCGAGAGAAGGAAAAAAAGTGGAAGTGCATCAAATGGAACCGGCATGCGGGAAAGAAACTGTATTTTGCAGCATTTACAAAAGGGAAAATGACGGGACCGGTGGGGAAAAACTCAGTTGGCACACGAACCAAATACTCCGAGCTGGACCCGGGGCAGATCCCGCAGAGCCAGCAAAGGAGTACCAACTGAAAAAAAAAAAAAGGGAACGGGTACCATGAAACTAAAAATTTGCGCCGATGGAAAAAGAACGATCTAACCTAACTAAGGAAAGTCAGAGCGTCTAACCGAACCGGAAAAGGGGAAAACAAGGGGAATAGACGAATCGTACACTTGCATATTTCCCCAAAACTTGCTGAACAGAAAGCAATCAAGGAAATGATAAACAACACAAACGGAGGCGGAGGAAAGAAAGGGGAGGGGTCACAGAAAGGCATCTGTGTGGGAAAGGGTCCGATTACCGAAGGGGTGGTTCATTGCTTTAGGGGTTCGGGAATCGAGAGGAAAAAGGAAACGTAGTTCAGGTTCAAAAGGATTAGGCGCCCAGAACGGTTTTTCTGGATTGGGGACGGAAGAGGGGGAGAGGCCCGTTTGTGGAAGAAAAAAAGGGAACCGGAATCTTGCCGAAATCGCTCGGCAAGAGAACAGCTCGGAGATCTCGATCTGGTGAGGGAAGATATCACTGAGTTAAAGGGGCGAAGGGGAACTGCCGTTCCATAAAGCAGACTCACCGCATTCCGGCAAAACGAACTTCCGGGGGGGATGCACTTCCATCAATGTGGAAAGGGAGGAAGGAGCGAACAAGTGAAAACACTCTTAAAGAATCATTGTGGACCACGACCAGGCCAGGGGACGAAGATCTTCTTCCGAGCGCGTTTCCAAAAAAAAAAAAGTCCTTTACAGGAAAAAAGAGAACAAAACACTAGTCGTGGGGGAAAAGGGCTTGTCTAGGGACGCCGTCATACGAAAAGAGAGAGACTCATGGCATGAAACGCTAAGGAAGCATTCTCAGTTCACACTCTGATCTGGTTCTGTGTCCGATGAAGGGGAATATTAGTTCTGCGAAGGTGAACGAAGTTTTTCTGGGGGGGCGCGTGGCAGCCGGCAGTTCCAGGACAAACCCTTGTCAAATGGAGGCAAATCTCTCTGGAGAGCGGGAACAAAGGCGCGGGCATAGAAAAAAAAGCGAAGTGTAAGATTTAGGTGAAACGTCAACACGTCGGGCACCTTTTTGCTGAAAGAAAAAGCCATTCGGCGTCCGAGAAACACCGAAAACCTCCTGAGAAAAGGGGTCGGTGGGGAAACTTTTGCAATTGTAGAAGGGTTTCCCTGAGAATATCGAAAGAACACCTTTTTTTGGAGGGTGACTATTGGGGCCGCAAGGGGGGGAAAAATGCATGTCTGACGAAGCTAAGAGAGTGTGGACAAAAGAAGATGGCTCAATATGACATGGGTCCCAAAAGGGTCTTTGCTCCATTGAAAAAAAAAGGAACCCAGGGTGAAGAAAAAGGAGGGGGAGAGAACGTAAAAATACGCCAATCCCATGTGAAGGTGACAAAACCAGAAGAGTAGGAGCCAGCCCGCAGGAAGAGAAAAATGGTATGAATTTGGGGGGGGGAAGAAAAAGGTTTCCAACCAGATGGAAGCGAGGGTTTTCAGGAAGAAAGAATTTGACGCGCAGCAGGGACGCCCTTGTTTGGAGGGGGGAAAAAAACGTTTCTCCGGTCGGAGCGCAAAGTTCTGGCCATGTAACTGAATTCAGGTGGCCGGGAAAAGGTCCACACGATGCGGCCGAAAAAAAAATTGACGTGCGAGTGGTGGGAGACGCTTGTTGGCAGGGCTGCCGATTGTCACACGGCAGTGAAAAAAAAAATTGCCAAGGGGGCCTCATGAAAGGGAACTTTGCACGCCCGGGCGCAAAAAAGGCCGAGATGTTGAGCGGGGTTGCATAAGCCGATAAGGGGCAGATAGCAAGCGCGAAAGCTGACAAGGATCGTAAGGGAGTTTGTGCGAAAAAAAGAGGAGATTGTCTTCTCTTGAAAAAGAAAAAGGAGCGCAAAAGAAGAAAACGTCATCGCCGCCGGGGAAAAAGTTTTTTCGCAAAGGTCACAAAAAGCAAAGAATCGACGCCGGAGCTCGATCAACGGTCGTCATCGGATCCCAGTCGGAAGGAAGGGAGATGCCGGGTCTCCATCGCGAGGAAACGAATTCCCAGGACGTTTTCACGGGGGACATGTCCTCGGACTCCATCTTCAGCAGGGCCCTCTTCGTTTTTCGGGGGGAGGGGATCCTCAGGGGAGGCCGGTGAGAGAAACGCGGGCGACCTGGTCAAGTAAAAAAAAAAAAAAAAAAAAAAACAAGGGGGAGGGGAAAGGTTCTGTCAATCAGTGTGAGGAAAAAAGGGGGCCAGCGAGCTTCTTCGCGGAAAAACGACTATTTGACGGCGGGGGAGGGGGGTGATTCCTTCATCTCGAAAAAGCGAGAAACTTGGAGTATAGGGAAAAGGGATTTTTCTAGGAATGAAAAAAAACGCGCGTCATATAGTCCGGCGCTGGAGGGAAAACTGCAGGCCGCGAAGAAGCTCGAGAACGATTTACGAACAAATTACCAAAGTTTTTCAGCCTTTACTTTACAAAAGCGTCGCGAGGGAGGCTCCGTTCGTCCGGGTTGAGCAAGGAAAAAAAAAAAACGTCAGATGTAATCAAGAAAAAGTAGACCTGGCGACCCAAAAGGGGGAAAAACCGGGGAAGGTCACTACGAAAAAGGCACCCGAGAAGGGCGCCCGGCGAAATGGTAGAATCTGGCACGCCAGATTGGGAAGGGGAAGAGCGATCGTCTCAGAAAATTTATTGGAGGGGGAGGAAAAAAAAACCACGATGAATCGAGATAGAGAGAGACCCGACCGGGGGGGAAAAATCTCAAGTTCACACGTTCTCAAAGGGGGAAATCCCGGAGCGAGTCAAGAAAAACAACGAAGGCGATTCGCAAGAAAAGGTAACCCCGATGATCGACCACCGAAGAAAAGCTCTGCGTGGACGTGCGCACAAAGGGCAAGCAACGACAAGGAGAACGGAGTGCAACTGGGAGGAAAGGGAAGCCGTGGAAAAAAAAAAGGCGTTCATGGAAAACACCTCGGCACCGTCAAGTGACAATGTCGGGGAGAAGGAAGGACTCTTATGCATCCCCGGCCAAAGATTTCCGTTCCTCGGTGAAGAGGGGTTCGTATCAGACCGGGAACAAAAGGAAGTGCGTATCGTCCTGTAGAAAGGAAAAATTCAAAACATCTTGTCAAGGGGAAAGCTTCCATTATTGTGGAAACAAGGGGAAGCCGGGCAACAATTTTGGAGGGCCTATCTAAATTCCAGAAAAAAATTTGAGCGGTCTGCCAAAAGGGGGGGCATAGCGAAGGGTCGTTGTTAAAAAAAAAGTTTGATCGTCCTGGTCAATGGGGCTGGGGTTCGTATTTAAAAGGGGGGAAGGCGCGGTTTGATCAACCGCAAGGGGGGAAGAGACCGCCGGCGTGAACAAGCATATTGACCATTCATTATTGTGGGGAAGTGCCAAGAAAACAATCGGAGATCTTCGCTGGGAGAAAAGGGAAATTAGGATCGTCAAGGGAAAAGGGACTGATCTCGAAGATCTCAAGAAAAGCTGTTGCGTCCGGGGGAAAGCTCAAACCGGACTGACTTGGGGAATTTCATGATTTTGTAAAAAAAGGTCCGATCGAGGAAAATGTCTAAACAAGAGGTGCATCAAAAAGGTCCGAAAGGGTGACGTTTCAACACGGCGGAAGGGAGGGAGAACCGAAGGCATGCCCGAGTCTCTTCGCCCACGAGCTTTGAAAAAAGTGGATTTAAAGGGGGACGGTTGACGACCGGAAAAAAAAAAAGGAAAGAGTCAGAACAAGAAAGGACTGTAAGCAGGGGACCCAGTCAGAAACCATAATCGGCACGAAGGGGATCAAACCACCTTACAGGAGGGACGTGGGGCGTTTAGGGAAACCCGACGGCGAGGCGATGGCCGGAAAAAAGATACCGAATGAACAGAGAGGGGTGGGGGGGGGATATACTTTTCGATAGGCCAAAAATGAACCGAGAAAGAAGATCTCGATCTTCCAAGAAAAAAAAAGGTCTTGGTCCCCAAGGGGAGCTACGTTAGGAAAGAGTTTTTCAAAGAAAAAAGACCCGGGTAGCAGAGACGAGAAATCAACAGGGCGTTCGATCTTGTGGAAGGCGGGGATCCCTGCCGGTTAGGGCAGAGGAAAAAGATCTTCTCCTCGGCCACTTTGGGGGAAAAAAAAATGCAAAACGAAATCGAGATCTTCCGAAGGGGATCGGCCTTCAAGAAAGGAAGCGCCAGCCCAGACGGAGGAATCCTCAGTTCCCCAAAGGGAAAAAACGGAGCTGTTTGCGCAGAAGGGGGGGGCTGGAACAGCGCCGTTGAGGAACTTGGCTGCGATTGGAACAAATGGGGCAATGAAAAATCCTGAACAAAATATTCCCGCCAACCAACGATAAGGGAAAACCAATCTCAAAGCGCAAACCACAACAAAGAATTGATTGATGCGTTTCAGCCAGGCCGGTTTTGGCGTAATATTCAAGGGTTTCATTAAAATGGGGGGGGAAGCACCACGGTTTCGGTAGCGCTCAGGTGGTCGACTATGCTTCCTTCAGGTCCATTTGTTGGGAACGGAAGATAAAGGATCTTCAGTTGGTACCTAAGGAGGGGGGGGGTAAAATCTGACGAAAAAAAGAAAGGAACGGGTCCATCTCGGATATCTCGAAAGGAGGAAGCTATCGACAAAATCAAAAAGGGTTTTCCAAGTGGCAAGGGGACTGCCCCTAAGCTCGGCAGGCCTCCCGACAAGGCCAAACACGATCGAACGTCCAGGGGGCAGTTCGGCTCTCTACCGCGGCCAGAACACCCGGTGGAAAATGGTAATTAGGGATCATTTTGGGACAAAAAAGGATCGAGATCTTGCTGCCGAGCGCGGGAAACTTGGTGGTCTAAGGGTATCCAGTACCCTCGAAAAAAAGAGTCGTTCCTGAGAGGTACCACCCGGAAGAAGACGCCCAGAAGAGAACTCATGGCGAACTAACATACGGCGCTCTCAGGGGGCTGTAAGGCGGAAAGGGGAGGAGGGTACTGGAATTATTAAAAAGATAAAAAAGGCTAATTCACGATATGGGGAAAGGTAATTTTCGGTGGGCAGAGAGTCGTCAAACCCTTTCCAAGGAGGAGGCAAATCGATGGCGAGAAAAGGGGGGAGGGCCCACATGCGAGGAAATCGACGCGATAAGGGCGCCGTGGGGGGAGGGCGTCCTTTTTGATGCATGGAAAAGGGGTAAAAAATTCGGTCGGCAATAAAACTCAATGAAGGGGGACCGTCGTTTTTAGCTTTGTGGGAAATTGCATACACGGGAATATCGCGAAGATCAGACAATCGACCGTGGATTTGGTTAAAGTCCAGCTGTCATGAAAAAAAAAGGATCTCGATTGTTGAAGGATGGGCAATTCGCAAACAAGAGAATTTTTTAACGAAAGGGGAGGGGACAGGGGTCACGCCGGCAGGGGAAAAAAGGGGAGGACAACCGAGAAAGGGGAACGAACTTAAATAAAAAAACTACCAAGCGGGAAGGAAAAAGAAGATATGTTCACAAAGGGGAAAAGCAGAAGGGATGAATTTTAAGAGGAGTTCCCCCCAAATGTGCCCCAGGGCTTCCCTGTCCAATAAGGGGTCCGCCCTTTAATGCAGTTCAAGAAGGTTTGCTTCTCAAGAAAAAGGGGATCAGAAGGACGCAAAAGGGGAAAAGCCGGTCTGATACAACGTTAAGGAAAAAGATACCTGAACTTCCATGGGAGTCATCGTTCACAACGGAAACCTGGCCGACCTGAAAAATGTTGCAAAGAACGACGCAGGGGGAGGTTCACACGGCCGGGGTTCGTCTCCCAGAATTCCGCTTGCGTGGGGAGAACCAACGGGAGCACGTCCAAACGCCCGGAGAAAAGGTGCAAAAGTCCGGGGGGGGGGCTATAAAGAACGCGAATCGCCTTCGATGAGATAAAAAAGGGACGGAATCGAGGGAAACGTTGTGACGGGACATGGTCTGCGATTGCGAGAAGATCAAAAAAAAACCGGATGAACGCTCATCGTCCGCAGGAAGGGGACCGTCAAATTCGAATGCCATCAGAACACCGGAGCTCGATCGGAATCCTTCGCCAGCTTCTCCACCAGGAATTATGTCCAGGGCGGGCGCCAGTCGCGAGGGAAGGGGGGGAATAGTGGAATGGAAAGTCGTCTTTGAAAAAGGGGGAAGGTCTACGTACTCCACGTACAGCGAGGGGCGGCGTTTTTCGATTTGCTCAAACAAAGGGTCTGCCAGTGAGAAGGAGGAGGGGGGTGAGAACGTAAGTAAAGGCTGAAAAAGATGGGGAGGAAAAGCAAAGTGGAGGGAAATTGCTGGGAAAAAAAACGGCCTGAAGCCACGCCCAATAACAGGAATATTATGACGCTCGTGGGCATCCTGCTAAA
>Ga0179593_1376841_pt1 | contig 14161 bp, 23 predicted proteins | sample CZODoug2_1_08_16_FD_185931 | JGI IMG/M metagenome (GOLD analysis project Ga0179593, IMG submission 185931) | Vadose zone soil fungal communities from Angelo Coast Range Reserve, California, USA - CZODoug2_1_08_16fungal (PacBio error correction) | ecosystem: Environmental > Terrestrial > Soil >...
GCAACGAGAGGGGGCATGTCGGGAAACAAACCCAGCAATCTCCAAAATTACTGACTATAAAACATACATGACATCACTAAAGGACACCACGTAAGGGGACCGTCCAAGTTGTCATCGCGCAAAGGGCGACAAATAAGAGTTGGGTGGAAGTCGAAGCAAAAACTATCTCCGCCCTTCCGGAATAGGGGGGAGGGTCAAGAGGGAGAGAGAACGATGGGGAAAATATCAGGATTATGGAGCGAATGGCAGCTCAGCCAGCAGTGAAAACTCTCTGGCGGGTAACGGAAAAGCCCCGCCGAAGTTTAGAAACTTTTAGGGCAGGGGTATCGAAAGGAAAAAAAAAAATAATATTAGCCCTCCGAAGAAGGAAGTGTCATTCCAAATCACTCGACGAGGGAATGAACTGAGCTGGAAAAACTGCGCCCACATAGGAACTGGGATCACTTTTTGAGAGCTAAAGGGGGTGCCAGAGGGAGGGGGGTGCGAAACAGCACTTGGAGAAGAAAGGAAATTAAAGGAGCTCGGCAGCTCGAAGAATGTCTGTGCTATGTCGTCTTCTTGGGCAAGGACAAATCGCCGGGGAAGTGTGTACGGTGGGGGGCCGCAAATCCAATTGGATGCAGAACGAACTGAACTCAGGGCAAAACTGGGGGCAACAGTCAACATTCTCCTTCGAATGGGGGAAAAAAGGGCCAAAGAGGTGCTTGAAGTGGGAGCTCGCAAAACCTAGTTCAAAAAAAAAAAAAACCATCACGGGAGCCAGAGCGGGGCCAAGGCGGGGAGCAAACTCGTACGCTTGGGAAAAAAAAAAGGACAAAAAACCACGGGGAAGAGAGCTAGAGGGCTCACCGCAGCCGAAAAAAAACGAGTAGAAAAAAGCTCCAAAACGCAAAACCGACCCGTCGTCAAAAGACGGCCCAACGAAAAAGAAGGAGCATAATCAAAAGACAAAAGGGGGAAAGAAAAAAAGGGTAGAAGGCTAAAGGAAAGAAGGAAAGAAAACCTTTGTGGGGTCCACACAAGGAGGGGCCGCTGTAACTAGGCACTCAGAGACAAAATATCCGGGACCAGGGAAACAAGGCAAGTCGGAACAGGGAGAAAAACTAAGCATCTTAATCGGAGGGAAAAAGAACCAGACTGTAGGAGGTTTTCTATGCTTGGGCGCCACCAAAAAAAGAGGAACCGCAACCGAGAAAAGGGCAAGATAAGAAAAACGGCAAGGGACACGAGTCGACAACAAATCCAAAGGGATGGGGATCAAGGTAAAGGGGGGAAAGCCCCAGGGGGTGGGAAGGAGGTGTCAAGCCGAGACGCCCACGGCAGGCTCGAAAAAACCACACCAAGGTCTCGATGTGAAACTTCTAACTCGGAAAAAAACACAACCCGGGTTACGGAGGTGGAGAAAAACACCGTCGGCAAGGCCCTGCAAGAAGCGAACGAACCAACGAGGGGAATCATCCTTAATGTAGAACTTCCTCCACAAAGGGTTATCACGGAGGGATCAGGAAAGTCGCAAAACTGCAAGTTAAAAAGGAAAGAAACGACAAAAACCCGGCCGAGGGGGGCGCATGGTCTATAACTCGGAAGGGGAAGCCGAGGGAAATTCCCAAAAAAAGATGGTAAAAGGCAATAATTCATTAATAAGGTTCAAAGAGTACCAGGCAACAAAGGGCGTTTTATGGTTTGGAGCCTTTCGAACGGGGGGTAACCGGCCTATCGGTTTTTTGTACGGGGGTGGGGAAGTAGGCTCGAAAAAGAAAAAAGAAAGAGGGCATGTGCAGAAAAGGGGTGCCATACGCTAAGTCTGACGTGCACAGGAAAGAAAGATGACACGCATCTGTCAAAAAAGATTTTCAGTTTGGAAGGACCTGACCGGGGCACAAGAGAAAAGGAAGAGCCAACGCGGTTGAAAATCCCTGTGGAAAGGAGAAGGAAATTCACACTAAGGGCCGCGGAAGCTAGCCGCGGGGGGGGAGAAAGAGAGGGGAGGTCTGAGTGGAGGGGATGTTGAGACTCCAACAGTATAAAAGCCATAAATCCCTGGGACGTGGGTAACATATGGTATTGACCAGAGCCCTCGATAACAAGAACGTCGGCCTCCTTTGAATCCAGTGGGGGGGGGCGAAAAAGAAAAGAAGACAAACTCCTTCCATTTTTAGAAGGTTAAGGGGGGGAGAGACAATACTAAGGGTAATGGAAATAAAAATTAGATGAAGTGCTTAAAAAGCGGAAAGGTCAATGTCGGTTTTTTTTCACTGGATGGAGAACGCAAAAAAAAAAAATCTTCCAAAGGTCTATGCAGGGGGGGGGGGAAAGGGGAAATCGGTGCTATGAAGAGAAGAAAGAACAGTGGCTCGGGAACCTCGATACTTGGGCGGTTGGCGGAGCACGGCGTCAAAAGCACGTCATAAAATAAAGATCGATCCTCCTTATACTCAAAATAAGCAGAAAGGATCTGAAACTTACCGGTTGGAAAGGGGAGGAAAAGGGGGAAGGGGGCAGACATAAAAGAAGTAAACGAGCTCAAAATCGAGCTCCAGGAGCGGAAAGGTTACAAGCAAACAGGCAAAGGGGACAGAAAATGTCTCCTATTAGTGCAACCGGGGAAGGGGGAAGGGACCAAAAAAAGCAAAAAGAGGCGGCCTATCTCCTAGGGGGATGGAGAGAGGAAAAACCAACAAAAACGCTTAGGAGGAAAGAGATGAAAAGAAGAACGCCTCGAGAGGCACGCGCCAGAGGGGCGTGTAAAAAAAACTGGGGGAAAGAACACGGCAGAAGCAGGGACCGGGAAAAAAGCAGTACAAGTCAAAAAAGACATCGCCAGAAAGACAAACCCACGTAACCGCCCGGCGCTCAGCGTATAAAGAACTTGGTCACCGCTCGCGAAAAGAGGAGGACAAAGTTTGGGGCAGCGTTTGGAAGGGGGAAAGAGAAAATAGTATCAGGAGCGGGGGAGAGGGAGGAAATAGGAGGATCGGCCTCGGCACAGCCGGGAGGTGGTTTACGGGAAAGAGGGGAAAAAGGAAAGAAAGCGCGGGGGCGATGGGATAAAAAAAACTGTCGGGCTCGGCGGAGGATAGCGAGTCGTCAAAACTCCAGCAAATCAACATTTTTTAAAGTGGAGGGGGGAGGGACGCCGCAAAGGGAAAGTGTACCGCGAGAACCCTTTCGCGATAAAACCTCGGCCCAAGGGGGGTCCAGGTAACTTGAATGCTGGCGACAGAAAAACCAGAAAGTTTATAACTGAAAAGTAGGGGAATATCCAAAGGCTGAGGGGATTGCAGCGAGGCGCGCAGTGGAAATACAGTGTTCAAAGAAACAGTTGAGATAAGACGAGGGGGGGGAAAGAGAAAAACCCCCTCAAAAACGCACGCCTCCTCCTCCTGGCCAGAAAGAATGTTCCCGCACGGCTGAAAAAAAATAGGTCCAACCAAGGAGAACTGTATCTAAAAAAAAGATCATTGAAAGGCAAGGCGAAAGCAACCCGAGGACGTCGTGTCTCAGGGGAAAACGTAAACCTTTTGGGGCGGGAAACCATGATTTGCGTGAAAAAAAGAGAAGAGGGGGGTTGACCCGATAGAAGCAGAGCCGCGCCAGGGGGTCTCGACGGAGGGTCAAGCCTTACAGATATTTTGGGTGGAAGGGGACATAAGCAAAAGGAAAAAAAAGAAGAGATCGGCACCGAAAGGCAAAAGAACAACCCAAAAAACAATGGAAAAGGGCCGTGATCCAGAAAAGGAGAAGGGCCTGAAAAAATATCCATTTAAAAAAGAAGGAATTAAAAAAAAAAAAACCAGAGAGAACTTTCTTCCTGACGAAGAACGACGGGGACTAATGTCCATCTTCAAGCGTCCGTGAGGAATGGAAGGAGCAAAGGGGGGGAAGACAAAACCTCAAAATCCTGGCGGGGGGAGGAACAACACGAAAGGAGGTGAAAAACGTGATAGGGAGGATGATCAGGGGACCTCGCGGGGAGAGACCCAGGGGGAAGGAAAACGGGGTTTTGGGGTGTACAGACTAAAAAAAGGGGGAAAGTGGTTGACAGCAGCAAGAGGGGAGGTCCTATAGCAAAAAAAGATCATAGGTGTGGGGGTAGAAAACGCGCCCCCATCTCACAGGGACGGGGAACAAAAAAGAAGGAAAAGAATAGGGTGGGGGGGGCAATACAAGCGAACGGAGGAAATCCCGGTTTGCGACAGTAAACGGTATGTTCCTTGGAAGAGTGTTGAGGCATCGGGGGAAGGGGAAGAGGGACTCCCATGGAAAAGGGGGAGTAGCGGAATAGAACTACACACGACCAGTTGCCCGCGAGTAAACAAGCAAGAGGGGGGGGAATTAAAGGTCGAAGCCGGTCGCGAACCTTGGGGCAACGAAGATCCGGGGCAGGACCAGCCCAAAGACTGAAGGCGCACCAAAGCTTGGGGGGAAAAAGGGGGAGATTGAAAGCCTGTAGGGCCCAAACTTCCCATCCGGAAGAAAATTCGGTAGGAATATGGTCAACCTGGTCATCTTTGAATAGAAACGCGTCTTCGGGAATAAAGCACTAACGACAGGATGCCGGGGTAGAGGGCGAGCGTCGCAAGGGCAGCGCGGTGGGGGAAAAATCGATAAGAACGTTATATGGCACCAACTCCAGCACGAAAACAGAGAATGAACGGGCCCGCTTGGCGGCATTTGAAACAGGGAAACCTATGGGTGAGGAAAAGCGGACCTCTGGAAGCGAAAGCCGGCACAGGCAAAGAGGAGGGGAAGGGAACCTTTCCGCTGAACACCGAACCAACCAAAAAAGTTAAAAAAATTGCCTCCCTACGAAAAGGGGGAAGGGGCACTTAAAACCAAAAAGGACCCAAAATATAACAGGGCGGGGGGAAAAGGATCCAGGGTGCTAGCTCACGGCGAGAAAAATCTTTCAGAAGGGGGACCGAAATCTAAAGAGAGAACTACAAAAAGGGGAAAGGGCCGTCGCCCAAATTAGAAAAAAAAAGACTGGTCCCCTACACAGGAGAGGGGGAAGGCACAAACCAGCTGAGCGCAGAGAGGGGGAAGAAAAAAAAAGACCAGGGGAGTAACCGATTTTGAAGGGGGCGCATCAGCTCCAGGATCGGAGAGGGGGGGGTCAAGAGTGGGGATTAAACTGCCCAGAGGAGGGAGAAACGAATCGTATCGCAGGAACAAGTAGTGCAACGATCGGGGAGGAAATATGTAGCCTTTGAAAAACCAGAGGAATCCCGGGGGGAAGGAAACCCAAAAAACGAAACCGGACGAGCCGCAGAACGAGCAGCCATTGAGGAACTTGGGGCCAGGGAGTATTTAACGGAACCAGGAGAAGAGGTGGCCGTCAGGAGAAAGAGAGGGGCCCCTTAGAGAGAGGGGGGCAACAAATCCGATTGGGGGGTAGCCCATTCAGGTCAAGGAAGTTTGGACAAACGGGTTTCCTCAAAAAAGGGGCGTCAGTGGGAAGGGAAAAAAAGTAAACTTTGCTCAGTCGCGGGATAGGGAGGGGGGCTCATCAATCACCTCGGGGAGGGGGGAAGAGCTCATACACGGGGGAGGGAAAGGGGAAATAAAAATAGAAGAGGCACCAGGAGGGGCGGCTGGGGCGACCACGCCTCACCAAAAACGGGGGGGAGAAAAAACATTTTACACGAAGGAACAGCCACCAGAAGAACAAAACAGTCAAGGAAAGTGAATTTGTTGTCCCTCAGGCAAGAGGGCTACAAGATTGGGTGACGAATGAAATCATAATATTCACGCCAAGGGAAGGGACCAGAGGGGAATAGGGAAGAGCAAAAAAGAACGGAAAAGAGGGATAGCCAGGAAGGGATGACGAATGTCGTTCGCGGGAGGTTTTTTAAAAACCAGGGGAGGAACATGACTAAGACCTACTTTGTCAAAAGAGAAATCAAAAATCCCTAAGAGACACGAGAAGACGATACCTAAATGCGAGAAGAAAGAAAAAAAGGGAAAAAAAAAGGAAAAGAAAATCCACTCGCAGGGGGCCACGATCCGAAAAAAAAATGCTTGAGAAAACGCGGGAATCCCTTTAGGGTGAGAGGGGAAGGGGGGGCGCTCGACTGGGGGTGCCGTCTATGGCGGGGGGGGAGAATCATCTCATTGGAGGAAAAACCTTCAAAGATGAGTCAGGGGACAAAAAAGCTCTGCCATCTCCTTAAAAACGAGTGGGGTATGGATTCCTGGAAGAAAAAAAAAACCAAAGGGAGATCAGGTTATAGTTGGGGACTTGGTGGGCCGCATGAACGAATTTCATCAAGGGGAACTGCAAGCGAGTTTTTCCGGAAAAAAAGGGGAAGGACAAAATATGTGGAACGAAGGCTGGCGACTTGGAAGGGAAGGGCCCATCGATTTCCAACATCAAAACGCCGCAAACAAAGCGCAAGTCGGCTCACTCAGGAACGGGAGAGGGATTAGTGCGAACGAGTAAGGGTCAGTATATAGGGGGAGTTCACCCTCTCAAAAAAACCTAGGAGACAGGGGAAAGACATTCTCCAACCACAGAAGTAGGAGGAAACTGGAACCTCCCAACGAAAGGAATGCTACTACTAAAATATGCAGGACAAACACTCCAACAAACTTGGGAATCCGGGCTCTTGGAAGAGGGCCCAGCGCCAGACAACTGGGGGGGGGAAAAAGGGAATTAAAACCGGGGAAGGGGGTAAAGGGAAGAGCAAAAGAAAAAAACGTACTGTTAACCACTTGTCAACACCTTATCAGATCCACCATTGGACAAATACAAGAAAAAAGAACCTGCGGGGGAAAGGAGGAGGGGTATAAAAACAAAAAGGCGAAGTGCTATGAGGGGCCGCCAAAGAAAAAAAAAAGAGCCAAAATCAGGCCTATACGGGGGGGAAAGGATCCACAATCCAAGGCAAAGGGGAGGGAAGTATAGTCGACAAAAGGGGATTGTGACTTTCTCGGGCGAAAAAGAGTTCCTTCTAAAGATTTGGAGGGGGCTCCCTCAGAAGGGGGGGAGCTCCGGGAAAACCACACGCCAAGGGAGAATTAACAGAAGGGATTAGGCCGAACGAGAGGTGCCCGAAACAAAGTGAATAACTCAGAAAAAAAATGCTCAAAAAAAGGCCGGAACAGGGGAAACGATATAAGAGGGGAAGGAAAACTTAGAAGATAAAAAAGACAGAACCCCTTTTACAGAAATTCACTCCATCTAAACTGGGGGTGGACGATGGAGGTCATTTTTCTCTGGGGGAAAAAAAAGGAGGACAACGGCATTAGGGGAAAGGAAGGAACGAAAAAAAAGGGGGGGTGGTGCAGTTGGGGCAAGAGTGGAATTCGAGGTCGATGTCTCATTCTGAAAAAACTTAAAAGGAAAAACTCAACTAAGGAAAGAGGGACTGGTAGGGGGGGAAAATCGGAGGCATGAGAAAAAGGTTCCCAGAGGGGGCAATAAAAGGGGACGAAGGGCAGGTAAGAAGGCGGGGTATGGTGTTCCCGCACGGTCGAGGTAATCCACAGGTTTTGTCCTTGTTGTGTGGGGGGAGGAGGGACGAAGAAAGTCAGAGTGAAACGAGGGAAGGGGGCCCCGAGAGAAGTGCTCGGCAAGCGCATCTAGCAGGGAACAGCGGCGATTTGCCCGCAAAAGGGGGGAATGCAAGGCACCTCGTAGAAGAGGGGAGAGGGGGAACGAAAAAAGGACGGCCTATGAATAAAGAACAGAGAGCAGGTGACCTATCTCTTACAGAGACAGAAGGAGGAGAAAAGCCACGCGGGGAAGGAGCGGGGCAGGTGGAAAGGGGGCCTGTGTGCTCCTCAGAGAGTAAAATCCCTGACGTTGAACTATGTTCAGGGGGAAGACTAAGGGAGACAACGCAAAAACCGGAGTTTATATGCGAACAGAAGCAGCGACGAAAAGGGCAAGTTTTTTCTCCGAGAGCAAGAAAAGTGCCGGCATACCTAGGGAGGAGAAGACCGGAAATGTCGGTTTTGTGAAGGGGGCAGGGAGGAAAAAAAAAAAAGAAAAGAGAGAGTGAAAAAAATGCGAGGAGCTAAATCCTAGAACGAGACCCGGGGACAGAAAGCCGAAGCCTCCCAAGGGGCTGTGGGCAGCAGGGGGGAGGGGAAAAAACAGCAAGGCGAAAAGCAACCGGGCGATCCGCAGAGTTACTCACTATCACGCAACCTGCAAACGATAGGTCGAAGAAGGGAACTTTGGTTTGGAAAGGAAGGCCAACAGAGAATCCGCGAAAGGGAATAGAGAGCGAACGAGGGAAAATCGCGGGGTTTGGACGGTCGCAGACGATGCCCGCGTTACTTGTACGGTTCCCGAAGGAGGGAACGGGTTGTGAGAAGGGCAAGGGAAAAAAAGGGAAAGGGGGAAAGGCGGAAAGCCTCAAAAAAAAGGGGGAAGGAAAAAGATATCAAGAGGAAAAGAGAATAAGACGCACTTCGGGCTTTGAAAAGGAATCGACAAGCAACTCATATGAAAAGGGAGGGTAAAAAGGGTCACGCGCCCAACAGGGAAGAAGAACGTAACAAAGAGGGAGAGCGAGAGATCAGGAGAGAAGGGGGAGCCAGGAAGAGGGGGAGGGTGGAGGGCACTTCCCGAAGTGCAGAAGGGAAAGGCCGGCCCCTGAAAATGGCCTAGCAAGGGGAGGAGAGAGTAGGTAATCCGTAGGAACGAGGCTGGCGGGGAGATCTGCTGTCGGGGAAGAAAGACGAAGCACACGCTCACCGAAAACTCTGTGTCTAAGGGGATGGAAAGGGGAGGTAGGAGGACGATAATAATAAGGGCGCGGCTACAGAAATAGGGCCCAGGTGAAGGGGATCTAGGGAGGGGGAGTGAGAGCCGGACAGGAAAAAGAAAAATTGGACCATCGGCGAAGCTTGTCAAAAAAAAAAAAAAAAGAAAGAGCCGGGGGGGGCAGAGAAAGAAGGGGGATGGGGCGCGGAGAAAAAAAAAGAGAAACTGGCCGGGCACTAGCGAGCGGCTGTCAGCCTGAAAAACCACACGAAATAACGTCCCGCTTTGAGGGGAAAAAAAGAGGAGGGAGAGGGAAAATAAGGAAAGGGGTCAACAAACGGAAAACTGGAAAATCTCCAACGGGGGGGACGGGGAAAGTCTAACACCCCTAAGCAAAAACCGCCCTACCCGGCACGCGGAAAGGAAAGGGTGAAAGGGAGATTAGGTCACACAAGAAAACCCGACAGGGGAAAGAACAATAAGCCAGGTCAAAACGGAATGAGAAGAAAATCTTCTCAGAAGGGTCTACTTGGCAGAACCCGTTCGTAAAAGGGAAATTATTAAACGAGAACATTGGTGAAAAAGATAGAATGAAGACGAATCGTCTCAGAATCAAGAAAAAGGGGCGGGGAGGGGGGAAAAAAGGCCGAACATCAGGGGGGGGGAGAGAAGCAGAAAAACAAAAAGAAAAACGGAGCGGACCGAAAAAAGAAGGAACCGGGAACAATAATGAAACAAGAACCGATAAAGGGTCCGAAGTAGGGAAAAAAGGGGAAACGTATCAATCAGAAGAGGACACTTACAGAAAGCTGCCAATTGAGGCAGAAAAGGAATAAGATTACATTGCCACTGCCGGACGATAAATAGGGGAAAAGAAGCATTGGAAGGAACTTCCATTTAAGAAGACGGGGAAAGATCTAGAAACCAAATTCCTCGGCTTCAAACCCCTCGCGGGCGGGGAAGTAATAACAGTGGGAAAAAAAGAGTACACGAGGAATGGATGGGGTGAGGAGCGGAGGACACTCCGAACGACCGGCAAAGGTTTGGGGCACTTCACAAGGATGGGCCAACATCCACTAAACGAAGTTCGAAGGGAAGAAGCAGAAAAAAAAAATTGGGAGTTTTTGGTTTGGGAGACCGGCGCCCAAAACCCATGACTCCTGCAAAGGGGGCTGGTCGAAAACAAGAAGAGAAAGGCGAGAGGTGTTGTTCTGAACCTTCTGAAAAAAAGACCCGGAAAAACAAGGTGGGCAGAAAGGCTCCAAAAAAAAGGAAGTGGACAGGGAGAATGTTGGAGAATTACGGGGACACGGTATCAGAAAAACAAACTTGAGGAGGGGTTGGGGGGGGGGGGAGAGAAAAAGAAGAAGCCCCGTAACGAGGGTGGGCGCCCCGAGTACGACAGATGCAACAGGTTAAAATCGCCGATCAAAGGGATAGGAAAACCGGGACAAAAAAAAAAAAAAAAAGAGGAAATCTTGGCAGAGGGATCCCACAGGAGGACAAAGCAAGAGCCGCTTTGGGGAAAAGTTGGAGAAGACAAAAACTCGCCATCTGCCTGAGAAACAAAAGGGGTCTGACCGGGGGAGCCGAATATGGGGGGGGGGAGTCAGAGTGAGGGAGGGTCGAAAAGAGAGACGACGCCGGAGTGTGAGAGTCATCCTAAGGGAAAAAAAAAAAATGGGGCCGCGTTAATCACCAGCGATGAGTAGGCCAAGGAAGAGACTGACCAGAGAAGAAACAGGATAAGCAGGAGGGATCAAGAGGAAAGGGGAAACCTCGAGTGGCGAAAATGGTCGTAAAAAGTAGGGAAGAGTCCATCTAAGACGAAAAAAAAAAAAACGGACGGCAAAAATAGCTAAAGGACAGGAGCAGGGGGCAACGAAAAGTGGAATGAGCATGAAAAAAAAATTCAGAGTAACACAGGGGGAAAAAGGACACGAGAGAACGGGGGGGGAGAGGACCACAGCAGAGGCCCGAGAAAGAAGAATGGGATGCAAGACGGTGCCTACGCCCTTCTCAAGGAAGGGAGACAACCCGGAAGAGTTGAGGGGGGGAACCCAGAAAGAGAAGGAAAAAAACACAAAAAAGTTCTATCATAGAGACAGAACAAAAAAAGGAAAAGAATCGTGGGGGGGAAGAAGGGGACTAAGGGGAAGAACTCCGGATCGAAAAACTAGGAACAGGGGTTTGAAATTCGCCCTGAAAAGCTGCCACCCAGGGATTGCGAATAGGAAAAGGGGCTAAGGGACCCCTTGAGAGGACAGTAGGTCCTCTTCGTATTTCCAATGGAAGCTTTGGCACCTTCTTGCGTCGTCCCAAAAAAAAGGGTGAGTCCACAAACAGCACGGAACAGCGGGACTCTCCACGCCAAGGTTCGGAAGGAAAATGGAGGGGAAAAAGTCAATGGGAAGCTGGGGACCAAATATAAGGAAAAAAAAAGAGGACCGTAAAATGCGGTAAGGAAGGGGCGTAGCCCACTGTCGAAGGGAGAGAATCTTCAACAAATACGGGGTGGGGAGAAATATTGGTAACGAGGGTAACGGCCGTGGCATTTGGGTACTTCTTGATGGAAAAGGAGGGGAGACCTGGATAACGGTCCAGGGGGGGAGTTTGGCGAGTGAGGGGCGCAGCAGCCTGGCGACATCAATAGAGTCAAACAAAAAAAAAACACACTGCGGAGGAGGGGAAAAAGAGATATTAAAAAACACCTCGGTGCTGATGGCTCCCAAACTCGAAAAAAAATCACACGGACCAGGGAATATCCATTGACCATCATCATCCAAATGAAAAAATAAGACGAAAACCGGGGGTCCATCTCTCCAAAAGGGGAAAAAATCTTATTGGAACCTATTAGAAGGAAGACGAAAGAATCCTGCAGGTGAAAGGGATACGTGACTCTTCAAAAGAATTCAAGAAGGAAGAAGCCGGAAGTCTTAAGAATTGGGGCAGCACCTCAGCAAGGAAAGAGTGGCGTTGGGAAAAAAACCCGGACACAGGGGAATTTGCAAAAAGAGAAATCTTTAGCCGAAGACTACTATCAGGTCTCAAGACAAGGAAACATCAAGTCCAAGTCAGATTTCATTTCCCGAAAAACGAAAAAGAGGAGAAAGGTCGAGAAACTAACTTCAGCAAAATATGAAACTCTGGTGGAAATCCAAAACCGTTGTGAGGGAAGCGCAGAGTACAGGACTCGCCAGGAAAGTCGAGAGGGGGGCTCAGAAAAAAGAAATAACGAATCAATTCATTATTACAGAGGGGAAAAAGAGCAGGAAGAAGGAGGGGAACTTGTGAGAGACGGGGGGAGCCGAGTCGACAAAAGAGAGGGAAGAAACGGTAGGAGGGGACAGGTTGTTGGACGAAAAAAAAAAGTTTCTTCTCGTGAACTGAGAGGAAGGGGGGTTGGGTACCAAAGACGGAACACTTTACGCCTTAGGGGCAAGGGGTCTTGCAGGACGGGAAAAAGTGGCTAAGCAATGTATTTCCGCAATCAACACGACGGCGGGCCAGTTGAAGGGCACTCAAGATTACAGGCAGGGGGAGGGAAAAAAAAACAAATACGGAAAAAAGGTAGAGGCGCCAAAGCAGGAAGGGGAAAATGAGATATAGCCAGCAGACCAAACGACGACCTCAGTCGTCACAGGGGGGAGAGACACCGAATAAAAAGAAGCGCCAAAATATGAGACCAGGTTTCATAAACTGGGGGAGACGGGAAGCCTGGCCCACCTCTAGAAAAGGTTGGAAAAGCTCTGGTGAAAGCGGGGGAGGAGAGCCAAAAAGGATCTCAGTGGGAAAAAAAAGGCGAGACCAAGGAGCCACAAACCCAACCAAGGAGTACGAGTCAAAAAAAAAAAAAGAGGGTGGCGACGGGTTGATAAACCATAAAAAAAAAAAACTACAGCAGGGGAAGAAAAAAGACCGTACCAAGATGAAGCCACTAGGCAAAGTAACACCGGGATCCGTCAGGGGCAAAAAAAAAGGGGAAATTTGCCACACGGTCAAGAACCAAAAAAACATAGAAGGCTCGTGATTTGCAGCCCCGAGACCCTGTCATGTAAAAAAGCGCAACAACAGGTCGTTCAAGCTAGAAATAGGCGAAATCCTTATTGCAGCGAAAAAGGGGGCCAAACTAACTCTGGGGCCGCAAACCCGTCGGCCCGTTTCAAAACAAAGAAAGCGAAAAAGTAATATCAAGCAGGGGAAAAGGAGGAAACTTGGGGCACAAAAAAAAACCGTCACATCGCGGGGGGGTGGGTATCACCTAGGATTGATCACGATGCGGTATCGGGAAAAAAAGGACTTCAAGTGTATTCCTCGGACAGAAAGTGAAGGAAAGTTAAAGGGGGACAAAGGAAGACGAAAAGAAAAAAGCAAAACAACTAAGACAGGGGGATGTCCCTCCTTTAGGGGAGGAGAAGTGAAAATCCAAAAAAAAAAAAGAAAGGAAAAAAAGGGACTGTATCAACAGAAGGGTAGGGGTGACGGGGCCTTCGCCACTAAAAAAAAGAGACCAAGGGGGTTTTCCCCTTTTGGGGGGGGGGTGGGGGAGGAGCAAAAAAAACAAAAAATACTGAAAGGCCTGAGGTCAAGACGGCCTCGGGGAGAAATGAACATGCGAGGAAAAATACAAGGTAAAAGCGGTGGGTGGGGTGAAAAAGGGTTCAACGACAATGAAATGGGGGCAGGGGGAAAAAAAACGTCGGACTCTTAGAAAGAGGTGCTCGATTCAAAGGACGGAGGATACACAGAGGTGGGCTTGGGGGTGACCGGAGAGGGGCCGAGAGAAGCCGAAAGAGGATGGAAGGGCGGGAATCCAATAACTAGGGGATGGGGGGGTTTCTTACCGTAAAAGAAAAAAGCTAGATCCAAGACGGGAAAGAGGGTGGCTGCGAGGAAGGGACTCCAGGAAAGCTGGCGGAAGACATATCGAGCCCCGAAAAAGGGAGACCAAGGGGTAACGGTGAGAGAAAGCAAGGTTGACGGGGAACTAAAGACTATGCACACAGGACAGACGGGGAAGTTGTCAATGTCGGTTTTTGGGTCCTTCTGCGATATAACGCCAAGAAACATGGGGGGCAGGAATGCTGTAAGGCACCGGAAAGAGAGAAGACTCGACAAACCGAAACAGTGCCTCGTAGACAGAGGGAGGGAAGGTTGGCGCGCAAGGGGGAACCATCAACGCTCTACACCCAAACTAAGAGAGAAAGAGAAAAAGGAATTACCTCCCTATCAGAAGGACCTGCCTCGCGGGTATAGCAACGTGGGGACAAGATGCAAGGGAGGCCCCTCATCCATCGATCCAAGACAAGGAGCAACTCAGCTCGAGCTCGAGCGGCGTCGTAGTACGGGACGAAAGACTTTACTTTTACAGAAGGGGCGGACCAGGGAAAGGGTGAACCGGTCAAAAAAAAAAGCACGCGCGGGAAGTGAAGAGATATGGAGGTA
>Ga0179593_1512791_pt1 | contig 14161 bp, 15 predicted proteins | sample CZODoug2_1_08_16_FD_185931 | JGI IMG/M metagenome (GOLD analysis project Ga0179593, IMG submission 185931) | Vadose zone soil fungal communities from Angelo Coast Range Reserve, California, USA - CZODoug2_1_08_16fungal (PacBio error correction) | ecosystem: Environmental > Terrestrial > Soil >...
ACCCAAGCAGCAGTTCTTGTCCTTGCTGTCAATATGTGTGGCTTCATGTACTCCCTGCCCGGAGAAGGGAGCGGGCAATTCAGCCGATGAAAGGGGAAAGGATCAAGCCTGGGGGGAAGTATTTCAGCCTTGTACGGTTGGCGTCTCCTAGGAAATCCAAAACGACAAAAAATGCGTAGCAATCGAGTGTAAATTAGACCAAAATTTTCAGGTTCAGGATGCTTTAACTGCACCGAAACAGGTCAAAATGAACGTCGAAAAAAACGTCCGAAGGAAAGGGGGCTCTTCAAGTAGTTGTTCTTGCTGGCGAGGAAGGGCCAGATACTGCTCAAACGGCAAGGAGAAGGGCGGCATAAGCGAGAAAGGTGAAAAAACGAATAAACTTGGGGGTTCATTTGACGAGAAAACTTGAGAAAAACGCGCTCACCGGAAATATTCCCAACGCACTGAGAAAAGAGGCGGGCGAACCCATAGAGTTCGCGCCTTCTTGTTACTAGGGTGCGTTCTCGGGAACAGACCATAGTAATAACAAACTCCGTTTTTGGCCAAGGAGTGGCAATTCGGAGGAATGAGGAAGGATTTGCGTCAAATAGTCCCAGCGAAATTAAAGGGGGTCCATTAGGGCTCGGCGTGCCCATGGAATATAAAAGGAATTTCAGCCGGGAGCCAATTAAAAGAACAGACGCCAAGAACAAAGGCGACAAAATCCATAGAATGCACTCTCGCCCAAGAGGGAGTTGCTAAGTGTCTCTCGCAACGTCTCTCCGACAACTGCCAGTCCTGGACACCGGCTGTCAGACGGGGATGAAAGGAAAGGGAATCAGCGGGGAAGGGGGCGGTCAAGGCGTACAAAAAAAGAATCCTCCCGTTGCATTCGATCGTTTCTGACAATTGCGTGGCAGGTTAGCAAAGTGGCCCGACGCACGCCGAAGTACAGAAAACCTGCACAGTGTATGTTGGAATGGCCACCGCAAGGAAATGGCTCCAGCGCAATGGAGTGAGCCACTCAGATGCGGCGATCATCATTGCAAAGGGAGAGGAAGGATACATGACTTAATTACACCCAGATACGATGAGAGAGACGTGCTCACCTCTGGACGAGAGATTCAGACTGGGAGGCGCCCATGGATTGAGGCACGGAGTTGTCCAACGAGAGGGGGAAACCAAGAAGGGTGGGAAGAAAACAGAAAATCTAAATTCACATAGAAAGTTGCCACGCAGGAGGGGGGGGGAACATAAATTTCGCCATCATCAATGTGGCAAGGGCGTGCTGGTAAAGAGGTGGGTGAACAAGGGGCTATACACAACCCTTGGATCAGACTGGGTAGAAGTATTTGAAGGAAACTTATCACAACGGTTCTGACATCCTGCATTGCCTGGGACGGGAACAAGGCCCAGAGGAAACCAGGGGGGGGTGCAAAAAGGGAAGGAGAACCAGTTCGACCCAGATTCCTAAAGGAAAGATCAGTGAAGGGTTCCCCGACGAAAAGGGGCAACTCATGTCGACAGGGGTTTTTGGTTGCAGGAGGTTACGAGTCGGTTGAGAAAAAGCGAGGGAGGGGAACGGAGCATAGAAGAGACAACGCGAGCAGAAAAGGGGAAACTACGGATATTCACTCTATCAGACACGTTGGAGGTTGTCCCACCGACAGCGCGATGTCCGTACGCGTCTTTAAATTCAAAGCGGGGGAACACCGCATTTACCCGGCAAGCAGCTTGCCATGAGGAGGTAAAGGATTAAAAACCGAAATTATTTTTTAAAATAAGCCGCGAATGAAAAACGCTGATCAAGGGGACGGGAGCTAGCACGAGAGATCTAATCCAGAGTCTCTGGGGAGTCAAGCATCTTGTGCACAGGAAAGGGAAATGTGATGGGTTTCAGGTTGAATCGGGCTGAGGCCGGATAAGGTCGAGGAACGGAGGAAGAGTGCTTGGGCTAAAAGGAAGCATGTCGGAGAGTTTGTTTCGCGGCTTAGTTGAATAAATCCTGCCTCGCCAATCGCACCAGGATGCAAGGAGAGGGGAGGAATATGGACCGACGCAAAAAAAAAAGGCATGGGACTAACTGCAGCTCTGGCGAGCCCGGGGGGAACAGGCCCTCAGGTGACTGCGGAGCGTAGGTCTTTGACTAAAGTAACCCAGGGGGGCAAAGAAAAGGAGCAAAGCGAATCAAAAAGGGAGGTTGCCGAGCTTTCCAAGTCCAACATCTACGTTGCTGGTGTCGATTCTCAAACACTTGAGGGATGAAGAGAGAGATCATGAGCCAACGCCATTATGGTCATTGGAACACCGCAAGGTCGCAGGCAAGGACGGCGCTGTAAAACAGGAAACAAAGGTTACGATAGCGCCAGTGTTAGTAAACATTGTCACCAACTCCAAAAAACCATTGTGGTCCTATACGGAGCGGCCAAGGCGCTCAACAGCCGGTCGCACGTCGGAAGAAGAAAATGGTGCAAAAAAAAAGAAAATCTTGACCTATCGTGGGGGGGAGGCAGGATCTGGGGTACAGAAGATCAGCCGCAACCCAACGAGGTCAGGGAAAAGGGGGAAAATGAAGGCAGGTGCGGATCAGCGAGGAGACGTTGAAAGGGGAGGAGGAGAATATGAAAGTCGAGCCAAAAACAACCTGAACAGCACGAAAATGCATGCGTATGGCCCAGATGGGGACGCCCAATTCTCTTGGGACGAGACAAAAAAAAAAAAAAAATAACTTTGGAAAGGAATTAAGGAGCGGACCGTCGAACGAAGCAGCGTTCGAGAGGATTAATAAATTTCGTCCACCTAGTCGAGAGGGAAAAACAGGGAGCGGGCCTGGGGAAAAAGAATGGGTGTAGTGAAACCCGAAATCTCTGAGAAGAACCTCGTCTGTTCCCACAGTCGCGCTTATTAACGGACCAAATCGAAAAAAACCACCGATCGGGCGAAACTATCGGAAATTGACCGGATTTCGAACTCCCGAGAAGGGAAAAAACCGCGAATCAGGGTCGATGGTCGCAATCTCAGAGCTGCATTCACGGGATATCGTAATCTTCCCGGCAGAAACAAATGAGCGATTGGATGCAGGAGGGGAGCGATGAAGGGGAAGAATGGATTTTATTCGGATCGAAACAGATGCTGGTCATGAAAGAAACCGGCGATAGAGGCGAATGGCAGCCTTTGGCGATAACAGTGCACGGAAAGGCAGGCTACAAAAACTGGGAGCAGGGCGGAGAAGAGGAAGGATCCAACTCGAATTTGGTTAAACAAGTGGCGGCGATAAGAGTCTCCAGATCGAAGGGCCTTCGCCACATTGGGGGAAGCGGATGTATCCAACCTACGGGTGGCAAAATAGAGGGAAGGGACTCTTCGCAGGTGTTGTACCACAACAAAAACAAAAAGGTTGGGGGCAACCTGGCAAAAGACATCATCAAAGCAGACGGGATTGAAGACCATCAAATGCCACGTAGCCATGGTCTAGCTGGGGGGGGGGGGGAGGACGAACAAGGGAACAGGAGCGTTCCGGGGGAATGAGTCCCGCACCCTGGAGAAGAAGCGGCAAAAAAAAAAGGCAGACTTGAAACCGAAAGACAAGCGGGTAATTGGGGTTCTCTGCTGCCAGGTTCGGCGGGTCATTGGCCGAGAAATGAAGGGGAACGGGGGGGCAAACGATAACATTCACTCTGCGGAAAAACGGTTGAACCTCGGGGGTCACGTATCTCTGAGAGCCTTGAAATCGTGGACGCGAAACAGAAGGAACTGTGAAGCGTCGGAATCAACATTGTCTTACTCGGACGTTGTCGGATGCGACAAACGGAGTTCCACGACCTCAAAGAGAGACAAACAGGATTAGGGGGCTCCGGGGGGGAATGCGATAGAGTTCCCTTGGAATGGAAACAAGGCTTCAATTATCGAGCCCATGAGTGGAACGCCGAAAAAGTCTGAAAGGGGGGGAAAGGCAGCCAGCGTAAGATGGGAAAGAACTTCACCCACGGAAGGGTTCCATGGGGCAGCCGGATTGTGGGCACAAAATCCTGCGGATCTACCTGCCCATGGGAAAAGTCGGGAGAAAAGAGCGCATGCCCGGCAGCAACTGAAAGAACATGGAGAACTTCAGTCGCTTGAGGTAGAATATTAAAGGAGCGCAGAGGGGGTGTCAAATGGTCAAGGCGCATGAGTTCTGAAAAAAGGAAATCAACGCAGGCTCTTTGATAAAACCGGATACTGCCGGAATCAGGAAAAAGAAATATCAGGTGGAAGTCCCACGGAACTAGCACTCACTCGATGGGCGGTCAAAGGAAGGGAGAAAGGGATCAAGTTCGCTGGGGACGTAGTTGAATTGGAGAGAAAAACTACTGATCAAGGAGCATAGGGTTTTGGAGTAAATGCCGTACATACGGAAGACCTTATGGAGGGGGATGATGTGGGTAGGGGGGGAGAAGAAGCGAAACCAAACACCGGGGGGAGGCTACACAAGGCGTCCGAGCGCCAAAGAGCGATTACGTCCCCTGGCAGAAGGAGTATAAAGAACCTACAACAGCGGTATCGCTAAAAAAGCACTGAAACAAAGTTGCGATAGAAAAAAAAAACTATGGGGGGATGGGAGGGAAAATAGAGAGATTTCACTGAGAGGGGGGAAAAAGTTCCCTGTCCTCTATTGGACGATACCAGAAGCAGATTCCTTAATCACCGAGGAAGGAGAAAGGAAGCATTCAGAAGGCTGCTGGTGGCAAAAAAAGCAACCCTCCCGCCTTTGCTAGTTCAGCCACGGCGGGGTCCAGGGGTGGGAGGAGTTCATGACCAGAAAAAGAGCACCATGTCCGAGACAGGGTGTATACCGATCACACTAGGTGCTCTAAACTCGCGGAGAAGGACCTGGAAAAAAGAAAAACAAGGCTCGGACGGGGCCAAACGATCTCCGCATGGTATCGTCACAGTTCCGGTGAGTTAGGGGTTTTTTCTGGGGGGCAATGGGGCAAAAGCCCTCCAGGGGCGACTGCGGGTCATATACCGTTCAATAGGATGAAGGGAGGGGGGTGAGTGAGGGGGGAGACGAACTCTGACTTGAGCAAGTTTAAAAGGAAACGTATTTCTCCTCAGACAGGCGCCCGACGCTTTCGATGAGCAGGGGGGGACGCAGGAGGGAAAGTGTCAGCCGGTATTGCAAGGGGGGTGTTCGAAAAGGCTGATAATGGCCTTCCGGACGTGCGGGAAGAGTGCCAAAAAAAAAAAAAAAAAAAAAAAAAAAAAAAAAAAGAAAAAAAAATTGCGGAAGGGACTTGCCAAGAAGAAAAGTTTCTCGAAGTGGCCAATCATGGAGAGAGTATTGACCTTACGCATCGAAAGGGACAGGAAGAGAGAACCAGTACCTTCATAAGAAATACACTCTCTCCGATAGATGAGCTCAATTCAGTGTCGCTCAAGCCACCGGCCCAATCTCTAAGAGATGAAGAGAAGCCCGGGGGTAGAGAACAACCGAAGCGAGAACAGGTGGCTTGACGAGTGTCTCAAGCGGAACGCGCCGTGTGCAAATTCGGTCGGGCGGGGAACCTAGGGGGGGATTTGATATCAAATCTACCAAAAAAAAAACAAGACTTGAACCTCCGGAGGCCTGCTTGGTGATTTGTCCGGGACTCTGGCAATGTTGGAATGGCCGATAAGCGCACGGGAGGGGAGAAACTTGATTCCATCTGAAGAAAGGAAAACTTGCAGCGAAAAAAACACAGGCGAAGTTGACCGAGCTTGCTCACCTGGAGGACCGGTCGAATTCAAAAAGGCCGTTGATGCTCCGGGGGATTGAAGAGGGGAGTCATGACCAGTAAAACTCAATGAATTGGAAAGAAGTCAGCACAGGGAAATGCATATAGGTGTAAAAACCGGCGAGCGGTTCTGTAAAAAGAGAGGCGCCCTCAAAACGAAGGTGGGCGGCCAGGGAAAAGAAGGGGAAAAGGGTGGGGAGGCTCAACAACGTCGGTCCTCCCCTTGGGGAAAAAAAGAAAAAATGGGGGGACGAGCAAAATGACCTTGCATGGAATAGCCTGGCGAGCAGCCCAAGGCATATCGCATGGGTGGGGCGATGGGCAAGAAGAAAAATTAAAACCAAAAAAGTCAGCACAGAAAAATCCAGCGCTTGGACGTGGCACTTCGCCAGGAAAGGGCGCGAGCATCCACTCCGCTTTTGCAAAGGGTGAGGAGGAGAAAAAAGGAGGGGAAGGCGGGGGGGGGGACAGAGATGGAGAAGGCAATCGACATTGGAAAAATTCTAAGGGAATTTCGAAAACGGCAGAGTGCGATCCGTAGCGCGGAATCGGTCAGTGGACCCAAAAAGCGACTGGTGAAACCGACTCGTGATCGGAGGACCAAAAGCGAAGGAGGAGTGAACTAAACCGCTGCCCCTGCGAAGGGCCATCATGAACTTCCCTAGCACTGATGTCGCCCCGATTATAGAGCTAAGAAAAACTAGCGGGTCAGTGCGAGGAGTTCTACTGCGAGCAAAGGGGAAAAATAGAAAAGACTACAAAAAGACGAAGACGGAGACCTGGGGCTGAAAAAAAGAAGGGTTCAGGAAGGGCGTTGGAGATCTCGATGGGTCTAAGACACTCCTTAACGATCCACTGAAAGTTGGATTAACTTATACTTTCTCGGACAACACTGGGCGTATCGCAGGCGGTAGTCCGTCGGAGGGGGCAGTCCTTCAATCCCGGGAGGCAAACAAAGAAGGAGTGACGAAGGGTAGGGGCACTGGGGAGGAAAACACGGCTGTCAGAAGGAAGCACGGGGCGGGTTCCAGGCCCCAATTGGAAGAAAATTTGGGTAAGCGCGAATGTAACCCCGTGGGCAAAGATGCGGAAAGAGGGCAGAGATTCGAAGGGCGAGCTGGTGAAAAGGAAAAGAATAGTGGGGATCATGAAAAAGAAAAAACGATAGATCGAGAAACAAAGACCAGTACCAAAAAAAAGGCGGCACATCAGTTGAAAATGGAGGGGGCACGGGTGACAGCGTCGAACTAAGGCACAGGAAAAGGAAAAAAGAAGAGAAAAAAAGGGAGGCCGGCGCCAGGAAAAGGAAAAGCAAGCGCCGAGGGGACATAATCAAAGCTCAAGTTGAAGTTCACTAACGATGGGAGGGGGGGGGGGGCGAAAAGGAGGGCTAAGAAGCTACAACCAGCGGCGAGGGGAGAAGACCTGATCCAGTGGGGAGAAAGTTTCAGGAGCTTGGACCAAAGGGGCAAGTGATGAGGAACGGAAGGAAGACGGGATCCAAAGAGAAAACACACGAGAAATTTTGCGACAGTCTTGTTCACGAACGAATCGCGGGGGGAGGGCCTTCCAAGGGGACGGACGAAAGAAACTAGAGAAGTCAGGCGGCAGGGGGAGAAAAGGTAGGGGGGGGGGGGGGTCCATCTTCTCAACTTCCAATGGGAGCTTCCCTACAAGTCTCAGGGAGAATAAGAGTCGGGCCTCCCACCAGTCAGCGGTCCTGGTGAAAGCGGAAAAAAAGGCAGAGAGACTCCGAGGGAGAGCAGTCAATCGAGTCTTCGTCTTAAACGATCGACCGCGCGGGAGCAACGATGCGCTTCTCCGAACCAGAAGCAGCTGGCGAAACAGAGACGTCTGAAAGAAGAAAAAACAAAACCAGGAAAGTGGAGGAGACGGAGCAAGGCGCGGGTTTTCCCCGAAAGAGATGGGGGTATCTGCGCCAGGAGGAAGAACTGGGGGATCCCTGCCAAAAAGCGATGGGGCCTTTTGCTGCTACCATCCAGAAAGGAAGAGAGGGAAGTCCCCCTTGTCCTAAAAAAAGACTCCTAGTACCGGGTGCGGGGATACTATAGAAAAGTGGAAAAACTTAAAAGGAGACGCAATTGAGGAAAAAAGTGACTTTAAGGACGGACGGGATCCGATATTCTGTCACCGCTACATGTGGGGGGGAGAACATTCCTGGGGACCTCGGAGTTTGAAAAAAACTGGCTCTAAAGGCAGTTCCATACAAAAGGGTAATCGCGAAGACTAACCAGCACGGTGCGAAGGAGGGAAAAAGGCAGCTTCGTGACTAGGATGATGCGGAGCCGCTGCAATTCAGGGGAGGATCGGAAAAAGAAGAATGAGGGGAGAGCCCACCAACAAGGGAACTGAGAGACACAACTGGCAGAAACCCTTGCTTCAAAGAAACCCACTCCGGGGGGATCTGCTGAAAAGGGTGGTCGGCGGGTAAAATTCGGAAAAAAGAAAGGGGGGCCGGGGCAACTATCTACTAGTGTCAGGAGCCGAGATCGGTCTGGGGGGAACGTGACCTGAAATTGCGTAACCCTGATCAGAGTATCCAAGGGGAGGGGTACAGTCCAGTTCAAAACGGAACTTCAGCTCAGCACGATGATCCTTAACTTTAAGACACTTAGTTCAAAGAGCTCGTACATCTCGCCGAGATCAGATTGACTTGGGGCGGAGGGGGGGGATGCGCGGCGTTCTGCGGGGACTTACAAGGCTGTCCTGAGAGGCAATGCATCCAAGGCTTCTCTTTTACTGGAAGGCATCCGGACGTGATTTGGGGGTCAAAAAAAAGTAAAACAAAAAAAAAACGTGGGGGAAGCAGCCGGAGGGAACACCAGCTGCGGATTCATAAGAAGAGACACGGTATCGTGAAGAAAAGAAACAGAGTCCCACCGCAACACAGAAAAGGGGAGAAAGGCCCTGAAGGAGAATGTCCTGGAAATAACTGATCTGTCACCGCTACAGAAAGAGAGCACTAATGAAAGGCGTAACTGGGGTCGGGGGATCTTCAAAGGAAGCAACTACTTCGGGCGCAAGTAAAATCTGTCTGCCTAGCCCACTCTTTAAAAGAAAATAGGACGAAACGAAAACGGTTGGGTGACGAGAGGTTCCTTCTCTGTCTATTGGGGAATCTCTTCTTTAAGGACGGTGTGGTAAAAGAGTCATACGCGAGCCATAGCATGAATAAAGGGTAAAGGGGGGGGTAGGCCGGGAAAGAGCTTGCTCGGGCTCCTTAGGATCTATGTATGAGTCAAATAAGCTGCTGCCAAAAGTCGGGATCAACCGGCGGGGTGAACAAAAAGGGTCCCCGAGGCTTTCAGCATCGGAAATTATGACTTCCGCAGGAAGGGGGGCTGACACATCACCACGAGGTACTTAAGGTGAAAACAACCATTTAAAATGCGCAGGACTGGGGCAACTCCAAAAAAAACCACATGATGAAAAAGGAGGACCAAGGCTTTCAAGACAGGGTTAGTGCATTAAGGGGGGTGTCATGAGAAACACATCGTTAGAAGATTTCCAGTCAGGAGGCTGGACAAGGCCCAGACGTCAGACTGGGGGAGCCACTCGTGGAGGATGGGGGCGTCCTTCGCTTGTTGACCCCATCACTCTGCAAAAAAGAATAGTATCAAAGAAAAGATGGAAATCAGACACACACTTTTGGAAAGAAGAGTAGGCACCGGCACACATAGGAAGACTTCCACATGATCAAAAAGGAAAGCCACTAGGGAAAAAATGGGGAAACAGCCAGTCAGGTGATTATAAGAATTGGAATTGCTGCATAAAATATAATGGAAGCCCGCAACGAACTAGCAGTGAAAGGCGGGGGCAGGCCCGTGTCGACAGCAGTCTTGGAGGGGGGGTGACGGGGCTACGAACTAGCTCATGGACACTTGCGCAGACACAGGAAAAAGTCTCTCCGCCATGGAAAGAACTCCGCAGTTCGCCAATTCAGGCTGACCTGTTGGGGGGGGAGCAGGGTGGAAGGAGGGGAAAAGAATAACAATTTATGGATCAGCTCGGGGAGAGGGGAAGAAAAATTCAGGCCACGGAAAAGGAAGGAGCCTCGGGAGGTTTACCTCATCAAAGCAGAAGGGAGGGAGCAGTGACCGGTCCTTTCAATGAGGGTAAGACGAAAAGGATTTAAGTGTACGCCTGGTGTCCTAGGGGAGCCATTAACAAAGGGAGATCCACGGAAAAATATCTGAGCAAGCTCGTTGAGTTTCGCGACAAAAATTGGCGGCGAATTCTTCCAGCAAAAAAAAAAACGGACGTGGAATCGGGAACGGAGACCGGCTCACATCTAGTTGCGTGAAGCAGGAAGGGGACAAAATAGATCTAAATCCTAATCGAGAGTGGAGGCCCCTCATTCAAAAGGGTGCGGTAGCAATATGAAGCGACGCCTTATAAAGACCCTTCAAGTGACGAGAGGGGTAAAAAAAAAAAAAAAGGCTTCAATTTGTAATGGTGCCATCATTCTCAAAGGGTGCGGGAGACACATTAGAGGAGAAATCCAGGAAATATCAGCAGGAGAGGGGTCCAGGGTGCTCAGTGACTGGAACACGTAATATACGTGTCAGCACAGGCTGGGGGACGAAGATTCTTCCCGTTCAGTGAAGCTGGGTGGAAGGCAAGATGGGGAAGTAAAGGTTGGAAATACTAGGAAAATGTGGGAGGAATAGGGTGCCCACGAAAAACGGTGCGATGACGCCCATCAGTCTGGGGGTCTGCGGAAGAAACTTTGTGTTTTCAAAGGGGGCTCGAAGCAACCCGCTCAGAAAATGGTGGAGAGAAGGAGGAGGGGAAGAGAGAAACAAATTGGCACTTCCCAGGCAATGTGTGAGACCGAAGAGGGAACCAAAAAAGGAGCAGCCGGAACCCCACTACCAAATCGCTTGCGGGAAGAACGAAAGATCTAAGAGGGAGGAAAGGGAATCATGGTTTTGCGTGGAAGTTTAAAGTCGCACTTGAGCAACAGCAGAAATCGCTACGGGCGGATCGAAGGTCATGAAGTTCGAACGGACCTGAAGAAAAAGGAAGAAGACCGTGTTTTTTCCTGTTGGTCCAGCAGAAGGAGGGAGAAATGGGGAGCAACCGTCCCAGGGAGAGAGGTTAATTGGGAAGAACCATGACCTGGTTACAAAGGGCGAGATGAAGACGAAAAGAAAGGGGGTGGGACGAGCAGACGAATTATATAGAAAAACGAGAAGGGCAGGTTCGAGGTTGACGACGGTGCCGAGCAGGGAAGAGACGCGCGCGGGATGTAAAGACAGAAAACTGGGAGGGAAGCTCTCCAGACCATGTCCGGTTGCTGGCAGGGGGATAGCCGGGGGTTAGAGAAGACTTAAAAAGTTGGACGAGTGTAAGGAAAGCACAAAAATGGCAGCAAAAAGAAAGCTTGTGGGGTACGGAGTCGATGACAATACAAACAACACGAGAAAAGCCAGATGAGGGGGAAAAGAAAGAATTGTTATATGGAGAGCCGCTGCAGCGAAGGGAATCAGGAAGGACGCGGCCGATTGAAAGGCAGCAATGGGCGCGTCACTAGGGGCTTAAATTTCTACTGGTAACCGTTGGAAAAAAAGAGGGGAAGCAATCCAAAAGTAGTGGAAGGGATGAGAATGGGGGGGGTAGACCATAAAATGCGACGTGCTTGTCAACCACAACAAGGAGATATGGATCATAAACAGAGGACATGGGAATTGAAAGCAATAAAGGGGGTGGGACGAAGGGGGAAAGCTTGAAAAAAGGGCAGATGCACCCAATCACAGTCAGTCCTGACAGAACATCCACAAACGCCGCAAACCGTTATTGGGGAAAAATCTGCCGGCCCAGATGAAAAAAAACAAAAAAAAAAAAAAACGGACCCTCTCCAAGAGAAGAAAAAATTCAAAATGATCGAAGGAGTTGGTGGCCCCAGTCAGGAATGGTACGCTACCGACTACAACACAAGGGAGGGGGAACAAACAGTGTGTTCGTCAACGGAGGTCTGAGAGTCCGAATAAGAGATAAAAGAAGAGAGAAAACCGAAAAAAAACGAAAGACTGCTAGGGGTACCCAGAAAGAAAAAGCAAATGGAAGGGCAACATCGTATACTGGGAGCTTTAAGGAGTCGTGCAAATTATAACTCCAGAAACAGGGAACTCGAAAGCGGAATTCGATCAGTGGGTACGTCATCAGCAATGAAAAGCAGAAGAATGAGGGTACGGTCAAAATGGGGAACGTCCTTTTTGGGGTTTCCACCGTCCTCTGGACGGGGGGGGGAAGAAAGAAGGGGGGGGTCTCCCACCAATTATCACCGCGCCGACCAGGGGAAGAGAAAGGACGGTCAAGCGAAGTCGGGTCAACTACTATCTCTGCCGGGGAAAAAAAAAAAAATCGATGGAATTCCAAAAGAGAGGATGGGAACTAAAAAGATAAGAAATACCGGCCGGTCAAAACAAATCTCCTAGGGGCGAGGAGGGGGGGAGTTGAGAACAGTGAACTCTCTTGGGGGAGCTGGCGGAGGGGAAGGAATGTTAGTGGGGAATCGAGAACCAATTTAAATGCATTCGTGTGCCGAAATTATGACTGAACGCTTTTTCTCCAAAAGAACAAATTACTAGATGAGGCACCCAGTGAGCGAGTGGCTGAGAGCCACTTGGAAAAATCTTGAGGAAAGAGAGCGCACCCACTGGGAAACAGGGAAGGGGGAGGTCTAAGAAAGGGAAATCATGATCGGCATCTCTCGTGGCGAAAAGGATGGCTTAAATCCTGGTGGCCGAGAGGGAGTGTTGAAACCTGGAAAACAGGCATGGGCGCAGAAAGCAAGAGAGAGAAACGGTTCCACGTAATGTACAATTAGTGAGGAGTGGGGGGGGGACATATTACGAAGTCATAAGGGCAAGAGAAAGCTTCATAGCCTGGGGAGTCGCAAGTAGAAGGGAGTTTCGAAAGAAGTAGGGCCATTCCCCATTGCAGACACTTGCTCGGGGCCCCAACTCCAGAGCAGGTAATTGGGCCGTGGGGGTGCTGACTGGGAGGGGGTAAGGCGGGTCAATACGAAAGATGGGGTTGAGGAAAAGCAAAGACTTGGGATATCTGAGGGGAACGGGAGGGCCGTGGAGGAGTGATGGGACCTTAAAAAGTCGGACCACTCAAAAGGATGCTGGATCTTCCCTCCCGAAAGCGCTTCTCTTGTCTAAGGGAAAAAGAAAAAAAAGGGTCCGGAAGCTACTTTTGTAGGAAAAAGGACGGGAAAAAAGCGCTCATCTATACTCGAGAGGAGAGGCATGCGGGGAAGGGGGAGGAAGGTTGAACAAGATTTCCGGGAAAGTAACTAGAAATTGCCAAGAATAAGTGGAAAAAGAAGAAACGATGAGAGGGGAAACTACTTTAAAACCTCACGGGGAGAACGGGAAGGGGTGGGCATCAGTGCAAGCAAAAAACACCCAGAGAGGTGAGGCGGAAACACAAGAGTCCCCACTGTCAGAAGAAGCGAGGGGGAAAGGACGTACGGCGAGAGAAAATCCCTCTCAAGGGGGGGAAAGCTCAGCATAGTTCGAGAAAAGGGAAGAGAAAGACAGCGTTTATGACGGAAGGGGGGGCAGAGAGCAGACACGGGTCAGCCGAACGATTTGCAGCAGAAAGGCCTCTAAGGGAACCAATATGTAAAGAAAAGGAAAGGGGAAGACGGGTTACAAAGGCCTGTGCTCCTTTTTGACGATAGAGGGGAAAGGAAAAACGCTGGCCTCATAAAAATGAAGTGGGGGGGGGAGGGAAGGGAAAAGAAGCTTGAAAAGATCGCTCGTTGCGTATAGGGTGGGTCACAGAAGGGGGGGGGGGCACGAGACTCGGGCAAAGCGGTACAGGCGTGCACTGCTTGAAAGGAGAGTCACGCTTGAAGGAATGTACATGAAAGAAGGACAGTCCCGGCAGAGAAAGACCTGACACACCTGACTTGGGAGAGAACACAGGGTTGGGAAACCTGCTGCTCCAAGGCCTTCCCTCCAACACCTATTATTATTACAAGCTGAACAGCCAAAGAGAACGGGTGGGAAATCAAGAGGGGAGGGTCGCACAATTAAGAGTTGTGTCAGTCGAAGACGAAGAGGGACTGCGGAATATAGGGGGAAAAGGAAAAGAGACTGACCCAGCGGGCCGCCTGGGGGTGAAAATGGGGGATCCGCTGCGATCGGGGAAAGACATCAAAGAGAAGGGGACGATCCCGAGGGAGAAAAATGCTCCCGATTTGCTCGGCTCGTATGCGGGGGAAACCAGAAAACGGACCACATTGAAAAGAGCCATCGTCCCCTGTTACCCGATACATTTCCGGGGGGGTTTACCGATCAATAAGGGGGGGGTCAATGGGGAATGAAAGTCCAGAAGGGCGCACCGCAATCTGGAAGGGGAGCAGGGGGGGGGGATACGATCGGATC
>Ga0179593_1582319_pt1 | contig 14161 bp, 15 predicted proteins | sample CZODoug2_1_08_16_FD_185931 | JGI IMG/M metagenome (GOLD analysis project Ga0179593, IMG submission 185931) | Vadose zone soil fungal communities from Angelo Coast Range Reserve, California, USA - CZODoug2_1_08_16fungal (PacBio error correction) | ecosystem: Environmental > Terrestrial > Soil >...
GATTCGCAAGGTTTTCAAAACCTCTAGATGGAAATGACCCCTCCCGAAGCAAAAGACCAAAAGAAATCTCTCCCTCTACCTAATGACGTACTACGTTGGAGGGAGTTCCGTGAAAACAGTTAGAAAGCGCGAAACCGCTTTCTAATTAAGAAAACGGGAACAGGGGGTCAGGGGCTTTTGCTTGAAAAAATCAAATACTATCGGGGAAAAAAAAAGGACTTTATTCAGAAAAAACCAAAAAGGTTTTCAAAAGAGGGGCCTTGTTTGTCATTTTTTTGACCCCTTCCGGGTATGGTTAATGGGTAGGTATTCCCAGGGGGGGGGGGGGGGGGGGTTGGGGTTGCAAGGGTGTGGTGTCAAACAAGCTTGACGACCTCAGGTCAGTTTGGGGGAGGCCAAAGGAAAAAAAGCCACAGGGGAAAAAAGTTTTTGCTGTGGACCAAAAAACCAAACGGTCGTGTTTGGTAAGGGTCACAGTAGGACATACAACGGGGGAAGGACCTATGGAGAAAAAACTACGAGGAAAAAAAAAAAGCGGGCAGTGGTTGCTACATCGGCGGGTTAAGGGGCCGGAAAAGACCCGACCTTCCACATAGGTACAAATACGCCACGTCTGCCTCTAAGCCTGTGCAAATTCAAAAGACTTGAAGGGAATCTTGGGGGTGAAGTCAGAGCATGCGGTCCAGATTGCTGTCAATTTGGGGCGGGCGGAGTTCTCATCTTGGCAAACAATAAATCTATAAAAATTTGTCTTTCCTGGGCAGGGTGTAGGGGGGGGGAAGAGATCCGAAATAGACAAGGAGAGGACTGGGGGGAATCAAAAAGGAAGGGGGCATTGCCGTGGTTGGCATCCCGGCGGTGAACGGCTGGAAAAGTGCGAAAGATTAAAACAAACAAACAAAAAGTGTTAAGGGGGGAAAAAGCGAAGGCGACACCGCAAGGCACTTTTTTGGGAAAAGCACCTCAAAAAAGGAGGGGGGTTACCGCCATTGGACTGCAAAAAAGCGCAAACTAGAGGATGTTCCAATTAGGTTTGCCGTGGAGGGGGGAAAAAAAGCCCGCCGAGAATCGGACAACGGAGGCCGTGTCGGAGCCCTCGCAATAAGCGTCAACTTAAACGCTATCACTGGAGAAAAGATACAAAGTCGCAGGAGAAATAGACGAGAAGCTCAGTGAAAATTTCCCAAAGGCCGGGGAGAAGGGAAACTGCCGTATCAAAAAAAGCAAAAACCCCTCTGTGGGCACGCGATGGTGCTAGAAGGGATCCAAAAACAAAAAAGGGAGCAGGAAGCGACCTCACGTAAAAGGGCGAAGCTAAATCCCTGCACTGTAAAAAACAAAACAACGTCGGGGGAAGGAAACCTTGGGATACCCGGAGCAGCATGGTCATGGGGAATGGGGGCGAAAAACAAGAATGGTCCGAAGAGAGTGTACGAGGGGAAAAAAATCGGGGGGGGGATCGTCTATTGACAAACGGAACTGGCATCAACAGAATCACCGGCGGAACTTCCTGTGGTCCAACGTTCAAGAACGCAGACGGAAGAAAAAAAAAAAACTGACCCCGGGCAGGTATGACTTTGGCCATGATTTTAAAACCTATCTGTGAAAGGGTTGTCCAGTTGGACCAAAGCTGGGCAGCGGCCGTTAGGGGTGTTGGGGTCAAACACGGGGGGAAGACAAGGGTCAGGTTGTCCGACACCAAGGACAGATAAAGGTATATAAGAAAAAGGGGATGAAAGATTAACCGTGGGGGGAGCCGGACTCCCGTGACCCCTTAAAGGTCAACTTCTTTTTTTGAAACGTAAGCAACTTTTAGAAGGAGGGGGACAAAAAGGCGACTGGGTTTGTGTTTTTGCCCGGTGGGGGTCGCTGCGGGGGTCAAGGTAGCAACCTTTGAGGGGGAAAACCCCCCACCGCCCCGAAAACCCAGGTGTTTTGCAAAAGGACCAAGTGTCTCTTCAAAAACTTAAAAGAAAAAAAAGGACGTCCAGGGGGGGTGGAAAGGGTAACTTTCATGGACTCATGACAGGCTTTTGCGCCAACTCTTTCGACAAACGAGGGGTTGGGGTTCGAGGAAACAATTCCAGGTCACTATTCCAGGGACACGCAAATTATCCATGTGATTCCTCAGCTCGCCCCTTTTGGGAAAAAGGGTTAAGAGGCCAGACCAGGGGGAGCCTTTAAACCCCAGAATCACACCACTAAGGGGCCTGGGACGGACCACAAACCAGTATACTAGTAAAAAAACTTTTGATAAAGGTTCCGTTTTGGACCCGGAAGCCTACATTCACGAGGGCGGCACCACCTACCCCCAATTGGGATGTTTCACGGGAACGTGTTGGTCGGAGTCATGGGGGGGCCGGAGGAGGGGGGGGGGAAACCAACCGGCCGGGGGGGATACTTTGAGGGTGTTTGGGGTCAAGGGTGGCAAACAAATTCAGGTGCGACCGGTGGGCCCACGGGGTCAAGCAACCGCCCGAAAGAAGGTGCCCATTAGACGGGGGGGGACGTGGGGCCCGTTTTTCATGAGCACGGAAGTACACAGGATGGGCATAGATGATCGGAAAAAAACGGAGGAGGAGGGAGAGGAGAGGAAGAATGTGATACAGTCCCAAAAGAAGGAAACCACGGCCCAGCGAAGTAAAGTATATAAATTAGGAGACCGGCAATGGGAAGGACCCGGCGCAATCAAACAGGATTGGGTGCAAACGGGGGAAAAAAAACATCAAATTTAGGTGGGGGGGGGGCAAAGTGGTATCCTTCCCTGGAAACTCAAACTGGGACGGATGGGCCTATAGTGGGGGGCATAATAGGAATTCATTTTTGAACAAGAACATAATTCAAGTGTTTAGGAGAGGAGGGGGGAGGGGAAGGGTTCCCCTGACTAAAGGGTGGGGTTGTAACTGCCTCAAAAAGGGGGGACGTCAAGACGTCAAGGCGGAAACTGATACTTCTTGAATCAAAGGGCAGGAAAAAGGAGAAGCAGATGGTTACTCAGAAAACACACGAGGTTGGTCCGGGGGCGGCGGCCCAAAGAGCGAAGTTAACTGAAGTGGGAAAGTGGCAACGGGGTGCTTCCGGGGGAAGAAGGGAAAAGGAGCTAAAAAGCGGGGGGGGGTGGGGGTACGGGGGTCCAAACTTCTTACTGCAAAAAAAAAAAAAAAGCAGGAAGTATCGACGCACAAATCCGAAGGGATTGTTCACACATAAGGAAAAAGGAAAGAATTGGAATAGGGAAACTTTAAGGGCCCAATTCGGGGTGACGCAGCGAACGGTTTAATGCGATTCAATACATGTACAGTAATGAAAGAGAGGGGGTGTGTGGACCTACGGGACCAGAAGAAAAATGTGAAACAAGGGGCCGCGGCTGTCATAGGTGCCCCATTTGTTCGGGCCGTAAAAGATCGTACCGGGAAAAGCTCTTCCGGGAAAAGTTTGGGAGGGATCCGTCGAACGAAAAGGGACAACTACTCCAATCATGGCTTTGAGGGACAGTTCACCAGGAAGGGGGTCGAAAACGGGTAGAAAAAAAAACCGAGCGCCGCCATTGATCAAGGAGCAACCGGTTAGAACGGGCCATGTTTTGGTACACATATTAAAAATGCCGCGCAGCGGACGGGAAAAAAGGTCGAGGGACGGGGGTTTGTACAGGGAAAACGGGGGGGAAATAACACCCGCTGATAGGGTCTTCGCTAGAAAAGGTTATACCGAGAGGACCAAAAAAAAGTTGCCCCTTGAGGCGGAATGTCACTCCTTGGTGGGAGGAAAGATCAAAAAGGAGAGGGTCCGTGGGATGTCTACTATGATTACGGCCAGTTCAGCTGAAGTGAGGACAGAACAGCGCAACGCCAAAAAATCAAAACATGAAAAGGATACAAGGAATTCCACCTAAAAAAAGGGAAACCCAGGAGACTTTTAAGAGACGGAGCAAGCCCCCAAAAGGGTTTCGCAAAATCCTTTCTTTCGTAGAGTAGGGGGGAACACGGCCCAGGAAAAGCAGACAATTTATTTTTCATGGTCTGTGTTTGGGAAATCGGCAACCAAATCTGTTCAGCAAAGTCAAAACGACGAGGGAAAATCACGAGGGCCGAGTTGCCGAGGAAAGAAACCAGAGGAAATAGTCTGATCCTTGACACAAGGGCCCTCCGGACCCAGGGCACTCGATGAGGTAGCAAAAACCTGAGATTGGGGGGCAGAACCTCGATCGGGTCATCACATAGGCAGTATCCGGGTGATTCCCGGCAACAACCGTAGCAAGGGGGTCAAAAAATATTCGCTCGCCAAACTGCAGAGGGCCTGGGGTTGTTCGGAGGAAGAAAATTGGCGGAGAAAACTATTTACAAAAAGAAAAAACCCGAGGGGAAGTTCCCTAGAGTGAAAAAAGAACTAACCCCGGTGGTTTGAAGGGAAGGAATAGCAACGAGGGGTGGGGGGGGGGTTTGGTCAACAGACAAAAGGACTGGGGACTGTTCCTGGGGGGGGAAGGAAAACATAACTTTTGGAGGGTGGTAAAACAAAAAAAAAAAAAAACGGAAATTAATTAAACTCACGAAAAAAGAAAAAAAGTTGTGCCAAACATTTTTCCCAAGAACAATGGAAAATCCGGTGAGCTTTCTCAAAAAAAAACCTCGGGGGCGCTACCTTGGTACCCTAACGGTACCTGAATCCAGCCGCCGGAGAGGGAAGACTGGGGGGTGGCAAAACAAAATCCTCATGGCCAAGAAACGACCCCGTTCGGGCTGACTCCACGAGAGAAATTTGGTGGGAGAAGCAAGGCTCGGCGGGAGGAAACTGAGAAGACAGCAAAAATTTGGTTATTTCATGCCGATAGAAGAAGAGGCAACAAAAAGTGAGGGGAAGGAAGAATTACAGCCTTGATTAAAATCCCCCCCGCAAGAGAGAGCACAAAGCGAGCGACCGGGACGCCGCATCCAACATCCTCAACTCATTCAGCAGAGGCGACGGGGGAAACAGTGGGAGCCGTCGGAAACCCTTACAAAACGCCCAGGAGAGCTGGGAGCAATTCTTAAGTAAATGCAAAGCCGCCAGAAAAAAAAAATGCGCACGAGGAAGGGTACCACCCCCGCCGGGGTATTTTTGGGAAAAAAAAAGACGGGGGGGGGAACGCGGTTTGTAGTGAGGGAAATGTAATTTCCGTTTGTTTGTTTGGGAAAAACCTTACATCAGTAATAAGTGGGTACAACTGAAAAAAAAGAAGGACCATAAAGGGCCAAAAAAGGTGCCTGGGGGGACCAAAAAAAAGCAAAGGCGTTTTGGCGAAGGTTGATTCAAGGTCCCAGTCCCACTTGGGGGGGAAGGAGAGGGCGAACTAAAAAGAAAAAGCGGTTGACTTTGGGTGCGTCAAGGGAAATTAGGGGCTGTAAACCGAAGACAAGCGAATAGGCTCCATAGCCGCTAATCGGGGGGTCTTTGGTCATAAAGGGAACGAGGGAAAGTTTGGAATTAGAACGATAGGCGGGCTACTGAATAAGAGGGTCGGTGGCGGGGGCAGGCTTTCTCACAGCGGTTGCTGGAAAGGAAGAGGAAAGAAATGGAGGCTGAAGGGACGAGCAGAAAAAAGAGTTCAAAGCAAGAGTGACAGGAAAGCCCCTCCGGGCATGTTTGGCGCCGTGGGGGGGGAAAGATGTTAACGGGGGGGGGGGGGGGGGGGCAGGGGACATCAAGCGGGGGGTAAGGATTATAACAAAGAAAATCAGGGTTTAAGGGGTATCGGATGGCTCCAGATCGCAAAAACTGGAAGCCTTTTGCCAAGGGATCGATAAGCCTTGAATGTTCCGACGAAAAATTGGGAACTGAAAACCAATTTTAGCAAAAAGCGAGAGGGGAAAAGGGGGGGACCTTTTCTTAAAAATCGAGAAAGACGTGAAATGTCCCGTTTAGAATCTCTGGATGAATATCAACGGAAGCGTCGAAATCACGAAGGAAATGCGCGAAGAAGACTGCCCCCCAGCGGAGCTATTCATATTTCTACCACGTAAACTAGCGAACTGCTGGGGTAAAGAAGGATCTTCGCGGGGGATGAGGAAAAGGATAAAAAGGGGAACTCGGTCGACCGACCGGGAAGATGAATAAAGGTAGAAATCAAATTAGGGAAAAAGCCCTGCAAAAATTCCAAATAAAGGAAATTACACCAGGCTCATGCTAGGTTCCCATAATCGACGGTGAAAAGGGGCGCGACAAAAAAACAGGGGTCCAATAAAAGGACCAGAATGGAAGAAAAAAAAGGGGGGTCGCGGCGCTCGGTGACCCTCTCCCCGCGATACTACCACGACCACATGGGAAGAAAGCCAGGGGGACTCTCCCGGTCAATCAAAATCGACGAAAAGTCTTCCGTGGAAATTACCCCGTCAAATGTGAAGGGAAGTTCCCAAAATATTACGAGCAGGGGTTTGTGACTAGAAAACGAATGAGAGGTAAGGGGTTTGTGAACGTATCTGCTGGGGACAGGGGGGGAGGGGGCTAACTCACCAGGTATATTACTTTGGGGCTAAGAAGTATTGGGTCCTGCGACACCCTCCCTGTGGGAAAAACTTTAGCAGGGAAAAAGTCAAAAAGTGGTGACATTAAGGACAAAAAGACCACCGTTCTGTACTTGTGGGACGGGGACGAAGGTGAAACCCGGGGTGCATAGCAAAACGTGACCTAGAAACAAAAAGAATACCGGCGGGTAAAAACATTGCCCGATAAGGGCCGTCTTCAAGGGGGGAGAAAAGGGGAAGGGGGGGTCAAAATCGGCGGGCAACTTAAACGTTTTTCCATTGAAACTTTTCGCTCCATTGTTTGGCAAAGGCTGGGGGTTGTGGGGGGGAAGAAGGGCGCAAAGAGGTGGCGAAAAAAAATATGGGTCAGGGTCCAAAATTGAGGGAGCCGGGGGAAAGGATAGCAAATGAGCCTGGACTGGGGGTCTTGGGAAAACGGTTCCCTCCCAAGGAAGTTAAAAAAAAACTAATGGCAGAACGGCCCCAAGTCCCCAAAAAGTATAAAAAAAAAGTGGGAAGTTGTCATTTTCAACGTTCTACAAACCTTTACTAAAGCGGCCCAAACATGGGGCCCCTTCCGAGAAAGTGTGTGGGGTTCCATCCGGAATTACATAAACCCGCCACAAACAAAGAGAAAACGGAGGAAAGATTTTTGATGTGGTTTCAAGTTGGCAACCAATCCTTTGGGGTGGGAGGGGAAAGGGGGACCCCCCCGGGCCCCGACAGTTTGCAGCCAAAACAAGGGCTTTCAAAGGAAACCCCAAGGGGAGAGCGCCCGTGGGGACGAGTTGGGGGTGGCTGACTCTGGAAAAGGAGAAGACAGAACATCATAGGGAGAGGAAACCCAAAAAAACACAAATGAGGGGGAGAGATGCAAATCAAAACCGTATGGAAGCCGTGCATCCGGCCAGCCAACAACAACGGCCCAACAATCTAAAAAGGAGATAGGTGTATACCTGCGGGGAACAAGGGGGGCGCAACACTTGATTAAAAAAATCATAAGATCAGATTGCCCGGTGCAGGTAAGGAAGAAGAATGAAATAAACCCCAGAATGCCAGAGGGTGGGGGGCCGATAGGAAAGACAGGTGTATAAACTAACATAATTCAAACGTGAAGTGTCGGAGTGGCCGTCGGACACCGGGCTTATTGGGGGGTTTTAACGCAGTGGAGGAAAAGGGGGCCGACCAAGAAACTCACAGGGAAAAACACGCGGCATAAGAAAAAGTACGACAAAAAAAGCATGAATTGTATACGCAACCCGGTGGGACAAGCGGGGAGACAAAGAAGGAAAAAAAAAGGCGAGGCTTAAACGTTAAGGGGGGCCGAGCCTTTGTTTGTCGGGAAGATAAGGGAAAAAAGAAAAAAAAAAACCCCGCCGGGGGGAAAAGTTGGCGAGGCCGGGCGCTGCACCGATGGCCCGCCCCAAGGCAAAAAAATCGCAAAATTCCTCACCAGGAAGGGATGTGGGGACATAGACGTTCCAAGTAGGGGGCTGGTAAAAGGGAAAAACGTAACCGTAAGGGGTACCAGGGATGGTGGGGAGGGGGGACACAGCATGCAGGTGATAAGGGTTCGTATATAAAACGCGAATTCAAAAAAGAAAAAAAAATCCCAGTGTCCATAAGAGAGGTGTGACCGACAAATCACGGGGCAAAAGAAACAGGAGATGGACCCTTTCCTTTACCCAACCGGTAAATCGACGGAAAAACGGGGGGTCAACATCTTAACTGGGCAGGTTGCTTCTAAAAAGGAAGCGGAGAAGGAGAAAAAGGGGTAAAACAACCAGGGGCCACTGGGGGGGGGGGGACTTTTGCATTTGGGCCTTTGTAGTCGGGCGGAGAGAACACCAAAAACCAGAAAACCAGGGAAACCCGAAAAAGACCACCTTCTGAAAACCGCCATGGGGTTGGCGAAAAAAAAAATATTGACGGTCCGGGGGAAAAGCAAAAGGCTCCCGGTAATTGGGGCTTCAGGGGGGGGGTTTTTAATTTATGTATTACTGATAGTCCAGAAGCGCTGGACTTTTCAGGCCTACGTACGAGGTACCCTATAAAAAGCGATCGGAAACCGTCGAGGGTAAGGAGTCCTCTCAGGCGTTAGAAATCCCTTGGATAATGCGAGATGCGGGATCGCAGTGGATGAGCCCGCGGAAGGGGGGCCTAGGAAACTGCAAAAGGGGGAAGGCCTCCAATGGGTTGATCTGTATTCGGTTCCAAAAATGGGTCAAAACGCGACTTTGACAACTTGGGGGAGCGTTTGGCTACTGTTGGAGCACAAGTGGGGGGTCAAAGCCGGGGTAGGTAACCCGAGAAGGGAAAAAACTTAGCCTGCGATCAAGGCTCAATCGCGACCGGAAGGGGTCAGGGAGTGTCTATGTTGAGGGGAATCAACCTAAACTCCCGCGTGGCCACCAGCGAAAGGACAGCACGTGTTCCCTGGCAGTGATCAGCCGTCTGTCTTCATGCGGGGATCCAAGAAATACGCCCGCCAACCAGGGCGAGAGTTCTGGGCACCAGAGGAAAAAAAAAGGGGGAAGAACCCGTCGAAAACTATAAAATTACCAGGAAGAAGGGGAGGTAATTCTCACACAAAGGGAAGAAGTGGCAAATCACAGAAGTCTCGACCGGGACGGCTTGTCGCCTGGGAAGGGTAGTTGCCCGAAAAATGTCAAACGAAGGTGAAACCGCTTTTGTACAGGGGCCTGGAAGATTAACCAATGGACGGAATTCCTGAGAAAAAATTAAAAAACGAAGGTGGTGGGGCAATCAATGAGGGGGGGGCCGTGCTGGAAAGGGGGGTTCCAAAAAATCTCGCCCCTTTTTTAATCACTACAAATGCAAGGGAGTAAGGAAAGCACCTCCAACTGTATAACCCGCTTTCACGGACAATGGTGGGGGAAGCCAAAGAAACCGCTGGGGCTACCCCTTTCGTTGAACGACAAGGTGATCCTCCCATCTCCATAGGACCGATAGGAAATGGGACGCACCGACCCCGAGGCCGCAAGGGAGGTGGGGGAGGGGGGCGCAAGGAAAGGATCTGCTCAAAAATATGGGAAGTGGGAGGCTCACTAGACACACAACTTCTTTAAAAAGAGAGACTGAATCTCCGGAAAGAAAAAATTTCAACAGATGAATAAGAAAACAACCAAGGCCGACCAAAAAAAAACAAACCCCTGCAAGAAGAAACAAAAATCTCATTCACGGCGAGCACGGTGGAAGGGAATTGACTTCGACAACAGCGGCGATGACTAATCCCTGAAGGAACCATTGCAGTAAGCAAAGGGAAACTTCTCACGGCGGTGAGGGAGCCACAGGCGAAACCGATTTTCATAAAAAAAGGGGCAAATGGGGGTGTGATTTGATGATGGGGACCGTGGGAAACATGTATTGTTTCAAAAAAAAAACACCAAAGAAGCGCGGACGAGGACTACTTAACTCACAAACAACTATTGCTGGGGGTACCAAACACTCGGGGTAACGCCAAATTCATTACAAAACGGGTATTCTTTAACACGGGTAAGGGCGGAAAACGGTTTCATTCTGTCGGTGCGTACATCGAGCGCGGGGGGGCGGCACCCGCAAAATGAACAACAAAATCAAGATAACCTCAACTGAGCGTGGGGATTTTTTTGAAAACGCATTCTTACGATATGTGGGTGGCCTAAGGTCACTAATCTGATACTGGGTAGTCATATTTTGCATTGGGAACGAAGGGTCCTTATAGAGTTGTAGTACATGAACAACCGGTAGGGGGAAAAACCGTGATTGGGACAGGTTCAAACAAGTCGCCAAGCCAGCGAAGCTTAATAGCGCAGGAGTAAAATTCATCGTTCGCCCCGCTTTTGAAGGTTGGAAATGAACTAAACAAGCGGGGGGGGGTGACGATCGTTCAAAAACGGACAAAACAAAGGGGAAATGTGGGATCTATTCTCAGAAGACCAAAGAAAATACCGGTTTGCTTGGTGCCCAGAATCCCGGAGGAAGAACGGCTGTTAAACAAAAACGAAAACAAATTTTTCTTGGGGTACAAGTGGAGCTCAAAAAAAAAAAACTACATGTCAACAAAGGTTCTAGTCTGAAAGGCCGACGGCTGAGGGAGGAAACAAAAACGTTGAAACTTCAAGCAAATCAGCACAAAAGGAATCCACCTGGGAGAATCTAATATCCTAAAGCTTCGCCCATCTTCCAGGGGGATTCAGAGGCGGGGCAACTGAAGAGCAACTGACGGTCGTGGGGTGCTTATTTTCTAGGGGGTATAATCGACGGAGGGGGAACTAACGAATGGGCTGTAAGTCATTAGAAACCCCCTTAAAAAAACGTCATGCCGAGAAAATTTTCGGCCTGCTGCGGCCCAAATAACAGGGGACGATTTGCTACCCATGGAAAGAAGGGGAGGGGGGCGCCTTATATGGAGTGAAGCGGGGTGGGCCCCAGCTATCCTAACAAAGAAAAGGACCGCATGGGAAAGGAAAGGGCAGGAAAGGTCTGTGGGACAAAGGCTCAAAGGCGGGGGGGGGGGGATCCGTGAAAGAAAGGAAAACGCAGGCTATGGGGCAAAACAGGTGAAGGAATTACCTATTGGGAATGGGGAAATGAGACCCAAGGGAATTTCTTTTGAACAACGCACGGGAAGGGTCCAGGGGGGGGGTATACAGCTGTGGGGGGAACAAGGGTTATCGGATCGTTAAAAAGTAGATTGGTCCACTGGCGACAAAAAGCCCCCCCGGGGAAACCACACTTTAAGTTGTTACACGTACCGGGGTCACTTGGGAAACGGATGGTGCAAATCCCTTGGGACCTTTGGGTAAGGGCCTTTGCAACCTTGGAGAGCGGGGCAACAGTAACCGCAGAGGGGGGGAAAAAACACCCAGGCGGGGAGGGTGGCATCCCGTAAGTTCCGGTCACCCGAAGAAACCCATTCTGCAAGGACGTGGGGGGAACAGTGTGGTGTGGGAAAACGTAGATCGGGTCATAGGGGGTTTTGGCCGCACCGCTTTGCAATCAAAAAAAAAAGTAAAGGAACCTCAAAATAGGGGCAGGAGCAAGTTTCGTCATTGATAGCCAAGATCAGAAAGGATGGAACGTCCGGGACGGGGACCCCGCAAAAGGGAGGGAAAAAATAAGGGGTTTTCCCAAGAAGGCCATTCCACGGAAGTAATAAAGGTTATTTGTATTTGTAGTGTCGTTTTTGGGTTCAACAGACAACTGACCCCCCCAAAAAAAGAGACCCAAAGGGAACGGCTCGTTTTGGGGCGGGGGAGAAGGAAGGAAGGGGAAAGAAAAAAAATCTTGAAGTTATCTGTTGAAAAGTGGCACCACAGAACCTGTGAGGTGAGGAAAAAACCAATGCAGCAAGGTCTAAATAAAAGGAGAGCTGGCGGGCCTCTTGGGGGGAGTGACGGCTGGCAAGGAATCAAGACAGAGGGGCCAATCCTCAAAACGAGGGGGGAGAAAGAAGAGAAAGAGACCCAAGATGAGCCACGGGCCGGGGGCAAAGGAACAAACGAGGCCCAACAAGCAAACATCTGTAAGGGTTAATTAGGAAGACGGTCCCTGCAACTGGGCGGGACGAACAGGCGCCATCAACAGGGGTGAAACCATAAAGAGAAAAAAGAAAACAGGGGGGGAACTTCCTTCACAAAAGTAGAAAAAGGGATGGGCTAGGGGGGTGGTTCAAACCTATATAAAATTCATTTGAGAAAACGACCATAATATCAAAAGTTTTAGGAGGATAGAATGGGGGAGGGGTCAGGGGCTGGGAAAACCAAATTGTCACTTAAATTAACTAATTGGAAGGGACCCCTCAAAGGGGCTCCGCCTTCCGAGGGCTATGACGAATGAGGAAAAATCACGTGAATGAGTTGAGCTCCACAACGGGGGGGGACCAAGCTGTTAGCAAAAAAGCATGCCAAATTTGCAGAAAACTGGAAGGGGGTAATGGGAAGGGAATCATCCAAAAGAGCAGAAGAAAAAATGAAAAAAAAAAACCCAAGCCGGAGTCGGGGTTTTTGAAGCGTACCAGGCTTGCACCCTTGGCGAAAAAAACAGGCCAAGAGGAAACGCCCACAGTCCCCTAGAGGTGCACCAGAAAAACGTCAGTAAAAAGCTTGGGAAAAAGCGGAACTTTAACACGGGTACCCAAAAGGGACCAGAAAAAAACTAAATAAGGGGCTGTGGGTAAAAGGACAACTCTGGCCAAAGGGGTGAGAAACGGCGCAACGGGGGAAAATACCCGCCCAGCCCGAGACTGTGTGAAAAAAGAAATCAGTGAAATGGAACAAGAGGAAATATCGTAAGTCCGCCAGAACGAAAAGAGCCGGTTGAATGGTGCTCCGGATCAAGTCGCCACGAGAACGGAAAAGGACGCATAATTGCCAGGACGGGGGCCGTTGTAGGGGGAGGGAAGAGAAAAAAAACCGAGCGGCTTACTCCTTCGACCCCTTAACTGTACCAAGAGAAAAATTTGGAGAAGCAACATCAGGACGGATATTGACCTCTTCCTCGTGGCTGAAGCAAAGAAAGGTGGGGGTTTAAAAGGGGCGGGATACTGAACGACAGCACATCTTTGAACCGGGAAAAAAGGGATTATACCACCGGAGGAAACTTCTCAACCAAGAATGAAGATGAAAGGGGGAAGTAAGGAAGGACGAGGGTCTAATCAACGGAGAAGGACCGAGCCGGAAAGATGACGCATGGGAAAAGGGACCGTGTATCAGTTTAGCTTGGCGAACCGGGCGAGGCGAAGGGAAAAAGGAAAAAAGAGGAATTTTCCGCCTCCGACCTTTTGTGGGAACCCCTTAGCGCGGGGTGCGCTCAACGCGCAACCGAAGGGGGGTGGAAAACGAACACAGCCGTGGAAGGTTGTCTATCGGGGGAACTGTATTCTACCGATCTGGTCGCAGCGCGAAAAAACATTAAGAGGACGGGGGGGGTGTGAGATACCCCTCTTGAGGGGGTCAAGCAACCGTCAACCGCTCGGGAAAAAAAAACCAGCTCCAATTGCGGAAAGGAAAGGAAAACGGTTTCAGAGACGTGTCGGTGCCTCGACAATAAAGGGGAAAACTCACTAGAGGAGGGGGCCAGCAACGCGGAAAAGGACACCTCGATCGGGGGGGGAAGGACGAAAGGAAGAAAAGGGGTGGAGACCGTCCACACTAGATCCTGCCATGTGGGCAAAAAGCCCAGAGAGGGAGGAGCAACGGCCTTTCGGAGGTCAAGGGGGTACTTCACCAGTCCAGCTGAGCCAAATAAAGAAAACCCCTACATTTTTCAAAAAAAAACCAAGAAGTGTCCAATAGCCTTAAAAAAAAACCCGGTTGTAGGTTCCCTGAGAAAGACAAAAAAAAACGAGGTGGGTGGTGTGGTGAGGGGGAAGGGTGGGAAAGGACCAACTAAAAAAGCGCCAGGGGTGCTTTTTGAACAAATGCAAAAAAAAGGGAAGGAATTAAAGCAAAGGAAAAATCACGGGGGAGGTCTGGAAAAGAAGGGGGGACGCTTCTCAAAAAAAAGAAAACTTGATTTACGACTGAAATGGGATCTCAGGCCTAGGTAATCGGGAAGGGGGGGGGGGAACCAAGCACAGCCACCCGTCGGACCCGAAGATAAGTATGCTGAAGGCGAAAAGAAGCAGAGGGGGGCCAAACGGGGGAAAATTTTGGGAA
>Ga0179593_1393780_pt1 | contig 14160 bp, 22 predicted proteins | sample CZODoug2_1_08_16_FD_185931 | JGI IMG/M metagenome (GOLD analysis project Ga0179593, IMG submission 185931) | Vadose zone soil fungal communities from Angelo Coast Range Reserve, California, USA - CZODoug2_1_08_16fungal (PacBio error correction) | ecosystem: Environmental > Terrestrial > Soil >...
TTACGTAGGGGAAACAGGGGGGACGAAAAGAGACCGGGTTAATAGGAAAAAAAAGGTATGTGACGGGGGGAATAAAAGCGACGAGGGTGGGAATTGGGCGTAAACACAGGAAGCACGCAAAAAGCATACTAAACACCCATCCTATGGGTTCAAACAATCGGGCAAACTGCATGACAAATCAAAAAATCCAATTACTCTTACCGAAGGGGTTTCTCACGTGGGCGTGAAACGCGCACCAGGAGTTGGTGGCTAGTCATAACTTGGAGGTCCATACAACATAACCGAGGAAGAAATGCTCACCCCTGCAAAGGGAAGTACAAAAACTGATTGATTAACATGAGGTTGTGGAAGTTAAATGCAATTAACCCCTTAAAGTATCGTGATAAAACTCTCACAGGATGGAATATTGAAAGGAAGGGAACAGTCCATGAAGTTCGTAGCAAATGGTTGCACGGAGTGGGGGAAAGAGCAACCTTTTAAGAAAGAGTGGCCAGAAATCACGAAAGGGTTAGACAAAAAAAGGTGGGGTGGGAAAAGAGAAAAACTCGGAAAAAGGGGGAGGTCCGGCTGAGGGTTGGGGGAAAAGCAACAGCGGAAGGCTATAGTACCGAAGACGACAGGGTTTAACACTAAAACTGACAGAGGGACTCCGAAAGAAATCGAACAGAAGGATTGGGGAACCATATTTGTCACGGGTTGACAATACAGGCTTCAAACCAAAAATACCGGACATTTTAAGATAGATAAATAACGGTCTGGGAGAATAAGACAAATCGTTTAGGGGAAAGAGGCAATCGTCGGGGGAAAAGGGGGAATTTCGAATTAATGCTGATCGTTATTGCGTGCAGGGGGGGGAAAGGGAGACAGAAAAAATGTGGGGGGACAACCCCAACATGTGATTCAACCTAAAGGACCCATCCGTCCCTGAGGGAAAGCTTTATTGGGACTGCAAGTGGGATAAGGAGCGTAGCGGAGGGAGTCTCCGGTTCGATAAATCAAAATTGTTAAGCTATGCTAAAAAAGATTGAGACGGGAGCAAAAAGATTGGTTCCTAGCAGGTCCCGCAAAAAAAACAGAATTGGCGAGGAAAGAGCCTGCCGCAACGGGGCCATCCTGACTAAACTCTTCTTGATAAAGGGTCGCCTGGAAAAGGATGGGGTGTGGTCAAAAAAGTAGGTATTAATCCTATGAGTTTATAATAAAAAGCAACGAAGCGAAAACAAAAACCTCCTACTGTTCTTTTTTTTCGTGTTGGACATTCAATAATTCCTTCAAGAAAGGTGAGAACAAAAAAAAAAGTTGCATCCCAAGGAGGAAGATTAAGGTAACCAAAGAGTGGAAAAGGCGCGACGAGTGAAAGGGGGACTGCTGCCCAAAAATAATCTGAAGAGGGCGTGAGACGAAACCTCAGAGGAACCTTGATATGAAGCGGGCACACTGGTTCACCTTTGATGACAACGGAAGGTGGACATGAAAAAAGTTGAAAAAAAAGAGCCAGGAGCATGGTCGGAAAAAAAAGGGAAGGTACAGCGGTAGAGAAAACCAATAGTGGGTGTAAGAATCCGCTTGAGAGCTTCAAGAACGTGGGGTTCAGGAAGTATCAGGAAGGACCAGACGGAAGTGGGTTTCGGATATCCTGAACGGGGCAGAGCGGGTCTTTGACTAAAGAAATCTATCCCGGTCTGTCCGGATTCGTCAAGGGGGATCCAAAAAAGTTAACGGAAACTAAAGTTCATACGAGTGAAGTTGATTAATATTGGGGAGAAGCTCTTCCCGGACGATTTCATATGGCTGGTACGAGAAGAAAAATTTACGCCAATCCAAGAAAAAAAACACAGGGAAGAAACAATCAATGGAAAAACCAGGATATCTGCAGTTCTTACGGAAAACCCGTCAGGCAGAATTCAAGCACATCAAAAGGGGATGGGGAGGGAATGAGTGTGTTGAGGCATCAATGATGGGAAAGGAAAGGGAAGGGGAACTTGCATGGAAGGCTCTTCAAAAGAAAAAAAAACGGGCGGGCCATCAATGAGAGGCGGTCCTGAACTCTAGTTAAGGTTATTAGAAAAATCGACCGGATGTGGACTAGGAAGGGCAAATATGCATTTGGGAACCCACATAGCGGAAGGGAGGAAAAGGAAATTAATGCCGAGTCCTCCTCCGGGGCGGCGAGTCTTTCATTTGGGGGGGGGTAGGAGTGGTTTACGCAAAAAGAACATCGTGATTGAAAAGAGGGGGGGGACCTCGGGGAAATGCTGCAGATGGGGGGAAAGAAGGGGTCGAAAAACGTGACGAAAGGGAATATGTCACAAGACTGGGTTGTAAAGGTTAAAGTGGGGGGGGAGAGAAGGGGAGGGACCTGACGACACAGATCAGAATGGGAGTACGCGTTCACACCGGTCATGCAGACTAATGGGGGTGGAGTCTCTGCGAAACCTGCGGAAGGGAACGTATCCCAGTAGAGGGGATTACACACTACATGAATTGGAAAAACTAAGGGGGAGTTGAACTATTCCAGCTTACGACTTGTATAGCTCGTACGTTATCTATAATTGCCTGCATTGGGTAAAGGATTCCTTTCAGGAGATAAGAGGGAGAGGGGCTATACGAACCGGGTCCTCGGAGGGAAGAGAGAGGTTCTGCCGAGTACCTATTTTAAAAGGAAATTGCCACAAAAGACTCCTCTTCTGGTAGAAGAGGGACTGCTGCATGAAACCAGAGCAAAGGTACAGGACCTTGGCAAACCCTCGGAAGTGGCGGGGGGAGTTTTGCGCGGGGATCAGATCAGAATAAATAAACAAAAAGTCCCTTGGGGGAAGGGAGAAAACTCTACTGAATAGACTGGCAAAAATCAAAAGACCGAAAGATCAGATCAACACAAAAGGAGGATTGAAATAAAAAGTAGGGGAGTCTTCTGGAAAGTGGTTGGCTCGTGGGGAAAGAGTAGGAGAAGGGGGGGGTGATCCCTCACACTAAGACGGGGAGGGAGGGGGGCTGTTTCGGAATATTAGTCGAAACGCAAAACCACAAAGGCGAGGGTGGACAAAGTTCATTCGAAATGGGTGCGAGGAGGGTCAATTCATCATAAAAATTTCTCCAGAAATTGAAGAAGTTTTGCATCATTTCGAAAGAGAGGAGGGAAAGTGTAACGAAATAGTCTGAAGAAAAAGATGAAAGGGGTCTTATAGCCATCTTCCGAGTCAATGAACTTCATAAAGGAAAAGATCGCGCCTGAGGAAGCAATCCGCGAAGGATAAGGAAAAGCGGTTCATCGGGACTAGGGAAGTACGAGAGGGGGGAGAAACAGAATGCAGTCTGTTTGTGAAATTAATGTAGACCAGGTCAAGCAAGGGGTGCTAAGCAGCCTTCCCGTTCAGACAAAGGGTCAACGCGGGAATCAATGCGGATCGGCGATAAGGAGCGAAAGGATAGAAAGAAAACTATAATCGGGGTGGGGGGAACCCGGATCTTTGGACAGCGTTCTGAGAACACAGGTTAAAGACAATCGAGCATGGGACGCGGCAGATTCTGGAGAGAGGGATCAAAAAACTGAAGGGACCCAGAATAAAACATGCGACTCAGCAACCAAGGATGAAGACTAGCTAATCTTTATTAAATCATACTCTGAAGGCTAATGTGGGAAAAAGGTAGAAGGAAGCCGTGAAAAGAAGGAGAGGGGAGAAACCTAAAGAGAGAAGGCCGCGAAATAATTGGAGGGGGACAGAGGGGTGCCAGTGTGCCCAGCCTCCGAGGATCAAGAAACTTTAAACTTGGGGGAGATCATCACGTCCAAAAAATAAGAGGGTTGGGGTGGTTCCTCATTGAATCGGACAGACGGTGTGTTGAATTAACTTCAAGAAACTTTTGTTGGTTTTGGGAACATCCCATAGCTGGGGGAAAGGATTTTGGGGAAAGGGGGGGGCGGAACCAGGTGTGTGGCAGGGTGCCCTCTGTCAACAGGGGGGCCCATGGAAAAAGAGAGTCTGAAGGCGTCGCCTCGCGAGGAGGGGGAGATGTAACTTTGACTTTAACGAAGGGAGGTGGGAGAAAGTTACTCATCCCAGACGCGGATGGGTAAAAAGCCCCTACCCTCAGAAAAGGGGGAAAAAAGTATCTACGAAAAAAGGGAAAAACGGATGTGGACGGAGATCGGAAATATGGAAAACCAAAGGAAAGCTAGAAGTTGATATTCAAAAAACTACGTGGATAGCGTCCAGTGTAAGGGCAAAGAAAACATGCTTAGGGAGATTTTGGGGGGAAACGCGGGAGAGAATACAGAGGAAACATTAGGGGAGGACAGGGGGTCACATTTAAGAAGTCATATCACGGAGGAATTCACTCGAGGTTGCGGGGGAGACAAGAAGACGGAATTAAGTGGCGGCCAGCGGAAAATATAAAAGGAGGGAAAGGAAACCGTGGAGATTTTAATCATAGAAAACGACTGGTGATGGAAAAGAAAAAAAAAAGACTGTTGTTTTGTTTGGACGATTGGGGGTCTGGAAGGACCAAGAAAAACAGAGTATTTTGGGGCAGGTTAGCTGCCAGGGATCCAGATTTGGGGGTCAACTCGAACCTAACCAGTATAGGGGTCAATTTCTCAATGAAGGGGAATGGCATGGATCGCAAGTCGGAGGGCCGAGGAAGGACTCTGCTGGAGGAAAAATTCCTGTTTGGGGAGGGGGGGGAAAGACAATCGGGAAGCTCCGATCACGTCAAGAAAGGCTGGACCTTTATCTAACGGATAGAAAGCTATCAACAAAAAAAATAACAGCGAAAAAGCCCCCAGCTTAACAGAGGGGACCATGGTCATGATTTGGAGTCAAGGGGTGGTGGCCACATTCTTGAGAGGGAAGCCGAAATCAATATCACACTTCTCATAATTTTTACAACATTGCACAAAAACGATCCGGGCGGATATGTTAAATTCGAAAAAAGAACCCAACATGGTCTTTAGGGGAAAACGACGGGGAAGACACTTAGATAAAACGATGTCCAAAAAAGGGAAGCTGTTGAAAGGAGGGGGAGAAAAGGGGAAAGATTAGCTTCTGGATCCAAGGGGGAACGCTTGGGTGGGAAACACAACTGAAGCAAGGGAAGTCAAATTAAAGGGGGAGGTGGGACTAAAGACTAGGGGATAAAATCTTGATGTGGTGAATGCGCCATAGGCAAGTTGGGGAAAGAAATTTTCAAAGAGAGGGCAACCCTGCCGAAAAAGAAGGGGGGAGAGGGGAAAGTCAACGTGGACCTAGGCGCTACGAAGGATTCCGAAAAAACTTGGTAAAGGACAAGTCTTCATTGCAAGGGAAACAATTCAAAACCCCGTCATCAGTTAGTAAGGTAAAAGGTGGGAATAGGTAAGAAAGCATTAGAAGAGGGGAGCGTTGAGGGCTCAAGGGGGCCCCTATAAAAAAAAAAATAAAATCGGAGAGAAAGGAGCAAGGCGGGATTCGCTGGGGTGGACTAATGAACTGCAGGGGCGCCTTGAAACTACACCCATGAGGCTTGGGGGGGAAAATCGAGGGAAGAAGGTGGGTCTTTGGAAGAAAAATAACTCAAATGCGGCCGCCCTGGGAGGTTTCAACGGGACTCACCAAAAGTCACAAAAAGGACTGGAAAACCGGTCATGTGGGGAGATCATCGACGACGAAAAAGACGGACGGGGTTAGAGAAATCTATTGGGAGAAACTTTTACAAAACGGGTCCATGAGAGGGGCAAGGGTACACAGCTGGAGGGGCAATGAACAAGAAAATAAAGACTAACGGTCAAAAATGAAAGAAAAAGAAAAATCGTCGTGTACAATTAAGACGATGGGTTCATGTAAAAAAGGGCGGTCGGCATGGGGAAAAGTTGAAGGTCTTTCCAGCAGGGGTTAGTAGAAAAAAGGCTGGGTAATAATCGCATAGCGAAAACAAAAACAGAAGTCACATTTAACGGAACTGTCTCGAAAAAGGGGTCGGGGGTAACCCTTGAGGGGGTCGACCGAGCGACCTGGAGAAGAAAAGACCGGGAGATGTTTCATGGGGATCAGTGGGGGAAGGGTAGGGGGTAAAAGACACAAAAAAGCAAGGTGTGCATGGAAAGGAGAGGAAACCAGGCTTTTGTCAGTTGGTCGCGGCATAGTAGGTATGTTCGGAACAGATGACGGCAGGGGAGAGCACCACCTCGGGCAAACAAATATGATCGGAACTTTAAAGGTGGGACTCGTAAAAAAAAAAGTGGAAATCCCGAGTTTATACGGAAACCTCATTGTGGTTTTGTGAAAAATGACGATGGTTGCTCAAATAGTACTCGTGGACAAAGATTCATCTCAGGAGAGAAAACACAACGGGGGGGGAAAAAGAAGGGGGGGAAAAAAGAGTGCCAGAAAGAAAATCGGAGAATCCACAAACACTGAGACGAATCCGGAATCACCTAGTGGATCGAAAAACCACAGGAAAAAATCGGGAAAAGGGAACTTGAGGAAGGTAGTGGAAAAGAGGTGAATCTCCCCGCAGTGATAGGGACACCACATCAACATCGGTCCGACAAACTTTACAAAAAGGAATGGTAAATAAGGATTGGGGGGGACATCAACGGGGCGTGGGAGTAAGGAAGTAACCCGGAACGAAACCGAGAGACCAGTCGGGGTGAACGGGTAGCGCCCAAGGGGTCCAAAAGCCGGTCAACAAACGAAAAGGTTTGAACATAAAACTCACTGTGGGGAATAGTTCTTCGGACTGGGTCCGTAAATGGGTGCATTCGTTGTGGGGGGGAGGTGGCTCGGGGCGATTGGGAACTTACCCGAAGTTGGAAGGAAATGTCTGGCCAGCCATCCCGGTCAGAAAGAGAGAAATCCACAAAAAAAAAAAAGGGCGCATTGGGGGCCCCTCCCGCTTTCTGTGACGGAAAGGAGGGTAAGGTCGTGATGACTTTTTGCAAGCATCGCAAAAAAGAACCAGGCCTTGGATGATGGGGAACGTTGACCAGGGGGAAGGAAATGGGATGTCTAACAGCCGTCGGTGGAAGTCGCATGAGCGAAAACAAAGGAAACAGAGTTCCCAGTGTGATGTTAGACGGTATGAAAGGAAGGGGGTTTGGGGTCAAACTTGAAGGGGCCGCCGTGATGTCGAAATGACCAAACGCACCGCGGGAAGAAAACCAGACCGGGATGTGCAAAAAACCTGGGGAAGGGGGGTGAAGGAAGTCAACAGTTAAAGGAACTCATACCACGAAGTTGTGTGCTCAGGCGTCCATCCGACTCATGTGTTTGGATAGGTGCATCCGTAGGCCTCAAAACGGCAGGAAATGTCCCTAACCGAAATTAAAAGGGGGAAAGAGGGCGAAAGGGGGTATTGGAAGTGGGGGGTTGAAAATAATGTGAGAAAGAAGGGTAGAATCCAGACACAAGGGTTGCGCCTCGTCCACAACGGTGACAGTCCTGGATTCGTCTGACATGTTGCCCTAGAGGGGGAAAAAGCAGGGGAAAAAAACACGGGAATCTTGGCTCATCAATCACGATGTTGAGGGTCAAACACACAAGTAAGGGGGGTGCGGAAACAACAAGCTGGAATCGCCTTCCATGGGAAGGGGGTGGTGGGAAGCAAAAAAGAATGGGCTGCTACCACAATCGAGGGAGTGGTAAAAAACTGGGGAGTGCCCAAGTAATCGACCAGTTTTTTGTGGAAGAGGTGGAGTGAAGGTGGGCCAAGAAAGGAGGGGACACCCTAACAGAAAAGGTAGAGAGAAAAAGAAAGGGGGAAACGTCTTTGTCGAAAAGAAGGCAAGTAGGTTTTTGGGAGGGAACGAGGAAAGAGGATGAAAAGAGGAGGAATTCCAATGATCGTATGCGGAGAGTTTTACTGGAGTAAATGTGGCATACAAAAAAAATGAAAACCAGAGGACCCGGCCGTCCGCTTTTAAGAGAAGTGGTTTCATAGGACAGGGGGGGACTAGAGGTCTCCAGGGGGGGGAGAGCAGGGTTAAAAGGAGAAGAGGGGACGGGGGAGGAGAGCAAAGAGTTGTGTTTCCGATAGGTGCCCTCCAAAGGTATTTCCTCAAGCAGAACAGGCCGTAAGAAGAAAATCACTCTCGAGGGGGAAGGCAAATTCACTTCAATGGGGAGGGAAAACCTCAATGTTGAGTATGTAATCCTGAGGGGTTATAATCAAAAAGTAAGGAAGGGCAAAAACAAAACCCACAACAGCGGGAAGGGGGGGGGGGCTTGGGGGAAGGAGACAACAGGAAGGAAAGGCGAACCAAACAAACGGGTTAAAAAAAAAAACACCAGTCTTGAAGGGGGATCCAGAACAATTTACCGAGGAGGGACCTGCGTATTGCAGTCTTCATCCAAGGGGCAGTACCGGAGGGGGAACATCAATCGCAACCTCTACAGGGTTCAAGCATTTTAATATTAAAAGTGATGCACTTCACTGTATAAAGAAGGGGGGATAAAAAGTTGGGATATCAAGAGTTCCCAAAGGGAGCCAGAAGAAAGTTTATTAGCGGTTACACGCGGGAACAGGTAAGGTGTTGGTCCGAACTCAAGTGATAGTAGGAAGAAGGGGGGAGGGCGATTGGCGGACACCGAAGTTAAGTGTGCCGGATAATCCGGAAGGGAAAGGGAGTGGTCTTTGCCTGAGAGAGGGAAAGTCTGGTGGGGGGAGGAAAGGCATGAGAATGGTCCAACCGGAGTGCTTAAAACTGAAAGGTAAAATCGACAATTCGTTTTATAGGCGAAGCATGTGCCGGACAGACCTATTTGATGGAGGTTGGGCGTAGACGAGGGGGGGGGGGGGGGTACAAATACACCCCAGGGAAAAATATAACAAAAATAAGGGCTTTGAGACACTAGAGGGATAAACAACCGAGGGCATGATGGGGAGGAACAAGTCCACAGAAGATCCAGACAAAACATCAACAAAGTATGGAGGGTGGGAGTGCTGCAGCCGAGTTGCCCCAAGACACGTCGGAGGTCAGGGGAAGGGCGCGAAACGGCATTGGGGAAACACGCGGCAAAAAACGAGCAGCAGGGACTCGGAAAGGGAGGGGGTCTTCCTCGACGAAAGGGGAACGGCAAAGGCACTATGAGTTGTAAAAAAAATGAGACTTAGAGAGTCTGCTTCGCTAGAGGATCCAAGGAAAGATCCTATACTTTGCGGAGATAGTGAAAGGTTGTCGGAGTGGGGTAAAATCCAGAACTCGAATCACAGAAGAGGGCAAGGAGTATTCTACATTGCAGAACGAATGTTCGTCAAGAAGGAGGTGAAGTGAAGGGTGTCGAAGATGTACAACAGACTTGGTGGGAAGGGGGGAGGTCTCGAATGGTCTGTACTGACGCACAGGGCCGAAGGGAGTCCACGGTGAACCAGAAGGGGGGGCGGGAAAGGAAGGGGAGGAGAGGATGCAACAGAATGGGGAAATCGTCGAGAAAGGGAAAGACGATACACCCGGATAGGCAGAAAACGACGTGGGAACCGTGGGGAAAAGCCTGAAAATAATTGGGGAGAATGAGTCCGGAGCGAGATATCTCTGTTCATGGGTTAAGATTCAAAAATGGCATGATAATAGAGGAAGCTTAGAAGAAAGGACGAGGGACTCAGAGTCGACACTTCTAGCCGCTTGGCAACGAAAAGATGAAGGAAATAAGGGCTCGGGTAAAAAGGGAAGTCTTTCGGGAATCATAAAGAGAGCAAAGGAGGCCAAATCCTTGCCATCAACTCGCAGTTGCTGGTGGGAGAAGAGGGTCATCATCGATACAAAGAAGCAAAAGTCAAGAGGAGTGGGGAGCGACACACCTCGGGGGCATTACTCAACAGCAAAACTTCAAGGAAGGAAGACCTATCAAGAGCAAAACAAAACTGTAAGTAGGAAGTAGTCGGCTGAGGGGAGTGGTGCGCAAGGAAAGAGTAATGCGATTATGTTGGACGCCAAAACCTCAAAGGACGAAGGGGAAAGGGCGGGGGGGAGGGGAAATTATCGAAAATACCAGCCACGGCGAGGTTGGCAGGTCCGTCTGAAAAAGGGTGCGCTAAGAGTCTGCATCAGAAAAAAAAATGGGACAACTAAGAGGACGGGGTGGGAATCATTTTCGCCAATCGCGAGACAATTTTAAGATATTCTGATAATGCTTCCGGTTAAGGGGAGCCGATGAACGGGGTGATCCTGCACTGAGACATCAAAGGACATGCGCTTAATCGTCTCCGGACTATAGAGGGTACCCCGAGGAGGGGAGGGGTCACTGAAAAAGGCACACTAGGGTTTATGAATAGGACTGCTTGTGGAGGCCTAACTGCATACTACGATGTTAAGCAAAGTTCTGAGAAGCAGGCAACGTCGTCCTTCCCGCCATTAGGTGAAACGCGGGAGGAACGTCTGCTTCAGGCCAGAAAGGAAAGGAAACGGTGCACAAATTAAAAAACACAAGTGGGGCTTTGGACTATCGGAAAAAAGATCTTGAACCTCGGGCGATACCACAGGTCGGGTCTTCAAACCAAGGGAGGAAAAGGCCAAAGGAGGGTAGCGGTCTCTGAGGACGAAACTAAGACAAATTCCAAGACGCAACGGTGGGATGCGGCTCATCTCTCTTGGGCATCTAAAGCAGCCGCTCATCAAGATGTTGCCAGCTATCTGACCTCTAAGTAACACCAAGTAAGGGAGGAGGTTAATACCGAAAAGGAAAAAATGCCTCTATAAATTTCGGGGGGACGAAAGGGTTGCAAGACTGTTGCACTCGCAAGACTGCAAGACATAAGAGGGTGGGGGCAGCATTAGTCAGATCAATCCCATCCCATCTATTTGGTGATGGTTTGGTCACTCATGATCTTGCGGGAAACTGATTGAAGGGTAAGCATGAAGAACACTGGGGTTGGGGGGGTTATCCCCTGAGAGGGGGGAACAATCTGATTTTTGGAGGGCGTCACATTGGGGCACGTTGAAACCGTCTCAGGCCAGGGGAAGAAGGAACGTAAAAGGGAAGAAAGAAAGAGGGAAAAATACAAGGAAATTGGATAGAATGGACGTTCCGGCCAGCGTTGGAGAACAGACGGCAGAAACTACGGACTAATTTATGATGGGCCCAAACAAAGAAAGCCCAGTTCCGGAGGTATCCGTGAAAACAGAAGAGCAGGGGGCCCGGCAAATATCGAATCAGTAACCACAAGGGGGAAGAGAGACAGTTGCTTAGGAAAAAACTCGGTATCTCGTCACCGCTTGAAGAAGGGAAAGGGTGAAGAAAAGGCGTTCCTTTAGCTGGGAAAAACGCTTTATCAGAAAAACGAGGAAACAAGGAGTGTGAAAACCGTTGCGACTTCATCTGAAAGGTCGTCATTCCGGGAGAGGGGAGCTTGATCAACTCCACTAATGAAAGGGCAGGAAGAATGCATAGAAAAAAATGGAGAAAGTGGACAGGGGACTTTCCGGACGTCAAACAGACTTTGTGTGCGTGAAGAAAAGGTCAAGGGGGGGGGTGTGTTTCTACGAGTGGGGGAAGGTCTGTAAGGACATAAAACTAACAAGAATGGGGGGGGGAGGAAGGGGAGGGAGGAGTGGGCCGGAGGGGTGAATTAAAATCGAAAAAGAAGAAAAATCCTAACCTATTGTAATGGGGATTTCAGACATCTAACAGGAAGGAAAAAATGGATCAGCAATGCCGGATTGGCTCGACTGAGTGTCCTTCTTCTGGGGGGAAGTGGCACAAAGTGAAGGGGGAGGTAAATATAGTCAAACAAAAATCGGGCGTCAGGAAACTCTACAAATAAAAAACAAGGTGATAACCGACATACTCGAGGAACCGTAGTTCGAAGAAGAAAAATCGTGATAAAAAAAGGCCGCTGAGAACAAGAAGGGAGAAGGGGTAAGAAGGAAGGCAATGGGGCTCAACACAAGAAAGAAATTGTGAAAGTCACCAAGGGTGAAGATAAATGACGACTGGAGGGTATGTAGGGAAAGAGGTGAGCTCCAAAGGACAAGAGACGCAAAAAGAGAAAAAGGGGGGCAGACTGTTCGGGGAGTGTTCGGGAAGGAGCCAGAAAACAGTGAAGCAACTACGAAAGGGGTCTGACAGGACTGGAAAACAAAAAAAAACTCTAAAAAAATAGGGGGGAAGGGGAATAAGAAGGGAACAGGAGTGAATGGGGAACTGCGGAAAAGGGAACAGTGACACAAGGGTTAATTGGGGGGGATAATGGAAAGGGGGAGCCAGTCACGGGACAGGGTGACCAAGTGTAAATTATCCTGAAAAAAGAGGGAGCTCGTAGCGCAAACACACGAAGGAGATGGTCACAAGGGAGGAAAGGTAACGAGAAGGGGTAAATTGGCGTAAAATTGGTAACAATAAATGGATACACAGGTGGGGGGGGAGGCAGGGAGGACATAGAGACAAAGTGGGGGGGGAAAGTCGGGAAATTAAAACTAAGGCAGGGTGGTGGGGGTGGGGTGACGGAATTAAGGGAAAAGGGGGGGGGGTCAGATGTGGGGTAAAGGGGGAGGGGGGGGGGGGATAGAGTAATGTGAAACCCACGGCAAAAAAAAGAACAACAGTCGGAAGGGGGCGCGAGTGCCTAGGAAGATGGCGAGAAAAGGGTGTGAAAGTGATTGTTCTGCCAAAGAAATGGCAGGTTTTTTAGGATATTTGACAACTAAAGGAACGTGCCGTGGGGGGGGGGGGTGGGGGGGGGGGTCAAAAAAAAGGGGGACGGTGAGAGAAGATGGGGGAGGAGGAACAGTTCTACGTGTGTGTGGGAATTTAGGGAAGGCGGGGGGGGACTGGAGGGGGGGGGGGGGTAAAGGCACGGGGGGGAGGGTGGGGGGGGGGGGAAGGGGAAAAAGCTGTGCGAAATGCTAAGGCTTCCGGGTTGGAGGGGACTAAGCAAAAGGAACATAGATCAAGTGTGAGATTCCGAAATAGGGGGAGGACGAAAAAAGGAAGTGGTCGGGTGGCGTGGGAACAAGGCGTCCGACGAATCCTCATGTAAAAAGTCATGAAGGAGAAATAACAATCGAGGAACAATTCAGCGAAAGGGTGGAAGAGGTGGAATAAAGGCTCCGAGCCAAAATCCGCGGACAGTTGCGGGGAACGGGGTAGCAAAAGTTAAAGGTGCTGACTGTGAGAAACGGCAGTCGGTGAGAGTTACGCCAAAAAGGCACCAAAGGATACCATGGAAATAATGAAACACTTGGAAAGGGAAAAGCAGAATAGGGGCAAGCTGGTGGCGGCTACTGGAAGGGCTATGGGGGAACGCTAAAAAGTGTGGAGCTCGGGTCCGGGGGGTGAAGCACATTGAAGCTTGTTTCAAAAACAAGTCGATGGGTGGCCCTGGGGGTAAAAAAACGGCAGAATGAAAAGGGAAAAGCCGGGGAAGTGGGGGGAAACACAGGTGCAGGGGAACGGGGGGGGGTGGGGAGAAGCACAATTTATGTAACAGGTCCAATGCAGGGTGGAGCTATAATAAAAAAACGACGGGAGGCACATCTATGAATGAAAGTTGTTAAAGGGGGAAAAAAATAAACGTCAAGAAATGATGAGTGGTACAACGAGTGGCTTAAATACCGGCAAAAATAGCAAACAAAAAATGGAAATGAAGGATAAAAAGCGGTCTTGGGAAAAAGTAGCTCTTGGTAGTGGGGGATTGGGGACGGTTCGGAAGATTGGGGACGTCGGATTGAATTGGCCATAAACTTTCGGGCAACAAAAGGAGGGTGTCAGTTTAGGGTTAAATGAAAATCCTATACTCTATAACACAAAAAGGGACCAATTTACGTAAATTCGCCGAAAAGGGATGGGGTCCCAATGTGGGGAGGTGGGGTCAACCGTCGCGAAAAGGGACGAACTACAACGGACAGTGTTGGTCAAGATCATGGGGTTGAAGTACGGTGGGTGAATTCGACTCCGAAAACAAAGTTGGGGAGAAAAGGGTAGTGCCACCAGGCTGGGGGGAAAAAGGTGTCGCGGCATCGATTTGAGGCAGTTCCCAGAGGGACGACGGGGGATGAGAAAAAAAAAACCTAAGCACACATAAGGGGGGGGAGACGGAACGTTGAAAAAGGGGAACGGATGGGAGCTTACAATGGCCGGTAGGGTAAAAGATACACTATGTGGGGTATTACGCTAGGCCTCAGTTGTTTTGTATTTAAGGAATTAAAAGTGGGGTGAACTCGATCTGTCATCGGGGAAAGATGAAAGA
>Ga0179593_1427179_pt1 | contig 14160 bp, 17 predicted proteins | sample CZODoug2_1_08_16_FD_185931 | JGI IMG/M metagenome (GOLD analysis project Ga0179593, IMG submission 185931) | Vadose zone soil fungal communities from Angelo Coast Range Reserve, California, USA - CZODoug2_1_08_16fungal (PacBio error correction) | ecosystem: Environmental > Terrestrial > Soil >...
AAAAAAGAGGGGGAGAGAGGGAGGGAAAAGAGGTTAACGAGGAAGAAGGCGAAAAGGGAAGGTGGCTCGGAACCGGATACAGGGGAGGGGGCAGGAAAGGCGCAATGACGTGCGAAAAGTAGAGAACACAGGAAGAGGAAGAAGTGCGGAAAGCAAACAATCGTAGCGGGACGAGGGGGGGGGGGTTCAAAATCAAACTTTCGCACCGGTTGGAGTTAAGAGTAGACTGGACGAGGGAAGAGAGGGACGAATGAACTGGCAATTCTTTTTCGGAAAGCGAACCAGCATTCGCTCTCAGACGAGGTGTAAGTATGGGGGGGGACGCCCAGGAACCAGAAGTAAAGAAGAGAAAACCTTGGGGGGACGTACACTATCATTAACCGAAAGTGTCGAAGACCAGCGGGGAAGAATCGAAGACTAAAGAAAACACAGACAAAGTGCATTACACGTTCGAGAGGAACGAAAACTCAAGCAACCGAATGGGGGTTTGACCAAACATTTGACAATGCGAGTCAAATCTATGTGGGTAGAGATCAACAGGAATGGGAAAAAGAGCGCATGAACATTCTACTACAGGCAGAGGGGGAAAAAGCTTTTGGTAACGAAAAAACGGAGTGGAGTTGGTCTGGAAGGGAGGTCCATAGTACGCGGGGAGGGTCTTCTACAGAAGTGCAAAAGGGCTTGGCGAGAAAAAGGTTGCGCGTGGCTCGGGACCCCCAACGGGGTAGGGTCGCGTTCAACACTCCACGATACGGGGGGGCGTAGAAAGAAATGGGAATTACAGCGTGCGAATGCGGTCTAGGGACCTAATATCGAGAACGGTGTCAGCAGGCGGAACGAAATCACGTCTCAGGGGCTCCTTCTAACCAAGGAATGGAACGGTATGAAGGGAACAACCCTGACAATAAGAAAAAAAGTAACGAAAGCGGTCTTCAATCTTTCTGGGGGTACAATAGAAACGGAAAAATCTGGCAGTAATCGTATAGCGAGAAAAGGAAGGACCGTGAGGGTAAGAACCTTGAAAGGAGGAAGAAAAGTTTCTTTGGTGCAGAACGAATCGCAAGCACTGGGTAACTCAGGCACATCCAAAGAGGTGCACAGTATTCCCATCTTGAGAGGGTAATCAAAGCGGGGATAGACACAGAACCGGGTCGCGGAAAGAACGATGTCTCGTCTGTTATGTCGCTTAACAAAAGAAACAAAAAAAAAGACCGCTTCCAAGGAATGGAACACATAGGAAAAAAGAGGCGAAAAGCAAAAGTCCATCAGTGAGAAGGATTGATTTCAGTGAAGGGAACCGAAGAAAACCCGGTATCAGGCTCGATCAGGTCAGTGAGACGGAAGGCGTAGGCTGAAGGGCTCGACATGCTAGGGGGACGTACATCAAAAGGGCAAATTTTAACAATCGCATCAAATCGAAAATGAGGGGGCGGCTCGAACACCTGGGACAAAAAAGGAAGCATGGGGATATCCTTGAGGAGAAAATAAAAGCCGGCGGGGGGGACGTGCGGCCGGTAAGGGTGGAGAAAAAGATGTGGGTGCAAAAAAAGCGCCACACTAAACCGAGCACGGGCAACTGGGAGCGGGATTGCATAAGGGACATAAAGCGAAAGGTTAGACTTCATAATTGAAAATGGGGGGGAGATGGGGGGAAGAGAGGGGGGGGCCCGAGGTAAAAGCAAAGTGGCAAGAACTAGCGGTCTCTCTGGGAAATCGGAAGTTAACCGCGTCCCAACACCGACGCTCGACGTTAACGGTACACAGGGGAAATTTCCAAAAAGAAGAGAAAAAACCGATAGAGGGAATCCTTCTAGAAAGTTGGGACTCGGGTTGAAATTGGGGGTTGGTGGCGGCAGGGGTCGAATGAAAAATCAAGAAATTCAGGACAGGATGGCCACCGAAGTGGAAACAAATAGGGAGGGTAACCTTCTAAACCAAGTGGGGAAGGGAAAAGAAAACGAGTGAGGCGCGATTAGTAGGTACTAAAAATATAACGACACCGCAAGTGAACCGAGACGCGGCTGGGGGAAGGTCAAAAAGCATGGCGCGCATAAAGAACTTCCAGAAACGTGGATGCCCGTAAAACTGGGGTATGAAAAAATCGACAATTGGGGGGGGGGGGGGGGGGGGAGGGAAGCTTGAGGCGCAAGCAGAACGATGCGACTAGCCATTTCTCAGGGGGAATTTCCCAGAAAAAGCGAGAAGGAGCCACGAGCGAGAAGTCTTAACCATCTCTTGCGTTGGAGGGCTGATTGAGAAGACAGGGGTAGGGTGAGAGGTGAGTGGAGGGAATGACCTGAAGAGAAGCGCAAGTCTCATTTTGGGACGAGGGAATTGCAAAGGGGGGGAGCAGCGCCACAGTAGAGATGAGGGGGAAATTGAGGGACTACCGGGACATTCAGGAAAAAACTTAAGTCGCTTGAACCCCCACTGTCGATCGGAAAACAAAACAAGGGATGCCATATCGACATGAGGGTCGGAACAAGAAACTCACGTGAAACTAATTCGAAAGCCGAAAAACTCATAAAAAAATTTGTCCCTCGGAGGCACTCGGCTAGGGGGAGTGGTCTGGGTGCCGCTCAACGGATAAAAGCTCCGGGGTTGGTGGTCGGCTTGCGTGAAAGATCAAGCTTCGAATTTTGTAGAGGTCACAACGTTCTCAACAGTGGAAAAATGAAGGACAAGTAGTCAAACGAAACGATCTGTGCGTTCTTGAATAAATAAGTAGTTGATAGTCCTAGAGAGGACGGAAGCCAAGCAGGGGGGGACAGGAGCTGCCTCCCATCTACATCAATGGACTTTGGGGGCAGAAACCTCTCAAATACCAATTTTGCAGAGATCTTCTAAGGAGAAAAAAAGCTTCCAAGATTGGAATCTGGCGTATTTGCACGGTTGTATTTGAGGGGAACTGATCGGGGGGAATCGGAGTTCTGTATTAATACGGGTGGGGGCGGGACGACACCAGATTTGGGTGCCGCCGAACTAACTGGGGAGGAGTGAGCACGTATTGAGAAGAAAATGATCAAACAAACGTAAATGGCACCACGAAACCATAAGTCCAAACCTGTTGAAAAAAATCCAGAAGCGGATGCCCTTCACCTGCAAACTCAGGAAGGTCGTCAGGAGACGAGACGCGCATTACAGACGCGAAGTAAGGAGTGTGTCACAGGATCTGGGAAGGACGATATCCAGTTTCGAGAGTTGAGGGTAGAGAAAAGTGACGATTGCTGAATAAACCCGACTATCTTCAGAAAGACAATCAGTCGGGATACCTGCGACGGGAAAGGAGCTTCTTGGACGGCGAGAAGGGGAGAGGGCATAAAAGGAAGGAAAAGGGGGGTTCCTGGGGGGCAGGAAATGTAAAACTTAAAAAAAAGGGGGAGCTTAATGATGGTGCAAACAAGGCACTGCTCTCCAGTCCGAAGGGAAAGACAAAAAGGTGTCATTAAGAAAAAACGGAAATCAACCTTGAGGGGATCACCCGAGCCATAAATGAGAGGAAATCGCAAAAAAGAGAAAAATGAAAATTCTGGGAACTAGACGGGAAACAATGGTTTAGCAAGAAAACACGCGAACTAGGTAGAATGAAATTTTGTATTTCAAGGGATTCCAGAGATCATGGAGGGGGAAGGTGAAAGGTGCGAAAATTAAAAGAAATAAAGGGAACAATACATGCTGTTTCCGACAAATACACAGGAAACGCTTGGATATGATCTAAAAAGGGCGGAAAATCATTTTCTTTCATTGTAATGATAAAAATGTTAAGTTCAGAAGGCTGCGAAGTGGAAAAAAAAACCCGGCCAGGTGAAGTTGACGAAGCACGGAGAAGACGGTGCAAGGTAGAAATTAAAGGTATAGACTCAACCAGAACCCTAATCTACAATTGGAAAAAAAGGGTTTCCGTAGGAGGTAATGACCGATGGGCGGAATGCATAGTCAGAATGACGGGAATCATCATTGTTAAAAAGGAAGTATCTGTGGGAGATTTTCACCCAAAACGCCGGATAAGAAAGGCAGCTGCACAAAGCGGGAGGGAAGAGAAGGCTTCTGGGGGGAGAACACATAAAACTCTGCTTACAATGGGCAACTCTTGCCGAAAGGCGAACCAAACAGGTGCACAATGGAAGAGGGGCCCAGAACGTCGAGAGAAGAGGAACGAGGGCAGCGACTGAACTTACACAAAAAAGCAGGATAGAACATACGAGCAACAGACGTAGGTAACTTGGCTCCGCAATGGGAAAATCGAAACTGGGGGAGCCACTGCATTCCAATGGGGTCGAGTGAAAAAAGCCCGACAATGACCAGGTGCCCTGAGACTGCTGGAATCGGTATCAAATGCTAAGAGGGGATCTAGCACAAAAAGACCAGAAGGAGGTGAAGCCACATGGGTTGAGAGACAGGCCACACAATAATTATATAACAAAACTAGGAACGTAGAAAAGATAGTAAGTGTGCCAAGGTCTCGCACAAGGTCGGCCATCAGGGTTACCATTTCGGAGGGGCTCGAATCTTACCCCAGGTTCCGCTCAAATTGGGGGGGGAATACCTCAGGATCCTGGACTAAACGGGGCAAGGTAAGGGAACTCGACCAGTCGTGCTGCATTAAGGATGGCATGGAATAGAACTTCGCACGAGAGGAGATTTTTCGGAAAGGTTAAAGTACGAAGTTCAATTGGGTTTGGGAGAGAAAGAGGAGAGTACGTCAGGCTTTAGAGGGCCGAGGAGAGAGTTGCACACAGCAACAAATAAACGGTACGATTAGAAATCTCGCCGCAATGAGGTTGTTGTAAAAGAAATTGTTTGTAGTATTTAGAGGAAAGGATAAAGACAGGAAGGTTGTGGAGAGTGGGGGCGAACCCCCAGCCTGCCGATGTGCAGGAATGTGTTGCAGAATCGGCCGGTAGAGACACGGCTGAGGGTTTGGTTCGGCGGTACCTCGAAATAGGAAAAGCGGAAATGCTCTCCCTGACTGGAATCATCGTCTGGAACTCGGGGGGGATTAGAAGCGGCAAAGGGGGAAAAAAGTCCCGGGGTCTTCTAACGGCCAATCGAGCTCAGGCGGGGGTCATGATTGCGAGAAAAATAACGGTCTAATAACTACCATTTCAAGGTACATGCCCGAAGCTATCTACCGATTAGGTACCCCAAATTCAACAAGATCAGTTAAGCTGTAAGAAGGAAAAAACCAAGCAAACTCGATAAATCCCTTAGGGGGAACCTAAAAGGAAGAAAAAATGGGCAAAGTACTTTTGGAAGAAATCTTCCACACGTTTGCAAGGGATGGAAGCTGGCAAACTGAAAAAGTGAAGGGTTTCATTTATCATAAAAGCACGAAAAGTAACGGATCCCGGGGGGGGGAATGAAATCGGCTCTGCATGGAATTAGGGAGAATCTCGAGTTTCGTGGGTTTTGTGGGGGACCACCATCAGTAAAGGACGTTACCAACTTAGGAGGGGGGGTAGCGTAGGCAGAAAGTGGAAGAGGCATTTACGGGAATTATAGGAATAGAAACCAGTCAGGGGTCTGGGACTCTGCACCAGGACTGGCGGGTTCTCTGGGAACGGGGGCGGGCGCCGCGGGAGCAAAGATGGGGTTTCTCGCTAGCTACTAAGACGGAGGCGCTGTGGAAGCGCGTTTTTTCAAAAAGACGGGAAAATAAAAGAAAATTCAAGGGGGAGAATGGTCCAGGTGCGGGGGAGGAAAAAAAGAAGGTTGTCATCCGCAGGAACAATAAAGACAAAAGGAGGGGGTCCCGTCAGCAGTATCTCCAAGGGGAAGGAATTCCCGGAAATAGAGAGATAGGGGGACGGGACAGCTCGTCACGGCTGCGCAACCCATCATCGAGGGGGACTGGAGACGAATATAAGTTAAACGCATGGTGGAACAAAGGTACTTTCTATTGGGGATAAAGTCCAAGCAGGCGAACGAACCAGAAAGTTGAGAAAGGGGGTGAAGAGTCACATTCGTGACCGAAAAGTCAGACTTGGTGGGTGGGATGGGTGAGGTAGGGGGGTCCGGTACCCAGGAAAACCAACACCTCTGAAGAAAAACAGCGCAATAATGGAACCAAATTAGGAGACTGGGTACACCACTATTGAGACGTTTCATGAACATACGTGTTGTAACAGGTCAGGGAAGCCGGAAAAGGCCGACAGTGAAAGAGAGGAGGGGGACGGTGTCGAAGCGTAGACGTTTAACAAATAGCTTGTCAAATTGGTATGGAGGCTCGGCAATCATTTCGGGAGGGCGAAAAAAAAAATGGGAATAATGGTCGAGACGTTTAAGTCGGACGAGGATAGGGCTTCCAAGAGATGAGCTTTTCACCGATCTGGAGAGACAAAGTGGCGCAGAATCAATTGAAGGGGCAACTTTGTCAGCGACACAATGGGGGGGCCGAGTGGGTCCACGCCTACAAGGGAGACGAGGTGTCCAAACCAAAAACGCGGCTGAAGAGGGGGAGTTCGTAGACGGAATACGTCACGGATCATGATATTCTGGGGGCCAGGGGAAGGATGAATCTCGGCGGCGGTCGGTGAACGGTGTAAAGGATTCACCGACGAATTGATCGAACATGATACCGTGAGTCGGGGAGAAAAAGAACATCTCTCGCGGATAGAAATAACCTTTCTGATTGCGCAGGAAAAAAAGTCAATCCGGGTAAACAAAGAACTTTTTCACTATGCCTCCTTCTAAAGAAATTCAAAACGTACTTCTTTGGCCAAAATGAGCAGGAAACGGCCATTGAGCTTTTGGGGGGGGGGTCGATCGAACGAATAACAAGAGAATTTATGGGTCACGCAGCACCGACTGAGAAGACAGCGTGGTTCCTCAAAAAAAAGAAAGTCGGGGGCATGCTTGTAAGGGGGGGGTTAACTGGGATAATTACTTGCGAATGGGGAGCTGGGCTGCCGTCGTCCTGTCTGGTCTAGTTATCACGGGCGGGGAGTTCTGAAGGAAATCAGGAAATTTTGCGCCTGTGAGGAGGGCCCACTAATGGCTGTACACTAGTGAGCACAGTCCTGTAAGGGAAAAAAAGCGGAAGGGAAGAGGCATAAAAATGTGCGGCGTGGGGGGGGGGAGATTGGAATTTAGCACAGTAGGAAAAATACAAGAGTTGGGTCGGTTCCGATAAGAAAAAGTGGGGGAAAGAAGGGGGGGACGTAAAAACCTGAAACCTCCAATGGGTGTGGAAGAATAGAAGGACAATGGAGTAGACATGGATGACACGAAAAAACACCCAGAAATTTGCGGACAGGGGGGAAGGCCGGAGGAGCTGAGGGCCTGAGAGGTCTGGGACGAATTGTTAAATATTGAACGAAAAGCGCGGGAGGTTTCAGATGCATGGAGTTCCCGAAAAAAGATGTGGAAAGGAATCAAAAAAAATTCCTGGGGAAAAGGGCAACTAAGCAAGGGGGGGTCTGGAAAGGGATGAAAACGAAAGTCAGAGCGCGGGGATTTCCATTCCAGTAAAAGGGGGACTCCAAAGGAAGATGACAAGAAAGGGGAGGGGAGCGGAGCCGAAAACACACGCTTTTGTGGGTGAAGCAACTAATTGAAAAGAAAAACGCTACAGAGGGCTTGAGTCTCAAGTAAAGACTTAAACTAAGGTCCGGGGGCTGGGGGGTAACTCAAATAGATCGCGAAGTGTCTTCCGAATGAAAGGGCAAGGTAACAATTGACATGGAAATGAGGAAATAAAAGGGAATGAAAAAAGACACGAAAAATAGAAAACACATTTTGATTATTATGCGTTCTGGGGGGGGTGCGGGATGGCAAGGAAGCAAACGCCTTGGAATAAGGTAAATGAGAAGTGCTGGAAATAGGGGGGCACATAGGGACATTAAAAGTGAGTGTTAAGGGGGGTGGAAGGGCCGTCCGGGCCCTCAAAGAGAAAAGAGAGTCTGTTCGCAAGTACGAACGGTAAAGGTAAGAATAAAAAGAGCGTGGGCTTAACATATACATTGACTCCCCTTTTAACGGCACTGCAAAGGCTTGAAACGAAAGTGTAATATGCGTTTACACGGGATGAGAAAAGGAAAACTTAACTGAAACGGGGGGTTGGGGGTTGGGGGCTACGTACTAATTACGTTATCTAGGAAACGAGATAAAAGACGGCTGGACGATCTAGACAGGAAGAAAGGGGCAAGAACGAACAAGAAGACGAAGGGCTGTGCAATAAATCATACGCGGTACGCGGTGTTGGGGTCAAAAAAAGAGAAAAGCACCGGGAGCGAAGTTGGGGGAATACTTTGGGGGGAGACGGGCGTCAGGAAGGGACAAAACTTCGATCATTTGCGAATCTGCGGATGTCAGCGAGAACGGAAGTGGAAAAGGGGAGGGGGACCCCCCAGTACTCTTTTGAGTGGAAAACGAGCCTTTTGGGCTGGGGGTTAATGAAGGTGCACGGACAAAACGGCGGCTGAAATAGGAAGCTGAATCTGGGAGGGGAGACCCCAGAACCGATTCATGAACAGGGTGAAAGAGAATGAAAGAACCTCCGAAAATCGTAAAAAACAGGTGTCAAAGCAAAAAACCCCTATGCAGCTCAAAGGCGAATCTGAGATACTAGTAAAAAAAAAACTTCTGGGGAAAAGGGAGAGAGAGGGAGGATCTTTCGCTCCATGGGCAAAAAGAAGTTTTCAAAAAAAGGTCACGGAGGCGTTTTTTGTCTAGGAATGTCAGAAATAAGAGGTCTGGGGGGCGTCGACCAGGCAGCTTCTATTGAGACGGCCGGTGTTCGAGGATGTGGCAAGAAACACGAGTGAAGGCCAGGTCAGCATTCACGTTTAAAATGGGGCAGTCGAACACTTGTGAATGAAACAAGCGAAAAAATCTAAAAAAAGATGAGGGGACAAGGGGGTAGACCAAACGGCAAAAGGGCAAGTAAACTTCCAAATGATCGAATAAAAACAAAAAAGGGAACCCTACGGAAGGGAATGTTAAACACAGCGAACGAGGGACGAAAGTACCTTCATCTGGGGGGGTGGGTGAATCAAAAGTTGCCCGAGATCCCAAGGAAGTATCAATGAAGAGAGAGATTTCCGCCATGACTTCAGAAAACTAGATGAGATTTTTCTATTGGGGCCGCAGGAGCGCACAGAAGTGTGTCACCGCAGCATGCACATCAAAAAGGAGTTCACAGTTCCGGGAGATTAACGAAAATCCCCTCGAGGTAATCGCGCAGGAACAGTGGGGTCAAGGGGAAGAAGAGGATACAGGTGCTTGAGGGACTGCAAAGAATCCAACAAATCCAGTAAATTCAAAAGAACCAGGTACAATGGGGGGGAGACAAGAGAGCACAGCAAAGGGAAAACCTCGTAACTCATAAAAAATGGGATCTTTTGTCAGGAAGACAAAACAGGTACCCATGAGCGATCAATAATCCATGGGGGTGCACGTGAGCGGGAGGGACAGGGGGGGCTTGAAACGTGCTCAAAAATAAAGCAGTAAAATAGGGAGGCAAAAAACAGAGTGCTGCGGGGCGTGCCTAACACCTTACCAGCCCCGGACAAGATTTATATCCTCTACGAAATACCAAAAATTAGCGAGCCGGAAGACGGTTGCTAAAAAACATTCAGAAACGGGACCATCACCAACAACGAGATACTTGCAAGAGGAAAGGGCTAAAACGCAATACAGCAAATAAGTTATCGTCTGATGAAAATGTTAAAAAAGCTCTGGAATATTGCACTGGGGCCCGGCCCGTTGAAGGAATCGGCCAGCAAAAACTAAAAAAGGGAAAGGGGAAGTTACACCACGTACAAAAAGAAAACACTCGCGCGGGGTGGAATCAGGGGGGCATTTAAAACAGCATCTTAATCGCTCCAGGACACGGACTAGTTTAAGGGGGGAAGAATTCATGTGTTTTGTTGCGTGTATTGGTCAAGTATAACTGACCATGCGTAGACATTAAAGTCTTAACAGGCCGGAGGTGGTAAAAGAGGAAATTCTGAGGAAAAACAATGGGGGCCGGAAATCAGGGGCAATAAAGATTCTTCTTGACCCCAAAACGACCGCTAATTGGGAAGGGGGACGAAAAGGCAGAATTGAAAGGGGAAGGGGACAGCATCTCTTACGGGGGATAAAAGGGTGGGGGGCCAATCAGGACCAAGCAAAGAGGGAAGATTCCACCCTGAATAAAAAGTTTCCTCCGGATGATAAGAAAGACAGGCATAAAGAAGCAACCATTTAGGGAAAGGAAGAAGTCCAACCTTAAACGCCGGCGTAGAAACTTGTCGAGAAGAAAGCTAGACGTGAAGTTGGATTCATGGGAATAGTGAAAAGATGTAGGGGTAAGACGGTGGGAAGTCAATAAAGCTGTAACATTCCGACGAAGCAAAAGGGTGAAAGCACGGGATTTGCGCGGTGGGCTCCAAAAACCGGCTGGTAGGAAGGTTCTGGTTAACACGACGGAAGAAAAAGAGTGCTGATGGAGATCGTAGGGGGGGAAACGGCGGACAAGAAATCACAAGAACGGATAATAAGGTCTTAGGACGAAAAGGAAGACAAATGAAAACAGTGACTAATCCGAATAGATCTCCAGGAAAATTGGAAAAAACAGATGCAGCGAGTAGACGCTTGAGTATCGGAAAAACACTGAAAGGGCACCCAAATCAAGAATTTGGGGGGAGCGTGCGAAAGAGCCATCACATTTTGTTTAGGGCGTGTCAACGGCACGCACAAATTCAGGGCGAAGATTGACGGCTGTCCCAGGGCGATTCGTCGTTGAAAGGACTAGGGAGGGAGATTCCTACAATCTCTAAACGAATCTAAAACCAGGCGCTAAAAGCGGGTTTGAAGAAGACTCTCTACCTAGAACACTGGGGGTGGCAAAGAAGGGATAAGCAAAGGAGGGAAAAAAGCGGGTCGCCACTCACGGAAAGATAGCTGGGGAACTTTGGGGAATTTGCACTTCGGGCACTTAACTACAAGTTGTACATTGTTTGTGATCAACAGGGGAGGGATCCCAGAAGACTAACTGGAGGATGAGGAAGAGGGGAAGGAGTAGACCAGCAAACGGGAAAAATTCGGGGTGGACAAAAACCACCTACACAAAGCGAGAGGGGGGGTCCAGTTATGAACTAACTGACTCACGAGTCAAGTCTACGAACCGGGACCTACAAGCATCAGGAAATCTAACTAAGGGGTCCAATTCGTTGGTGAACAAGGCGCTCCTTCGTGTGACATGTTGCAAAGATGCAAAATGAAAGGGCTGACGAGCAAGATCCAGAACTATATGGAGAGGAGAAAGCTGACGCAGGCATACCTGCAGCTATCAGATTTCGTGAAAAAGGCGATAGAAAGGAGCGAACCAAGGAAATAACCCCTTGAGGGGGCCTTTTTTCCGGGAAAAACCGACAATCTTCACAGGGTGGACCGTGGGGTTAACGGCCGAGAAAAAAATAGGGAAATAGAAACAGAAGGAATAAGAAGGCCAGCTGGGGAATTCACCAACCATAACATTGCTTCTCACAAGAAAAAGGGGGGCCTGATAAGGGAAGGCAAATGAGATTCACGATCACGGGGCACCCGAGAAGTCTGGAAAAATAAGAATCCCTGGTTGGGGGCACACTCAACAAATCTAACAACACTCTATAAGGTGGGGGAAAAGCCAAAGGGTAGAAACAATAAGGAGGGGCCGTTAAGGGGAGGGGGCCGCGCGTTATATAATGGGGAAAACTTCTCTTTTCCTTTACCCACGACGACGGGGGAAAAAAGAAGATTCTAAGTCGGTCCTTTTCGTCTGGGATGAGTTCGCAGGAAGGATTTATCGGGGAGTCTAGGAGGGAAAGGAGAGTGAAAGTCCTTTTTAAGACGACATCTATAATCGAAAGGGAGAGGGAAGACGGGGATAAAAGTAGGGGTATTAAACAACCCGCCGAATGGGGAAGCATTGGGGGGAAAAACGGGATTTTGACGAAAAAGTTGAATCCTAATTGAAGGGAAAAATGAAAAAGAAGAAGGAGGAAAACAGTCGCTTCAGAGGGGATTATTTCGTCTGCCGAGAAACAGCACGGGGGAAAGATTCGGGGAAAACATCAAAAAATGGAGTGCTGGCGGGGCTCACATATTCAACAACGATTGGAGGTTACAGTGTAAATCGCATCCTGAAAAAAAAACAAAAAAACGACCATCGTAAAACCGAAAGGTCGAGTCCGGCTGATTGGCAGTCCTGACGATCAAGAAGGGCGTGAAAAAACTACCTCAAAGGGCCAGCATGTTAAAGTGCTATCGGAAGAGAGGGGGAATATCGAACTGTAAGAAGAAAGACTGGGGTGAGTGAAGCGCCAGCAGTTTGAGGAAGGGACTGAAGTCTGTGGAGGCGGTACAAAAAAAAATGGGGGAAAGTTTATCTGAGAAAAAAAGAAACGCCGAAATAAAAGTGTAACTCAAGAAAAGTTGGGTCGTAAACAGGGTCAAAGGTATCACTTCAAATGGAATATTATTAAGAAAAAGATTAAGAAAAAGGGGCTCAAAAATGCTGGCGGCATAGGTGAGGGCCAGGGCTTTTGCGTCTAGACAAGGGCCAGTGGAACCACCAATCATTAAAATTGACAGGTTGAGCACCTTCGTCGTGCCTGTCAAAGCATACCCTGTCTGAGGACGCCGGAGAGGAGTAATACCTTCGCCGATAAAAAGACAATCAGTGGATGGAAAGCTGGGAGGTGAGGGTCGTGTAAGGGGTTCGATGACCTGCTTGTCTGAAACTGAAAGACTCAAAGTGCAGGCTGATCTCTCCTCCTAAGGGGAAGTTCGCGAGTGAGAAATAGTTGTTTCAAAGTATTTGGGTGTCAATGAAGGGAAAAAGGAGCGGTGTTGAGTGTGTGTCTATAAAGGAAGCGCCAGGAAAAAGAGTTCGGAGATTGTGAGACTCCAGGAGGGAGGTTATGTGCAAAAAATAGAATATAGCAAGCAAGGGGAACTTAACAGCCTGGAAAAAGCACCCGTCAAAGCTAACAACGAATATGTCCCCGGTCGGGGGGTGAACTGAAAATTGGGCTCGAAAATATCCGCAAAGGGTGTTCAGGCAATAAAAAACCAAACGCTGAGCGGACGAAATAATCCTTGATACAATAAACGCAAAAAGCGTCGCTCTGATGCCAGAGGATCCGAGAGAAAGTACACCTGGGGGGGTCCGTCCGCAACGTACGCATAAAAGGGACAAAGGGACACATAACAAAGAAAACTGCGACTTCAAGGTTTTGCAGATCCTCTTCAAGAGGGTGCGGGAAGAAGGGGTCAGAAATTGGGTTTTTCCATTGAGCCTAAACACAAAACGGAGGAGGAGAGGAAGGATTGGGGTAACTGAGCGGAACGAATGCACGGGGGGGGCCGAAGTGGTCTCAATCTAGAGTGTTGTGGAGGTGTGGGTTTTCCAAAAGGAACCATAATCTAAACAGTCCAAGAAAGGAGTCAGTAAAGTGAGGCGACAAGGAGTACTTAAGTCGGCGGAGAAGAAAGAGGTGGGCTACGCTAATGGAAGAAAAGGAGGTGAGCTTACGGGACGGTAGCATCGCGGAAGAGTGTAAAAAGAATCTATCCCTTTTAGAAGAAAGGGGTTGTTCCCATGGACAAGGCACTACCCCAAACGTAAGGGCGGGGTCTGGCGGGGGGAGCCGACAAGGCTATCGTCACAAGAAAAGAATGACGTCTGGTAAACAGGAAAAACAGGTAGACCGACTTGACTTTAAGGGATCGAGAGAGGGTCGGCGGCAGGAAACAAGCGGCTCGAAAAGGACAGAAGGAAAAGGAAGAAAATAGAATTTCAGACGCCTTTTGGGGGGGAAAAAAGGGGGGAGATCGTTGCAGTCGTTGATGACCGGGGAATAGCAGGCGCAAAGCGACATTTGGGAGGTTGAAGGGGGGATCCTTCTAGGATGACGTCTGCAAGAAAGGTGGGTTTGTGGTCGGGGAAGTTTGGCACGAAAATTGCATCGGGGGAGCGCATGAAATGGAGAGTAAGTGGGCAATCCAGGAGTGTTGATAAAATGTGAGAAACTTGTATTAAGGCCAAGGGTGAAAAAGTGAAAATAATAAGGGATATCCTCTGGCAGTGGGATCCAGGTGGTCGTCCATAGCTTAAAACCAAGTGGGTAGGAGAGGAAACCGCTTTGTAGGGCGGCAAAAAAGAACGTGGAATTGGAAAAAAAACTTGCCGGA
>Ga0179593_1507075_pt1 | contig 14160 bp, 15 predicted proteins | sample CZODoug2_1_08_16_FD_185931 | JGI IMG/M metagenome (GOLD analysis project Ga0179593, IMG submission 185931) | Vadose zone soil fungal communities from Angelo Coast Range Reserve, California, USA - CZODoug2_1_08_16fungal (PacBio error correction) | ecosystem: Environmental > Terrestrial > Soil >...
AGCCTCGATCCCGGGATACGCCAAAAAGCATCAGGACATTTAAATGAGTGTAACATGAGGCCATCATACTAGAGAACGACAGCGCGGGAGGGCCCCGTACCGGCGCCCAAAAAGTCTAAGTTGGGAAAACCACTTAGTGTGAGCGTCGCAGGGGAACCACGCAAACCGGAAAAAAAAGTAAGGGGAACCCATTGCTCCGAGAGCCGAGCAGGGGGTCGGAGAAGGTCAGGAAAGGCAGTGGCCTGGTAAAAAACTTTGTGAACGTACTACGGAAGAGTCGGAGAAGGGGTGAGCTCTGACCCATTACGGGGGAAAATAACAAAACCGGGGGGGAGGGGGGGGACAGGCTAATTTGCTGACACAAAAAGGCCGGCGCGTGACAAAAAAGTCGATTTGGTTACCAGCCTTCCAGAAAGATGGAAACCCGAGAAACGCTGGGGCAGCCAAAAGACGCAATGAGGGGGTACATGGGGCGGGTGCTTCCGTTCCGGACTGGGGGTAACGGGGGGGGGACTCGAACGAAGCCCATCTCACCTTCCAAAAAGGGGGGGTCTAGTTACAAACCCAAGCAGGGGAGGAAGAAAGGGTAAACGAGCCAGAACAACCAAACAATCCAGGAATAAGGTTTGTATGCGGGCAGGAGGTCCAGGTCGCCGCTAAAGGAAGAAAAAATGTTGCATCGACACAACGATTGCCGTTTTGGTAGGGTAAAAAAAGGGAACTGAAAGGACACGGTTGGAGAACACAAGAACAATCCAAAAAAACCAACATTATGGGGTCAGAGTAAAATCGGAGCAACAAGCCAACAGCCGTCCCCACTCACGCCAGACACAGGCAAAAGAGGGAGAATGGGGGTCAACGGAAAAAAACAGTGGGTAAACAGTGGAAATCCGGAAGACCCCCAAGAGAACGGGGAGGGGAGGGAAGTAGATGACATACACCTGGCCCGGCATGGTGGGTGAGTTCAGGGACCGGGTAAAGACTGGGAACGTCGAATAAAAGAGGGAGGGGCACATTAACCGACCGGAGCCGGAAGGAAAGGGGACCAGCTCGGTGAGAAACGACCAAGGGTCACCGCCGAACCCGATACCAAGCGCGATCCTCCCGTGGGGGGTGGGAAGCGATGAGGCAAATACCGAGCATTCAAAGGGGGGCAAGGAAAGTCAACGAGGGTGGTAGGAAGGGCAAGACACTTTGTAAAAAAAAAAAAATTCAACTCCTACCATAGGCGTGCCGGGGGGGGGGGCAACCTCAGCAAGAGCGGTCGGGGGGGAACGTGGCCAGCCAATGTAAGAGGGTGTATCCTTTCCCGGAATAAGGGCTTGGGGGGTAGCAGAAGCCCCGATTCGAGAATCTAAAACCAAGGGGAAGATAACGGGCACATAAAGACAAAAAATCGAACTCGTCTCGGGGGGTGAAGCCACGAAGCCAGTAAACTGGATACCCTCACGGGGCTAGCCACCATAGGAACTCGGAACCTGGGAGGGGGGCTCCATTGGGTGCATCCAGTAGGCAACCAGCTAGATGGGTGAGAATAATGCTTGCGAAACAACGGAAACCATACGGGGGGTTTTCCCTTGAAATAAAAGACAGCTGGGGGCGGTTTTCAAACCCCAGGTTCACGAGGGCGAAAAACGCAGAGGACCCACGAATAAAATGAACGAAAGCACCGGCAGTTTGTACGGCCGGTTTCACGGGGGATGTCACGGCCAAAGGGGGCCAAGGAAAATCAAAAAAAAGACACATTCGGGTACTAAAAAAAAATGGGCTCTGTGGACGCACAAGTAAGCGGGGTTTGGGGGGAGCAGGGGGGAAAGAACTAGTGCTCTCTCCCGGCAAAACCAAGGAAATTGAAGAAAAGAAAAGGGAGCGAGAACGACTTACACATTGTGAAAATCCGGAGAAAAAAAGATTGGACGAGACCACGGCCAGGGTGCAAAAGAAGAAAGGGCTAAAGCCCTGGAAAACGTTTGCAAACAATAAGTCAGCACGACCAACGGGGACGTGACGCGGAGTCTGAGAGGGTGAAAGGAAAAATAAGGGGGAAAATTCGTGGAAAAAATGGGGGGGGGCGGAATGAACCTACCCCCAAGTGGTTTTCACCGAGTCAGGAAACGATAAAAATTCATTGTCCAGCACTCCCGCGGTGAAAACCCTTCAGAGGACGCCCGGTCTGATCAAAAAAGGCTGATAGAGACCACATCTTCCTGACAAAGTAATCGCAGAAAGACTCAGAAGAGGTTTAGAGGGCTGTTCCCAACTGATGCGGGCCGTTGAGAAAGTGAAGCCCGCGTAAGCTCGGAATCCAAAAGCCCCGCACGAACAGTCGTCTGGAAAAAGCCATATCCTGAGGGGCCAACTTTTACCCGAACGGCAGGGAAGAACAAGGAGTGCAGGAAGACCAAGAGAAAGGGTGAAATCGGGCCCCAGGGAGGACATGGTTGGGGGAACGGCCCTACCACGAAGGATACACCCTACAATGACACGACCAGGTTCCTATCGCTTCAATAAGGGGGGGGATGGGGTTTGTTTCGTAAGAGGAAAAGAAAGAGCGGAAGGGCCGTGGAGCTAAAGATCTGCCACCGGTTCGTGGTGGGATCCAAGGGAATCCGTATTCTCACACAGAAGTAAAACAGAAGATAAACAAGGGGGACCCTCCTTACACGCAGTCAAACGGTGGTGGACTGGCCCATGCCTGTCGAAGAGGGAAACAGCCGAAAAAAGAACACCAAGGTACGAGAAAAGGGAACTTGACTTGGAGATGGTGTCCCTTGGGTGACACCAGAAAGCGGCCACTTGGCCCTCGTCATTTGTGGAATGGCCAGTTTTGCCCTCACTCGCAAAAAAAGTGGGGAAGAACAAAAGGGAGGGAGGGACAAGGAAAGGGGACGAGGGGCGAGGCTGGAAAACAACAAACTTCGTGGGTGGGGCGAACCAAGCTCAGTAAGGGGAGAAAACCATTCACGCCGCCAAAACTTATCCTGCTCTGGAGGGCAGCCGGAGTGGAGACGAAAAAAGGGAAAGGAAGGCGAGGTGTCAAGAAAGCCAACTGGGAGAAGGGTCTCAAAAGAACATCCTTCAGAAAAAAAGAAAGGACCCCCCACACCACACAACCTGTTAAAAGGCACAGGGACCCAAGCGGGGAAAGCAGGAGAAAAAGTCTGGGCACAAGGGAGGAACCGGGTCACCAGAGTCAAACTTTCGAATTTAACCCACTCAAACGAAGGAGAGAAACCAAACCCGGACCTCACCGAAGTGTCCCCGGCACACCAGGGGGGCAAGCAGAAACCGGGGGGCCAAAACGGCCAGAAGCGGTAAAAGAAAAAAGTGCGGGGCTGACAGGCGAACTGTCTAAATAAAAAAAAGGTCAAGCGGCTGAAGCTTCATCTACATCGAAAGAGACCGGTCAGGGGTCCTTCGTTGGGAGGGGCGTTTGTCATGTGAAATTCAACGAAATGACGAAGAAACACCTCTTGAAAAAAGAGCCGGGGGGAAGAAAAGCAAAGGGTGCCTGTCTCCTCCAAAAAGGGCCCAGCCCGAAAAAGGATTTCCTCAAGACAGATAAATCAGAGTTCGGCGAGGGCGTAAAAGGAAAGGGTACGACAGTGGGAGCAGTCAGGGCCATTCAAAACCTCACCACTAAAATTTTTGAGCGGAGGGGCAAAGTACAAGATGGGTTACAAAAAACAGGGGGGAAGAAAATGCCGAGCGGAAAGAAACGCCAAGATCAACAAAGGGGAGGGCAAAAGGAATGTCGGAAAACCAAACCTAGTACGGAAACTAACAACTACCACCTCCAAACACAATCAGGAAGAGGACTGAAATCGGGACCCCGTAACCCCGACGAAAAAAAGGTGCAGGACCGATAGAAAACTAAAGACAAAAACACACCCAGGAGATTCAAAAAATATATGAACTAAAAATCACTGTGAAAAGCGACATGTACGCGGTCCGGGGGTCCCTACAATTCAGGCGGGTACCCCGTGTGAGCAGAAGGAAAAGCCGGCATAAAAAAGAGTGAAAAAGGAGGATGAGGTAACGAGAATCTATTCCTTTTCACGCAGGGGAGTGACCTCCACACAGACCCGGCGGCTGGGGCCAGAAGCCCAAACAGGGGGCCGAAGTGGGGGGTAAGCGGGAGGAAGGAACGGACAGAAGTAATGTCCCGCTGTGTTGTCAAAGGAGAACCGACACAAAAAGCAGACGTGCAAAAAACGCTCGGGGTTGAAACACAAAGACTTGACAAGTGTGGGAAAGTAGCGCAAAACAGGGGAAGGACGGGGTAAAAAAGAAAAAACGCCAACAGCAAAAAAGGAGTCAAAACAAAAAAGCCAGGACACAAGAACACGCCAGCCAAAACCAAAAACGGGGGGACCACCCACCACTGGCCGCGGCAAACCAAAGCGGTCGGGGTCACCAAGAACTAGACAGCAATACAGCAGGGAAAGCACCAAAAACAACTCACAGTCAGGTGAACAAGAAAACCCAATCAGAAAAACCACCGGAGGCCACCACCCAAACAAAACTTTCTTGACACCAACTAATGCACGGGAAAAGTACAACAAGTGTGCCAAAAAAAAAGAGAAGCAGAAACAACCCCCGGGAGCGGGGGGCCAGGGCCACAGGGAGAAGGTAGCTTCCCGGGTCTTATTCGACATATTGTAGGACGAAAAAAGAAAAACATGCAACAGGGGACAGGTGGTTCTGCACCTTTAGAAAAGGGGGAACTTGGCGAAGGAGAACGAAAGAGGCCGGACGCAAAAGGAAAAGTCGGGGATGGTTGCAGATAGGTCCGCGGAGGCAGTGAAGCCATCCCTCAGCCCCGAGGAGGCGGAAAAGACGGGACATGCCCCCTAGCACTGGAAGGACATCAAGGGAACACGGCGAAGAGAAAAAATATGAAAAAAAAAAAGAGGAAAAAGGGCGTGGGAAGGGGAAAAAACGGGCTACACACGACGGATCTCTCGCCCAGGAGGAGAGTAGGTGAAATAGAAGAAAGCATCGACGGAAGGCCTCTAGAACCAAAAAAAAAAACAAAACCATCTGGGGGCAGGGGTTGGGACAACCCCTTCTGAGAATATCAAATTCGGGAGGTGGGGGAAAAACGTTCTCGACGCCCTAAAAAGTCAAGGTAGACAGGGACTTAAAGATAAACAAGAAAGAAGTAACGCCAATAAAGCGGTTCAAAAAAGCGAAAGAAGCCTCGACGGAAAGGGCCAAACAGGTAGTGGGACTCAGAAAGGCCAGGGCAAACCTCACCGAAGAACAGACTACTCTTCACACACTCGAACGGCGTGCCAAGTGCCGTCGTCTCCTCCAAAAAAAAAAGGAAGGAATTGTCAAACGTAAGAACGGGAGTCGGGGAAGGCGATCCACAGTGTTCTCATCAGTGTTCAGACAACCTGACACACCCCTTGAACCTTCAACCGTTTCCAGGCAACTCTTCCAAAAAGGAAAGACCTGGGGGGCATTCCACAAACGCTGGGTGCCCGGAAAGAGGAAGGACCAGAAGCAGCTCAGGCACTCTGCACAGGCCCGCTCCCCATCAGAAGACGGAGACACTGTCCACGTCAAAAACTGGGGGAAGACAAGGCTTGCGAGGAGAAAACAGGGGGGAAACAAATCACGCAAAAAGAGAGGAACAAGACAGCTGGGACCCTACAACGAAACATTTCAAACAAAAAACGTGCGAGGGAAATCGGAGGTGTAGCAAGGATCACCATCAGTGAGGGTGCACTTTGCAACCGGGGGAAAAAAAACAGGTAACAGCGTGCTGGGAAAAAAACACAAACGCAAAAAAAAAAAGGGGCAATACCACGCAGAAGCGGTGCTGCATAGAGAGTCAAAGACAACGGGCAGTGCTCAAGAGAGAGACTAGAAGCAAAATTAGGGGGGATTCGGAGAGAAAACCCGGCAAAACGCAAATTAACAGGGAAACAGGCACACCACCCCGAACCTTCAAGTGGGGGGGAAAAGGCCCGAAACGGGAAGAAAGCAAACGTCTGCTCCTTGGCAAGGAATGAAACGTTGGGACGAAAAATGGAAGGTGTCCAAGACAAACTTCTCCATAAGCCAAGACAAGCCCAAAGGAGCGTCCAGATAGCAAGACCAAGGGGGAGCGTCCCACGACGGTGGAGTCCCCGGTTTTGTAAATAAAAACTGTAGGGGGAATGGAGCGGAAAACGGGCACCATGCGCGAATGGGGAGTAGCGCAGGGAAAAAAGTGCCGTGGGGGTGGGTCCTTCACCGCCCTGGATCGGGCAGGGGAAAAGACGGCCCTGCAAAGGGGCTAAGTTCGACCCCCAGCGCTAATACTGGGTAAACTAGGACGGCCCAGAAAAAACAAAAAAAAAAACAAAGACTGAGGCTTAAACAAAGGAAGGCAAGACTCCCTCCCCCAGCCGGATCGAGGGTGGCAGAAACGGGGGGGGCCTTTCTCATATATGGTGCCAATCGGGGCAGTGCCCTGCAAAATCAAGAGGGGCACCTGGGAATAGAGTCGGAATGACGCCGAAAGAGAAAGAAAAAGTGATTCTTGCACCCTTCAAAGCTGCCGGTTAATAAAAAAGGAGGTGAAACGTTACAGACGGGGATCAGGGAAGGCAAGTCAAAAAAAAGACCCAACGACACCATCCATTGGTCAAAACAAAGGGCGAACGCCACAGATCCGCTCATTTGGGGTGGAAAAATTCAACCAGAGTGCAAGGGTGGAGAGGGGCTTCGACAAAAGCAGGAAGCGGGGGGACCCGGAGGGGGAAATGCAAAAAAATTCAGGACTCCCGCGGCCATATGCACGAACAGTCGACAATCTCGAAAGAAAAAACAAAAACTCGCATGCAGGAGGAGGCCTCCAAACACGTGAAAGCAGGGACAGACTGGCTGAGGAGAGGGGGCCACAATAAATGGAAGACTTGAGCTGCCGCCAGATAAAAAAGGGGAAAAGGTTGTAGGCAAACTGGCACTTAACCATTACGGCACCGTCACGCAGACGGACTATTGGATTAATGGGTACATTACAACCACTACAGGAGCTAAAAAGGAAAGAACGAAAGCGGAGAAAAATTCGGAAAATCGGATCTATAGGGGATCAAAAAAAAAAGGCCCGTTTGGAATCAAAAGACAAAGGGAGGGGATACAAAAATAGCCAGGCATGGGATCCTAAAAAATGAAAGAACTCAGAAACCTATACTCTGGAGAAAACCTGACCAACACACTCACCGGGTTTAAGGAGCTTTTAGGGGGTTGGACAAGGTGGGGAGGGGGAGTGCCCTTGCTTCTGGGTTGGGGTCCCTAAATCAGGGGGCCTCCGGCTGTGGGGATGGACGGGGTTTAGGGTTCCATACGAAGAGGGGGGGGGGTTGCCGACCCAGGGGGGGTGGGTGAAATGGCGGGGTTAGGGGTAGTCAGTCTGGGCCTGTTGGGGAAGGAGTGTGGGGGCATGGCCAATGAAAAAAGGAGGGGGGGGGGGGGATGCTGGTAGGGTGGCCAAAATGTGTGTTCTCCTCAGGGAAAGGGAGGAATTTAAAGGGTGGCTTTTCGTGAACACAACGACAAACCCGATCTGGTGCGGTCAGGAAAGGAAAATACACGGGCACAGTTGGCAGTTGTTTAGTTTCTAGTTTGGGGGAAAAGTGACACAGACATTGGTGCCCACCGAGAGGAGTGGGGAGGGGGGGGTGGACTATTGCAAAAGCAAATAAACCGGTTGACACTGGGGGGGGGGGGGGGGGTGGTGGTGGAATAGTTTACAAAGCATGTAGCAAAGGTCTACCCAACTGGGCACGGCCTGGGAACAAAGAGGAGGTACATGTTGGGGGATGAAAGCAAAAGGGTCCCAAGGGACCCAAAGAATCTCCGAAAGCTTGACATCAGAGTTGCACCTAGACTGTAAGAAGCAACTCACTGAAAATGTCCGACCAAAAACACCGAGAATGGGGGGTACGCAGACATCAAAAAAAGGCTGTAAAAAAAAAAGAAAAAAAGATACTAACGGTGACGAAAACAAAAGGGACATAGGGGGGTATCTATCTGAGAGAAATCGACCGGGGGGGGGGGGTTTTTTCGGGGGGGGTGCGAGGGTGGTCAATGGGGAAAAACAAATTGGGTCTTACAAAAAAAACGGCAACTTGGAGTAATGTTTCCGACGCGGGTTTTTGCACAATTACAATTCCTATCTGCTTGGGGAGTTTTTGTTTGCCAGGAGGAGTCGGTTCTGGGAAAGGGAAAAGGAACCTCGGGGTTGAAGAGTGGAGAATAAAAGAGAGGAACATCAATACTGGGTCTTACTTTCCTCTTCACGAAAGAAAAGCAAACTAAAAGGGGGCCGGCCCTGCCGAAATGCCTAAAGAGAAGAAATGGGACGGCCAAGCGCAAAAAAAAGACAGGACAACGAGACAGTTGCAAGGGTCTTCCCCTAAATGAGTCACCGACCACTGGCGGAAAAAACAACCTGAACTCTGCCCGTTGTCCCTCGGGCACTATGTGCTTAAAAAAAAAACGAAAAAAGGGTCGAACAAACAGGAGTCAAAAACTAACCACCAGAAAATGATCAACGCGGGGAATAAAGGACAATACATGAGGCGGAGAGGAACCACAAAACTGGAGGACGAAAAATGAGTTTCTGGGGGGGGGGGGTTGGAAAACCTCCCATATTGTACCCCATTAAACTGTTGTAGGGCAGGGACCTTTGGAATGCCAGGTAGAAAAAAGCGGGTTCAATAAAGGCCCGGCTAACGCGTCCTATCGGGGGGGGGCACAGGCCGTTAAAGGGGAGGACTACCGTGAAACTGTAAAACCCAGGAAAGGTTGAAAAAAAAAATGACAGTCGACTGACCAGCGGAGGTTTTGTCATCGCCTACAGGCTAAACAGGTTCAGGGGAGGCTCCGACCCTGGCGGTGCCTTATTGTCTGGGGGCTGTCTACCTAGGAAACCCATCTAAAGAAGCGGACAGGGGAAATGAGTGGAAGAAAACATTCCTGTTCTAGACCCTTAAGCAAAGAGAATGAATAACAAGCAAACAGAGAAAGGACTTTCATGGGGGGGGGAGTTCTCAGGCCGGGGGAAACAACAGGCGGGACTAAGACGGAAGGGTGGAAGTACCGCACTCGAGCCAAAAGTTTTCTCGTTTCGACTAACCCATCTCTACCCAGACTGGGGCGCAAGCGAGGCCCCAAAGCAAAAGCCAAAAGACCTACAGTCCCGGGGGGGAAAACGATACATCTGGGTCACCAACGTCAAAAAAACAAAGGGAACAAGGGGACCCGAAAGAAAGAATACACAAAAAAAAGAGTGGGGTTCAATGAAGGGTATTAGTAAGAGCAGCCATGGCTACCTGGAACCACATGGAAGGTTGCCATTAAGTGCCAGGTGATAGGATTGGTAAGGACAGGGAGAACCGAACTTCTCACATAAAACTCCTCGACTCTGAACACACCGTAAACGGGAAAACCTCGGGTGGAGACAGGAAAGAATCCCGTAGCCCGAAAGGCCAACCGAGAGCCAAAATGGTTGGACAGAATAAATAAGGAAAATCAAAGGGATCACGAAAGGCAGTTATAGGTGGGTTGGGTACCGACAAAGGGAAAAAAAAGGGGGAAAAAAAAAAAAGGTCGCCGAAAAGGGAAGACGTCAAGCTAGACGACCCTACGCCAATCCTGTCGGCCTCCAGGGAGGGAAGGAGCTTAACCTGTTTTCAAATCGATTGACTGGGGAAGCGCCCTGCCGTACGACGGGGGGAAAAGGCCGATATAAAAAGGGGCAGAAGATAACAACACCAAAGGGAGGGCATCCGCCTCCCACAAAGTCTTCTCGGTCCGGGAAAGACCTTACACAGACGCAGGGGGAGAGCAAAACCAACAAGGCCAAAAAGCGAGGGGCGCAGGGTGCCGCGGCGTGGGCCATGCTTGAGTTTGTGGGCGTCCCGCGGGGGCGGGAAAATACCACCGAAGGCGGTGGGGGTAGGCCAACAAACGGCCAGGTCACAGGGTGACACTCCGAAGCTCACGGTCCCAAGCCCAACTGTCGTGACGGGTAAAGAAAAAGGTGCGGAATGTCGAAAAAGTGGTTCTGTAAGGGTCTACAGGAAAACTTGCGTGCTGGGGGCCACATGTGGTGAAGAACTAAAAGAAGGTGGGCTGGACTGCTTGAAGTCTTGCAATAATACTTCACCAACAACAAACGGAGTATTATGAAGACATATATAGACTATGAAGAGGGCCACTGCGACAACGGGGAAATGGGGGAGCGGGCAAAGGAAGCGTCCTACTAGGCGTTCGCACATGGGCCAGTGATCAAGACCTGAACTACCACTATTTGCATTGACTCTGGGGGAAGGAAAGAAAGGGTCTCAATAGGGGGAAACAAAGAAAAAGGGTGACCTGGGGGAGGGCTGCCCGAAAAAAAAACCACTTTCCTGTTTTGTTGGATCACCTCAATTGAACAAGACCCTGCCGCAAATTCACAAAGGCTGACAGGGTGATCCTAGGGCTAGAGAGATACACAGGAACAAAAGAAAGTCCAGATCTGAAGCCTGTGAACACTCTAACTATGGGAATCATGGACCACTTCCTTCGGAGTGGGGGTGGGAATAGAAAACAAGGTAGAGAAATGAAACTAAGTCAAATCCCCCTCCTAAAGGAAGGAAACTGAAAATAAAAAAGAGGAAACACCAGGGGGAAAAAGAACTACAGGTGGAGAGCCGTCGAAGAGGAGAGACTTTCGGTAGAAAGTGTTTAAAAAAGGGACAAGGACGAACACCCTCCCTGAAAAAAAAAATCTAGAAGGACATGCAGAAGACGGCTGCCAAAAAAAAACGGGAGAACTCGAAGGGGGGGAGTGAAGGAAAAGTGAAACATGAATCTGCCAACGTGAAAGAACCGAGCCAAGGGGGAACACAGTCCGTACTGTCCCTTTCACGGAAAAAGGAGACAACTCCGAGTAAAAAGCAGAAAAGACAAGAAAATGCAAAAAAAAAAACGGGAAGAAAAAATGGTAAGAGCTTCCAGAGAAGGCGAAAAACAAGGGGGTGACCGAAAAGGCAGGCCGGGCTTCATGCCAAAACGATCCACTTTGCGGTAAAAGGAAAACAGACGGGGCCCGGAAAAAGCGGCCAGGGGGGGGAGCTCGGGAAGTCGCAAGCCAAGAAAAGAAAGGGACGAAGGGGACTTAGTCAGGACGCAAAAGTTACGGAGACGGGTTACGCCCACGCAAGTGTCTGCACACCCAGCACTAAAAAAAGTGAATGAAGAAAAAAAGAGACCGCAAAACGCCCACATTATCAAATTGCGCTGGGGGGGGGGATCCATATTATCTTTTCGCCGAACGTCCTTTAGGTGTCCGTTCATGGCCGCCTAAGGGGAAGGTACCCGACTCCTCACTAGGGAAACAAAACCGGAGAAAGGAAACACAAATGGGAAAACGGCTGCCACACCAAAAGGGAGTGCAAGGAACTGGCTGGACCACCCCTTTGCGGGAACGGTGACCCGCGCCACGGACACGAACAACTCACCCTTCGGAGTAACACAGGCGACGGCCAAAGGAAAAAGAAAAAAACCGGCACCCTAGAAGGAAGCAACGTCAAGAGATGACTTTCCACAAAAACACAAACTCAAAAAAGTTTCCACAAGCAACTTCACAGTCGCTTAACATATGGGGGTCTACCACTCAATACCAGTGCAGGGGGGCGAAGCTCAAGAGGTACGGCAAAGGGCCTTGGGGTGGGGGGACAGGGGGTTGGGGGGGGGCTTTCAGAAAAGTCGCAATCAAATGGTTGTCAAAGAGAAATGGGACGGGCAAAGAAAGGTCAGGGGGGAATCAACAGCAAGGGAGTCCGGGGGAATGGGGTAGGTGTCAGGGACAAAACGAACCGGCTTAGGGTCCAGGAGATGGACTCAAGCTGCCAACTGTGGGAGCTACCATCAAAAAGAAATGTGGGGACGCAGTTACGTCCGTAAGAAAAAAACAAAAAAGCCCAAAGACCAAGGTGATAAACGGGGCCATGAAATCGAAAAAGCAAAACGAGGGGTCTTCAGCAAGGGGAAGGTCAGAAAGAACGAAAAGACGGCCACCACAAAACCCCTTACCAACCTTCCACAAAGTAAAGAGGGGACAAGAGCTTAAGCCGCGAACAAGAAAAAGAAAAAAAAGGCACCGAAACACTACTATAAACTGGGGACGGAATGGTAAATCAAAAAAAACAACCACCCCCCAGAAACCCCGGGGAGGGGAAAGATAGTGAAGACGTGAATTTGCGGGCATTCAGATGTTCCGTGGTCGCTTACATTGAGCTTTAGCAAGGGGTCGCAGTACAGGGCCACAGAATGGAAAAGGAGACTGTAACGTTTCAGGGAAACCAAGTCCAGAAGGATTCCCTTGGGGTTCAAAAAAACCAGGGAACCAGTATGAAAAACAAGGGCGTTTTGCACACCATCACAACATCGGCGGGAAGAAAGAAAAAAAAATTAGAGATGTCACAGAGGGGGGGGAATGATGGGGAAACCATTTTGGGCCACTTTTCAGGGAGGGGGGCGTAGAAAAGAAAACTCGAGAGCTTCGGAAAAAAACGGCACTTCTTTGTCTAAACCACGTAGAGGAGACAACGTACGTGTGAAAAGTTTAGGAAACGACACGGAAGTGGAAGGAGGGTCAAAAAAAAAACTACCCAAGAACATCCAAAACCAGACCTATGGAAACCCGACCAAGACCATGCCCATCCCCTCATATCAAAAAACAAAAAAAAACAGTCACCTCGTTGCCACCCAAGGACTTGAGACAAAAGGAAAGGCCAGAAAACCGGACGAACCAAACCAAAGTCGCCGGAACTCAAGCAAAAACCAGAGAGCCACCCCAAGAGAGGGCATCAACCGCAAAATGGTCCACTCAGTCTGACAACAAAAGAACTAACAAAAAAAGAAGGGCGGCGGTCAAGGGGCCGGAAAAAGGAAAAAGGTATTCGCGCGGTGGAGGTGTCGGAAGAATTTAGAAGACTTAGCCATATTCCTTTGCGGGGATAGGTGAAAATGTAACGGGGGTGTTATAATTGTATACAGAAGCTCAAACAAGCAGGACGCTACCACCGCGGGAGGTCCGGTGGGGGGGGCACGAACCGGTACGGAGGGGGTCATATGGGACAAGAATCCTAATACTCGACAAACAGGACGGCCGGATGGGACGCCCTATTAAGAATTCTCAACCCTCATAGGAACCGCAAGTGAGAAAGGCGTGCACCAGGGAAAACCCAGGGCCAAAAAAGAGAAGGACAGTAGGGGTCAATTTGAAAAACGGAGTTCGTGCAACTTTCTCAACGCCCGGGATGAAAATGATTCTATATTCACCGGGCGAGCATTCCACACACCAAGGCCAGAAGACGCCCCCGGAACGAAAAAAGAAAAAAGAAAAAGCGGGGGAAAAAGCTAGAACGACCCCACACATTTCTGTTTGCCAGGGTGGGTGGCTGAAACTCTCGGGGAAACCGACCTCAGAACGGATCGACGGAAAGAACACTTAAGCTCACAGGGAAAAAGAGGAAGAGAAAAAAAAACGGCGAAGTCTCGTCGGCACTAGCAAGAACCGTGATGTGTCGCCCTGCCACGGGGGCATCGGAGGAAGACATAGCGCAAAACGGGTCAAAAAGGAACAACAACGACTGAGGCGTAAAGCACGGGCCAAGAGGGGGAAAAAAAAACATGGCAGTCCGAGAGAGGGTAATTAGCATCTCGGTGAAAGTCCCCTCCAAAGAGCGGCCCAGCCCCTCAGACCCGGAACCGTTGACCACAAGGGTACTCCGACGTCGTCCCCGCCAAAAAGAAGGGACAAGAAAACAAAAAAAAAAGGGGGTTGAATGACGAAAGGGCGGCTAACGACTACGACCGCACAAAAAAACTATGGCCCATCCTCCCCTCACCAACCACTCCCAATTTTAGTACAACCAAAAAGCACGTTGAAAAAGGGGAGGAAAAGGGAGGACGAGAGCGCCTCTTTAAAAGAGCCTCCCTGTAAAACGACCTCAAAGGACGAAAACAAAGGTAAGGGAACAAAACGTTGCATCGGATTGTGCGGTCGACCGTCATCACCAACAGGGGGACATTGGGGGGACACTGTCAACCCTGTCATCGGCATTGGAATGAAAAAAAAAACAGTCCCGCTGGCAGACAAAAGGATCT
>Ga0179593_1580355_pt1 | contig 14160 bp, 23 predicted proteins | sample CZODoug2_1_08_16_FD_185931 | JGI IMG/M metagenome (GOLD analysis project Ga0179593, IMG submission 185931) | Vadose zone soil fungal communities from Angelo Coast Range Reserve, California, USA - CZODoug2_1_08_16fungal (PacBio error correction) | ecosystem: Environmental > Terrestrial > Soil >...
CCCACTCTAAAAAAAGAAGGACTAAGATCGAGGGCTATTGATAAAAGCCTCCTAGGGAAGCCGTAAAGAGGGGGATGAGACAATCGAAACGCCAAAAGAAAATCAGAAAGAGCTGAAGTTGTATGAAGGGGAGCAGTGCCGCGCTCGTATTCTTGAAAAATACTGTAGACCACCTAAAATATTACGACCCGCGGGCCAATGAAAAGGAAAGGAAAGATCTTGCAAACGAATGTAATATTTATAAACACGTTTCGCTCATTGGAGAGAAAGTGGGGGAAGAAGGACTCGGCGGACATTATGGGGAATGAGACCCTTGGTCGTACTGGTGTGAAAAAGGGATTGATGTTCCGGACGACAGGGAGAGAGCTTGGAGAAAAATCCCTCTTGACCGAGGGGCTGGACTTGGGAATGAAAGACTCTTTATGAAAAGGACTCCCTAAAGGGGGGTCCATTGTGTTTTCGGCTTTCCGGTGGGCGTTAAATCAGGAAGAAGGAGAGAAAAGGAAGGTATTTCGGTGTGTTTCGGGGGGGGAAAAAAAAAAAGTTACAGTGGTGTGAGTAAAAAACTCACCCGAAGCAATCGGAGTCAGGAGGAGAGGCAAGGGAAAAAAAAGTTGTCCGAGGCTGCAAAAAAGGAGCAATTCAGGTGCGAAACGACTACGGGGAAAGCTAAAATACTGTGGCTGTCAGAAGGGGATTGAGGTTTAAGCAGGCAGGACGGGGACCTCAACGGGACTGCCGTTCCTCTAGAATCACGCTAACCCACCTCCGGGCCCTTAAGAACTTGAAAGGTTTTCTCCACCTTCGGACTCCTTCGAATGGTAGGCTTCCCCCTCCTAAGAAAGGCTCCCGCAAGCCCCTTAAAAATGAGAGGGGGGGAAGAGTAGAACCATGGGGCCCGCTTTCTTCAAAAAGAGTCGCCGCGAAAACAAAAAGCGCTATCGTCGTCGATTTCCCTAAAGAAAGCGCCCCCTCCTAAAAAAAGAAGGATTTCCTCGAAGTTTTCCTCTTAAAAGCGCAAACCGGAAGGGGGTTCTTTCCAGGAAGGGTGATCCTCCGCAGGGGTACCGAAGGGCTTCTCACTCTATGGAATGTGTTCAGGGAGGAGAAAAGCGCAATTTTGACAAAGACGCATATCAGTCCATTCCACCAAGGGGGGGGGGTGGGAGACGGTGACGTCATTTGCCTCCCCGATCCGCGAACTGTCGTGTACCATCCGGAGAAAAAGAAGCGCGGCTTTACTTGCCCATTCTGAAAAGGCGTATTACCCATCTCGCCGCAAAAGGGGAGGGACTGGCTCGCAAGGGAAAAAAAAAAGAAAGCTCGGCGTCGATTTGCTCGCGCTGGGGAAAGGTGGAAAAACGCGAAATTCGGCGTCGGGAATGTAGTCGGTTCATTGGGAAAGCTTTGATTAATCTCCAGAGGGAGATTCACAAACCAATTAATCGGGGAGATCGCGCCAGAATTTAGCGGGGGAATGACCAGACCGCCTATCTCGAGGGGGGGCATTACTGCAGAAAAAATGCCGCCAAGGAGTGTCATGAAAGAGAACGGGGAAGTAAAGAAAAGGATCTCCGGATGGTAGGGTTTTGAGCGTCTCGGGCAAGAAAGGAAAAGAGGACAACAGCTCACCAAATGGAATTGAATTCTCGAATGTCGGTCGAGCGAGAGAAAAAAAAATCGGGCAGTTTCTGGAAGGGGGCGGCGCGAGTATCAGGACCGTTCCTCACTCAAGGGGGCGGGGAGGGAACCTCGACGCGACCGTGTACTCTATTTCGAGCGACTATAGTCGAGCATGAAGGGGCTCCCTAAAGGGACGCGGCAAGGACGGCACTGAGAAGATGATCCTTATAATACTGAAAAACGCTTTATGCTTTTGACGAACCAGAAGGCAAAACTTAAGTAGGAGAAAAAAAAGGGAAGTTGCAAAATATCATGGCACCGGGGGGCGTTTTAGCTTTCCGAAAAGCTGCAACAAAAAACCAGGAAAGAGGACAATGCCTGTTCGCTAAAGACGAAGACCGCAACGTAGCGCGGAAAAAAGAGGTCTCAAATTGACGCGGGGGGGGATTTCGAAAGGCTAGGGGCATCCTCTTCAAGTGCGTCCTTCTGGGGGAGGGACGGTGGTCGTTGTGCCCAAGGAGAGGCGGTGGTGAAGAAAAAACCGGCCAAAAAAATGTAAAGCTCCTCCTTTCTAAAAAGGGGCTGATGCGACGTTCTGTAAGAAAAGTAGGGGAAAATGACACAAACCTGGTACACGGCAAAATATAGGCAGGGGGTTGGAATCCCGCTTCACGGAAGCAGTAAAAGACGGCTGTCAAGGAATAAAAAGTCGGCGTGTCAAAAGAAAAGATCGTCGCCGCATCAATCCTCGGATGGCGTACAAAGGAAAAGAATGGCACCCATAAAGGCCCCCCCGCATAAAAAAACTATAGAACCAATCCAATGAGGGGAAGGAAAGGGAAGTCGTCTTATCCGATGAAACTCATGTACGGAACGTCATTTTCTCCCCGCTGGGGAGGATGTGACACAGCACAAAGGGGGGGGGGGGGGGTTGGCTTCTCTTTTCTAAAAAATAATCCTCCCTTTCACTGGGGGACAAATCTCCATTTAAGGATCTTATGTCGTCTGTAAGGGTGGTCTGATTTTCCTCCTCCCGAGTAAAAAGAGAAATCCTGAAAGGAGTATTTGGAAAAAAAAAACTATTCCTGAAGATTACAGGGAGATCCTATTTGAGGGGGATCTTATCTCTATGCGAGGGGGGGCCTCACGATTTTGGAGGGAAACCAGGTACTTTACTTCTTCATACTATAACTCTTTCACTATAAATCAGATGAGGGAAAAGGAGAAGAAAACGCCCCTCTACCAATTAAAGGGAATCAGAATATCTGAAAGAGGGTATGGACCCGGAAGGAGCTCGAAAGTGAGGTACTTTATTTGGGGAAAGTATTTGTACGACCCGCGGGGAAGCTGCACCGTTTTGAGAGCCCAAAGCAGAAGGGAAAGGATTTATCGCGGAAGGACCGTCCTCATTGGGGGGGGCACGGGCTGATGTTGATTTGGGGAAAGCCCGGAAAGAAAAAGACTTATACCCTTTGGTCGGGGGAAAAAAGATACGAGCGAGTATTGGGGGGGAGGCTAAGCCGGCGAAGCCAACTAGAAAGAGGGAAAGCTTTAACCGCCGCTGGGGGGCCACCTCCTCAGTGGCCTGATCCAAGTGAAGGAAAAAAGGAAAGCCAAAAAAAGAGGTTTTGCCTTCCATTGGGGGGGGTTCCGGACCAAAGCGGCTAAAGATCTGAAAAAAAAACCACGCAGGCGATTTCATGTGTGGGGGAGGGCGCTTTACATTGGGGTGAAGACCCCGAAAGGCGGAGGCATTCATGGGCAAAAAGTTCCCTAATTCCCGGGAAAACGCGACGCCGTGGAAAAAGGAAAAAACATACGGCTAAGGAGCCTTGGGGGGAGGGAACCGAAGAGACTGCAGAACGCCGAATAAAGAGAGAAGGGAAGCTCTTTTCTCGACAGGCCCGGTTCCCCAAGGTTGCTGGCCGGAAAAAAAAGAAAAAAAAGACACGCCCCAACGAAAAAAGTTTCCAACTGTTTCAAAAGCCAAATGCCTCCGAATGCGCGACGCGTAGGAAAGGGATGATCAGCGGGAAGAAGCGTCCTTTCCGCGGGGGAGAAGTAGGCCTTCGAAATAAAAACAAAGTCGGCTCAGAGGGAAAGGATCTTTTACCTTGGGGGAGTGCTAAGGGAAGAGAAAAAACTCAGGGGTCTATTTCATATAAAGGCTCCCTCCTTTTGAAGGTCGGGTTAGGGAAAAGGAAGCCTCTCCCCGAAAAGGTTCTTAGTTGTCAATATTTGACTCTCAATTTGTTCGAGAATAAAGCTCAAGGGGGAACACCATTTGTGGGGAGGGAAGAAGTTTCCTGTAGAATTGGCAAAGAGAAATCAAGGGGGCCATTCCTGTGTGTACCGGAAAAAAAAAGACCGTGCGCCGGCTTGAAAAAGGGCATGCGCGCGCGGTAAGACCCAAGAAGCGCCTGGGGAACCTGCGTAAATGCCGAATCGTCAAGGAAATCGCCGCCTAAGGGGAAGGCGTCTATCTCCATGTAGAGGGGAGATAAATTCTTGGTGATCTCTCCACAAAACCAAACAAAAAAAAAAAAAAAAAAAAACACCCCAAAGAGAACAGAAAAAACAAAAAACACCCACAAACCAACCCCCTAACCACAACAAAAAAAAAAAAAAATCAACAGTAATATATATATTCATCCCTACTTGGGAAAGAGGGATGCGTACTACATTATATCGGTACAAGGGGGGAGTCCATCTACGGCATTCCTCTTCTTCCTTCCTTAGGAAGGCCGCCCACTTTCTTCTATATGGTGAGAAGATCCAAATACGGAAGAAAGGGTCTCCTTCATTTGTAAATAAGGGTTTTACTTCTCTGGGAAATAATTACATTCACAGGAAACGAACGAAGGGGGGAAAGAGGGTGATATTCGATGCGGAAAGGGAGAGGGCGCAATTCTTGACCAAGAAAAAAGTCTGAGCCTCTGCTGATAGAGAAGACAATCAAGACCGTGAAAGGGGGCAGATTACCCCCATCTTAATAAGGGACGCGTTTTTCTGAGCCGGGGGAGGGGTCAAGAAATAAGGGGAGAAGGGGGACGTGTCATTTTCGAAGGGGGCTCATTTAATACAGGGAATGGTCAATGGAGAAAAAGAAAAGACTTTGCGCGGAATTGACGACAGAAAGAGGTTTGCGGTTACTAAGCAAAAAGTGGCCAACTCTCCCTGGCAATTGGGGCGTGTCTGCGTGACAAACGGGAAAGGACAGCAACCTTCTTTGCGGAGGGGTCGGCTCCCATCTCTTCAGATACGAAGGGCGATGGGCGTCTGGTAACCTAAAAAAAGGATAATTGGTGCAATTGCGAAATAGAAAGGGGGGGACAGCCTCGGACCAAATTCGTCGTCGGGGAATTACGGTGGCTGTGAAAGATGGAAATTCGGGGAAGGGTGACTCACACAAAATTCTACGTCTAAACAAAAAAAAGCGACGTTCGTTATCTCAAAAGTCAGAAAAAAGAAAAAGAAGCGCAAACACAATGGACAGGTCGTTAGCGTATGAGGGCTTGGGGTGGATCCCAGTAAAACGGCAATATGAGGGTAAGCGGCCTGGGAAAAAGAGTTAGCCTCTCTCGTCCGAAAAAAGGTGTGTCAATAACACCCCAGTACGACCAAGGGGGAAGAAGATGGACAAAAAAAGGCCCCGCATAAAATCAAACGAGCCCTATCTAACCAATCCAATGACATCGCGAGAAAATGGATATAGAAAAAGGGGGACGGTCCCTCAAAAGAACGTTTTGAAGGAGGGTCGTACCAATAGGGCACAACCACAAGGTGCTCAAAAAAAGGGATCCCTTTCACTGGAGGGGGTAAGCATTCATCCACTTCATCCAGAACCTGGGGGGTGAAGAAAGGGCGATTGTCTCAAAGGGCATTTTTCTCAAGGTCCAGCTCTCGTAGGATGTGCCCGAGGGAGAACCCTGATCTGAAGAAGGGGGTTCAGTGTCGAGCCCGAAGTGAGCTTATCCTCTCAACAAAAAAAAAGGATAGCTCACGAGTTTCAATAAAGGAAGACACGGGAAAGGGAGGGCTATGAGACTATTCGCGAAAAGGAATGGATTCCGTCATGATGCAAAAAGCGGGATGAACAATCTGAAAAAGAAAACCACCTGAAAAAAGAGAGAAGGCTTGATTTATTAATGCTGGGGAAACCCTGTCATTCCGGAACAGGACACGCTACTGGTAAACTACTAAATATTGGTACGACAAAAAGATCCCGTGAGTAAAAAAGGAAGTAAAGCCGAATGTAAGAGGGGCCAGATTTCACAGTCACACAGGGAAAGCTATATGGCACTAAGTTGACTTCCTCGGCGGGTTGGCCATCGTCCCCTGCCAGTTTTCTTAACGGGGGTGGAAAAACAAAAGAGGGACGACTAGAGGCGAAAAATCTTGGACAGCTACCCTCATAGGCTCCAAAAGACCAAAGCTAAAAAAAAGGGAAAGGGGGGATCCTTTATCCAAGGGAAAAAAAACTCTCTCCTCTCACGCCCGCTATAATTGGGAGAAAATTGGTTGGGGGGGGAAAAGGGGAAATAGGGGACCGGGCCGATTTCAGGTGTTTGGAAAAAAGAAAGCAAGCTGGGGAAAAAACCGCCATCCGCCCAGCAAAAAAAGAGTAGCAGTGTCAGGTGACGCCCACCTTAAAACAAAAAAGTTGTCCGAGGCTGCCAAGGAATGACCAATTATCTTTGGGAGAAAATTTGAGACCAGAACGCCGCATGAATTGTCGGGAGGGTTAGCGCCAGGCATTGTCCCCCGGTGAAAAATCCGCAAGAACGCGGTTGCTGCCCTCCTCCTAGTCCGCGTCAAAAGAAAAACAAGGGACGGTGCCATTATAGGAGGTTTCCGTGTTAAGGGTAACCTCAAGGGAAAAGCAAAAGAAAAGGGAAAAGAAACGCGAAATCTTATCAAAGGGATAAGTGGCCCCTGTCCTTTACGGGGAAACACTCTCGAAGGAGTGAAAATGAACACAGCCCCAGAAAATCGCTATCGGCAGTGCCGAAAAGAAAAATCGCGTACAAAAACGCAGATGTCATTACGAAACGAAGCGCAAGGAGGGCGGAACGGTCGTTGAAAAAGAGCGAAGAAGCCCCGCGCGGCTCAGAAACTGAGGTTCAAAAAAATCCGCGCAATTTTTGGGGGGGTCTTCGAAAGCACGGGGGGCACCAGGGGGGGAATTATATGGCATCTCCCCGTATCATTCCTGTCGTGGGTCCCGCAGCGCCGGCGGAAAAGCGGGACGTAGGGGAAAGAGGCCGCAATTTGCGCAGGGGGGGCCGAATTCTCATATTTAATCGATCATAGAACGCTTTTCAATAAGGAGGGGAAGGTCCCATTCAGGGTGAAGAGGTTTATATTAAAGGGAAAAAGATCACAACCCCAAAGAGAAAAGAGAGAGAATTCATCAAAGGGCAAAAAGTGAGAATTTCGCGTTTCCAAAAGGGGGGGGCTCTAAGGAATCTACGAAAAAAGAAAGGGACCTTACGGCAGGTCAGCAGAAAGAGTTCGCAAGAGGGACGAGAGCCGCACTACGGTCCAGACTGGGGAAAGGGGGATCTCCTTATGGTAAAAAAAAGGGTTTTAGGGCGCTCGGTGAGGGAAGGAGCACAGGGGAAAAAAAGGGGGGGAGGGGAATTACTCTCCCTTTGTGATAAAAGGACGGAGCTAAAATCTTGACAACGAAAAAAAGGGAAGTTCTGATCATCGAGGGAAAGCGAAGGAAAGGGAAAAAAAAAACACCTTCAAAGGCGGGACCCAGCGTATATTACCTAGGGACGATCCGTTACTCGATTTGAGCAGGAACAAATCGGGGGGGGGGGGAAAAGGTTTTCGCCGGCTACTCCAGGGAAGCGGCAAGTACGGGCCACCGCTGATCCGGTTTGGAAGGGGGGTCTTTGACGACTCTGAGAAATAGGGTGGGCGGGGTGATGAAATAATCATGGAGGAGGTGGGTCTTTTAGGGCAGGAGCTGAAAAAAGTAGGGCGGAAAAAAAGAAGACAGAGCGGCAAGATACTAGAAAGGGGCGCGTTCTTTTCCTAAGAGGGCGGTTCGCCACGATATGGTTGGCGAAAGGGGGGGGCCGCCTCTACAAAGGCGGAAGAACGGGAATTATTGAATAGGGGACCCCATTACTGCTCGATTGATAGGGGGGTGGGAGGAGAAAAAAGGGAAGCTCCGCCTTTCTAACGGCTAAAAAAAAAGACGTTCGGTAATCTCTCATCTGTTGGGGGGAAGACCGCTGGTGCAATTACACCGTAAGCGCAAAGAAAAAAAAGAGAAGGGAAGGGGGCTTTTTCTGAAAAGGCGTCACTTGGGATCCAGGGGACCAAGTCCACTGCGGGAAAACGGACAAAGGGAAGGGAAAAGAATGGCGCCTGCTTTAGCAGAAAAGACTCTTCGTAAGAAGACCAAGGGTATGAGAAAGCCCAGGAAACCGCAGAAAATTAAGAAAACCAATCCAATGGAAGGGGACTTGAGCGGATAGAAAGGAAAAGGAGCTATTTTCCGGGAAAAGGTCATTTTGTTAACCGCGGTGAGGAAAGGGGGGGGGGGGGACAGAAAAAGGGGACCTCACTTTTTCTAATAAGAATCCATGATTAATCATTCATAGGGTTTTTATCAAAAAAAAAAAAAAAAAACAAACAACCAAAACCAAAAAAAAAAAAAAAAAAACCCCCCAAAAAAACCAAAAAAAAAAAAAAACCACCCCCCCAAAAAACAAACCAAAACAAAAACAAAAACCAAATCTATCTTCTTCTGGGGGGGGGGCTTTTCTTCGATGGTGGGGGGGATCGACAATTGAAGTCATCTCTAGTGCCCTCTATATTCTCATATCCCCTCAGAGGGTACAGTACCCTTGGTAGGGGGTAGAGTGGGGGGAGAGATCAACAACAACAACTTAGTGAGAGATAATCTCACTATTATTAATGAAACAACTGACACTTTACTTTACTTAGAAGGGGCGATGTAGAGAGAGGGAGGGATTCGGTTCTTCATTAGAGAATCTAAAACTCCCATCTACCACTTCAAGGGGAAGTGTATTAATTCTTATCATGGGGGGAAAGGTCTTTCAAAAAAGTGAGGGGGACGCTAACTTTTACTTGAGGGGGAGAAATATTTTTACTACCCTCGGGTAGAGGGGAAAGAATCCAATATCGTCATCATCAGGGAGAAATATGCGAGCACAGGGGGGGGGCTCTTGATGAGCCTTCCTCTGAGTTATGTGTGACAGAACAAACTTTGAAAGGAGAGCCGAGTATTTATTCGGACAGAACGCATTCTTTTACCCAAAAGGGACCGCTTGACCGCCGTCTCGGGAGGAAAAAAAAGTGACTAGTGCCGCGTATGAAGGACCGCTCACGACCGTACCCAGAGAAGGGTGTTTTGCGCAGGAAAATCATTAGGCATGAACATATGAGAGATTAAAAGATTTTCGAGAATGCGGCGAGGGGGGGGGGGAGGAAAACCCGAAGCAATCGGAAGCAGGGAAAAGATGCAATAATTCTCCCGTTCGGCGAAAAAAGAAGAGGCTGCAACATAAGGCGAATGAGACACTGGGAAATAAGGTGGGAAGGGTTGAGACCATAACTCCGCATAGGAAAGGTCTCTTGCCGCAAGGGGGAATTGGTCGCCGGGGAAAAAAAACGTGCCAAAGGAAAGGTAACCCCAACCGCCGCTGTGCATGAAAGAGGGTGGCTTAGTTAACCGAGAAAAGGAGAATGCGCTATCGCAAGCAGTGAGGGAAAAAAAGAGAAAAATTCACGGAGAAAAGGAGAAGAGTGCCCATGCCGTCCCTTGGAAAATTCCATGCGCCACCAAAACAGCCCCAGTCCATGCTCGCAAAGAGCGGGTTGAAGGAAAGAAAAAAAACACGCATTCTCGCGTAGGGGGTCCATCTGCACGCGCAAAAAAGGGTCGGAACTGGTCGTTGAGTGGATGAAAAAGGACTCAGAAACTGCCGCCGAGTGGTCAATATTGAGGGGTTTGTTCACAGGGAAGAAGAAAATCACGGGGAACCAATGGGGGGGAATGGTTTGGACGTTGCGTGGCAATCTCCCCGAAGCAGGGAATATCCCAATCCCTGAGAAAAACGCAGCGCCTGAGGGGAAGGGCCGGTATTCGTCATGCAGCGAAAGGGCCCCATTAATGGAAAAAAGGAGGACCTGCGTAAGCCGAATAGGGGAAAAAGAGAGATTGCCTCTCGCTGGCAAGAGGACGAAATGTCTGGCGTCAGGAAAAAAGTAGAAGGAGAGGGTTTGAGATTAAATGAGTCTCTCTCCACAGGGAAAGAGATAGATTCATCCAGAATGGGGGGAAAACCTGAATGAAGGGGGAAAATATTTCGCGGGGGAAGGGTTCCAATTCGCGAGGAGGAAAATGTGCCTCTTCGTCATTAGGGGCAGGACAAAAAAAGTGAAATAATACCGCGCGCGCTAAGGCAAGTAAATCCGGCGAGTTGGACAAAAGGGGGGGGGAAGTCTTGCTCTTTTATAATTTAAAAAAGTCCCTCACTCTCCCCTCGGAAAAATTGGGAATTTGAAAATATGCGATTCGGATCGCTTAGCGAAAAAAGAAATAGAGAAAAAAAGAGCTTAGAGGCGCGCGTTCTCACCACCCGGAGAAGGGGGAGTGGACAAAGGAAAAAAGGAGGGGTCGAGCCGTTTACGCGAGGAAGTCGACGACGATAGCGAGCATGAAGGGGGTGTAGCCGGCTACTCCTGAGGGAGGGGAGAAGGATGAAAAAGAAAATCCCCCGCTGATCCTGATAAAAAGGAGATTAGCGGTTGACGACCGGAAGAAGGTTGAGGATTGAAGTGAGAAACCGTTGGAACAGAGAAAGGGCGCGGTTTGGTGGGAAAGAACGCGACTAGCGGGGCGCGAAAAGGGGGAAAAAGACCCCTGTTTACAATGCCTGGAGAGGGACGAATACCTCAACTTATCGCGAGGGGAAAACAAATTGACCTTAAGAATGAGTTTTTGCATTTCGGAAAGGGGGGGCAGCCTCTTACCACGGTCGGCGGGGGGGGAAAAGCTGATGGGAGGAAAAAAAGGAAAAAGATTGCTTTCGGTTTCCGGGAGAAATCACACCAAGGAAACAAGGCGAAACACCTGAAATCGCCTGGCAAAGAGGCGTATCTAGTCTTTAAGCCGCTGGGAAAAGGGGCAAAGACCATGGACGTCAAAATATGGGGAAAGGATGATGGTGCGGGGGGATAAAAGTCCCGTAATCAAGACGTTGCGTCCCCAAAAAGAAAGCGGTAGCTTATTTATGGTACGAAGGAATGGACGGAGGAGTTTCCTCAGAATTGTCAATAACACCAGAAGAAGCAGGACTATTGCAAAAAAGGAGCCTAGAAAAAGGCAAAACACAAAGAAAGAATATAACAATCCAATTAGGAACGTGTTGAAAAGGGGATCTTAAAGGGGAATGCCGCTATTGGAAGGAAAAAATGCGTTGAGTGGCACATACCCAAAAAGTTGCTCCCTCAACGGTGGGAAGGTCACTGACTCTTGGCCAGAAAAAAAAGGCAGCAAAAGGGAAAAAAGGGGCGTCTTGTACTTGGTAGATGGGTCGATTAAAAGCGGTTTTCGCCTCCTTGACGGAAGGGAGGGAAACTCCGGGAGGAAAAAAAGAAGAAGACGATCTTCAGTCCGAAGAAGGGGGGTGTTCAGTGGCGGAAAAAACTCGTGATCTTATCTCGAAAAAAAGGAGGGAAAGGAAAAAGCCACCGGGAAAGTACTTTACTTCTTCAGGAAGGAAGAACTATACGCGGCACATACGAAATACGTCAGAAAGCGGGTAGGAAAAAATACCAATTCCATACGACTAGAAGAGTGATGAATGCTTACTCTGGATGGAAAAGAATTATAGGACCGGGGGAGGGGGTGGGGTCGTGCCACCTAAAATATGAACCCGCCGGTTTCTACAATGACGGTGAAGAGGTTGAGACGCCAATACGAAGAGGTGGAAAGAAGAAGTCATTGGATTGGTTTAGATGTTCTGCGGGGACAATGAAAGAAGGGGGTGGCAAGAGGTAAGGGTCAGAAACAATACTAGCGAGGTTGTAAAAAAAGTCTCCATTCCGGGGGAACTCATAGCTCCCCGCGGAAAGGGGGAGGCGGGGAAAGAAAAGGGAATGAGAAGGGCCCTCATAATCCGCTCACAGGTCCGTCCTGTGTTTTTGGGAAGAAGGAAGGTGTCAGGTGCAAAAAAGTGAGAAAGGAGAGATTACCGACGTCGCATCAAAGGGAAGGAGAAATGCGGCGTTATTGGGGGGAGGCCTCCGGCCCTCACCCTAAGAAAGAGGAAGCAAGAAAAGCAATATTCCTAATGAAGGGGCCTTTGTCCGGGTCTCAAAAAAAAAGGCACCAATTACGGTGGAAAGGGAAATGAAAACAGGGCGCTACGTTGCTGTCTTAGGAGGGGACGACAGGCATTTTCCACCGGGGAAAGCAAAGACCGGTTGCTGCCGAAGTCCGGACAAAAAAAAACGAAAAAAAAAAAAAACGCCGCGGTTGCCATTAGAAGGTTTCCGTTTTTTCTTGGAAAAAGAAAATTGCTCTAATCGCAGCAGGGGGGCGGGAAAAGGATCGAAGAAAAGGGCCCGTCCTTGCCGGGTAGGGAAAGAAGAAGGAGTAGCCGGCGAAAATGAACACCCAAGGGAGGGCGTGAATTTCTTGGGGTAACAATCGCTTACAAGGAAGAAGCTCGCGTCGAATGTCATGGGGGGGGGTCATCTGCACGAAAAAAAACCCTTTGGGGCGGTACGATGATCCTCGCTCGAGACTGCCCGTGTTCGGAGTGTGGAGTCCCCGCGCAATTTGGGGGAAGAAAGCAGGAAAGAAGAAGGGTTGGCTACGTTGCTGGGGGGGGGGGGAAATTAGATTGGCAATCTCCCCGGGAAATTCTGTCGTGTACCCTCTCGGAAGAGATTAAGGGTGGCAAGAAGGGAAAAGGAGGAACCCATCTCGCCCAAGTGGCGCATGGGAGGCGTAATGCCGACGAGGGAAGAGGGGGGGGCCTCGCGCTTGGGGAGGCAGGGAGGGGGCGTCGATCTCAGGGAAAAGAGGAGGACATTCGGGATAATCTCGAGAAAAAAAGAGAGGAGGAAAGGGCCCGATTTCATCTCAACAAGGAACATGGAGATCTACGCCATGAATGGAGGCCAAAAACCTTATTGGCAAGAGAGACGCGAAGGGGGAAAAGAAAGAAAAGGCGCAAGCTTCAAAATTCGCAAAGGGAACGCGTCGCGCATTCCCGATACTGCGAGGGAAGGGGATCTCCTTATTTTGAACGATCAGGAGAAAAAGCTCACCATTTTGTTGAAGGGGGGATAGTCTATGGCGGGAAGAAAGGAGCGAAAATCTTTCCCCACTCCGAACGAGGAAAAGGGGGACGTAACCGAGGGGACGGCCAACTACATTTCCGCAAAAAACTCTTTCTATTAAAAAAAAGGACACCGACTCGTAGACTTCTTGGTCGAAAGCAAGGGAGAAATGTAAAGAATGAAGAAAAAGAGGGGGGGGGAAAAGTTTCTCTGCTGCTCCAAGGGAATACCTCTGCAAGGACGAAAGGGAAGAGGAAATCCCGCTGATCCTTATACGACGGAAAGAAAATTTAGAAGGGGGAGAATTCGAGGTCATTTTGGGAAACGGAAACCGTTGGAAAAAAAAAAAACCGCGGCGGTTTGGTGCGTGGAGGGAACGAGGCGGGGAAGCAACCGGGAGACAATGCCTGTCTCTAAAAGGAAAAAAAGCACGCAACTTAGCGAGGAAAGAGAAACCACTTAGCCGTGGTGGAGGGTGCATTGCGAGGCAGAAGAGACCTCGGACAAAGGCGTCGGCCGGGGCGACTTTGAATATTGAGGGACCAATGACTGCTCCATTGGAAGGGGGGGCAAAAAAAAAGGGGAAAACCCCTGTAAACGGGAGGAAGGGCAGAAAACACCTTAAATCGAAGGGGGTCTCTCTATTTAATAGGCAAGACAATGACACCTGAATCGCAAACACAAGGGTATATTCGACGGTCGGGGGGGGGATGAGGGCTTTTTGGGAAGGACTGGAAAATAATAGTCACTGAGGGGAAAAAAGAGGCGGCTTGGAAAAATTAACTAACCAAGGGTCAAAAGAAGCGCCGGCCTCCGTCGTAAAAGAGGTATCTGTTGCAATACACCAGGAAGGGGATAAAAGGTAACTGTCCGCCGAAAGAAAATCAACATCAGTAACAAATCCCTTAAGGGGATGAAAAGATTTATTAAGAGACCCGCTAGGGGGAAAGTCAAAACGTTTATAACGGCAGGGGGGGATTCGTCGGGGGCACATCCATTAAAAAAAGGAATCAGCCAACTTTTTAATAAAAGGACTTCTTTTCTCATCACAGGGGAGAAATATAAGAAAGAAGAGGAGGACGTCTTGAATTTTTAGAGGATCGATTGGAAAGAGTCATCAGGTGGGGGGAGGAAGAAGGGAACGCGTATATTCCATATCTCCTCGAATCGGAGGAGACATTTTTTCATGGCTAGAGGAGG
>Ga0179593_1275654_pt1 | contig 14159 bp, 12 predicted proteins | sample CZODoug2_1_08_16_FD_185931 | JGI IMG/M metagenome (GOLD analysis project Ga0179593, IMG submission 185931) | Vadose zone soil fungal communities from Angelo Coast Range Reserve, California, USA - CZODoug2_1_08_16fungal (PacBio error correction) | ecosystem: Environmental > Terrestrial > Soil >...
AAGTAAAAAAAAAGGAGTGTTCTTTGGGGTGGGGGGAACTCGTGCTGGCAAATGATTCACGAAAGCCTTCTACTTGTATTGAAGACGACTGGCGGAGGGAAAAAGACAAAGAATGGACTTCGCATTATTTACTTTACTAGGAAGTCGTATTTCATAAGTTTGTTGGGCATCAGAAAGGGGAAAATAGGCGCGACAAAAAAGAAAGAATCACACCCGATATGGGGGAGAGGACGACCTGTTTGAGGGCAACGCGAGGTCAAATATTACCAGATTGGTGTCACGGGGGAAGGAGGCGAAGATTGAGCAGTTGAGGTAAAGCGTGGTTAAGCTTTCGGCACGGTTGGAAAACAGGTCTATCCCGGGATTTCCGTGCTCAAAAAAAGACAAGAAGGAAGAAAAAACTAGGAAGGGGGGAGAACGGGCTGGTGGCAGAGCGAGGGCACAAAAGAAACATTCAGACCTCAGGTCACCAAGAAAGCCGAACAGCAGGAAAAAAAAATTTTCAGAAGAGCCGCAGGCATAGTACTAAAAGTGCAGCCCACTTCACTTCACCAACGCAAAAGAAAAGGGGGAACCGCCGATTAGGGAGAAACCACCAATATGATATGGACCCTTTAGGACAGTGGCATTGGGGGGGGGTGGAGGGGATGATGCCAGGGGGCCAACCAGAGAGGGAAAGAAGGAAAAGTCGGAGTCTGTGACGGATAAAATTAAAGTTTGGTTTTCCGGAAATTGAGGGGGGGAATACCGGAGCGAGAAGCCGCCGGTCCCTAGCAGCGCGCAGGGTGAGAAGAGGGACATACGAAGCGGAGTCCATCTAAAACAAAAGACGAGGCCAGGGACAACGGGTGTCGGCGTCCAGGAATACGCTGCAAATGGGGACAATTCAGGGAGGGGGGGGAAAGAAGTAGTGGTAACAATCGGAAGTCACAAAAGAAAAAGGGCCAGACTGAGCATAACACCGGTTAGAGGTTTGACAGACAAAATGGAAACCGGGAGGTGAAGGAAGCGGAGCTCCTGGAAAGCAGGGAAAAATTGAAAAGGAGGAAAAGGAGCAGGACGGCGACCTGCATTCAATCTAATCATAAGGCCAAAACAATGGATAAAGAAAATCGAAACTCACGAAAACATGCTCGAGAGAAGAGGAGTCAGGAATAAACCATAAAAAAGAAAAGAAAAAAAAAAAAAAAAAAAAAAACAAGTGGCTGGGGGCGACCGAAGAGAACGCATTGAGGCTTTGCTGGAAAGCAGCCGGGGAATCAAAGGGGAGGAGGCGAAGCTTTTGTATACTGGTAAGGAAGTTTGCAAAGCCCGCGGTTCAAAAAGGGGCGCAAGGCACGGGAGGATGACAGAAGAGGATAGGCAGCACCTGACTTACTCGAAAAATGCGGGAATTAGCTCCGGGAACCAACAAAAGAGAAAACGACAAAAAGTTCGATAGAGAGCTTAATTTTGGAATCTCACTTTTGACCAGGAGCGGGACGGCCGACAATAGTACGACTTTTCTTAGGGACTTCACTGGTGAGGCAAAATCAAGGCTCAGGACGTGAGAGAAAACGTCACCATGTTTGAATTTTGAAGAAGCTTACCTGGCGAACCGTCACCCTAATAAAACGCAAAGAGGAGACCAAAGCAGGTCATAGGTCTGAGGAAGAGGGGGTGGGGGGGGGATGCCGTCGGGGAAAATCAACCAGTCCAAAAAATCTCGGGCGCGTGGAAGTTTGTAGGGGAAGGCGAAACGGGGTGGCCATGCGGACCAGTGACAGTAATCTGGGAAAAGGGCGAGGGGGTGTGTTGGGAACTAAATAGTGCCCTCAACTAAAAGAAAAGTGAGATGCAGTCACAAAGTCTTCGACATCGACGAAACCCCTTAAAAAGCACAAACGGGGGGACAGGAAATTGGATTGGGTAGTAACTGTTTGGAAGGGGGGGGCGGGATAAACTTCCTGAAACTGCCTCAAGGAAGCAGATCATGGCGAGCATTTTTGGGTGACGCCGAAGAACCCGGGGGAACCTGTACGCCGGTCAAACAAACTTGTAAGCGCAAATAATTTGGGGCAACTGTATCGAAGCTGAAACTATCAGTTGAAAAAGAATTCTATTTTCCAGAAAGTCGTGGCGAAAAAGAAGGGGGGGAAGACCTCAGCTAGGCAACGATCTGGCGCCACTGCGAAATCGAACGAGGCGGGTGTATACCGTTACGAGTTCTCAAAAAAAGGGAAGATGTGGGGGACGGTTCTTCTCTGCAGTGCTCAAGCGGCTGCATGGGCTGAAGGGGAAAAAGGGACGTTACCAGGCGCCTCTTGAGAGAAAGACACCGCATTCAGGAAATACTGTCACGAACAGTTATGTGAGTTACAAAAAAAAAACGAGTTAGGGAGGATTGGGGAAAAAATCGCAACGAATTAAAAGACTCACGATACGGTCCAGTTACTACTAGAAAAAAATCAGTCCCTAATGTTGGTACTTTCCGCGCGCAAACAATCCGAGGCAGCCAAGCAGGGTTACCTTTTCATCGAACATATCATCCCGAAAAGGGGAGGATGAGCAGTAACTTTAGCGCAAATTGTCGGGTGGACCAGAACATAACAGGTTTATACTGGCTAATCCAAAATACCTCTATCATTTGGTGGGCTTGTGGTGGTCACGAGGCCAATGATTTTTCGTGGCAAGGAAGGAAAAATGAGGATAGGGCGGTGGATCGCATGGGAAATGTTGAATAAACCTACAGGAAGAGAAAAGTTGGGAAAAAGCACGCGGGAATACTCCTCTAAAGTGCCCCGTTCCCAAGCAGTGGATAGAGCATAAATAAAAAAAGAACCGCCGCCAGCCGTCAGAGAGATCAAAAACAACCACGTATTGTTAGTGGGTAAATATGAGAAGGCATGAGTGGGAGAGAAAGGTACTTTCTTAGATGCCTTCTTTACCTTTGTAAAATAGAGAGGAGTTGAAGACCCCTCTTATGAAAAGTTGGCATCAGGAGGGAGGAAATTAAGGCGATCGCACCGATCGGGGAACATTGCTGCCGTCCGTCTTACGAAAGAGAAGGTCAGTGCTCGGACAGATTCCATGAGAGTCCTTAGTATGGGACCTACGAAAAAGGACTGAATGGGCGGGACCGAAATCTGGGTGGAAGGGGCTATTAAACGAAATTAACGGCGGGAGAGAGATGGGTCCTAAGAAGGAACTGCGTATTGGCTTGCCTAGACTGACGCCGTAAGTCAAAAAAAAACACCAGAGTCCAGCTGGATTTTGGGAGCTAGGAAGTTAACCGGATCGAAAGAGGGGGAAATCGGGGGGGTAGTACTTTTGGACACGAAGAAATCTTCGGGGGGATTGGGGCCACTTGGTTGAAAATACATAATTGCAGAGGGGCAGGGGCGCAATGCGGTCTGGTTGGCTCAGCCTTCCAAGAGGTGGCGCAAATCTGTACAGAAAGGACAGGCTCCAAAGTTGTCCATTGGAAAGAAGAACAGTCCAGACGGTGGTGTGGAGCATTCGGGGGGGGTACGGGGGATAAAAACGCCCGGGGAGGAGTGGAGCATGGACGTAGGAAAGCCCTTCAACGCTTTATCGAGGAGGCGAAAGGAGTGTGGAGACAAACAGTGTGAAAAAAGGCTTCGATCAAATTGAGGGAAAAAAGTGGGGGAAGGAAAAAGTGTCGTAGGGAAAAACATGTTTACCTCTTTAAAAGGGTAAAGGCTTCGGCAAAAAAAATGGTCACTATTCTTTTCTCAACAAGGACGAAGGCAAGTAAGAGTGATCCGAAAACGCAAAACAGTCTCAAATTAAAAAGTCAAAATGGTTGGTTATAAGATTGGCTATGTAGAACTTTACTGGGGGGTTCCTGCTAAAGGAGGAGGCTTTTGTGCGGTATATTTAGGGACGACAAAAGCGCCTGGAAAAGCTTGGAAGGGATCATACCCAGAAAACAGGCGCTTAGACACCGCACCGCGCCAATTCCGGATGGAAGGGGGGGAATGGTTGATTTCCAAGGATGAATCACCAACCTTCCTGCAAATCCCGCGGCATATTGGGGGGAAGAGGGGAAGGTTAGAGGGGAGGACTTGGTCAAAGTTGCTTCTCCAAACCAAAAAGGGGGGGACGTGTACCGGAGGAATGATGTCCGTATTGCGCGTCACAAAGGAAATCCCAGTACTGAAGGAGTAAGGCTGGCAGTCACTCTAAAGAAAGGGGAAGCCTCTATTAAATCGCGACCCTCGAACGGTGAACTCTGGGAAGGAAGAACTGGGGAATTTTCGGAGCTAATCCAATTGGTTTCGAAGTCCGGTAAGGGAAAGCAAGCTGCAAGGTAGCTATGGGGGCCTTACAGGGAAGGGGAGGAGCAGGTCCAGGGGCTGCACGTCTATTCAAACCGCCCACCCTCGCTCCCAAGAAGGAGGCAACGGAAATAAAGAAAACATTACTCGGCCACTCACGTTCTGCTGCGGTCTCCAGGAAAGGTTGATGTCGACGAAGGAGTATTGCCGCCAAGCAATTGTCAGTGCGAGAGAAAAAGGGGGGTTGCATTGAGAGAGGGGAAGGAAAGCGTCAAGTCGCCTTCCAGACAGGCTCTGTTGATCCTGGGACTAGGAGAAAAGCGGGAGAGCGCGCTGACGGAAATTCCAAAAAGGAAACGTTGAAAGGGGATTAAAAAAAGGCCCATCTTGGAAACCGGGGTGAGAAGTGACTGGCCCTCTTGTTGACCATCTCGATACAGGGGCATGGGGACGGAAAGGACGCAAAAGACCGACTTTCGCTCCTTTAAAAAGAGGGACCGGACCGAAGGAGAAAATAGGGGACGTAATATGAAATCGAGTCGTAGTAGCCTTAGGGACTGCCAGATACATCTGGAACTCGGCGCAAGGATCGCTAAGGTTATTCCCCGCAAGTTCAGAAATAAACAAAAAAAGTGGGGAAAAAAAAGTGGTGAAAAAGGGGGAAAAAATTAAGAAGGTGTTGAAACCTTACTACTAAAATCGTTCCATAGGGTGGCTAGGAATAGTAGAAAAAAAGAACAAAAAACACCATGGCAGTCGACCAGGAAATCGAGAGGGGGTACTATTCAGTGGACTGTTGCCGAAGGGGAAGAGGGGATCGGGCGTGGTTGTTGTAATGCTGCCTTTCGAGGGTCGATATGCCTGCCGTCTGGAAATTCTATGGTGGGGGGGAGGGGGCAAGGAAGTAGAGATGCGCTTTTAAATTCGGAGATGACAATGAGTGCCATGGGGTACCAGAGGAGGAGAGGCAACCAGTCCTGCCTCAGTTCTCAGGCGAATGACTGGTTGAAGGCCGGCAACGCGGGATTAGTGAAAGGTCTTTTAAAAACTTTGTAGGGAAAACGGAGCGGGATAACTGCGTGAACAAATAGGAGGGGCTCAGTGGAAAAATAGGGATTTACCGCTGTGGGCCCTCAATTACGGCAAAAACCGACGAAACAGATCGGGGCTTGGACGAAATCCATGTAAACCTCGCAGGGGAGAAGGGGGAAAGGGAAAGGCAAACAAACTGAGGACAGAACTTGTACTCGACAAGTAAATGAAGGAGCGAAACAAGGAGGGGGGTAAGGCGTAATCCGCATGCTGTCTGACAGACAAGTAAGGCTTGCGTAGGGGGGCCACACGATGACTGCAAACCGACGCTGAGAAACTCCGCTGCTCTAGAGAACGGGGGAAAGGGGAAAAAAGAGGAGGCAGAAGCTGCAGCGTGTTATCGTGTCGAGTTTAGGCAAAGAGAAACATCAGGGGGAGGGGAAATCGGACGCAGCTTAAGCAGACTCATAATACGCATTAAAAACCAAAAGAATTGGCTTACGCGCAGATTTAACAGGTGGACGAGTAATCAATCTCTTCAAAAGGGATCCAAAGAAGTAGGAAGCTGCGCGACATGCACGATTGTTACGACAGACCCGCCATCTGTTGTGCCGCGGGAAAAAATGACAAGCGAGGTAAAATATTAAGTTTTGTAATGATCTCGAGAAGATGGGGCACAGCAGAGTGGATAACGACTATAATGTGCGAAAGGGAATGGTCTTGAAACAACAGTTTCCGAAAGCCCTAACCCGGCTCAAAAGGATACGCCTGAGAAACCCTCGCGAGGATGGCTAGAAGAGAGTTCCACAAATGAAAACTAAGGGGAATATCAGCAGGGGCAAAAACAAAAGATACTTGACCTCACAAAGGTGGAAGGAAGAATCCAAAGCAGGAGGCACGCCAAAAGCTAAAAAGTGGCAGAAAAAAGATCAAAAGCCGCAGACCCGAGATCAGGAGGAAAACCAAGGCAATCTCGGACACCTTTGCTGACTTGAGTTGTGTGGGGTTGTTTTGTCTGGCTCCTATTCCAGACCCATCTGCGAGGAAAATGGGGGGAGGGGAACGTGGCTTAAGAAGTCAAACCAGGTTGTTTTTTTCCTGAGTAAGACATCCGGAGGATTGAAGCCGTAAGTCCCATATCGTAGCCGAGGGAGACCGCCGCTTGGAGAATACGAAGCGCGGTCAAAGATACGCCAGGGTTTCGCCTTCAATGGAGGGGGGGGACGGGAACATCCACGGAAGAACGAGAAAGGATTGTTCAAGGAGGCGGGGAGACCTGAGGGGTCAGCAAATGGTAAACGTAATCTCTGGTTGCTATGGCCCAGCACTGAGCAAGACCGGTTTCACAAGATGGCAGCTAGCATAAAAGGACACCGAAGTGTCATTAGCGGAGAGAAGGGAAGGGGAGAACAAGTGCAAGGATCCCTGACAGAGACAACAAAGGAAACTGCGGACGGCTAACCTCACGCTTGAAAGGAAGATCAGGACAAAACAGATAGAGCATTCTGCAACGTCGGATGGCCGCAAGAAGAAGCAGAAGAGGTCTATAACAATCCAGACTTGTCTACCACAGAAGAACCGGGGGGACGAGGCATGCTGCAAAAAATCAGCCGTGCTCTTATCGGGAAGCATTTCCTTTAGCCTGGCAGAAAAAGACTGGAACGACCCACAAGGCAGGACCAGATTAATCGAATCAAGGAAAAAGGACGAGGAAGAAAAATGGAGGGATGGGAATCCGTACAACATTCCCAATTAGGAGTGCAAGAGCAAAGGGGGAGGAGGGAGCGAGCGAAGCGCTTCAAGTAGCCGGCTTTTGCCTAGAGTGACGGAAGAATCAGAAGACTTAACATGGTTTACTGAAATCATATGAAGAAAGTAGGATAGGTTACCAAAACCATTTGAGGTGTGGTAGAGGGGTTACCGGAAAAGGAAGAAAGCTTCCGGAGACCAACGAGGATGGCCGGGGGAAGCAGGATTTAAAAGGTCGGGTGTTGCGTACGGGGGGGGGGCGCCAACAAAGAAAAGGAAATCTCGGGCGCGCCTTTGAAGAAGCGCAACGGGGGGACATGGGGAATTGAAATTGACCATGAGGATTTTGGGGGGAGAACTAAAGAGGGACAAAGACTCTTGAAAGAAGGAATGTGAGCAGGCACGTAAAACTGATAAAATCGCAGCACTTTATCAGGAGCCAAAGGTGGCCCAGTGGATTGTGTGCCAATAACATTTTTTGAAGACACTTCCAGACTGAAAGTTAATCTGTTTGTCAAAGATTGAAGGCAAAGGAAACAGTGGGTAAGCACCTGTCCACAAATAGGTAACAAGGTTACAAACGAACTGGATGTTCGGGTAAGGAAGAGGACAAGGGGATCAGTTTAAAACAAGAATTACTTGACCAACGGAAAAGGAACACACCTCAATTTGACTAATCCTCAAAAAAGGGACAGAACGAGGGATTTGACCACCTCTAACAAGGAGGAAAGAGACGCAAGTGTATAAGCCTCCATACGAAATTGCTCACAAAACCGCACTTTGAGTGAGGTTCTATTGAAAAGTTCGGGCTTGCTAGATTGGAAGGAGGGGGAAGAGGGGTCCAAGACTTGGCCAAAAAAGACGAAAGCAGGCCGAATAACGTTCACGAGAAATGAGATGTCACGGGAGGAAAAAAAGAAACATCCTGTCTGTTCGTATATAAAAAAAAGGGGGTCGAAGGTAAACCAAGGATTCACGGAAAGACGGGGGACCGGGTGTACTACTCTCATCCCAAAAGCAGTATGCCGCTGGTGGGTTAAGCGGACAAAATTGAAGCCGGGGCCAAAGTGTCAAAAGAGGGGGGGGGAAATTGAGACACCCGAACGGACGGGGAAGATAGATAAGAGTAACTTTAGCGGAACCCATCGGGGGGGGGGGGGGGGGGGGGTCAAGCAAAGAAGCATGTCAAATCAAGGGGGGCGAAATCCCATATGAGAAGTGACTCTAAGGGGGGGAACTTTGGTGTCAACTTACTTGGATCGTGGGGACAGACCATCACTAGGAGATGGCGGGATAGGTTCATGTTGGGAAAAGACCCGAAAGGGGAGTAAAGGGACTATCGTGATAAGACACTCGGAGGTTCCCCGGACCCGCCAGAGAAAGACACGTGCCCTGAAACGGAGCCCGCTTAACTCCGAGACAACCACAAGAGGGGAAAGATCAGATGCAGCCGAGGGCCGGGACACGGGGCCTGTCTGATCGGATCACCGGCGGCCTGTTACTATAGAAACCCGCGGATTACAAACTGGGGGGGGAATCGCCTGTAGTGGAATTACAAATGAACTGATCCACCTACTTAAGCGTGCTGCAGGACTGGGGGTGTTCCAGGGGGAGGGGGGGTGGGCTGAAAAACTATACAGTTGCTAACATCTTAGGAATAGAGTCATGAGCCATTGTATGAGACGTTTGCGAAAAGCTTAGAGGGAAAACAAAAAATCTGGGGCGCTAAAGTTCGATGATCGGGAGGAGGAGGGAAAGCTGTTCGATGAAAAGGGTACATTGCTTCCATCTATTTGGCGGAAAGGAGTACTCAACCGCAGAATGGAGGTTTTTTGATAGAAAACTTGAAGCGAGTGGGGCGGCTTGTTGTATACACTGACAGCAACATCGGAGATTTTGGGCCAACGGGTTAATCATTAAAACAATGAATGGCGGGCGAGTGAAACAGGATCGCCTTGCGTTGAGCGCCTTCCCAATAGCCAATTTGCGAAACGGGACCAGGACAAAGGAAAAATAGACCTCAGGTGATCCCTGCACTAGAACACATTCCAGTTTAACGGTGGGAAGCATGGAATTGGTGTGGGTAAACAAAAGGACGGCGTCGGACCGAATTGGGCGAGGGGCGGAGAAGGAGTTAATGCCCGGTAGCAGCTATAGCTCACGGAGTGGGAGACCAAGCCGTGGGAAATAGAATAGTGTTTCAAGGGGGAAAAATCTGCCAAAAATTGAGAGAAGTGCAAGAAAACGTGGACGCGGGAAGTGGAGGGTTGCCAGGATCTGCGAACAACATGTTTCATAACGCAAAGGAATGCACCATGTGCTCACTTCGGCAGTAGAGGTGAGACGAAAACTGAAAACAGGGACAAAAAGCCATTTCCACTGGACAGGGGGGGCTTCGGGAAGAGGGGGAGTGAGATTGAAGAAGTTTGTACTGTGCAGCTAATTCTTCAAAGGAGGTTCAAGGATTGTCATTGTGGGCACTGTATCCAAGGAGGAAGGGCAAGGGAGGGGGCGTAAGTCAAACGCATCCAACACTGGAAGGAAAAAAGCACCTCGCCCTCACGAGAGGTAAAGGTGGAAATGTTCCGAATACGTCCACCAAAGAATGATGCATCCTGCGGAAAGGAATAGAGGTGGGTCTCACCGGGGTTATTCTAAAAAACGGGTCCCCAGTGGAAGCTTCAAAAGATTTGCACGTTACCGAATACCAGAAGGAGTAAGGGATTGCAAGCGTCACCATTAACCAGTTACAGGATCACAGCAGAAAAAAAAAAAAAACCTGGAAGGTTGAAGCTCTACAATTAGAAGCAGGAACACGAACGGTGCCTCTATTCGCTTTGCAGAGCCACAAAAAGTGGGGAAAGCCGTTAAGGGGGAAGAGGATTAGAAGAGAGGCTGGGAACTGACCGGGCCCGGCGTCGCAAAGGAGGGCTGCAACAAGGGAAAAAACGCTCAACTCCCGCAAATGATGTCAACAGGCTGCTTTCCAGCAGAATGAGGCCAATCTCTCGTGAAAAGAAACTTGCAGGTTCTCGAAAACGCGAAAAAAGTTCAAGCTTGCGCCAGAGCGAATGTCGTGCGAGAAGAAAAAAAGGGGGAAGGGAAAGCTTGAAATTAAGGTCGCCGTCAAATGAAAAGGGGCAGACTGTAGATAGGGAAAAACTTCTACCTTCTCATGGTTACTTAAACGAGGTGAATTCCGGGGAGGGAAGATGCAATCGGGTGAACATTCTCATTGCTGGCCTGGTTGAACGCAGATTATTAAAAGTGGGCTGACTTAAGCCATAATTTACCATCATTGAAGAGTAAGTCCCGGGGATTATCCGAAACACTTTGAGGAGTCTCCCAAGGATGACAAAGAGTCGGAAGGAAAAGCAGACTTCGGTCATCGTACGATCTGGGGGGGGGCCTGAAGGAGGCAATTATGCGAGGTATTCCAGAAAAGGGCACAACGTTTTGACCTTCTGACGTTCAGACTCCGACGGCGGCGGTTGGGGAACCTGGTGTCTAAGGAGAACAAGACAAAACAAAAAAACAAGAAAGTCGCACAGTTGGCAAAAAGAGAGATTTGTACTATTCCGGGGGGCGTGTCGAAGACTCGGGTTCTCGGGCTTGCGGAGGGGGGTCCTCACTTTTAGCGGGAAAGACTTACGATGAGCGTACTTTGTTTTTGAAGGGGAAGAGGGGTCTAGGGTGGTGACCGCGGATAGGACAATGGTGGGGACCATGGGGGAAAATCGATTGACCAGACGATCCTCCGAGAGGGTGTCTCAGGCAAATCCTGTTTGATCCGCAACGAGTAATGAGGAATGTAGGTTTAGAAAGAAAGGAGTACCCATACACCCGGGGTGACAAGAGTAGAGAGCGAAGGGAAAAAAGATTCTTTACCGCTGGGTGGCCCCTCAATACGGCCGAAAGCCAAAATTCGGCGGGGCGAATCGTGACAGGTAGAGCAGATTCGCACGTGCGGGAAGTGAACAAACGAACGACGTTCGTCAAGGAAATCAAGAAAAACAGGAGGGGGGTAGGAGTAGTACGAAGCGTCCACCAAAATACAAGGAGAAGGCATGGGCGGGTGGCAATAACCGCACACCCCAAACCCACCCCCAACACCACAACCACAACCCCCCCAAACAAAAAAGAGCCAACGCACGATGTCGGACTAAACTCTACACGATAACTCCTTTCGATGCGCGATACGATAACAACAACGGAGTAAAAAAGAAAAGAGATAGCGCAACGCATCAGAGGGGAAGGGGTCAGGAGGTGGGACAAGGCGACATCGTGGCTGGCAAATATTACGCAAGAGGGAGGGCAGAAGAAGTACGAATTAAAACTAGAAGGGGGAGCAGTAGGTTGGACGCGTACCAGCTTAGAGGTCTAACATCCCTACTTGAGGGAAGGGAACGTCAAAAGGGGGAGGAAAAAAAAGCAGAATAAGGGTGGTCCTGCGGCATAAGGAGGGGAAATCGAGGTGGTTACCGTTTTAAACTGACGAGCGAATATGGGACACGGTCTAACGCGTTTGGTACTTTTGGGGAAAAAGGAGGGCTGGGAAAAAAAGACAGTTCATAAATCCACTTTCAAGATCACCAAGGATCTTCGCCTGATAAACAAACCGCATTGGGGGGAGAGGGGGGGGGGAAAGAGCTCGGAGGTGCATGCCACTCATTTACATAGCCGCAGGTCAACACGCTATATAAACCTATTCCAAGCAAAAACGTACAGATAAAGAAAAGGCCAAACAAAAAAGGTGCAGCCACTTCACAACCTACCAGCCAATAGAACCCCTGAGCGGGGAAAAACAATGAAGGGGAAAAGGAAGAGGAGAGGACACCGCACGACCTTGAAGTTGGGTGGTTTTTTTTCTTGCTACCGATTACTCGACAACTCTGCGGAAGTAAAAACCGCCGCAAGGTTTCGAGTAGTGACGTATTCGTAAAGACAAACCATGTTGGGGGGTACCTGGAAGGTGCGATACCTAAAAAAAGCGGATAAAGGAAGAGTAAGGTCCCAAGATATATCCGAGAGCCTGATTACGCCACGACTTACTAAAAAAGCGCAGGTTACTTTCCTAGGGGGGGAAGGCTGTCACGGAATGGAGGGGGGGAGGCGAAAAGACACAGGTAAGACGCTTCGGGGAGGGGGGGGGCAATTTGTCGCGGAAAGCGTCAAGATTAGTATCTCTGGGGCACCAAAGAGGGACAATCACTGGAAAATCCCGTTTATTGCAGTTGCAAGAAAGAACAAAGGAAGTGGCCCGTAAGTCGAAGGGAAAAAGGGGGGGGGTTTGAAATAAATGATCCGACAAAAAACAAAAGGTTTCAACGGCACCGCACGAGACCCGAAAGCGATCAAAACTAGAGATCTCGGCCTAAAAGGAGGTCCGGAACGAAATTCGCATCGAAAAAAGAAGAAGAAGAGAAGTCGAAGATCCAAAAGTTCGTGGCTCCTCATAAAATAGTGAGGGGCTAGGCTTCTGAGGAAATCCGCCCTGTGGAGAGAAGAGAGGGAGGCGGTTGTATGGAACTGTGGAAGAAGGGGGAACACCCAGGGACGCGACGAACAAAAGGAAGGAAATCCAAGATAATGATGAAAGACAGGATCCGGGACAGGACTTCGAAACAATTGATTAAATCTCCGTACAACAGAAAAAAGGGAGAAATGCAAGAGGGCAAACCTTGAGGGAGGGCAAGTACTAAAAAGAGGTTGGGGCCGAGGGAAAGGAAGACCAGCAAAAAGGAATATCGGGGAAAGTCAGGTGGGAGAATGCAATCAACCCGCATCGTAATCGGGTACAACACCCTTTTGAGTTGGAGAGAGAAATTGGGAAAACGGACTCCAGAAAAGAAAAAATGAAAAAAGGAGAACCAAAAGACGTCGGGAGTGCAGTCAGATTTGCAGAAGGAGGTGGTGGGTGGATTCCGTCGGGGAAAGAAAAAACCAATCCCGGAAAGAGAGGGAATGAGGCGCGGGGGTGAGGGTCGAAGAGGGAAACTGGTGGAATGAGGAGGGAAAAAAAGAAAAGGCCAAGAGAAAGCGCTTTTGGGCGACTAGAGGGCCAAGCGAAAAAATCCTTGAAAACGAAGGAATTTTAATTAACAAAAGTATACATCGCCAAGACTTTATGAAGAAAGCAAAGGGGGGGTGCCAAAGGAAATGAGGGAGGGAATGGTGTTTGGTTTGCGGGGGATCACAGATACTGCACTTCGATCTTTGGAAAGAAAAAGAGGGAGAAGATGAGGGAGGGGGATCCCTAGAAAGGGGAAAACTGACGAAAGTAAACAATGTTTCAAATAAACGAACTGTTCCTTGTGAGACCGAAGCTGGGGGAAAGGAAGGGGAAGTGAAAAGCCCAACTGTCGTGGAAAAACACTCATTTGGAGCTATCCTAAACTACGGGAGAACTAGAGTTTTCTACACAAGGGGGAGGAAACAGGAACGCGGCGTTGTATATCCAAGTATACAGACCATTGCCACAAAAAGGAAAAAATGTGTGAATCTCTGCCGCTCAAGGACTTCGGGAGCCTGGCAATCTTAAAAGATGGGGGGGGAGAAGAGGGAAGAAGAAAAAGACAACCACTAACTAGCCAAAAGGGGGTTAAAATTGAAAATCAGAACGAGGGACGAAATGTAATTGGCAATTCGAAAACGATACAAAATTCCGATAAAAAACCAGTGTTAAGCATATCCCAAACAATCAGTCTTAAAGAGCTGTTGGTGGAATTTCGTCTCATCATCGCTGGCAGCATACAGTGGAAGGGTGAAGAGGACATAAAATGATCCCGAACGCGGTTAAGATCAGATACTCTGGAGGGGTCAGGCGTCAACCCAACCCCCCAATTTGTAGTTTCCCGCCCAGCAGAAAACATTTTCTCAATCCTCTAAGAAAGCTACGTACTCTAGCATGGAAAGATGGGGGGGGACTAAACTGACTTATCGGGGGAAAGGCCGGCCAGGCAAAAACTGCGGGGGGGAAGGAGGGGGGGATGCAGTTCATGTGAAACCCAGGCTATCAGTGGTAATCACCAGGTTCATGAATAGAGCGATCCTCCAACCGGATAATAAAAGAAAAACGCCGTGGAAAACCCAGAATGC
>Ga0179593_1449264_pt1 | contig 14159 bp, 19 predicted proteins | sample CZODoug2_1_08_16_FD_185931 | JGI IMG/M metagenome (GOLD analysis project Ga0179593, IMG submission 185931) | Vadose zone soil fungal communities from Angelo Coast Range Reserve, California, USA - CZODoug2_1_08_16fungal (PacBio error correction) | ecosystem: Environmental > Terrestrial > Soil >...
TCCTTTGTGCCTTGGACAGGTGGAAGAACTGCATTTTGTAGAAAAAAGGTGCTAACGATACGACGTGTTGCGATGTATAGGAAAAAATGTACCGCAGAGTAACGGGGACGGGGGGGGGAGTACTATGGTAACCAACTGTTTTGGGGCGTCGAAATGCATTTTCACGGAAAAAGATGATCGTCGTAAGGGAATCTTCCCATGGTCGGATTGTGGGGGGGGGGGGCACTTGGGGAATAAAAGGGTATGACGGCTTGTCGAAAGTGGTCTAATGCATGTGGAATGTATAATCAGACGGGAAGATTGCTGGGTGCCGAAAACCAGCAAAGTATGCATACCACGCGCACCGTTGGTGCAAAGGACGGCACCCTGGGAGAAGGGAGGGGGTAGGGGCGGTTAAGTGGGCTAAAAATGGTCGGGTAGACGGGGAAGAACGCTCTAGTCTGAAAGGTAGCACCAAAAAAACCCTTCAGCAGTAAACCGTGGGAGATTTCATCAAAGACGGGCCTTGAAGAAAGTCAAGGGAATTCCAGGGGAAGGTGGGGGGGTTTAGGCGAACTGAATAAACGTCCGGGCGCAGGTTAGGGAAAAGAAGAAAACCGGGGGAAAAAAAAGGTATTCCAATCCCAAAAACAGGGGGATCTTTTTGGGTACCGTATTTTTGGGGCTTCTGTAAGAGAAAAAGGGTTTTCAAAAAAAAAGAAATTTTGGAGGTGACCATGAAGAAACGTCCACTGGGGGACAGTCGTTTAAAGACGCCGAATATCTGGAAATACATTGGGAAAAACGCGGCGGGTTCGCCCAGCATGAAAAAAATGGACATTTAAAAAGGGGTTGGGCACGCCTGCCAAAAAAAAAAACGAAGGAGGTTTAACGAATTCCGAATCCGGGCCGAAATAATAAACATGTTGGGAGAACGGGCAAGGGTGGAGGAAAGGAAGACCGTGGGGGAAGATGCAACTTTGTGGGTGGCTCAAAAAAAAGGAAAAAGGCGAAACTGGATCACCTAGCCCTGGGCCCGGCAAAGGAGAAAGCGCAGGTTCCAATGGGAGGGAAAGCTCCGGCTGTGATAAAGACCAAAGGGAAAAACTGGGTAACGCAGGGAAAAAGAGAGGGTCCGAGGGGAGCGGGAACATTGGGGGTATCCAAGCAAAGAGGGAAAAAAAATACCGGGAAGGAGGACGGTTAAAAGCAAAGGCTTTTCAAGGCACAACAAACGTTTGGTTCCAAAAACATTTGGGGCTGGAAAAATGGGGGAAGGGACATAGGCAAAAAAGAGAATCGGGACCTACCATCCAAAGTAGAAAGGCAAACGCAGTGTTTTGTGGGGGGGGGGTTCAAGGGGGCGAAAGAGCCAGGGGGAGAGTTAGTCGAGAGTGCAAAGTCTGATCATATAGCGAAAAGGGGAGCAAAATAAAGGAGGGGTACCTGGAAAAAAGATCACCTCAGTGCTTAGGTCGTGACTCCATTCTAAACTATTGGTGAAAACTTGGGGAACTACAGAAGGTATCTCAATTTGGAAAGAAAAAGGGTCAATGATTCTTAAGGATCGCACGAATCGCTGTTCCTTCAGGAGGTTTCCGCGAAGGAAAGAGTAAGGGAGGCAGGAAAACGGATCCATCAAGTCCTCGTGCCCCTTCCGGACCTCAAAAAGGTAAGAAAAAAGGAATTTGAGAACAAAGGACGTGTCCCGTTTTTGGAAAGGAACGGTGACTTGGGGCAGCAAAAAAAACCAACAAAAGGATTATGGAAAGAATGGCAAACTGGCCAACGGCGTGAAAGTTTAAAGCGACCCACGGAGAGACCGAACCTTTCAGGCTCGGGGGGAGAAATCACTATTAAGTTTAAAAAAAAAAGAAGGGGGGATGACCGTTTGCGCGCGCACAAAACCTGGTTTGGTATACTGAATCCAGGTAAGGACTTATGCAATAAATCATTTGAGGCAAGGAAAAGAACGATTCGTAACCGGGGGAAAGAGAAAATCATGGAATTCACCGCGGGACGAAGAATAAGGAAATCAAAAAAAACGAACTGCTTTCAGGACAGCGAAGAATTGGAAGAGGAGGGAGGGGGGGGGCGGATCTACTCGACGGATGCACAGGGCATGGGAAAACTATGAAAAACGCGTGGGTAGAAAATCTATTAGGGGGTCGGGAAAAACGGGGCTAATAAAAGGGTCACAACCCTGGAAACACCAGAAAAAAAAATGGGGTTGGGACACGTTTGAAGGCTTGAGAAGTACTATTGGTTAAAAGGAGGTAAACGAACCAGTGAGCCGGCAGGGAGGAAGTAACCAAGGTCCCGTGTATTGGGGGATGGTACCAAAACATGACACAAAGAAGAATCCCAGTATCTTCCACCCCAGTGACCATCCCTTCATCACAGAACAACTTACAGTAACCGTGGCTATGGCACAAAGGCGGGGGGCCGCCCGGACGGTTTTCAAAAACAAACGTGGAGATCAGAAAACCAGGAAATGAAAACTTTTCAAAAAAAACAGAACGGCCACGCAAGCTGAGACGAGGAAAGTGACCGAAAGGATGGGGTAAAGAACCTCTCTGGCTGGACTGTTGCAAAACAAAGGGAGGCAAAATGATTCCGGGAGAAAACACAAACAACGAGCCAAATGTTCCTGAAAAATGGGCGCGCTCAAAAAGTAACCGAAAGGTCAAAGCGTGAAGACGACGGACCCACCTAAAAGAAGGACGGGAGAAACGCCATACCCGGACAAAATGAAGGACATTTAAAAATATAACCAGGAAGAAACAAATGGGGGGGGGGAGGAAAAAAGGTCAAAAAAATAAATACAGGCATGAAAATCTGAAAAAAAAGAACCTCAATCTGGGGGGGGGAAACCAGATATTCAGAAGGGGACGGAATCTTTTGGACAGAGACCACGATTTAAGAAAGCCCCAAATGGGGACGGATACTAAAAACTTGGGGTTGGGGGCCTGATCCGTGGGAAAAAGGGAAGTCCGAATCAAAGGAAAAGTACTCAATAAAAATTGGTCAAGGTTTCCACACACCATTTGGGGGAATCAAACTCCCTCGCGCAAAAAAAAGGTTGCCTGTGCGAATCATCAGCAACCGGCTCACCTAACCAGGGAAAAGGGTGAATTCCGCCAGAAAAATAAGGATGAAAACTTCCTACCTGTCGGGTAGTCAACAGAAAAGAAGGAGCCGGCAACGAAGGGATGGGACACGATTGGCAGAACAAGGCGAAAATTGGCATATGATACGACGAATCAGCCCATTTGCAACGGGAAATCCTGCCGTGAAATCGCACAAAGTTCCGTCAAAGAAGGGAAAAAAGGGTCTCCGCCGGCTTTGTAAATGGAAGAATATGAAAAAAAAAAGGATCTTCTCCAGGTCAATGAAAAAAACCTCAGAGAACGTCCATGGGACCGGAACATTTGGCCCCAGAAAGGGAGATTAATGCTGACCGGACAATAAAGGCCCATGGCGGCCCAAAGACTTCAAGAAAAAAGGGGGAACTATTTACAACTTCATAGAAAAATCAAAGAAAAAGCTAAAAAAAGAAAAGAGGAGAAAAACATGTCTCTAAGAAAATAAATTCCAAAGGACTTTCAAAAAAAACTGCGCGAACGCTTCAAAATAGATGAAGACTAGCCAGCAGTCCGCGAACAGAAAAAAGCCCCCAACGAAAACCGCAGTTAAAAAAAAGTTAAAAAAACAGTGGGCTAAAACTCTCGAGGTGCCGCCTAGGAGGACCCAAGTTCCAAGGACACACGTAAAGAACCACGGACTGGCATTAAATACAAAAAAAACAAAAAAGGAGTGTAGTAAAATAGAAGGCCTGGGGGGGTTCCTCCTGAATCGGGGGGAAAGAACCAAGCGTTTTGTACCAGGTGGTGAAGACATCGCGGTATTTCGTTGCGCAAGAAAAGGTCGCGGAAGACCAAAAACAAGGGATTTTTCTTACGCCAGGGAGAAAAGGGGGGGTGAAGGACGGTGGCATGCATGGGCGCTCCCAAGAACTTCTCCGAAGGGGGATTCCGTATTGGGGGTCTAGACGTTTCCCCGGTCGGGGAAGTGGCCCCTTGTGGGGGGGAAGAGACTGGGCTTACAAAGTATCAGAATGGGGCACGGAAAAATGGGTGGGGAACCTGACGTGCTTCTGGGTTTCAGGAGAGGGCGAGGGGGAAACCTGGGACAAAAAAAAAAAGGGGGATCTGCAATGGAAACGCCAAAGAAAACTGGGGCAAAAAGGGTGGGGGGAACCGCGCCTGGGTGACTGGGGGATTTAAAGGAAGGGGGGGGAAAAATGGCCTGGAAGGCGTACAACCTCCAAAAAGTCGCAAATGGGGGGGCCTAAATACGGGTTTGCAGGTGGTCAAACCCAGGACGAAGTGGGGGTGGAGGTACTACTAAAAAAAAAGAATGGGGATTGCTGGTCAGGGGGGAAAAAAATGAAACGACAATGGAAAGAGGTTAGTAGGGAAAAAAAAAGGCACCCGGGGGGGGGGAACACGACCCGTGCACCCGGGGTCGAAAATTGAGGGGGGCGTTGAGGGTTGGAACGGGAAAAAAGGGGAAAACCCACGCCGGTACGGTGATGGGACTCCTCTCGTTGAGGAAGGAAGCCACCAACCACATATTATTCAGGTCGTCGCGACAGTGGCGAGGTGGGGTTCAAATCGGAAGTGCCTTGAAATATTCCTGTGGTCAAACGTACCGGAGCTGTTTAAGGGGCGAAGGAAAGGGGCTGCGGTCCTTGAAGCCTGTCCAGACGGGGGGGGGGAAGGTACTTACAGACCGGCAGAAAAGTGGTTATGGGGTTGGACCATCCGGGGGATGGTGGACAAACACTTGAAGCGCGGGGGGGGGAACTCATGTTGACGGGGCTGTTCAAAAGGAGAAGGAGGCACCCGGTGAGGGGGGGGGGGGGGGTAAAAAGGGATTGGTGAGACGGATAAGAAGAAAGGGGCCAGGGAAAAGTTGGGCCCTCGTAAGGAAACCCCAGGCGTAAAGGGCGGGCATGTAATGGGGGGAAAAGGGCAAAAAAAAACTGCGGGGACCCTCATTGGTTGGAAATCTCGCCAAAGAGAGCGGTGGGACGACGCGGTGGGTTGCAAAAAAGAAAGAGAGTTGGTAATGAACGGTAGGGGGGGGGGCAAAACGCTGAGGGGGCGTAAAATTAAAGATGTTTTCCGCTACGTGGTCTTTCACATGTAGGCGGGACGGCATGGGGTGACAGGGGGTAATACGACGGAGAGACGCAAGGGGAACCTTGTTGTGACTAGGGAATAGGGGGGAAAAATTTAAAGGTTGGGGGCACCTCAGACGGAAACGCAAGCGGCTGAAAAGGAAGAAATTGTCTTTCCGAGAACCAGGGGGGTACCCAAGTGAAAAAAAGTGGGTTGGGGAAAAAAAGTTGGGTACGTGAAAAAGAAGTGGCCTTATGAAGAACGGAATATCGTTAAGGACCGTCGAAGTAGCACGTCACAACAAAAAAGGTGGAAACAGATGGGAACATGCCGACGGGGAGGGTAAGCCATTTCAGGGCATCCAGAGCCTGCGATGATCAAGGGGAAAATGAATCAATTAAGCCAGGTCCTGTTCAGAATCAAGAAAGGACTTAGAATTTGCCCGGCGGGAGCTACTGAGGGGAAAGTGGGTGCGCGGTTCTCCTGACTCATAGGGAGACACCAACGTTTAGGTGCAAAAAGGGTTTCAAGGGATGATGATGCAAAAGCGGGGGGAAGGAAAAAAAAACGAACCTTCATGTACAAGGAGTGGTGGGGGCGGTGAGTAGAAAAGACGACAGAAATGAGCGCTAAAGAAGAAGCACTTCACTCGGCTTCGGAAGAAAAAAAACGTCGGGGAGAGGAACGGGACAAACCCAGGGAAGGGGGGAGGGGGGCTTTTCACAACGAATAACGATGAGTGCGTTGGGGAGCATAAAAAAGCAAACAAAAACACAAGGGGGATCGTATTATGATCATACGGGGGTACTAAGGCAAGAAGGAGGGGAGGGGAAGGCCGGGGGCCACGACGCAACAGCGACGGTTGGCCGAAAAACAAGCGCTGAAGGCGCCCGCACGGGGGAGAACCGGCAGGGGGTAAGAACGCGGCCCATCGAATGGGCAGAAAAACGGAAAACCAAAGAGATCAGAAGGGAAACGGGGGAACGATTACGAACGAAACATCGTAGCCCGCCCGCGGAAGAAACCGAAAGAGGGAAACGGACCATGAAAAACCGGTTCAGGGGAGCAAACAGCAGAAAGATCGGCGCAGCGATAACGGCCGGAGGACGGAAACAGAACGGACAACCGTTTCCTACTTGCAGGGAGGAACTAAAGCGAAAAAAAAAAAAAACCTAGGGAAAAAGTACACCGGGAAAGCACAGTCAACCGGGGGCCAACACCAAAAAAAAACCCAAAGGGGGGGAGGCAGGGGGCAACTGGACATGGGGTTACACGGCATTGAAACTGCCGTGACGAAGAAATGTGAGGGGACAATTGAAAATGGGAGACTGGGGGGGGGAAAGCGAAAAAATAGAGAAAAAAAGGTCTACTAATCCGCCTGGGGGTGGGAGAAAGTAAAAAAGGCAATCCGCCAAATGAAAGACGTGAGAGTTCAAACCTAACAGGGCAATACATAGTGTTGGGGTGAGCAAAACACTTCCGGCGGAAAGCCGATTACACCGGGTCGCCCACGAGAAAGTTCGGGGTCGAGGAAGAAAAAGTTTTTACCGCAGAGGCTCTGGCCAACAGGAAGGGACAGTGGGAAAGAAACACAGAATGCAAAATGTGGGGGGAAAACAGAACCAGAAATCTTTCAGAAATCAAACTAGAGAATTAACAAGGGTTAACATCAGAGGGGAAAAAAAACATCTGGAAAAAGAACGGAGTCCCCGCCGACCCGCAAAAATTATTAAAAATAATCAACAAAAAAAGGGGGGGTGTTGACAATACATGTGAAGGGAAAACGGGGTACAAGCCATACTACCGAAGCGACCAGGATTAAGACTCGGGGACGAACCTAAGGCGGGTAAAGAACACAGCTATTTTGACGTGGAACGGGACTCTTGAAAAATAGGAACTATTGAACACACACATGCTCTAGAAATGGTTGTTTGAGCCTTCGAACGATGAGAGAAGGAAACGGGGACTCCTCAAGAAACCATTGGCCGGGAAAAATGAAAGAAAACTCCAAAAGCTGAAAAAGGGGTTGCCTAAACCGCTCCCCAACCCGAGACTTGTGGGAAGAAAAGAAAGAGGGGTTCTAAAAGGGGGGTGAATTCCCCAACCCCAGCAAGAAAAAAAAGTCGGGAGGAAGAATTATTCAGCACCAGGACAGAGAGCCACTCCGTGTGACGAGGGAAAAATAGAGAAAATGCAGAGGTGGATACGGAAAGAAAAACATCGGAGGGTCCCAAGACACTGGGGAACAAGCGGGCCAAAAAAGAAGTCAAACCGCCCCAGCTTAATCGGGGGGGTCCAAAAAACCCGCAAGAAAAGATCAGTCACCGAAAAAAAAACAGGATCGCTCAAAGAAAAAAAAACCCAGCAACGTCACAGTCACAACCGGAAAAATGCCTCTAGAATAGGGAAAAAAAAAAAAAAAAAAAAAAGCTTAAAAAAAGTCCGGAAAAAAAAGCGAAGTCAAGACCCGATGGAAAAAGCAGAAAAATCCCGATCACATACCGAAGGAGAAGCAAGGCACCGCCGACAACATGCCAAAAAGGGAAAATAAAAAACGGCTGCGCGAGACGGCGTACGCCAAGAAATAAACTCGGAAAGGTTCAAAAACTGGTGAAAACCCACGGAATAAACAAAGATGAGGGGTCAAAAAGCAGTCGAAAAAGCATGCAGAAAAGCAAAAATGGTTTCGAGACATTACCGGAGACACGTGAACCTGCCGTAGCACTCTCAAAAAACCAAAAGAGGGAAAAAGGACTGGGGGAAAACTCTGGTAAGCGAAGGACGGCGGGAACTAGCGGAGGGGGGGGGGGGGGGGGGGCGAAGGTGGTGGGTCTCCATCGCGGGAAAGGGAATGGACCGGTAACAAGGGGTTTTAAAGAGAAAGCAGACGGCCCAAATGGCATCCGCCATCTTTGGGGGGGGGGGGGGGGGGAATTACAGTTTGGCATGGAGTTGCGCAAACCACGACTCCAGGCCTCTCCTGAAAAAAAAAAAGGTTTGGGGGAACCTCTTGGTGGTTTTGTTTTTCTTGGGACTCAGGGTTAAAGAGGAAAAAAAAAAAGGAAAAAACGCTTTTGAGTACTTGGCAGCTGGCAGGACTAGCTGATGAACCTGGGTGACCCGGAACAGTGCCATGGGGGGAGTTGGTCTAGAATGGGCGAAAGGGGAAAGACTGGGGGTGGGATATGGGATCTGAAAGGGGAAAAACGCTAAAAAAAACGATAAAACTGTTGGGGGGGAGGGGACGAATGGTGGGGACCGCGGGAATGGTGTGGGTGGCGGGAGGGTGCACGAGGCTGTAGCGTCTCCTACAAGAGTAGATTTGGGCTCGGGACTAGGTGGAACTGCGCAGCCCGTACGACCTACCAATTTGAGGGGGAGACTCGGCGGATTATTCTGCGGGCTTAAGTTCAACAAAATGAGTATACGGGGGGGAGAAACAAAAAAGGTGGGAAAACAAGGGCAAAAAAAAAATGGGCACAACCCGCGCACACGGTGGCATGAGGTAAAAACATTCGTCAAACATGTGAAGTAAAAAAGCCTGGACTTGAATTGAAACGAGAGCAAAGGAGAGAAAAAAGCTGCACCCCCAAGAAAACTTTCGGGGGCACGGAGAACCTTTTGCTGGGGGGGTTTTTGAGAGAAAAGGGACTTGCGGCGTTCACGTAATATTCTTTGAATCAAAACATGAAAAGGGTTCGGGTTATCAGGGGAAGCTAACGCCAATGGGTCGGGAGGAAACGTTGAAGCGGCCAGGGGACAACATCAACGGTGTAAGGAGGGTTCAAAGGTTTGGCCGGGGGTAAGGCGGTACAAGGGGGACCAGGAAATTGGGGAGTGGAAAGAAAAGTCACCCGGAACGGAAGAATCCAAGGGGGATGGGCTGCCCCAACCAAAACTAGATTGGGCCCGGACAGGTCCTCGTTGTCGCCGAAAAGAAAGGGCGGCTTTAGGGGGGGGGTAAGACACGGCACCGCTCGGGACTCCTTGAGTCAGGGGCACCAGGGAACCAGTAAAGCGTTCGACGAAAGGGGGTGGGGGAAAAAACCGAAAAAAGAAGATAACGTTCAGATCGGGGGAAGTTGGGAGCAAAAAAAAAGCTCACGTCGACCAAGGTCCGGTGGGTTTCCCGACAAAAAGGCGGGGAAGCTGGGGGAAAATCTTGCCAGGACCTGGGATTGGACTACTTATGCACTTGGCAAAAAAAAAAATTTGACTCACTCGTGTGCCTCTTAATAAAAAACGTTAATTGAGCCCATACTGGGGGACCTCAAAGTTAAAGTCAAAGCGGTAATACCGCTGGGGGTGGGTTGGGTTCTGGGAAACAGGTCGCAAAAAGGGGGCCCCAAGGAAACTGTGTCGTGAAAAAAAAGGGTACGTGAAATGGTTACAGTATCTCGTGTCAAAGAAGGAGTAGAACTCAAAGGGGAAAAATTGGTTAACATGTGAAGCAAATCGAAGGGGACGAGATGGGGGAAAAGTAAAACTGGGAGGGAATAAAGGGGTCAGAAAGGAGAGTGCCTGGCCGGTGGGGAAAAAAAAAAAGAAGAAAGGTCCTTGTCGAATTAAATCCTGCGGGGAAGTTGCCCTTCAAAGAAAAAAGAAAAGTGGAGGAGACGATGATGAAAGCGGGCCCTAGGAAGTCGCTCTCCCGTGTTTCAAAACCAGGACAGGGGCAATTATGGATGTCGAAACATGACCGGGGACATGTCGAGGGGGGCACCGCGTGAAAACCGGTCAACAGGGGGAAAATTAGAACGAACGGGAATCTACCAGGCAGAGGGGACTGATCATAAAAATAAAAACGTCGAGATTCAACGAGGAGTGAGCAAACTGGGGCCGGGGGGAGGGTTAAACGACGAAAATGATTTGCATATCGAACTCAAAAAAAAACAACACGGGAGGAGAAAAAGAATGGAGGCAACGGAAAAATTCTTTACCGTGGAAGGCGCCAGAAAACCCAAAGCCGACGGCTAAAGGAAAGGGGAGGCGAGCCCGAAAGGAACTGGGGGAGGGGGGGGGAAGTTTCCAGCTAGGAAAGAAGGATTGATTTTTGAAGGGAAGGGCACAAGAAAGGGAGGAACTGCACGAGGAGGGCCGCAGAGAAAAGAATGGGGAATCAAGGAAGGAACGGAAGTGAAAGGGTACAAGGGGGACACGATCCGGGCAAAATAAACCTCTTCTAAAAAAAGGGACGCGATCCTAACGTAAATGAGGTGAAGCATAAAGGAGACATAAACGATCGGAGGATTCAAGGCATTCTCCTCCGGGAAGAGGGGCGGCTGGAATCTTAAAAGAGGGGGGACCGGGTCACCTTATAGGGAGGAAAAGTAGGGGAAAGGACAAAATGTCCAAAGGAAATTCGAACCAGGGGCAGGGGTACGGCCTTGGGGGACCCCAACAATGCGATTTGAGACGGAATGGTGCCAATGAACTACGGGGAAAGACCTCATTGGGAGGAAAGGTCCCTTATCTTGTAAAAAGGAAAGACCAACGCCTTACTGCACGAGACTAGGTGGATACCGCCAGCCCACGTTAGCCAAAAAAGGGCACCAAGAGGAAAAATGGGGCCGCCGTTTGGGGAACGGTGCAAAGAAAACAAGACTTCGCAAAACCTAGAAGCGATTTCATGTTAAAAGAAGATGAGAATGAGTACACCGAAAAGAGGAAGAGACAAATTCAATGCCCGCAATGGGGAAGGGGAAAAAATAGGAAAAGGTTCCGGACAAGCCTCTTAGGCCCAAAACATCACCTAGGGGGGAAGCCGCGTGGGACCGCTGAGGAGGCAAGAAACCAGCGTAGCAATTCTGACACCCATCAACAAAAAAAAAAAACAAAACCAGCATGAAAAGGAAGAGGCACAGGGGGGGGGAAAGAAATGTTGCACGACCCGGCAATCACTATGTGCTAACACGCAAAATGAAGTAGAAAAGAAGAACCCGAGAGGGAATTCCAGGATATGGAAAAAGGGGTTAACTGACAGATGGGGAGGGGGGACGTCTATGAAAAAACAGAGCCAACGGTAAGATAGAACGGGGGGGGGGGGCAGACCACTGTCAAGGAGCAATTTACACCAACTCGACAACCCTGGACGGTAAAAATGGATAAGGAACGAGGCGACCCCGGTTTTAACTGCCGTCAAGAGGCAAAACCCCCAGGATCCTCTACAACGGAGTGTAGTTTCTGTGGGGGGGGGGGGGTCCAAAACAGAAAGAAAAGATCTTTGCACATAGTAAAAATAAAATAACAGTGAAGCCTGTAAGCCCGTAAGGGCAATTCAAACCGAAGTTCTGCCGATGAAAAAGGATCAGCCAGTGGCCCGCCAGGGGAAAAAAAGTAAAAAACCATCGGGGGCGAAACCAAAGGCCCCAGGATTCAAAGGCAACTCTCGGTAAAAAGGTTTGAAGAAATCATAGGAAGATCTACAAATCAGGCGAAAAAACAAGCACACGTCAAGGTCAACACCGGGCAACCGGGGGGGGAAAAGGCCGCGAGCACGGCCATCGCCAAAACATGCCCAAAAAATAGTAACAAGGAGACGGGATGGTACACGAAGGAGCAGACCAAAAAAAAGAAAAGAGCAAAGAAAAAAGGAAGCAGGCGCGGCCGCGAGCAAAAAAAAAAAACAAAGTCCCAGCGAGGGAAACGGCGGGTCAGGACCAAATGATATTTAGGCTAGGTGGGGCGTTCCGGCGGGAAAACGGGGAAAAAACCCAAAGAAGAAGAGGTCCCCAACCTAACCGCGCGTAAAAGGGCTGGATCTCTTACAAAAGAAAAAAAACCCCACTGAAAAGGATCTCTGCACACAAAACTATTGGAGAGATATGCAAGACTTTGTCTAAGGGGAAAGAAACTCAGGAAGGCGGCAGAGCGCCCCGGTTTCTCTCGTTGTGGAAAAGGAAGGGGAATCTGAAAGGACTTGGGACAAAGGTTGAGCGGGGAGGCATATCTTCATCCTCGGATGCGGACACCAGCCGTAGAAAAAGCAGTGGGTGTAATGATGGGTCCGATTTAGACTGGGCTCCGACCTAGCTCCGCGTTTTTTATGGGGGGCAGTCGGGATTGGTGTTTTTCTGCCTGGGAAAGGGGCACATAGCGCGAAAGGCGAGGGGGGGTTTAATGAAGGGGGGGAAAAATGCGGATCTATCCAAATTTCACTGCCGGGGGGGGGGGAATCAGCGTGGGGCTGCTGTGTTCGCACAGAAGGGGGAGAAGATCCTTTGCTGGTATCAAAAGGATGGAACAAAAAAGCGATAGCCGGGGGAAGAAAAAGTCAGGGGGGGAGAGGGGAAATGGGTGACTGCAAGGGGCTGGGTAAAACAAAAGGAAAGTTGCGTGCGTCGGCCAGTCAGAAGAAGAAAGCTTGGGGGGGGCCTTGTTGGTGTGTGGGGGGGGGGGGGGGTGGGTTGGGGCACCCAGACTGCCATGGAAGGGCTCCGGGGGGGGGGTGAAAAACGTTTGAAACAATTTCTGTTAGGGGTTACCTCAGGGATGTTAGGCCTGGGTGGACCCGGAATTTCACAAAAAAAAAAAAAGTACGGGGGATTGGATCAAGGCACCTTGGTTGGAATGTCAAACGGGGTCCAAAACGGGCTCCTCGGGGGTGGAGTTTGGACAGGTTTTAACAGAGGGGTTGAAGTGGGGTATACCTTTTACTGTATAACGGCCATTCAGCCTCGTCTAAAACAAAAAGGGAAACCAACCCGTTCAGGAAAATGAAAAGGGCAAAAACCTGGGGGGGTTTTAAGAGGACGTCCCGAAGATGGCCGTGAATTCAGAGCGAATTCCAGAAGTGCGGGGTGATTTCAGGAGGGAATCTGGGACGGGGAGCCATGGGAACTGGTAGGAGGAAACGACCCAAACCACAAGGGAGGGGGCAAAAAAAACACGGGTGGGGATACTTTTGCCTAAATTTCGTTGGGAAGAAAAAGGGGATCCGGGCTTGGAAAGGGGGTCAGGTGGCAGAGAGTTAAAACGGGGGGGACAGGGGATCGGATAGGCTAAAAAGAGCTGGGGACCAGGGAAATGGGCTAGGGTTAATGACCACGGAATCCAGGGGATGACCCCAATGGATGGGCCCGCGACCGACAGGGGACGCATTTGCCGCAATAGACTCACCCGAAATCAAACGGGGGTTGGAAAAAAAAAAAGGGGGGGGTGAGCAGGAAAGGGGGAGAAATCAAACTAAAACGTGGGGAAAAAAACTGCGCTGGCTGAAATCCGGCGGTTGTGTAACCCTCGAGATGTGGCCTTTCCACAGGTGCAAAGGGCGTGTTGTAAATAACTTTCGGGAAAAACGGAGACGCCTTGGGAGCATTAATCTCAAGCTAAAGGGGGTCAGGGCACAGCCAAAATCAACCAAGAAAATTTTATCCCCAAAAAAAATAAAACCCTCAAGGGGGCAAAAGGGAAAAATAGAATTTTGGGAGTTTAACGGGGGAAATAGTCAACTTAACCGGCTGGCCAAGGAACTGGGGACGGGGGGGTCTTTCAAACAGCGGAGGTCCTAAAATCGAGTAAGAAAGGAAAAGGGGTTTGACATTCCGGCAAGGAAGGAAGGTTAAGATTTAGCACAATGTTCCGTGGAAGGGAAAAGAAATCAATGGCGATGCTCACCAGAATGAGAAGGGGGGGCCAAACTAATCGACTGAAAGCTAAGTCCGCGGTGGAATTCGACGATAAACTCCAAGTTTCACGGTCAAAAAAAGACAAGAAAAAAAACAAAGGGAAGGGGGATCATTATTCGGGAAAACGGGAGGAGGGCAGAAGAGAAAAGGAAGGTCATGGTACCGGTTGGGGTTGGAGCCGGAACTTAGAAAAAAAGGGTGAAAAAAAGCCGTCCGGAACCAGACCTTCATAACGGAAAAGTCCCCTGAGGGGAAAAAAGTCAGTTTCCGCAAAAACAAAAGGTCAAGAGAATTGATAGGAGGAGCAAATCCAAGGACTTTGTGAAGGCGTTGTCGTATCCACGTCTAAACGATGGTTGGAAAAAGA
>Ga0179593_1507557_pt1 | contig 14159 bp, 17 predicted proteins | sample CZODoug2_1_08_16_FD_185931 | JGI IMG/M metagenome (GOLD analysis project Ga0179593, IMG submission 185931) | Vadose zone soil fungal communities from Angelo Coast Range Reserve, California, USA - CZODoug2_1_08_16fungal (PacBio error correction) | ecosystem: Environmental > Terrestrial > Soil >...
TGGTTCAGTTGCCGCAAAGGAGGGGTGGGGGGAAAAAAGGATCACAACACGGTTCACAAAGCGGGGGCCCGTGAAGATATGCTTCGCGGTCTAGGCGTTTTCGATGTAAGAAGGAGAACAGCGTCTCAAAGCAGGAGAGAGTGAAAAAAGAGGGGGAAAATCCACAGGGAAATGAGCTTTGAGATCCGAAGAGTTGGAGAGTAGGGTAAAAGCGGTGAAAGATTGGAAATGCAATCTTTACGGTATTTTTCCGGGAAAGGAGGTAGAGGAAAGGGGGGGAGGCGGGGAGAAATCGTTACGGCCATCTAAGGCCTGATGGGTGAGAATTACAATAAACCTGAAGCCTATGGCCGCCAAAGGAAAAAAGTCCCTCCATGACGAAGAAAAGCAGGATTGGGTTGATTTTTTACATGGCGCGCGAAAATCCAGAAAAGAGAAAGAGGGGCTTCTGATGGACTGACTTGATGTATAACTTTCTGATGAGAGAAGGTGATACTGCAGAGGACATCCTAAGGGGAAACCTTCAGCTGAGTACTGGACAAACGAGAACATCTTGTCCGTATGAAAGAAACGAAGATGGCATGATATAACACCTTCGAAAAACCAGATGTAACCCACCTGAACCGTAAAAAGTCCGTCCGAATCCACTGCGGAGCTGTTTCTGAAGGTGCTTGAAAATGTCGGAGGCAAAGGACGAATTCACGGAAAAGGCCATCCTCCAAGCGTCAGGCAAAGAAACGCGGTGGGAGTTCTTGGGGATGGGGTAGCATGGCTGAGCAGGCTTAGAGAGCAATGAAAGGTTCGAGTACGCCGAAATTGGGGAGAGGAACACAGGTTGATCCCGGCGATTTCGGGGACGCATACGGGAAAGGGGAAATGGCGAATGTGCGGTTGCAAAACAATGCAATGAGAGGGAAGGTGGGGTCCCCTTATTACTCATGTGAAGGGGGGCCTGAGATGTGCGCCGTACGCCGTTGAAAAAGGGGGCTGTGCTTTGAAAACCCGGAAACGGCGTTTAATTGACAAAAATTGAAAGGAAGGAGTATAGGGGGTAAGACGAAAAAGCCCGGGAAGGTGAGGTTACAAAGATCCTGTCGTGGGCTCTATGCATATGTTAAATGGATCAAGAGAGAAAGGGGGGGGGGGAAGCGCAGTGATGTTCGAGGGGAGTCCCGGAATTCAGGAAAGACCAAAAAAGGGACTTGGCTGCGCTACCCACGAGGGGGTCCTTATCTTTGCTTCTTGTCTGCGAAGATGCAGCATAAAGGAGAAGGGAAGACCAGAAGGGCGCTTGGTAGGTAGGACAAAAACTCGGGCGCCTGGGGGGGACGCGAAAGAGTGTTCGGATTAAGAAAAAAAATAACAGATTGCAGATGCTCATAAAAGAAACCCGTTTCAGTCACGGAGTAATGGGGAAAAAGTTCACGAGGTTTGTCAAGTAACCGATCGGGTGTGAGAGAGGGAAACGTCAGCCTAAAAGAAGACGGAAAGGGGGGGGTAGGGGGGGTTATTGGAAAGAGGGGGTCATTTTTCCATTTGGTGGGGTATGTTGCGGTGTCAGGCAGAGGAGGGAGCCCGGAGAAAGAGTCTAGGGCATAAATCCGCATAGGTCAATGCAGGGGGATCATGACTAAAAGATCCAGAAGATGTGGGATCAGGCACGAACTTGAATCACTTAACTCTTCACGGGCCGCTGATGGATCAACTGAATGAGTGGAAAAAAAAAGCTAAAGGACGGCCGTCTACAAGTTGAGGAGGGAACCTGGGGGTACAGTCCTTAGATTTACAGTATAATGCCGCTATCTTATCGGAGTGCACCGCGCGAGATCTGGGAGGAATCCAGAAAAGTGGGGGGAAAAAAGTTATGACCCTCACTAGGAACATTCCTAGACAGACGAGGCGGTGGTGGAGGGTGTCGGGTAGTCAGAGGAAGCATCGAGAAGGGCACATCGTAGTTCAGAGATTTTTTCAAGTTTAGGCACCCTGGCTTGAAGGGGGATGTCATATAAAAAGGCTCCGATCGGAGTACAGGAAAGCTTTGGAACCAAGATCAAGGGAACGGGGGGGAAAGGGGGAAGGGCAGAGAAAAACCAACCGGGACCGGAGCAATGATCATTAGATAACAAGCTTAAGAGGAAAGAAGTTGACCATCATGTAATCTTCCGGTTAGGGGCATCGACCGGAGACAAAAGGTCCAACATGAAAGGGCCGTACCGTAAAGGGCGAGACACGGATCTTTGGATTGTTCAGTCATCATTCGTTTGGAAAAGAAGGGGGTGCCATATTCGGCCCTGTGAATAATCGATCCTTTATTTGGGTTAAACAAAAGGGTATAAGGGTGGAGAACATCAGAACCGCTGGGGGTACAGCCACAATGGAAGACGCAAAGACTATTTGATGAAAAACACAACACCTGCTCCAGTTCCATAAGTAAGAAGGAAATTCAGGTTTGTCCGGCGAACAAGGGAAATCGCCCTGGATGAAGCACCGATCTCAGCGCAGTCCTAAATAACCGGCAGCAAGGATAACCATGAGGGGGTGAGTTCCAAGGGGGGGGGAAAACACGATGACATCCGAAGGGCAATTTACCGCGAGTCGGCCGGGAGGGAGCAAGTTTACGGAGCTACAGTTCACATAGGGTTCATGGCAAGCGTTGTCTCAACGGTCTACGAGTCGAGATCTGCAAAGGGGAGGAGGGGGGCATACGGTTCGAAGAAGATCGACAACGGGGGTTTTAGTGCGCCAAGCCCAACGTCATAGAGGAATGTGACGAGTGAGAAGAACATAGTGGCGTATTGACCAGCAAGTGGCTCGCCGCTTGCCGCAACCTTTAACAAGGGGAAGAGAGAGGCAAAGAAGCGGAGCGCGACGAGATCTCGATCCTGCAGGCCGAGTTATCGCTCACGCAAGGGAAGAACACCATCCAGGTAAGAAAGAAGAGTATTGTTGAGCAGGGGAATCCAGAAACCTCGCTATCTTGCTGCCAGAAATCAAGTGGGTCATGACAATAGGAAATTAGCCGAAAAAAAGGGTTCGCAGCAGCGTCGTCACCGAGGACGTACTCCGTCATTGATGAATGAAAGGAAGCGCACTAGTCAGGAAAAAAAGAAATCGACCTTGCGCAACGTAGAACCACAAAGGAAACAAAAATACTACTTCTTATCGGCAACAGATTCAAATCTGCAGGGTTGAGAAAAAGAAAGGATTTGGACGGACAGGGAGGGGACGAGCTGGAATTGAACGGATAAGCCACTACTTCATTCTGAGAGAGATAGGAAAAACCGACAAGGGGAACCCTTGTGCGGCGGGCGAAAGGCAATCGGTGGCGCTGTGCGACCTCAAAAAAAAGAAAGGTCTGCAAGGAAAGCGTTGGGTTCCGTCTAATTCCCCCGGAGGACGGGGCGCCGATCTACTCATGACTGCACAAGGGAAAAGGGGTCAAGCGAAACATGAACTATCTCTCAGGGCGAAACCAACACAACAACAACGGGGAGGGGAACAGGAAGGCGCACTGAGAGAGTCGGGAACAGGTTCGGAGGACGCCAAAGAAAGGGCAAGGATGGGCTCAAATGCGCAAAAAAAAAGAAAAACAGTAACGAAAAACACTAGGGGGGGAATGAAAGGTATTTTGTCCACGTGGGGATTTAGTCAACGAAAACAACAGGGCCTTGGAAGGGGCCCGCCGCCACGGGGGGCCATGATGGGGGTGGACCGCAATCTAACTGTAAGCATGCATAGTAGAGCTTCCAAGCAAAAAAGGAGGGGGAAAAAATAACAGTAGAGAAAACTCACGCATTTTTTTCCTGCGTTGACGGCCGAAGGCGAAAAGGGTGTGTTTGGAGTAGGTGGTCTCGGGAAAGGCTCAGTCTTTGAACTTTTGGAGAATGTGATGATGGTGCCCGCCTGCGGGGATAGGAAGGAAAATAAAAACGTCACGAGGGGTGAAGACGCGCTTGAGAAAAGGAAGGGGGGGAGGACGGAGTCCCTTCCTAGGGAAAGGCTCAAAATTGCACTGCAACGGGACGGAAAAGATATCGAGGTTTAAAGCGGATGAAACGTGCCGCAAATACTCTGCAGTTTAAGTGCTGGAGGAAAAGGATGAGAAAAAGAAGGGCCTGCAGATCGGGATAGTAAAGGATAGCCGTCTGACCCTCCGCTTCCGGTGTAGTGCGGAAAGAGAGAAGACACTTGTCAAAAGAAGCAAAGTTTGGAGGGGCCGAAGCCCGTCAACAAGATTTTGGTATGAGCAGGATTGGGATGGGGAAAAGAAAACAATAAACGTTGTCGAGCGGCTAGGAAATATGCACATCCCGTAAAAGCGGTGCGCGGGGAGAGGAGGGGACCTGGGGGGACAAAGCGGGAAATTGAACTTAAATAGCTACAAACTTGAGAAAAAAAGGAAAAAATCGAAGGAATGAGAGAATAGGGGGGGAGCAATCGACTGGGGGAAAAACGAACAGAAATTATATTTCTGGACTTCTGCGACTGGGAGCCAGCAAGAGGAAGGTACTGGGAGATTTGGGTCCATGGGCAGTGGACGGTATCCAAAAAAGAAGGGAGGAAAATTACTTCTGGAAAAAGAAGTTGGGTTACAAAGAGGGAGGATTTTGTCAACTGGGTTAAAGGGGACATGCGGACTTATTCACTTCGCAAAACGGATCCAGCTCGCAAAAAGCCACCGAAGCTGAAGCAACGAAGAGGCAAACGGTGACGCAAGGGAGGACGGAAAAATCCAAAGATAGAAAGCTCGAAACGGGGTCTCTGCACTGAGTAGGTAATCCGGGTCAAGGCGAATGCCCAGAAACCGTAATAGTTTATTACCTTATGGTAGCAAGATTGAAGATACGCGAGGCTATGAAGTGGAAGACGGTCGGGGGGTGGTTGTTGCCTCTTGTGGGGCAGTCCCTTTGGAAAAAAAAAGGTCAGAACTGACTGGGGGGAGAACACAGCGAGGAATGTAATGACGATCGGGCCGCGGAAGATATCAACCGTCAAGCAACGGTTGACAATCCAGGAAAATCTCTAATTAAAGGGCCCAGGCTCAGAAAGGGGGAAAGAGGACGCGGAAACGAACAATCCACACGACCCCAAAAGAATAGGCGTGAGGAGGAGCCTCGTTCTTCTAACGGGCAAAAATGGTCTGGGAAAGGGGACAGAGAGAGCCGATGTTCGGCAATACCGAAGAAAAATATAGTTCACCATAAGGGAAAAGGAGGAGATCCGGGACAACAAGGCCGTCAAACAGGAAACTTCAAAACGACGTCAGGCGTGATCACAAACAGTACAGGAGGGCCATCAGCGGGGGGAGTTAGCTTTAATAGATCAAAGAGGCCCGAGCCAAACAATCCGGAGGGGGGAGAGCATGGAAGATTGGGAGGAACAATTTAAAAAAACTATGGCGATTTATACCGAGAATCAAACCTCCGGCGCGGGGACAGAAAAGCCCGACAAAAAGAAGGAAATCAAAAAAAAGGTGCACAAACCAAGAGTGCAAATAACCCCTTACGACAAAAAAAGGGCAGGGGAAGGCTTTTATGAAAATAACTCGTCGATGTCGACAAAGAAGGGACGGGTTGAGTGACAGACGAGGCGAAACCGGTCAATAAAGAGAGGAGAAGATGCCTAAAATCACAGGGGCTGGAAAAAGCAGAGGCCGAGACGGGGTCTTTTGAAGTCAGAAGAACGCCTGATAGGCGGAACAGGCTCTTAAAAAGGGGGGGGGGTCACATAATCAAGCGCCCTTGGATGGGGCAGGCCGAGAGTACGAGAAAAGTCTTCCTCCAGAAAATCCTAACCTATAAGGACCAACTCGTCAGGGGTGGTCAAAAAAAAAAAATGAGATTGGTAGGGTTCAGGAATTCCTGGACCGGAGAGAAAAAAAAAGGGAAGTGCAATGGAGATGAGAAAGTACAGATCAAAGAGGGAGGAACCTCCCTTAGCGGTGGAGAACATCAAAAGGACCCAGTCGGGGAGCTACGCCCCGAAAAGATAATAAAGTCCATTAGGTTGGGGAAAGGCCTAACGCGTTTTCCGGTGAGGGGCAAGCCACGAAAAGTCAACGCAGGAACGGCGAAAAATCCTAGAATCACTGGCGCATCATTCTCCCAAACCTCGTAAATCTGAAATTGAAGGGGAAAACCAGCAGGAGGGAAATGTCCTGCAGAAAAAGCGGTCGAACTCGCCGGGACGAAAAACCTGGTTGGAAGCAGCCAAGGGGAAGGGAAAACAGATGCCCAGGACACCAAAAAAGAATTCGGAGGAAGACGTGAGTAGGAAATGATCGACCATCCCCAAAGAAAAACACAAGCGGCAGTGACTCCCGCCGAGGGGGAGAGATTCCTTAGAAGGACTAATTGGAAGCAAGAAAGGGGGAAAAGCACAAGCGTAAATAACAATAGCGCCGGGGCTGTGGAAGGAACAGGCATACTGTTTCAGTGGGGTGACCCAGAAGTGCGGGGGGTATATATCATGGAAGAGAGGTAAGGAGAACGGAAACAGATGGGGGTGCGACGGTGTTTCCCGTACTCAGATGAATTTACAGGGGGGATGCCGATTGCGGGAGACATCGTCGGACGATCAGAAGAATCTGTAATAAAGAAAGCAAAGAAGAAGAACAGGGGGATGTAGATTTCAAAACTGGAAGGGTTCGCAGGAGGACCATGAAAGTCAAACAAAGAGCACAATGGATTAGTCCTGTTGAGGACTGGTTTGACCGGGGCGGGAGGGAGAAAGTAGTTGTTTGAAAAATCGAACAACACGAACCGTAGGGGGGAGCCGTCCCTATTTGCCTAGACGCCTCAAGACTCTACTGAAAAAAGAAGACGGAAAACTACTCACGATAACTGGTTGTTCAAGCCTTGAAAAGAGGTGGGTTAAGAAAGCGAAAAGAGAGCGATCCAAGGAGAATGAAAGGGGTGATTTAAAATGTTGAACGGCTGAAAAAGAGAACCTGGGTAACGCGCTACATCAGACCAGAAGATACCGAAGGACTCAGAACTTCGTCAAAGGCGCTGACGCGAACCTGACTGGGCCTATGCAAAAAAACAAACAAGCATCAGGGTCGCAACGACAAGCTAAATCAAAACAAAAAAAAGGGGGAGTTAGAATAAAGCGAAAAGATATTTTTAGGACAGCAAAACCTAGGAAATGGTGGGTTGCAGAGAGGTAACCCAGAAGGGGTCCACGGCATCGCATTGAAAGAAGGAGGGCGGGGGAGAGGGCTTTGGACGATGTACAGGCGGAACCAGCGCAGAGTCGTGTAACCGTATAAAAGAGGGGGAAATCCCCCCAGGGTACTTGAAAGACGTATATCGCGGGGGTAGGGGACAAAGATCAAAGAAGGGGAAGGGAGCCAATCCAGATCGGAAGGGCTTTTCGTCGCTGGTTGGAGGGGAGAGAGGGAGGAGGATAAAATCGGGACTAAGAGGGAGGGCGAGGGGGTGCCGTTCAATCAACCTCTGCAAAGCGCACAAAGACCGACCCGAAGACTAAGCCAAATCGGATGGGGGGTGAATGGTTTCCAGGCGAAACGCACCCAGGAAAAGTAAAATCCGGTGGGTCGGAGGCTTGGATCGTCATTTATGAGACATGATGAGAGTCACAGTAAGAAAACGTGCACGCGGCCAAGACGTTGTGAAAACAGGCAGCTGTAGGGTAAACAACGAGAAAAAGCGGTTCAGCGTCAGACAGATGAGGCAAAATTCTGGAAAAAGATAGGAAACACCCTGAAAAAAGGGATAACAAGGGGAATGAAACAGCCCCGTCGATAGTTTTCGAGTGGGGGCTGGGACCAATGTTCGGGCGTAAAGTCGATTGTAGAACGGGGAATAGAAAAGGAAAAATCAAAGGCGGCGAAGAAACCGCGGGTCCCTCAGGTGGGTGATTTTAGGGGGGGGAGGCGGCATAACGCGTCGGTCGCGGGAATCAGGAAGGTTCATCGACGCCTAAGGGCGCGGGAAAAAGGTTGAGGAGGAGTGGACGCCGAGGGAAGGCATTTAAGTTCCTAAAAGAGGGGAGGGGAACCCCCGGCAGCGAAGAAGGAAAGGGGGTGGGCGCACTGATGAAAGGGAGTTGGAAAACCTAGAGTGGACCGTCAGAGGTTGACTTGCTTGGGGGAGGTGGGTACAAGACAGAAAAACGGGCCTTTGAGGGGAGAAATGAGAGAGGTTATCGGGGGTCGATCGAAAAAAAGAAAGGGAAAGTTGAGAGGGGGACCACAGCGCCGGAATCCGGAGGAATCTGGGTTCAAGAAGTGTTCTCCTCACGGGGGGCTCCGAAGTTATACGGGACGGTCCCTGATTAATGACAACAATAAAAAAAAAAGACCTTGGGCGCGAGGAAAAAAGAGTAATTTGGGGGGGCCTATCGTTCTTCTTTTACGGGCGAAGGAGGGAGACAAACAACATGACCAGAAAGGGAGACGTGGATTAAAGGGAAAAAAAACGCGGAGCGCCTTGGGAAAGTATCAAGGGCGTTTCGTATTAATGAAACATCACCAGATTAAAAGCTTCGAGAAAGAATGAAGGGGGGCCACAGCAAAGGGGAAAAAAGAGGAATCCGCCTCGGGGTGTCACGAACAGGAAGGGAGGCTGGCACGCGAACGCGAAAAAAAGAAGCTACAAGAAAACCATGAAAGGCCAGGGGGGGGGACGAAGGTTTGGTTATTTTTGAACGCTTGGGTTTGCTGGGGGTGCCAGGGGGGTGATGGATGCTTTTTCACGGGCCGGAGGGATCAGCGCCTGGGCAAAAGGGAGGAACGGGGCCAGAAAAGGGAATTATGTGGGGCAAGAGGCATAAAAGGATAAGCAGGAATTCCGCCGTAGGGTTGCGCAGGGGCAGAAAAGGAGTCTAAGACGAGAAAGCGCTAAGGGAGCCCTGAATGCTGTTGATAGCGCAAGGAGGAGGGGAAGAAGGGGGCGGGAAAAAGGTTGTTGCCCGCGAAAAAATGGGCCAGGAAAGGTAGCCGCAAGCTTCTTCGGAGTGGGAAGCACGCAGAGAGATCTGGTCAAATGTCAATCCAAAAGGCCGTTAGGAACTACGAAAGAATCATAAGAAAGAAGATGGGCGGTGGTTGGGAGACTTTTCGGGGAGTCCGAGGACATGAGGTTAGGCAGAATCGTTACTTGGAAAAGAGATTTGCCGGAAGAATGGGGACTGGTGTCTGTCATATTAAGGATTCAAGAGAGGCGGTACATGAAAAGCTTTGTATAACCAAAGGCTAAGGGGACCGGGAGGGTCAACGTTAAGGAGAGTCAAAACCAAAGGGACCAGGAAACTGAGAGGAAATATTGGCAAAGAAGGTAAGCGTCGTGTTTAGGTCATCGATGGTGGTACAATAAACAAATAGACGGAAGAAACGAAAGTTGGAGGTTGTCAGGGAATAAGAGTGGGAATAACGTTGCCCAGACTTCTGCCAGGTGAAGACGAATGGAGCAGGAGGGGTTGGTGAGAAGAGGAAGAATGGGTTGGGGCGCAGCATAAAAGAAACGCATGGTATCAGTTCCACAATTGACAAAAGAAGACTAGGATGACACAAAAAGCGCCATTGACCAGGGAAGAAGAATGAGTTGGGGAAAAACCAATACAAATGCACAAGTAGGAAGACAACGGCGCGGAAGAGGGGAAAGGGACGCCAAGATAAAGGATTTTGCAGTGAAGCAAAAAAAAGTAAAACAACGAGGAAAAATAGATGTGCACTTGAAAGATTGAGGGCGTTCGTTCGCAAAAGGAAAAACACTACTTTATTCAGGGGGCAAGGCTTTGTACAACGGTCAAAAGAATCTTAAAAGGAAAAGAGGGGAAGGAAGGGAATAAAGGGAGGGCACCGCTCGACAAAAACAGGTGTTTTTGAGTTGCACGCAACAACAAGCGGAGGAGAAAAAAACGACAGGGGGATGGAGGAAAAAAAATAGAGAGGAAAGTGGGGCTTCTCCGCGTCCCCACCCTTACCACCGAGCACGAGAGGGAAAAGCACTAGAGGAAAGTCTCGAGAAAAAGCAGGGCCGAGTTCGAGAGAACGCAGGGGGCTCGACAAACCAGGTAACTGCGCGAGGAGTGGGGGGGGGAGCATGGGAAAGAACGGGAAAAACAGCGAGAGCGTGCTGAAAGAAATGCAATTGATCGGGCCAGACGTAGGAAGAACCGAACCCCAATTTTTGGCCCAAAAAAAAAAAAAAACACGGAACGAAGTAGGCAACCAAGGACGTAACCGGGTCCTTGATGAAGAATTAAAGTCAGCAACAAGGAAAAGAGAGCAAAAAAGGAAAATCGCGTCATGTCCACAAGGACCAAAGAATCAACACCGAAAGACGGGGGGTACGGCACACGCAAAAGATGCCGGCGTGGCGCTACTTATGATTTGCAGGGACCAAAATAGGCGGCGTATTGAAAGTGGAAGGAGAAGCCACTATGAAGGCGAAAAGAAGATGGGAGGGTTCCAAACCATCAATGGCCAAGGTTCGGCGGGAAGACAAAGGGGGCATCTGGGGGGGGGAAAGTTGCGACACCCAGAAAACAAGAATTTCTTAATGAAAGGGGTGTGTTCCGAAAGATCCCGAGTCAAGTAGGAAGAGGAGCTAAATACAAATTGCCCCCTTGCCGGGCCGCGAAAAAAACAGATCAGGAGAAGGCGCAATCCGAGCACAAAAAGGAGAAAGAGAGACTTGCGCCTGCAGAGAGTTGAATGTAGAGGAACGGCAATGGTGCCAGATAGGGAGCAGATCTGCAAAAAAAGCCAAGGGGAATAAAATGAGGACGGACACCACAGATTTCATTCAGAAGATTGGGGGATGGAGGGAGTAAAAGAGGACAAACAGAGGGCAAAGGGTAGACCGCCGACCACGGGCCATTGGGGGGGGTTGTAAACATCTTACGGGACTGAATGAAAGGGGGGGCTTATACGGGCCGATTATCAAAAATCGATTGGGGAAGCAAAAAAGAAGCGGAAGCAACGCACAGGGCAAGTGGTCATGCGTTTGGCAGATAAAGAATGCTATTTTGGGGGTATATTGTCGCGGGGACGAAAAATAACGAGGGGGGACCTTGTTAGTGCAGGGAGACCTTCAGTATAGCATGTCAATGACTTCTTTAAGGACTTCTTTTACTAAAGAAGTGAGAAAAAGGGCAAAGGCCCGTGTGCCTTCAGAGAGAAGAAGTGAAGATCAATTGGAAAATGCTAGGCGAAGGCCAATATCAGGTTTTCAAAGGCCCGGCTCAAAAGAAATAGGCCGGGAGGCGGGACGAGCACTGAGGTAGTCGAGACTCGCTGAGCTCGAGATAGCTGAGAGAGAGAAAAAGAAGGGGCGAGAAGATAAGTTTAAGAACAAGAGGCTCAGACAAACTTGCGCAGAAAGACCAGGAGGGGTTTGGTGACTTCAAGACCCCTTAAAATTTTCAGGGGAAGCAGGCGTGGGGATGTCGAAAAAAGAAAAAAAACACCTTGTCGGCGCTAGGAACTTGATGCCCTCCCTATAAATCTTGAGAGTTTCATAAGAGGGAAAGGAGAAGCTCTTGCCATTGCAATAAAAAAGGATCGAAGAAAATTGAGACGGAAATTCCCTAATCGAGGGCAAGTGCAAGGTGAAAGGGTGTACAACAGAATAAAAACAGAACATGGATAAAGGCGGCAACGTCTTCATATCTACAGGAAGAGGGGGTCGAGCGGACATTTTTGCACTGGACTGGACGAAAAAAAAAAATTCATTCTGTCCGGTCTGGAAAGGCATGGTGGGGGGTTTTCATCAAATGTCTTGGAAGTGGGGGAGAGTGAACCAAGGGAACTTACAAAGGAGATTAGGAGCGGCCACAACAGGGATACATATGAGCAAAAAAAACAAAAGGACTCATCGAGAAATCAGGGGAAAGCAAAAACGTGGTTGCAAACTATGAGAGAAAAGCCCAAAACGACCCTGGGTCGCACTGTAGTCTCGGTCGCAGGGGGGGCGTATATGGGGAGGAATCCGGTCAATAGCCACTCAAAAAAGATTTCAGCTCAAAGAGGAAGGATACTCTCTGTTCAGAATAAGATCCGGTCTCCCGTTCTGGTGGTTTGATATTGGAAAGGGCGGACCAACGACAGGCCACTGAGGACTTGGGTGAGACCAAAATAACCTCATTTAAAACTTCGGAGCCATTATATGACAGCAAATCATTCCAGGGTTCCTCCATGAAAAAATCTAGAATTTAAAAAGAGGACCAAAGAAAGAGACGATGAGGACGAAACATCCACACGCCCAACACTCATCTTAGGTGAAAGGAAAAAAAGTTAGTAAAACAAAAGGATTGAGTGAACAGTGCCAGATCGCGAAGCCTTGGGCTCAACGAAGAAGGAAGAGCGCGGAAGAGAAAAGAATTCTTGAAAGAGCCGTTACCAAACCAGCCTTGAAGAGGAAAAGGTACGAAGACGGCAAAGGGGGCGCTTAGAAAAGAAAGGTAGACGAAGTCAGGAAGGCGTTGCAGTGAGATAACAGGGAGGGACAGGAAAAAATCCCAAGGAGTGACGTAGATTGGGGAAGGAAATAATTGACACCTAAAATGGGAGGGAGGCAAACTGAGCCTCCTGCCAGAAGGAGGGAAAGAAAGACTGCCACAAACCGCATCAAGCAAAAACAACAGGGTCACAAAAAAACGAGTTGTCAACTAAACCACCGTCGACACCCAATTGCAGGGCCGTCAGGTAGAGGGAAAAGCGTAAGGGAAAAAAAGATCCAAAACGCTCCGGGTTCGACAAACAGGCGAAAACAAGGCAATAAAGGACACCGTTCCTAAAACTGAAAGGAAGGGGCGAAGCCGGAAGAATCGGGTGATTTTCCGGGATCCCGAACCGACGGATCGAGAAAACAAGCGAGCAAGGGTGACCTCCCAAGCAACGCTGGAGGTCAATGCCTGAGGAGAGAAGACTAACAAAGGAAAATCCCACAGGTGAAAAAAATCGTCTAGCGCCGCCAAGCGCGGGGTGGTATTGTTGGCATGAATTCCGGGACCCTGTCTAGAAAAGCAAGGAAACCATGAGAGGGAGGAAAAAAATTGAAAAATATGCATCGAACCGACAAGAGGACTCAACTTCCCGCGGGTCGCGAAACGACCCCTAGAATAAATCGTAAGTCGGGGGGGGGAAATCATAACTCCGTTGCCGGCTGGTGCAAAAAAAAGTCACCCGCCCTCAACGCTGGAACCGGAGCAAAATCCTCGAAGATCAATATCTGAGCATCAATTTGCAACAACCGTCTCGAAGAACGGGGGGGGAAAACCGGAAGTTTTTAGGAAAAGTGACCCTGCCGCCAGGGGAGGAGAAATCGCCGAAACTGTTTCCCGAACAATTTACGGAGAAACTGCAAATCATGAGGAAGGAGAACGGAAGGCGAAAGGGGAGAACTACCATCAAAAAGAAGACCGCGACGGCGCGGAGCATTGGGAAAGGAGGAGGGAAAACTTCGAAGAGAGAATTAAAAGCAAGTGGTCAAGCAAATTAAAATAACACTAGCTTCCGGGGGTCGGTGGAAGGAAATGTCCCCGGTTTTGAAAAAGGGTTGGTTCGATCGGGGGGGGACAAGGTGGTATCTAAGGCCAAGATCGTGCTGAGCTAAAGGGAAAAGATGGACGAGGTGGTGTCAAAAGAATAGCTCGATGGCAGGTGTCAAATATGGATGAAGATTGGTCATTCTCCATCGATACGATCAAGAAGCATCGGAATAACGGAGAAAAAAAAAGTAAAGCGGATGGGAGTGGATGCGCCATTTAACTATTACAACCACAATGACAGGGCAAATGAGGGGGAAGGGGGAGGGACTTTGAGTTTGTCCGGGCTTCAGCGTCATTAAAGAGTTGTATGAATAGGACAAAAAAGCCTTCCGTCAAGATGGCCGGAAAGAGTGGAGCGTTTTCTCCGCCTCAATCTTACAACACCCAAGAAACTACGTCAGCGAATGGATAAAAGAAACTTGAAAGGTTTACAGAAAGAACTACCCGACGATCGCAAATTCTAAGTCCACACGGTGGGGGATGGAGAGTTTCAACATCTAATACCGACTCAGGCCCCGGGTTCGCGGCTACACAGTCGACAAACCGCGGGAAGAACGCCATATCGGAAGATGAGGGGACAAAACACGTCTTGGGAACGATAATGCAAAAAAAAAACAAATGAATATGTCGCAACTAAAAGG
>Ga0179593_1624397_pt1 | contig 14159 bp, 23 predicted proteins | sample CZODoug2_1_08_16_FD_185931 | JGI IMG/M metagenome (GOLD analysis project Ga0179593, IMG submission 185931) | Vadose zone soil fungal communities from Angelo Coast Range Reserve, California, USA - CZODoug2_1_08_16fungal (PacBio error correction) | ecosystem: Environmental > Terrestrial > Soil >...
TTCTCCGCAAAAAGTTTGCCCGGTACGCCACGAGACCGGAAATTCGGAGCGTCCTCATCGGAAGAAAAGAGAGGAAAGGAAAAAAGAAAGCAAGACCTTAATCTCGCAAAGAAAAAAAAGGCTTCCGTTCCCAAACAAAAAAAAAAACAGAGAGGGCCTACTCCATCCTTACAAAGAGGGGCAAGGTAAAGTATAGGGAAGGGGAAAAAAGGACCCTCATCCCTCTGCTTTCAAAGAAGGATCCGCAAAACGCATAAAAAATCACCGCCACCGGAAAAAAAGGGAACACGGGGCCTATCTCAAGAAAAAAACCGAAAGCTGGGGAAAATGCTAGCTCCCTCGAGTCCGGATCCGATTAGGGGGGGAAAAAGCCGCATAGGAAGCGGGAAAGAATACCTTTCACTTAGAAAACTGCCCAGGACGTTACAGGAAATCCTTGGGAAGAAAAAAAGCCGAAACGTGAGGAAAAACGGCAACGAAAGCGGGAAAAAAGGGGTTTCTTCACAGCAATGGACGAAAATCAATTTGGCGAGAAAAGGCGTCACTCGCCATTAAGGAAAAAGGGGGAAAGTTGCAGTTTGGGGGGGCGCCTGCTTCAAAGGGCAGGGGGTTCGTGCGTAAAAATAAAAACAGAAGTGGTGTAAAAAACAACGAACACATTGGAAGTGAAGGGGTTCGTTTGGGGGAAAGGGACCAGCCTTTAGAAAAGGACGCAGGGCTCCTAAAATGGGCAAAGAGGTCATCTTTTTAGGAAAAGACGTGAAAACTTCAACCAACAATTAGGTCGCCTCGGCCAGTGGAGAGACTTTTATTCCGAGACCTGCTCCGCTCCAAGGAAAAGACCTCAATTAAAGGGAAAGGGAACGATGAATGTCCAGGGGGAAAAACACTGCCAGTGAAAACATTCTCTCGGGGGGAGGGAAAAGGTGCAAGGGTCAAGAACGGGTGGCGAAGACTCCGGGGATAACAACGAACTCAAGGATCACCGAGGTCAGATGGGAATTGAAAAAGATTGAAAAACCCAAAGAAGAAACGAGTTATATCTCAAAGTGGGAAGAGAGTCTCTCCAAATAAATGAAAAAGGAGAGGGAGTTGTACGGAACGAGAAAAGGAAAAAGGACCCCAAACCACCGGTCAAATAAAAATGACAACCTGCAAACAGACTGGATGGGATAGGGACGCGTTAAGAAAAGAGGAAGGGATCTTATCCTTCAGGGAGGGTGGGGTGCTCGTTAGAAAAAAAGGCCTGAAAGAAGCTGGTGGTCCGTGGAAAGGTCCGAGGGAACATGTCGCAGGAAAGAATACCCAAGTTCCAAGACCGCCCCCAAGAAAAAGCCTTTGCTATGAACGTCACACTACTCTCGCGAAAGGGTTCCGGGGGTGGAAAGGATAGGTGTCGAAAGGACCGCGTAAGCAGGGGAAAAAGGAAGAAAATTCGCAAACGAAGAAAAAAATCCTCCATCTATTTTGGAAAGAAGGAACAAATCTTTGGCGAGCCAATCCAGAAAGAAGTTACAAAATCAAAAAGGGAGTTCTCGGCACTTTCCAGGAAAGGAGTTTGTCGGAAAGGGGATCTCCTCGCCCCGTACAAATGTCATTACTGGGAAAAAAAACTGGAAAATAGGACATCAAAATCGGCTGGGGGGCGAAGTCGACGGCGTTGTTCAAGAGAAAAGGGGAATAGAAAAGAAGAAAAGGCCGCAGGAGAATCACGCGGAAAAAGAATCGGTCCATCCAGAATGACAGAGAAGAGAGAAAGGCAATAAAGGAAAAAGAAAGAGTCAAAGAAAGGTGAGAAAGACGTGGCAAAAAGGGATTGCCAGCGAGGGCAGGGAAAAAGCTCTTGCAAATTTAAAAGAGGGGGAGGCGGTTTTCAAAAGGAGGAAAGAAAAACGAGGGACTCCTTGTGGGGAAAAGGAAAACGCCTTGCGCCAAGATTACAGGAGCAATTCCAAAAGAAGGGAAGCTTTTCCAAGAGTTTCCGAGAGTTTGCGGGGAGGGGGAAGAGAAAAGCGTGCGCAATATTCCCAAGGGCCAGAAAACAGAAACAAGGCAAGAGGGCCGAAAAAGCTTATTGAAAGACTCAAAGATCACGCATCAACGCAACCCAAAGGAGGAAAAAACTGTCCCAGAACCATCCAGATAAAAAGCTCTCGACAACAACAACAAAAACTTTAGGAAAGAAAGGGGCGGGAAGGGGGGTCAGAAAGGAGAGTATGGAATGTTTACAGAGAGCAAAGCGGCCGGGTGCCGAATCTTTTCGAAGTGGAGATATGCGCGCCAATCAAAAAAACTAAAAAGGGGAAATTAGGGAAAGGATCTAAAGATAATACGAAGAAAATGGGAAGAGGGGGAAGGGGGCGCAAGAGGGGGACGGGGGAAAACGGATTCTCCTCTGGGAGGGGGAAGGTGAAAAAACGAAAGATCGACTGAAGGCCAGCCTCGTTAAGCTGTCGAAAACTTTCAAGGGGTAAACTTCAAGGGAGACAGTCGTGTAAAGTGGGGGGAGGGGGGCAATAGTGATCGGGCTGAATAGGTCCTGTGGCTAGATTGAAGGATGTGGCCAGAGTCCGAGTGGGAAGAAAGAGACCGTTTGGCGGGAAAAGGGAGGGGATTTTACGCGCACGGAAAGGGGCCTTATTACTCGGTAATAGAAAAGGAACTAGGGGGGGGGGGGTTGGCGGGGAAAAAAATGTGCCGTTGTTGGGGGGAAAAAGGGGGGGAAAAGATTCATGAAATTTATCAAGGAACGAAAGAAAATCTAGAAGGAAAGTTGAAAGAACAGAACAAGAAGGGGAGTTTGGGGTAACGCTGGGGGGGATTTCGACATTGGGTGGGTTCATCGCCAAAATTGTAAATTTGCAGTGGGACGGCTCTGTTCTGGGGGCGCAGGAATTATAACAGAGCAGCGATCCCCGATCCGCGTTGGACATTCGCATATAGGGGAAAGGACCGGGTGGGGGCAGGGAGGAGCGAAGAAAAAGACAAACGGTAAGGAAAAAGGGAACACGGCTCATTTCACACAAAACGTTGTAATGTACTCAGGACCGAAAATCAAAAAGGGGGAGCGGCTTCCGAGAAAGAAAGTAACAGAAGGTCCCCATCAAAAAAAAAACAGAAGCCGGAACCGAGGGTGTCAAGGGGGAGGACAGATTGGGGAGGGAATGGGGATGCGATGGAGATCAGAAAAGATCTGTTGGCAAGAGGTGGAATCGGTCCTAGGTGGGGGTGTGTTTCTATTCAATATTTGGTGGTGATTAATGAAAGCAAAGTGATCGGGTTTACTCAGTAATGATGATGAAAGGAATTCTGAAGAGAATCTCAAACATAACTAAAAGGGTCTACAATGGCTCATGAATGCAAGTGTTAAACCTGGAGAGGGAATTCAAGGAGTCCTTGAAGGGGAAGGCGACGGGCAGAGGGAGGCTATGATACGTCATCACAGGGGGCATTTTGTGGAAGGGTGCCTAGTTCTTTCAAGTGGCAGAAGCGGGAACGAAAAAATGCCCAAAGAAAGTTGACAAGAGGAGAATGAAGAAAGGAAGACTGGTCACAAAAAAAAAGAAAATAAGAATCACTTCAATTTTAAATTCACAAAGCGGTTGAAGGGACGATTAAGAGAAGGCGCGTCAAAGTGAAAAGGATCCGCAGCGGCGACTAACGGCAACTGGGAGGTAACCCATCGAATGGCAAACAAAAAAAGGGAAGGGGGGACTGGAGAAAAATGGAAATGTCTAAGGGAAAACAACTACACTGCAAAGGATTGGCAGTAGTCCTTTCAAGTTTCTTTTCTTAAACAAATGTCGGCATGAGGGCCCTTTCACAGGGGTCGGGGACCTTCTGGGACGTACGGGTGCGGAAGCCGGGGACCATGGACCACGAAGAAATCGAAGATCTTTAGAAAAAGCTTCTGTTTTTGGAGATCTTCAATCCAAGGGGGGAATGCGTTTAGTGGGGCGGGGGTAAGGTCGGAGGAGTGCGGGGAGCGAATGAAGCAGGGGGAAAAGCTGGCTGAGGGTAAAAGCAATTTGTCCATAGGATTAAGACTTTCGGGGAAAAAAAAAAAGGTAAGAGGAGGATGGGGGTACCTTTGGAGGGAGGAAGAGGAAGCCGGGGGATCTGATTGCTTGGACTGTTCGGCTATTGGGGACATGCCGAAGGCCATCTTCCGAAGAAGGGGGGGGGGGCTTGGAAGGGCGAGGGGGCACCTTTCAAGGCGTCATGGCAAGAACACTTCAACAACAACCACTGGAAAAAATAGGGAGGACCTCGAGACAGACATAAGAAGACGTTTCTTCAGACGGAAATACACCTAACCTCCCTTAAACGTCATATCCTAAAAGTGGAAAACCATACCACAGCTTGCATTGGAAGAAAAAGAACTCTTCACGAAAGCCATCACAAAAAAAGCTTCCTGCAAGCCTAAACACCCGCTACCCTCCGGATCGAATAATCCAGAAGTCAAAAAGGGGGCCCTTCAGAAGGCTTACCCAGTCCACAGGGGAAAGCCGCAAGAAAAAAAACAGATCTCCTCTCCCGAAAAGAACACAGGCTCCTCACGACCTACACCTGGGGGATTACGGGATCCTCAGTTACTATACCCACTAGGAGAGCGCGATGCCTCCTTTGTTATTTCACCGCCACGTGCAAAAAAAAAAAAAAGTACCAGACGTCCCTGAAGCCCATTACGTGAACTCCGGGGGGGAGGAAGGGGGAAGGGAGCAAGAACAGTTCGTTCCTAATCTAGGGGGGACGCTGCGTTTGGGGGTCGCCATAGAAGGGTCGGAACATTGGCTAGGAAACCGAAGAGGAAACGGAACAAAGGGTGACCCATCCACTTGAGGGTTTGTGGGCCGGACTGCAGGAAAAAAAGGATGTTTGACAGGCCGGGGGAAGGAGAAAATCAAAACACGAAGCGCGGAGAACGTTGGAGTTGCGCTTAGTTTTGGTTGTGCATGGTAACGCCTGGGAAGGAAGAAAAAAACTAAGGAAAAATGGTCACCAAAGGGGGCATCTTGGGAAGCAAGCGGGGGGGAAAAAAAAATCGGCAGAAGAGAACTTCACAACCATTCTTGAGGAGAAAGGGTCAGACTTTAGGACCAAGGAAAACGAGAGAACGTTGCGCCCTGGCGCAAGGAAAAGGGAAATGACTGCAAGAGAGGTTTCAAATTCCCCTCAACAGTGAAAAGCTCCCTTGTATACTATTTCGGTTCTTTGCGCCCGGGGCCGCACCGGAAAAGAGGAAGCCGACGAAGAGGTCCTGAAAGGTGATTCGCAAATATGGGGAGCTCCCCACAACGATGTACTCTAGGTGGTCATGACGGAGGGACCAAAAAAAAAATAGAGACAGGTGCAGATGGAAAAAAAAAGCCATTCGGGCAAATCCGCATGCGCCTATCGGCCACAACAGGAAAAAGGCATTCCTGCTTCGGCTTTTTCAGGGGGCTGGGCCAGAACACGAAGAGCAACGGGGGCCGATTTGTCCTCGGGGAGGAAATCTGGGGGGAGCCTTGGCAAAATGGGGGGGGGAAACCGGTTGTCACAGGAAGAAAGTATCGTCTAACTCCCAATGGGAAGCCCCCTACCTCTGAGAATGGACAGTGAAATCTACAGGGTTCCCAACGCAAGGGGGTTAAGGGGGGTGTTGAATAGCAAGAGAAATGTCACAACGAAGAGAAACGCGCAAACTCCTCCATCGTATTGAAAACAGGTCAACACATCTTTGGAATATAAAGGAAAACAAAATCAATCAAATCCTGGGCGAGCCGGCATCCCCTTAAGGGATCAGGAAGTGACGTATTTTCTCTACGACCGCTCCCTTATAGGAGAAAAAGACCTTTCCAAATACAATTAGGGTGTTCGGAAGAAAAGAACAAGGCTTGGGGGGGGTCGAAGGAGTTCCAATGCCGTTGCTAATTTCAGGGAAAAGAGTGACAAGGAATAACGAAAAGAAAGGAACGGAAAAGAGAGGCGTCCCAGAAAAAAGCGGGTACACAGGTCGTAAGCTACAACGAATCAAAGAGGCAATGCGCCGCAATTTTAACAAATACGGGGGAGGAGCGCCAAGGGAGGGAATATGTGAAAGGAGGGCTGGCTTATGAATCGTTTTTCGTCGTTCGGGGGGAAAGGGGCGTAAAAGTCCAAATTTGAAGGTTGAAAGGGAACAGAGTGACCAGCAACAAAATTCACAGGGACAAACCCACCCCGAAAAAACCCACCCAAGCTTTTCAACGGCGAGTGGGTAGGAAGAGGGTCCGTAAAGCTCCTCACTTTATTGGGGGGGAAGTCCTGCAAACGAAAGAAGTCCAAGGGAAAAAAAGCGGAAACGGGCCGAGGGATTTAGCAAGAATACGCACAGAGACGCTGCGTCCACGGGAAAAAAACAGGCAACACTGTCCAGAACACTCCAGCAAAAAAAAAAAAAAAAAAAACAAAAATGCGCGCTCAACCAAAAAAAAGCGCTTCTTCACCTATCTTTCTCTTAAAAGGGGTGAAAGGGGGGGTTTGGACTAGTTTTGAGGAGGAGGGTAGTGAGAAATACGCTTGGGGACGATCGAAAGTCTGCTTCCTCTTGGGGGACGAATCTTTTCTCCTTTTTACTGAGAGATTGCTCCTCAGGGGCAAAGAAAAAGGGGGGGCTTACGGAAAGGATCAAAAGAGACTAAAAAAGGGGGCCTTAGCGGGCATCGCAAGCGTTACCCGTTACAACAAGGAGGACACAATAGTGATGTCCTCCTTTTTCCCCCCCCCAAGGGGGAGAAAAACGATTGGGAAATGCCTCGGATGGAGAATAAAAGGAGGTCCGGGAAAAATTGGGCACATCTTTTTTAAAGGGGGGAGGGGGGGGACGCATTAAGATGGGGAATGGGCGCGTCTCTGTCTCTCCTTTAGAGAGCGGGGGAAGTCTGGATGGGCCAGACGGAAAGGTGATAGCGGGCGTGAAGGCGAGTTAAATGGTTAGCAATTATTACGAAAACGGCGATAACGAAAAAGATGTGGGGCGGGATTTTGGCAAAAAAAGGTGAGTGTTTGGGAATGGGGGGGAAGGAAAGTAGAAGGGGGACGTGCAAGAACAAATAAATGTGGAGATGGAAAAAGTGTGACGGCTTCCTGCTGAACATCTCGAAGGGGGTTGAAAAGGGGTGTTTGACAATGGAAGAAAAGAATGTGGAAGTATGTGGGGAGGTTGAAAAAAAAAAGGCTTCTCACTTAAAAATTGATGAGACAACAGCAGAAACAGGGTTCGAATCCAAAGAGGGGGAAAAAGGACCATTGGATAGGATTGGAGGCGCCGTTAGGTTGGCGGTCAGAGGGACAAAAGGGAGCGGAAAAATGGCACAACGGCGATTTCAAAAAGGAAGAAACTTTCGAATTACTCAGACCTCTATCAATAGGAACCAGTCGAAAGACTCTTCCAATCTATTAAACCATAAGCCGAAGGGGGAATCTCAAGGGACAGGCGGAACCCGTGTTTTGGGGAACTAAGAGTCGCTGTACCCTCTTCCATCGGGAGGGGCTTTTCATGTTTGGAGCCGACATGGTGGGGGGCAAATCGTTGGTGGGGAAGACTTCACATTCTCGGGGAATTGAGGGGTGATTGCTCAGCCTGCTAAGGGAAATTGCCGCACTCTCACATACAAAAGAGGAAAAAGGTCTACAATGTAGTGGTTCAGGATGAAACCTGGACAGATCAGAGGAGCGGCGGAATTTGAGGGATAAAACAACTTTATATTTCGTCTCATTGACGGGGGGAAAAGAGAGAAACACTACGAACGAAGGGTTGGGAAAAGTGGAGAGGTAATTCAATGAAAGATCTGTAAGAAACGGTCGTGCAAGAGTGGAGGAGCGGAGTCCTAACAATAAGATTGAAACTTTCCCAACACAAGCAATCAAACAGGAAAGGGGGGCATTGGAAGGACGACGCGTGTTTCTGCGGGAACCACCGGATCGGAGAAGAGGAGGAAGTGCCACTTCACTTGTATTTGAAAAATATTGTTTGAATCTGCAAAAGGGCGGAGGGGTCGCCATGGTTAGCGGGCTAAAAAGGGAAATTCATCTGCAATCGTTTCCGGAGTCGTGCCTCCTTCCAGGGCTTGAGTCCACCCACCGGGCAAGGGGGTCACTTTCAAAAAGTCGTTTCTAAGGACAGGTCGTTTGGCAGTCGTGGCAAAGAGAGGGAGGAGGGGGGCCAAACAAGAAGGGGGTAAAAGCTATCAAGAGGAAGAGTTTTTGGGGATATCGTCAAAAAACGTTTCATTCTGGGGACCGGTGGGGGGAATTGAAGGTGAGGCGGGGGAAGCGGAGGCTGGAAGAAGGTTTCGCAAAGGCTGAGGGTACGGGCTCACTTGGAGGTCAAAAAAGGGACTTGAAGGGGGGAGGACTGTTAGGGATGTCTTTGGAGGCATGGCCGTTTTGGAAACGATGGCAGGTACGGTTCTGAAGGGGGGAGGTTTTTGTTCTTGAAAGCAGAAAGAATGACGGACCTCGGAGAAGGGGCGGCTTGGAGGAAAAAGGTCAAAAGGGGAGACGAACTCCTAAAAACAAAAAAAAAGAGGAGTAAAGAAGAGATCTTTCCTCTCCAAAAAAAAGTGCCCGGTTCTTAATACGAAGAAAGTAGAGAATCGTCCAGAAAAAAAGTCAAAAAGCAACGTAATCCAGCTCCATCGCTCAAAGCTTCCGGCAAGCCGAAAGGAACAAAAGAGAACCTCTCGATCAGAATAGCCGTAATGTGGGGCAGGATGTCAAAAGTGAGGGACCCGAAAAGATTTCCCACCTGAAGGGATCCGCCAGAACCAAAAACGAAACGGAAAACTGCTCAGGAAACGGCTGGGGGAAGGGGTCAAAAAGAAGAGCACTCTGCTATCTTCCCGCGAGGCTGGTCTCTATGAAAGAAGGGGGGTATTTGCAGAAGATCGACAGCGACAACCGTACCAGACAGGGACTGCCCATAAGAAAGAAGGTGGTGCGCCATGGGGGGAAATCACGCACCTTAAGGAGGCCGAATGGAACCTCGAATGAAGCAAGTTGTCGTCAGAGAGAGAGAACAATGTGGGGGGAACCTTCACAAGCCAGTGGGAGGAGAAAGAAACCGCATTCGATGGGGGAAAAAAATTTGCCGTTGTTATTCTCCGGAGACGACGATGTTCATGTCCATTCCAAACGCCAGGGAGGAAATAGGAAGGAAAAACCAAAAGGAAGGGAGGGGGGGTTTTGGGAAAAAGGGATGGTCTGAATCCGCTAAAAGCTGGCCCCGGGGGGAGGGGGGAAGAGTTGGGAGGAAAGAACCAAAATCGTGGAAAAAATCAAAAAGGACCACAACATTCGGTCGCAAGTTTAGAAAAGGAAAGCCTTTGAAGCCGGTAGCCTCAGCCGCGTTTCTCCCGATGCCTTCAAGAGGGTCCAGTTTAAAAAAATTAGAAAGCAAAGGGAGACGTGCGCTTTGGGAACCCTCCGAGCTGACGAAAGACAAAAAGCTTACCCGAAAAAAGGTATAAAAAGGGATGGCTTGACCTTCTCTCATCGGGAAGAACACCAACGGGCTTAGGTTTATAGTTGCAACAGAAAGGAGAAAAAAAAGGAGGGGGCGCTGAAAGGGCTCGCCAGGGCACATCAGCGAGAGCATCAACCTGCCAAAGCGGCCTGGGTCTGGCTGTGTCTCTTTAACTGGTCTGAGGGGGGAAAAAGGGAATGGGGGAAAGGCTAGCCGCTGGAGGGAATAGGAGGTCAGGATACATTCAGGAAATCGACGGCCTCGACCGTTGTGGAGATCCCCCAGCGGATCGGAGAAAACAGTTCCCTCCGCTCCCCCCTACCAGGAATGGTGCTAGGATCGAAATACTCTCAGAAAAGAGATCGGGAGAGGAAAAAGGTGTCAAAAACTCGGCAGGGAGTCAAAGAAAAATCGCCCAGAAGAGAGAAAGAAAAAGAAAAAGATTTTTCAATCCTTTCCACAGAAATGGCAAATCCATGGGCGAAAGAAAAGGGAAAAAGAGGAGGAGGGTGAATTCCATGAAAGGTCGGAACGTGAGAGAAACGGCCCAAAGGGAAGAATCTTCAAAACAACAAAAATTGGGGGGAGGCAAAGAATAACCTCGGACGGGGACGACGGCAGGAGAAGAGAGTGCGCGTGGGATTCCCGCAAACTTCCTCTCGAAGAACAACGAATGCGGCACCAGAAAAACACTAGAGGAAAGCTACGCGTCGAAGAGGAGGAGGGGGGGAAAACTCTGGCGAAGAATTGGAGGGAAGGGGAGACACATTCTCTTCGTCCCATTGGAGAAAAGATCGCTGTGAAAAGGGGCTGGGAAGAAAAGGTTTCTTCCGATGCGTGAAAGGAAGGGCCATAAAGGGTGGAAAAAAACGGGAAGGGGAAAAGCCAGCCAGAGTTCAGACAAGAGAAAAGGAAAGTCGTCGTTAATCTTTTGAAAAGAAAGGGGGGAAGCTAATTTTCCGTACAAACCCAATTGTGAAAAGCGCGGCGAGAAGAAAAAAGTCGGCAAAAGGAAGGGTCGAAGCAGAAATTTCGCCCGACGTAGACCAGAAGAAAGTAACCGCAACCTCACCTATGCCAACACTAAACAATACGATAACTCGATCTCTCACAAAAACGGAGGGGGGGAGAGAGGGGAGGGTGGAGGGGACAGTGGGGGGGGGAGGGGAAGTCTTTAGAGACGAGGGAGAAGCGAGTCGCGTCGATTGAAGGACCTTGGTCGACGTTTTACTGTATATAACCAGAAAACCGAAAAGCAAACAAGAGGAACCCATGAAAGGACATGGGGGAAAAGGAATCTGGCGGGTCGCAAGAGGAAGGGATTCAAACCATTATTCCCGGATGGGGACAATTTAACTAAGGTAAAAAAAAGGGGGACATCCTGAAAGAAAGGGAGGGTAACCGCACTTTCAAGCCAATTTTGGTAAAAGAAAAGGTGCAAAAGAAGGCCATGAAAATGTGGAGAAGGTATCGACGCTTTAAATGAGAAAACATCGCGGGGGGGACGGGCGGGGGCGCGGCAGTTTGCAGGGGAGGGGGGGAATTTTAACGCACAGGAAAACGGGAAAGAAAGGAACGCCCAAGAAGAGTGGATGTCTTTCGTACAAGAGGGGGGGGGTTGGGAATTGGAAATATACATGGAAGATGAAGGAGGGAGGAAAGAAGGAAAAAAAGACAAAAGAAAGAAGGGGGGGGACGGACAGCCCCGAAAGGGGAATGTGACTGGTGGATTGAGAAAAGGGGGGTGGCATCGCAAAGCATTGAAGGTATGGGGAAGGGTAGGAGGGGGGGGTAACGCGCTGAAGGGGGTTAGATGCGCCTGTGGAGAAAAAAGAATCAAAAATCGAGGGGGGGACAAAGAAATCACCCCCAGAGATTATTTTCGAAAAAAGGCACGCTCCGGGTAGGGGTCTTGCACGGTGGAAACGAGGCGAGGGGAGGAACATGGGGAAAAACGGTCGAAAAAAAGACAGGAACATCTTGATGAATGTAACTCAAAAGAGAAAATCGGCAACACAGCTGCTCGCTTGAGAAGCGAGAATAGGGTGTGAAAAAAGAAAAAGGGGGTGGGCAGGTTAGCCCGCCGGGGGAAAGGTTGGGGGAAGGACCATCTTCAAAAGGGAAGGGTGTGTGTTCATGGAGGGGGGGACGCGCGTGAAAATTATATATCAAATCAAATAAGGGGGGGGGGACAACTGAATGAAGAAGGGGGGGAAAAAGAACATTGGAGAGCGTCTAGTGGGAGAAAATTCGACGGTCCGCGGGCACGCGACACAGATAAAGTCAGGATAGGGTAAATGGCAGGGGAATTGGTAAAAAAAAAAAGGTAACGTTAAAATTTAGGAGAAAAATGTGCGAGCAGGGAAAGTGAATAAAAAACCCGGCTACCTAACTAATTTGGGGGGGGGGGGAGTGGGAGAGGTAGAATAGTGAGGAAGGCGAAAGTACGAAAAAATAGGCCCTAACATCGAAAGCCATCACGGGGGGAAGGCACAACACCATACACAATAAGCTCAACTTCATTTTACATTTCCGATGGGGGGGGGATTATAGACGGAAAAAAAGGGAGAAATGAACACAGGGACTACAAAAAATATATGTGTGTGGGAAGGGGGGGGGGGGACTCCAAACGAGGGGAGTGTGGGAAAAAACGTGAAAAGAAGCTGGCAGAAAAGGAACTTCATCGTAACGCGTAGCTTCGTCAAGAAGGACATTTGCGTTGCTAAACCACCAGGGGAGGGAGACCTAATTTCACGAGTCGGTCGAGAGGTTAAGGGGGGAGGAGAAAGCGATCTGCGGGGATGGAAGAAAACCAACTTCGTCAGGGGGAAGATCCGTAAATGAGTATCACTGGAAGGGGTGGGGGGGGAAAGAGATTTAAAGAAAAATTTTCGGGACCTTTGGAAGGTGAAGGGGGAGAGGCGCATATTCGGTGAGGAGCATTCCCTTAATGCCTTGGAAGAACAAGCTGGGAGGAGGTTCACACGTTCCAAAAAAATGACACAGCGGTTTGGGTGGAGAGAGGGGGTGTGTATGGGGAGCCGGAAGCCGGGGGGTTGGAAAAGGATGGCTTATATTATCAGCCTGGTGGGGGGGGATTTCAAAGAAGGGGGGACCGCCGGGGAGAGAGGTTCAGGAACTGGCGCGCGGAGGAAAAGAAAGATCTCTCAACAACAACAACCTTATGGGAAGGGGATATTTGACCATGGGACGGGGCGTCGAGAATCCAATCGTCTTGTCTAGGAAAGAAACGGAGAAGAAACTCCCGGCAAAGTAATCTCATCCATAAAAAAAAAAAAAATCCAAAACTCATCAAAGAGAATCGAGACCTAACCAATCTGATCTCGAGGAAGGGGCCCCCAGCAAATTTCATTACCGCAGCGGGGAGGAAGGGGACCGCCCAAAGACTCACGGAAAAGGACCTTCCACTTGGGGAATGAAAGAACAAAACCGCGAGGGAAGATGCTATCTCCCTAGAAAGGAAAGAAGAAGGGTGAAAACCGGGGGTATTTGAAAACGAAAAAGAACTTCAGCGCCAAAGGAACCTTACGGTAAGGGAAACTTTTTCTGAAAGGTGGTTGCAGACTCAGGAGAAAGGCAACGACGCTTAAGGGGTCGTCATACGCTACCAGGGGGAGATCCATGGAAAAAGGCCTCCTCTAAGTTGAAAAGGACAAATTCGATCCACGTTGAAAAGACGACGCGGGGGGGGCTAATGAAACGTCATCTCCTTAAAAGAAATCCTGGGGGGACATTGAAGGGAGTGGGGGTGGGTTTGTTCCGGTGAAAGAAACTCACAAGAACCGCGATGGCACCGACCGGCTGTTCGTCTTTGGAAGAGCGGCAAAAAAAAAAGTCGGTGGACCAGACTACAAAAAAAAAAAAACAAACAGGAGTAGCCGTAATGATACCTTAGCCTGAAAAGGGGGGGGCCGGTAGATCAAGGAAGAGAGCCGATTAACTTCCATCTTCTGGAGTTGACAAATTCCCCCAGGTGAAGGAAAAGAAATGGAGCCGTGCTCTTTAGGAAGGGTCCCGCAAGAAGAAAATCGACGAAAGGATCAACAATGTTCTGAAACAGGAAAAGGAGGCAAGCTCATATTGCATAGAAAAACCAAGAAGAGGATATCTCTTTCAACGCTAGCTGCCCCAAAGAGATGGAGTACGAGCGCCGCAGAAAAAAGGCAACCGCAGGGGAACCTTCCACCAGCGGAATTTACGAGGAGGGGAGGCTATTGAAGTGGGAGAGGGGAAAGAAGAGGATCTGTATCCGAGAGGGGGGGGGGTTGCCGATTTGCAACGTTCCTGGATAATATTGTGAAAAGGGGAAGGACACAATTGTCAAGTTTCACACCAAGGGAAAGAAAAAAAGAAAAGGGTGCGAGTAATCGGCACATACTCTCGAGTAAGTGGGGAAAAAAAAAAAGATGATCGAACTGGAAAAAAGAAACAAATCTTCGGAGAAGAAACTCCCAGCCAAGAGCAATCCTTCAAAAGAGGGGAAAAACAACATGGACGAAGACACCAGGTTACAAAAAGCAAGGAGGAGGCTGTTCGCGCCGCTCAGCCGTCAACTGGGGAAGAAAAAGCGGGGGGGGGGAGGAGTTTGTCTACAGAAGGGAAAAAGGCCAAACAACCTGAAAGCATCCAGAAAATTTGCGGAGACGGA